>WBZO01000056.1_pt1 | contig 292239 bp, 227 predicted proteins | sample 5204261 | NCBI WGS metagenome assembly WBZO01 (sample SAMN12412400, study PRJNA552823) | activated sludge metagenome | isolation source: activated sludge from anammox sidestream of wastewater treatment plant... | place: USA: North Carolina | collected 2017-09 | reverse complement strand
GCGCCGCCGCTCCCCGCCGCGCCGCCGCTCCCCGCCGCGCCGCCGCTCCCCGCCGCGCCGCCGCTCCCCGCCGCGCCGCCGCTCCCCGCCGCGCCACTGGCGCCCCCGCCCACGCCACCGCCGCCGGCCGCGCCGCCGCCGCCGCTCACGCCGCCGCCGCCGCTCACGCCGGCCATCCCGGCGAAGCCGCTCCCCCCGCCGCCACCCCCGGCGCCGCCGGTGCTGGGTCCCGAGGAGCACATGCCGTCGACGAAGTAGCCGCAAGCGGTCGTCGGCAGGCAGCAGGGCGTCTCGCCCGCGGGGCCCGCGGGGCAGAACTGCGGGTTGGGCGTGATGGACGTACAGTCCGCGGAGCTCGTGCCGCCGCTACCTCCCGTGCCACCGCTACCTCCTGTGCCGCCCGTGCCGCTCGTGCCGCTCGTGCCCGCGACGGCGCCGCTGCCAGCGCTGCCAGCGCTCCCCGCGGACCCGCCAGTCGCGGGGATCCCATCGTTGTCCGGCTTGGCGCACGCGCCGAAGAGCGAGACGCTGGCGAGAAGGAAGGCACCACGGGCGAAGATCGAGCGAAGCATGATAGCCATGAACTCCAAGGCAATGAGGCGCTCCAAGGCTAGCGACCGAGCGCCCGAGGCGCTAGCCCCCGGACGCTAGCCCCCGATCTCGGGGAAGTTGTCGCCTCGGCCGCGCGGCTGAGCGTGGAGTTGGCCCCCTGAGGAGCGCTCGCGCAGCAGAAAATGCGCTTCATGACCGCAGCTCAGGCATGAAGTCAGCGCCCAGCTCCCAGGTCTCCGTGGCTGATGAACACCCACCGCGGGCGCGAGCTGTGCCCCTGAGACGTGCGACAGGTAGGGCTCGGAGGGTTGGGGACGCCGGCCAGAGGCTGGTAACGCGAGCGAGAGCGTCTGCGATGAACTTCCCCCCGGCGAGCGGACGGCTTGACTAGGCCGCCGTGGCGGCGCGTTGACTCTTCAATTCGAATTGGGTGGGGCTCTCGTAGCCGATGGAGAAGTGCCTCCGTTGGGTGTCGTAGGAGCGGTTGAGCTAGGCATCGATGGCGCTCGTCACGGTCTCTCGGTCGGCGGAGATGCTGCCACCTGTCCTCCCCGCGCTTCGCGGAGGCCGTCGCACGCCATGGGGTCGAACCCGGCCTCACCGTGCACTCCGACCGTGGCTCCGCGATGAAGAGTGACACGCTGGCGCAGCTCCTCGGCGCGCTCGGCATCAGCCAGAGCGTCAGTGACCAGCACGGGTCCGACGACGACGCCTTCAGCGAGACCCAGCTCGAGACGCTCAAGGACCAGCCCGACGACCCGGGCCGCGTCTCCGGCTTGCTCCACGCGCGGGGCCCGCACGCGCGGTGGGCGCCTCCGGTCGCGGAGCAGAGACCCAGGCCTCGGGCTCGGATCCCTCGCGAGCATCGGTCGCACCTCACTCGAGAGACCCTCGCGAGAGACCCTCGAAGGACTTGCGAAGTCTCAGTCCGCCCCCAGGGACCCCTGCCCCGCCCTCGCGCGGGCGGGAGCACCGTGCCGGGGGCGAGCGCAGGAGCTCGGCGTCGCAGTCCTCACAGCCCAAGCTCGCGCGGACGTCGCGCCGCGCGAAGGCCATGGCGGGCCCGAGGTCGATCCCCTCGTTGGTCTCGTGATGGATGCGCACCCGCTCGTTGCCGCAGACGGGGCCGGGACGACCCGCCGGAGGCACCTCCCTCGCGTGGTCGCGCGAGGCAGCCCAGGACGCTCTCGGCCCGCCGGATGGGCCTCCTCAGCGCGCGGGGTCCGCGCCGGCGCTTGCGCTGCGTAACGCGCGCTCCACCTCACGCGGGGGCGCTAGACCGACCCACTGGGCGCGGGGCACGCCGCGTCGATCGAGCACCACCAGCACGGGCACGACCCCAACGGTGCCCAGCGCGCTCGTCCCCTCGAGCAGCGACGGGCTGGCCATGACGACGGGGTAGCTGAGCTCCAAGGTCTCCGCGAAGACCTGCGCGAGCGGGGCGTAGCGGGGCGCCTCCAGGACCACGGCGACGGCGTTGGCGCGGGGCCGAAGCCGGCGCAGCAGCTCCTCGAGCCGTCGCGCCGCCACCTGCGACGCTGGATCATAGGTGGTGACGAACAAGACCGCCGTCGCGCGCCCACGCAGCGCCGCGAGCTCGAAGGGCTCCCCCGCCGCGGTGGTGCCGGACCCGTCGAGGGGGGCCCCAGCCGTCGAGGCGGGGGCGCCGGCGGGCGGCGCGGCGGCGCACCCGGTGAGCGCCAGGGCCCACACCCAAGGACCGGCGAGGCGCTTCACGGCACTTCGTCGGCGGCGACGTCGAAGGTCGGCGCGAACAGATCGGCGAACAGGCGGACCGCCTCTGGCAGCTCCCGTCCGGAGCGCCCGTGCGCCAAGACGACGTGCGCCAGCTCGTCGATCAGGGGCTTGAGCGGGGCCGTCTCCATCATGGCCCCCTCGACCTTCGCGCCCGCGCGCGGCGCGGCGCTCTTGATCACGATGGGATCGTGCCGCACCCAGTCGAAGCCGCCGCCTCGCCGCCACCCGCACGCCAAGACCTGGACGAAATCCAGGTAGAGGGGGGACACGATGACCGCGACCTGACCCTGACGCGCGCGCCCGACGAGCGCCCGAGGCGCCGACGTGGAGGCGGTAGTCTCCGGCGCCTCGGCGAGCGCCGCTTGAATCCTAGATCGTCGATGCGGGTCCGCCTCGACGGCGAGCAGCGGCGCGTAGACGGCGATGAGCGGCACGTCGAGACGCTGCGCGTCTTGCTCCAAGGCCGTGAGCCAGCGCGCGCGCTCCGCTTCGTCGAGCGCCTTGTACGCCAGCGCCGCGGCCAAGGCCGCCTCGGCGTCCGTGGCCAAGGCGCCGAGCCAAGCGCACCAGATCTCCACCGCGCGCCCATCCACCCCGCTGGACGCGACGTTGGGGAGGGGCGACGGCACCTGCACGCCCCCCGTCACCGACTTGCTGCGCTCGTGCTCGGTCGTCATGCCGAGCCCTTCACCGTAGAGCCAGGCGCCCCTTCGAGCAACCCGTCACGCGCGCCGAGCGCGCCGCCGGCGACCTCGAGCTCCGCCTCGAGGTCGGCGACGAGCCGATCGAGCTCAGCCCCACGCTCCGGCGGCGCGGCGAGCACCAGCTTGCCCCCTCGCTCCGCGATGAGCACCGCGAGCCCCTCGCTCGCCTCGAGCACGTACCTGACCCACGCGACGTCACGGACGCGCACTTGGAGAGACCTCGTGACGAGGCCAACGGTGTAGTCTGGCGCCGGCATCCGCAAGCGCCGATGGTGCGCGAGGCAGCGCGCGAAGGGAAGCCTCCGCGGGTAACGGCGCGACTCGACGCCCAATTGCGCTCGTGTCAACCTGCCGCCGATGTCCGCTTCGGAGCAAGATCCACCTCCTGCCCCTTCGGCTGCGCACGAGGACGAGGACGACGCGCTGGGCGTCACCGACGCCTTCGAGCTCGCGCTCGACGTCCCGGACGCGCTTACCGCCGACGACGAGCCCCCCTGGGTCGACGCGCCCGCGCTGCTCGCGGCGCTGACGCCCCCGCTCGGCCTCACGGAGCCAGGCGCGGACGATGAGGCGGGTGACGCAGTGATCTCGCTGAGCGGCCTCATCGCGGTCGATCCCCACGGCGAGCACCAGGAGCACCAGGCAGAGCCCCTGGAGGCGCTCGAGCTCCCCGAGCTTTCCCCCTTCGTCGTCGACGGCGCCGAGCCGGCCGACGCGATGGGCCCCGACGATGAGCCGTGGGCGCTCGGCGCGGCGCTGCCGGAGCTGGGTGAGGAGGACGGCGGAGAGCTCGCGGCGCCCCTGCCGGCGCTCGCTTGGCTCGCCACCGCTGACGAGGCTCGCCCCGCGTGGGCACCTCATCGTTACGTCGAGCTCGTCTCACGCCGCGTCGAGGGGAGCTTCGCTTGGTTCAGCGAGAGCCCCGCCGGGTGGCTCGCCGGCGGTCCTACCGGCCTGCACGCGGGCGCGGGGGGGGACCGCGCCGCGGCCGGCCTCGAGCTCGTCGACTCCGCCGTCCTCCACGGCGAGCCCCCGAGGCTGCTCGCCGTGACACGTCAGGCCGCGGTCGTGGGCTGGGCGCTAGGCCTGGACCTGCCCGCCCTCATGCCCCTTGGAGCGCTCCCCGCGTCCCAAGCACCCTGGCAGCTCGCCTCCTCCGGCTCGCGTCTCTTCGCGCGCTCCAGCCTCGATCGGCTCTGGCGAAGCCTCGACGGCGGACGCAGCTTTCACCCCCTGAGCCTGCGAGGGCGCGTGCTGACGCTCGCCAGCGAGGGGGACGCCGCGACCGCCCTGCTGCTGGGGCGTGGGCGCGTCGAGCTGGCTCGCTCCACCGACGGCGGCTCGAGCTGGGCCATCACGCCGCTCGCCTGGGCCGGACACGGACGCACCTCGGAGCTGCTGCTCGGCGCGCGCGGGGACTTCATCGCCGTGGCCGAGCGAGCGAGTGGGCTGTCCGTCTCGCGCGACGGTGGGCTCAGCTTCTCGCGAGTCCCCGGCACCACTGGCGCGACGGCGCTCTACGTCACGGGCGCGCCCGGCGGGGAGCGCGTGTTCGTCGCGCTCTACGACGAGGCCAAGGGGACGGCCGAGGTCGTCGAGTACGCGGGCCTCCCCGGGGAGGCCCGGCGAGTGCTCGAGCTGTCGCTCGCTCCCGAGGAGGCAGCCGCCGACGAGCCGCCACGGATCGAGGCGCTGCTCTGGATGGACGGTGAGCTGTGGCTCGCGACGAGCGCTGGCCTGCGCTGCCATCGCCTGGACGCGGACACCCTGGCCCACTGAAGTTGGCCCGTCGCCCAGGGCTCTGGTAGCAGCGGCCCATGGCCGTGGTCGTCCAGAAGTATGGCGGCTCCTCGGTCGCCGACCTCGCCAAGCTCCGCTTGGTCGCCGATCAGGTCGTCGCGGCGCGCCGTCGGGGCGACGACGTGGTCGTGGTCGTCAGCGCGATGGGCAAGACGACCGACCGCCTGCTCGCCATGGCGCGCGAGGCGGCCGCGCCCGAGGGCGCGAGCGAGGGCGAGCCCCCACGCCGTGAGCTCGACATGCTGCTCAGCACGGGCGAGCGCGTCAGCATGGCCTTGCTCTCCAGCGCCATCCACGCGCGAGGCTGTGAGGCCATCAGCTTCACCGGCTCTCAATCCGGGATCCTCACGAACGACCGCCACTTCGACGCGCGCATCATCGAGGTTCGGCCCCACCGCATCGAAGACGAGCTGGCGCGCGGGCGCGTCGTCATCGTCGCTGGCTACCAAGGCATGAGCTATCGCCGCGAGATCACCACGCTGGGTCGCGGCGGCTCCGACACCACGGCGGTGGCGCTCGCGGCGGCGCTCGGCGCCGAGCGCTGTGAAATCTATAGCGACGTGGACGGCGTCTACGCGGCCGACCCCAGGAACGTGCCGGACGCTCGTCACCTGCCGACGCTGGATCTGGCCGTCATGCAAGAGATGGCGGAGGCGGGCGCCAAGGTGCTCAACGCGCAGGCCGTCGAGTGGGCGCGCCAGCACAAGATCACGCTCTACGCCCGGCGCACCGGCGACGCGCTGCGCGCCGAGCCCACGCGAGAGACCATCGTCTCCTGTGGCGGTGGCCGCCAAGAGCGCGCCATCGTGGCGGTACCGCGCGTGGCGCACTTCTCCGGCGGGCCGGCGAGCGTGGAGCCCTTCCTGGCGCTCGCGGCCGTCGCTGCCCTCCCGCTGTGGCAGCTCGATCTATCGCCGCACGGGGTGGACGCCTGCGCCCTGCTCACGAACCTCCCAGAGTGGCCTGAGCTCAAGCAGCGCGCGAGCGGGGTCGCTGGGCTAGAGATCCACGACGACCAGGGCGCCGTCAGCCTCGTGGGCGTCGAAGTGGGCTCCTCGGCGGAGACGCTGAGCCGAGCCCGGGACGCCGCCAGTGCCCCACCCCTGCGGCTCCTGGGCACCTCGCTGCGGCTCACCGCGCTGCTCCCGAGCTCGGCCGTCACGGCCACGGAGCGCGCCTGGTACGACGCCTTCATCGGCGCGGGGTCAGGCGCGCGCTAGCTCTCGCTCCCAGCGGACGAGCGCCTCCGCGTAGAGCGCCGCCTCGGCGCCAGAGCCCGGCGCGTCGTCGCGCAGCCGCGTCGCCAGGCGGCAGAGCGCCGTGAGCGTCGGACGGCGCTCCGGGTCCGTCACCCCGTCCTCCCACCGCCCCGCGAGCAAGGCGTAGGCCTCCTCCGCTCGCCCTAGCTGCGTGAGCAGCGTCGCCAGCTCGAGCGCGAGCCCTGGCTCATCCGGCCTGACGCGCAGCGCCGCCTCGAGAGCCTGCGCGCGCGCCGCCAGCTCTGCTTCGGTGAGCTCCACGCGCTCCTGCGCCGCGGCGGCGTCGCCCGGCGCCGAGGGGGGGCACGGTGAAGGCTCGGGCGAGGGCACAGGGGGCTCGACCTGGCGCCGCTGCGCCGCGAGCGCCGCGGCCGCTTGGCGGTACGCGGTGGCGACGCGCTCCGAGCGCGGGGCCAGCCGCAGCGCGACGGCCAGGTGCCGCTCGGTAGCGGCGCGATCTCCGGTGACCTCGCGCTCGAAGCGGGCCGCCTCGAGCAGGGCGTCCACCGCCAGCTCCGGGGTGACGCCCACGCCACGCTCCACCACGTCCCGCAGTCGCGCAAAGGCTAGGCTGGCCCCGGCTTCGTCACCCAGCAGCGCGCGCCAGCGCCCCTCGAGGACGCGAGCCCGCAGCTCTTCCTTGGCTCCGACGGGCACCTGGCGGGCACGCGCGATGGCCGCCGGCAAGTCACGCTCACGCTCCGCGCACAGCTCCGCGAGGGCCAGTAGCGCCGCGGGCGCCTGCTGCTCGCGCGCCTGCGCGAGCTCCACGGCCCGCGCGTAGAGCGTCGCGGCGCGGCCGGGTTTCCCGGTGGCTCGCAGCGCTTCGGCCAAGCCCACCGTGGCCTCGATGTCCTCCGGGACGTAGCGCAGGGCGCGCTCGAACATGCGCCCCGCCTGATGAACGAAGCCAGCCGCGAGGATGACCGAGGCCGCCTGCCGGAGCGCCGCGTGCTTGGCCTGCGTCCCGCGGGCGCCCGCCTCCAGGTGCACGCCGTCGGCGACGGCACCTTCGATGTCCCCTCGCTCGGCCCGGAGTGCGAGCCGGGCGCTCCTCACGTGGGCGCTCGCAGGGCACGCGCTGACGGCTCGATCGAGCGCGAGCGCGCGCTCCCCCAGGTCGGTCGTCAGCTCGGCCCAGCGAGCCCAGGCCAGGGCCGCGAGGGGCGCGAAGCGCTCGTGCTGCAGCGCGAACTCCAGCGCGGTGAGCGCGCCGTCACGGTCTCCCAAGCCCGCGAGCAGCTCCATGCCCACGAGCCCCGAGGCGGTCGCGGGCAGGCTCTCGGTGAGCAGCCCGAGCGCCGCCTCCGTGCCGGCGCGCGTGGCCACGTCCAGCTCGGCGAGCAGCCGAACCAGCTCTGGGTGCCGTGGCGCCGTCTCCAAGGCCACGAGGTAGCCGCCCCGCGCCGCGTCGAGCTCCGCCCGCGCGAGCGCGTCATCGGCCTCGACCGTCAGCCGCGCCAGCTCGAGGGCCCGCAGGGCAGCGGCGTCGGGCTCTGGCGGGACGGCGTCGCGCTCCCACTTCAAGAGCAGCTGCCCCCCCCTGACCTCGAGCGCGATGGGGTGCACCCCCGCCACGGCGGGGGTGCGGACGCCGAGCGACGGCAAGAGCTCGGTGGCGATGGCCCGCGGCGAGCCCTCGACGCTCCAGATCCGCCCCTGACGGACGCCCTGCCCCAAGCTGTCGAGCAGCCGCAGCGCGTGGCCGAGCGCCGGGCCGGAGAACCCGACGGCGCGTGCCCCCTGCACGACGAACCTCAGGGCGTGGGGCTCGGGGATCCAGCGCAGCTCGAAGGCCAGCGCGCGCTCGCGCTCGGCGAGCCCTACCGCGAGCGCCCCTTCTTGCCACCACAGCTCAGGACCGCGCTCCAGGGTGGCGAGCACGCCACGCCAGCGCTCCGCGAGCCAGCGCTCCAGCTCCACCAGCGCAGCGCCCACCGTGAGCTCTCCGAGCGCCCCTCGCCGATGCCGAAAGCTCCTCACCCCACCCGACAAGTCCACGGGGTATTTGAGCCCGGGGAGCCCCAGGGCGAGCCGCTCGACCCGCAGCGGTCCGAGCGCCACCGGCTCGGCGAGCTCCAGCCCGAGCGCGCCGCGCGTCACGCACAGGCGCAGCGGGACGAGGCGCGCCGGGGCGACCTCGGCGGCGCTGACCGGTGAGTCGGTGGGGAGCTCGGTGGAGACAGGCACCTGCCGACGATCGTAGCAGCGCGGCGCGCCGGACGGCCAACACTCTGCGGCCTCGGCGCTCCCGCCGCTCGCCGCCTCAGCCCTCCTTGTCCGCCTTCTTCTTCATCTTCGCGATGAGCGCCGCGAAGCCGTCCTTCTTGACGATGCGTGAGAACTGGCTGCGGTAATTGCCCACCAAGCTGGAGCCCTCGGTCACGATGTCCACGACCCTCCACGCGCCACCGTCTTGACGGAGCACGTAGTCGATGGCCACGGGCTCCTCCCGCCGATTGGACTTGCTCCGCGCGATGGTCTGCACGACCTGGCGCCCCTGCTTACCTGCGATCTCCCCAGAGTACTCGACCGTGTAGTTGGCGGTCTTGTTGAGGTTCTTTCGGTACGCGCCGCGGACCAGGCGCTTGAGCAGCTGGGTGTATTCTTGACGCTCTGCGTCGGTGCGCTCCTCCCAGGCCTTGCCCAGAGACTCCCGGGCGAGCGTGTCGTAGTCGAGCAGCTCATCGAAGATGGCCGTGATCTTCCCTTCGTCCGCGGCCTTCCCCTTCTTGAGCTGCTCGCTGAGCTGAGCTTGGCGCGCCTTGACGGTGTCTTGCGCCGGGCCGGCGAAGGCCAGGGAGCTGGCGAGGCCGAGGCCGAGGGCGAGGAGCGTGGCGCGGAGCTGGTGGCGGTAGGTCATGGGCTTACACTCTCTGACGGGGTTCAGTGTCTCGTTATGCAAACGAAACGCCAACTTTCAACCCCTGCCTCGGCGGCGCGGAACCCCCGGGATTTCCTGGACCTGGCGGCGAGGGTGCCCAGCGACTCGGGCCGCCGAGCAGCGTCACGGCACGCTGGGCGCCCCGGCGCGAGCGTCACGCGCTACGGGGCGGTGACGCTGCACGCCCCCAGGCTGACGGTGAAGCGAGCGCCACGGCCCTGCTCGCTCTCTACGCTGAGCTCGAAGCCGTGCTCGTCCGCGATCCGCTTGACGACCGCGAGGCCGAGCCCGGTGCCCTGCGTCCGCGTGCTGTAGAACGCGTCGAAGAGCTGCTCCCGCGCCTCGGCGTCGAGGCCCTCCCCCTCGTCCGAGACGCTGAGCTCCAAGCCACCCGGTCCCGCCTCGACCCGCACCTCGACCCGGGCGCCGGGGCGGCTCGCCTGCACCGCGTTACGGAGGAGGTTCCATAAGAGCTGCCTCAGCTGCGCGGGGTCGGCGCTCACGGTCGCGGTCTCGAGCCCCACGTAGCCGACCTCCACGTCCCCCGCGGCTCGCCCCACGTGCTGCGCCATGGTGACGACCTCGCGCGCCACGCGCGCCACGTCCACCTGGGTGCGCTCGGGCTTCCGCGCGCGCGCGAGATCCATCATGTCACTGACCAGATCATCGAGGCGCGAGGTCTCTCGCCGGATGAGCTCACACAGGAGCCGCTCGTCCGCCGTCAGCTCGGTGGAGGACTCCAGCAGCTTCACGGAGGCGGCGATGGCGCCGAGCGGGTTGCGGATCTCGTGGGCCAAGCCGGCCGCGACGCGCCCGAGGACGGCCAGTCGCTCCGCGTGCACGGCCCGCGCCTCCGCCTGCACCAGCTCACCGCTCTGCACGCGGAGCCGCTCGGCGAGGTACGCGCCGAGGGCGCTGACGACCACGAGTACGAGCAGCGTGACGAAGGCGTGGTAGCCCAGATCGGCCGAGGAGACGGTCCAGAGCTGGGGGGGCTGATCGGGCGGAGGGCTCAGCCAGCCGTAGGCCAAGGCCGCGCCCAGGAGGAGATAGAGCCCGAGCCCGCTGACGGTGGCGATGATCGCGCCGCGGAGCCCCGTGAGCGCCGCTCCCACCAGGCACGAGACGCCGTAGAGCGCCGTCGCGCCGCTGCTCGCGCCGCCGGTGAGGTAGACGAACGCCGTCCAGATGACCTGGTCGAACACGAGCTGGAGGTTGGCGAGCTGCTCCAGGTGGCGACCGCTGCGCAGCCAGACTGCGTACGCCGCCGACAGCGTGAGCGCCCCCGCGACGGTGAGCCAGAGCACCTGTCCGCTGGCGGTGTTGGGCCCCACCACGAGCATAGGAAAGGCGCTGGCCGCGACGAGGACCACGCTGACGAGGACGACCAGGCGCCCGAGCAGCACCCCGGCCAAGCGCTGCGGCAGCGGAGCGGAGGCGACCTTGGCAGCCCACCCCCGCTTCACCCGCGGCTCCCTCGGTGGCTCAATTGGCCTTGATGTTGCCCGCGAGCGAGAAGATGGGCAGGTACATGGAGACGAGCACGACGCCGACCATGCCGCCCACGCCGACCATCAAGATGGGCTCGATGGCGGAGGTGAGCGCCGCCACGGCGATGTCCGTCTCCTCCTCGTAGAAATCTGCCACCTTGTTGAGCATCTGGTCGAGCGCGCCGGTCTGCTCCCCCACGGCGATCATCTGGACCACCATGTCCGGGAACACCTTCGTCTCCATCAAGGGGTCGGCCATGTTCTTGCCCTCGCTGATGCGCTGGCGAACATAGAGGACGGCGGTCTCGATGATGACGTTCCCCGAGGTCCGCGCGCAGATGTCGAGCGCGTCCAAGATGGGGACGCCCGACTGGAGCAAGGTGCCCAAGGTGCGAGTGAAGCGCGCCACCGCGATCTTCCGGAGCGTGGGTCCGACCACCGGGAGGGTCAGTAACAGCTTATGAAAGAGCCGCTTCCCCTTGGGCTGCCGGATGGCGTAGACCACGCCCGCGCCGATGGCGCCGGCGCCCAGCGCCAAGAACGGGAGGTAGGACACGAAGCTCTTCGAGAGCGCGATCATGATCTGCGTGAGCTTCGGGAGCGCCTCGGGGCCGGCGCCGAAGTCCTTGAACATGTTCTCGAAGGCGGGGATGACGAAGGTGAGCAGCACGACCATGACGCCCACCGCGATGACGATGACCACCGTGGGGTACACCATGGCGCCGCGCACCTGCGCGACGAGCTTGGCGCGCTTCTCCAGGTACACCGACAGGCGCTGCATGATGGTGTCGAGGATGCCGCCCATCTCACCGGCGCGGACCAGGTTGACGAACAGCGTGTCGAAGACCTTCGGGTGCCTGCCGAGGGCGTCGCTGAAGGTGGACCCGTGCTCCACCTGATTGCGGATATCCTTCAAAGTATTGGCAAAAACAGCGTTGTTCTGCTGCCCTGCGAGGATCTCCAGGCACTGCACGAGGGGCAAGCCGGCGTCGATCATGGTGGCGAACAGCCGCGTGAAGGTCACGAGCTCCTTGACCGTGACGCCCGAGCCCAAGGTAAAGTTGAGGGATTTCCCCTTCTTCTTGACCTTGACCGGGGAGAGCTGCTGCTGCCGGAGGCGAGCGTTGACGGCGTTGATGTCGTCCGCCTCCATGACGCCCCGACGCAGCTCTCCACCGCGTGCGCGTGCTTCCCAGACGAATTCCGCCATTGAAATTACCTAAACCAGCAGCGTCGCAGCATAGCTGGGGCGCCTACGCTTCGTCAAAGTACCGGGGGCGACCCCCAGCCGGCGGCAGGCTCCTGGCGCCGCGCACGCGCCACCGGCCGCGGCCGGACTCGGCACCGTCTCCGCCGTCTCGGCGTAGGCCGCGCCAGTGCGTGGAGGCCGGCGCGCAGCGCGCGCCTCGTGGCCTCGGAGTCGCCGGCGAGCGCGTCGAACCGCTGCACGCGCACGTCCTCGAAGAGCGCGTGGGTCCTCTGCCGGAGCCTCACCTTCTGCCTGCGGGCGCGGCGATGGCGACTCCGAGGCGGGACAGCGGGACAGCGGGACAGCGAGGCGAGGACCAGGGCGACGGCGATGGCGGCGAGGGCGGTGGAGCGACATGCCCCCTGACGCCCCGAGAGCAGCCGAACGTCTGAGGGGATCCTTCGGGTTCCAGCTCGCTCTGCCAACCCCGGCTCAGGGGGTGGGCGCGCCGCGGGCGCTCCCTTCTCCTCGCCGAGGGGCTGAGGCAAGCTCTCTTGGTCGTGCCTCCTCCGCTCTCGGCTCCGCCCGCACTCACCCGGAGGGTCGAGCGGCGACTCGACTCCATCGCGGCGAGCGTCGTGACCGAGTGGCGCGCCGCGCCGGCGGCCAGCGTGGCGACGGGCAGCCTCGCGTCACCGGCGCTGCTCGTGGGGGCGGCGGGCCAGGGTGAGCGGGAGTCCCCCATCGCTCCCTCCACGCTCTTCGACCTCGCCTCGGTGAGCAAGCCGCTCGTCGCCTGCACCTTGCTCCGGCTGGAGCGCCATGGCGCGCTCTCGCTGGCTCAGCCCCTCGCGCTGCACCTGCCCGAGCTGAGGCAGACCCCGAGCGCGTCCGCGACGCTGCTACACCTCCTCTCCCACCGCGCCGGGCTGGAGGCGCACTTGCCGCTGTTCGCGCCCCTGCTCGGCGGGCTCCCCGTGGTCCGCAGCGTGGCGCTCCGCCGCGCCGCCCTCGCACGGCGCGCGGAGTGTCTGGGCCCCCCCCCCGCCGAGGGGTTCTCCCCGGTGTACAGCGACCTCGGCTACCTCCTCGCGGGTGAGGTTGCCGAGCGGGTGACGGGGCTGCCCCTCGACGAGCTGGTGGATCGGGAGGTGGGGCGGCCACTGGGGCTCCGCCTGGGCTCGGCGCGCCAGTGGCACCGCTGGGCTCCCGAGCGCCTCGCCCAGGCCGCCCCTACGGAGCACGTGCTCTGGCGCGGGGGGCGGCTCCGCGGCGTCGTCCATGACGACAACGCTTGGGCGCTCGGCGGGCTCGGGCTCTGCGGTCACGCCGGCGTCTTCGGCGCAGCGGTGGACGTGGTCGGCTGGGGGCTGGCGCTGCTCGACGCGCTCGAGGGGCGACGCCCGACGTGGCTGCTCCCCGAGCAGCTGGAGACCTTGGTTCGACCGCGCCCGGGGGGCACCCTGCGCGCCGGCTTCGACGGCAAGGCGTCCGCTGGCTCCAGCGCTGGGACCGTGGCCAGCGAACGGACGTTCGGGCACCTGGGCTTCACGGGGACGAGCCTCTGGATCGACCCCGCCACGGGGCGAGCCGTGGCGCTGCTCACCAACAGGGTCTTCGGCGGCCGCGACGACCTGCGCCTGAGAGGCGCCCGCCCCGCCCTCCACGACGCCCTGTTCCGCGCTCAGGCCGAATCCGACGCGCTCGATCGAGGTCTACGCTGAGGCTGGAACTTACCCTGGTTTCGTGCGATCTTCCGGTTCACGGCGAGCTCGCGTGGAGCGACCCGGAGATCACCCGAGACCCGACCCGTGATGTGGAAGCTAGCGATCGAGGATGACCAAGGCTCGAGGACGGTGGTCAACCTCTCGCGCGAGCAGTACACGATAGGTCGCGCCGAAGACAACAGCATCCGGCTGACCGAACGCAACATCTCGCGCCACCACGCGCGGCTCACGCGGAGCGGCGACACCTGGTCGCTCACGGACGTGGGGAGCTACAACGGCGTCTACGTCAACGGCGTCCGCGCGGGAGAGGCGCAGCCGCTGGCTCCCGGTGACCTCATCCAGCTGGGAGACTATCGGCTGGAGCTGGGGGACGAGGCGACCCTCACCGCGGCGCCGGCAGCGCTCGACGACGGCGCCGCGCGCTCCCAGCACCTCGGCGCGCAGCCCGACCGCCTGGTGATGCTCGTCGGGCCAGAGCCCGGACGAGAGTACGCGCTCGGGAAGGGCGTGGCCGTCATCGGCCGCGGGGAAGACTGCGACATCTCCATCAACCACGGCTCGGTGAGCCGCGTCCACGCTGCCGTCGAGCGCTTCCAGGACGGACACTACGAGATCGTCGACCGGGGGAGCGCCAACGGCCTGCGCGTCAACGGCGCTGAGCTCCAGCGCGCCCTGCTGGACGCCCGGGACTCCATCGAGCTGGGGGACGTCCTCTTGAAGTACATCCCCGCGGGGATGATCTACGTCCCTGGAGCGGAGGAGGGGCTCCGGTTCGGGGTCGGCAGTGAGCCGCCGAGCCCGGTCTTCGCCTCGGACATCCCGCGCGGCTCCACGTCCCCCACCCTGAAGCTGGTGCTCGCGGTCGTGGGTCTCGGCGCGCTGTTGGCCCTCGGCGTCGTCGTGTTTCGGGAAGGCGGGCGCACGACCGCAGCGTCGAGCGCCGCGCGCCCGCCGGCCGACGACCCGCTCCGGACGGCACGCGAGGCGCTCGACCGCCAGGAGCTCGACGTGGCCCACGCCGAGCTGCAGCGGCTCGCCGCCGGCCCCCCGGCGACACGGCCCACGGCGCTGCCCGCCGTCGCGGAGCGCTGGGCCAAGGCCGCCATGGCACGCGCGGAGTCGCTCACGGACGTCGACGTCAAGCGCGCCCAGCTGAACCAGGTGGCGCAAGCGGAGTTCGTCGACTCCGCCCAGCGCTCCCTGGCCTCCGCGGCGGCGGCCGCGCTCGGCGCCAGCGACGTGTCGGTCACGGAGCTGCCCAGCGCGCGTCCGAAGCTGCTGGTCGGCGCAGGCGGCCCAGCCTCCAGCGGCCCCGCGCCCATCACGAGCGGCCTCGTGCGGCGCAACCCCTTCGACGCGCCTGGCGGGCGCACCGGAGCGCCCGCCGCCGCCGCGCCCACGCCGGACGCGCTGGGTGACCGAGCCCAGCTGACGGCCCGAAAGAACCAGCTCAAGGCGCTGGTCGCTTCAGGCAAGGGCACGGACGGCGATCGGCGGATGCTGCGCGCGCTCTGCCGTCAGCTCAACGACATGAGCTGCATCCACTGAGGGATCCTCGCATGACGAGCCAGGAGTCGCCCAGCGGCCCCCCCATTCGCATCCAAGGCCCCGAGGTCGAGCGCCCCAGCCAGGTGCTGTCCTCGAGGCCCACGCTCGCGCTCCTCACGCTGGTGGCGCTGGGCGCGGCGCTAGAGCTCATCCCCGGCCTCGAGCAGGTGCGGCTCTTTCGGCCTGGCCTCCCCGAAGCGCCCGCCCTCGGCGAGATCGCCGCTCCCGCCGCCGCGCTCAGCGTCGGTGAGAGCCTGCTCTCCCGGGAGAGCGAGAACGCCGCGCAGCTCGCGCAGCCCGAGCACGTCGACCTCCAGGCGCCCGCGCGTGGGCCCATCGCGCCGCAGCAGCTCGACGCACCAGCGCTCGACCTCGAGCGCCCACCCGTGTCCCTCGTCGACGCTGAGCGGCGCGGGCTCACCGCCTTCTACCAGCGGCTCGCTCGCACCGAGGCCCGAGAGCCCCACGCCATCACGCGCATCGAGCATTTCGGGGACTCCATCATCACGAGCGACTACGTCTCCGGCACGCTCCGACGCAAGCTCCAAGACCGGTTCGGCGACGCCGGCCACGGCTTCCTCTTGATGGCGAGCGCTTGGCCGGCCTACTTCCACAACGACGTGTACCGCTTCGCCTCGGCGGGCTTCTCCGTCAGCCGGATCGTCGGCCCCCTCTCGCCGGACGGGCTCTATGGGCTCGGAGGGGTCAGCTTCACCGCGCCGCCTGGGTCTCGCGCGCGCTTCGGCACGGCCAAGGCGGGCAGCCGTGGGCGCGCCGTCTCGCGCTTCATCGTGGCGTACTTGAAGCGCCCTGGTGGCGGCAAGCTGCGGATCAACCTCGACGGCGCCGAGCAAGCCACGCTCGACACGAGCAGCGACGTCACGGAGGTGGCGTACCACGAGGTGCGCGCGCCCGACGGCGAGCACGAGCTCGAGGTCATGACCATCGCCGGCACCACCCGGAGCTTCGGGGTCGTGCTGGAGCGCGAAGGCCCGGGCGTGGTCCTCGACGCCATCGGGGTGCAGGGCGCCCGAGTGCGCTTCCTCGACAAGCAGGACGACGCCCACTGGGCCGAGCAGCTCCGGTGGCGTGACCCAGCGCTGCTCGTCTACCAGTTTGGCGCGAACGAGTCCGGCGACGGCTTCGCGTATCCCATGGCGGAGTACCGCAAGACGCTGGAGGAGGTGCTCGCTCAGGGGCTCCGCGCCGTCCCCCGAGCGGGCTGCCTGGTCGTCGGCGCGATGGATCGCGCAGAGAAGAAGGGCACGGCGCTGCAGACGATGGCGGTCATCCCGGCGCTCGTCGCCGAGCAGCGCGCCGCCTCCGCCGCGGTGGGCTGCGCGTTCTTCGACACCTTCGCGGCGATGGGCGGCTCCGGCTCCATGGCCGCGTGGGTGCAGCGCGGGCTCGGCCAGGGAGATCTCACGCACCCCACGGGCAGCGGCTCCGAGGTGCTGGCGAGCTGGCTTTATCGGGCGCTGCTCGAGGGCTATGAGGGCTGGAAGGGCGCCGGACGCCCCAGCGCGCCTCCCCTCCCCGAGCCCTCGGTCAGTGCCTCCCCCACGGCCCCCGCCCCCGCCTCCGCCACGCCCTGAGAGCGGCTCGCCGAGCGCGCTCGGCGGGCCGCGGCTCGGCGTCGACTTCTTTCGCCGCCCCGTGCTCACCGTCGCCCCGGAGTGCCTGGGCAAGGTGCTCGTGGTCCAGCGCCCCGACGGCGTCGCGGCCGGACGCATCGTGGAGGTCGAGGCGTACCGCGGACCAGAAGACCGCGCCGCGCACTCCTTCGGGGGACGGCACACGGCGCGCAACCACTCGCTGTGGTGTGCCGGCGGCGTCGCCTACGTGTTCCTGGTGTACGGGCTCCACTGGCACCTGAACCTGGTCACGGGGCTGGAGGGTGAGCCGCAGGCCGTGCTGATCCGCGGCGTCGAGCCGCTGCTCGGCCTCGAGCTGATGCGCCAGCGACGGGGCCCCCTGCGCGACGAGCACGCCCTCACCAGCGGACCGGGCAAGCTGGCGCGCGCCTTCGGCGTGGCGCGAGATCTCGACGGCGCCGCGTTCACGAGCGAGACGCTCTTTCTCTTGGACGGGCCGCGGCTGCCCGCCAAGCGCTCCGCGCGGATCGGCGTGGACGACGCGGGCGCTTGGGCCCGCCGGCCGTGGCGCTACTTCGTCGCCGGGAGTCCCTGGGTGTCCCGCGCGCGCACCAGCGCCGCCGGCTGACCGAGTCGCGCGCGCGCCGCGTCCCGGTGGGGGGAGGCCCTTTGCCCTTGGAGCCCCCGGGAGGCCGCCCTACTGTCCCCCTCGGCGCGCCAGCAGCCCGCGCGCGCTTCTTGTTTCAAGGAGACCGTGATGTCCGAGGCAGTGACCCAGCCCGGCCTGGCACTCGCCGGGAAAGGCTTTCGCCCCTTCTTCCTGCTCGCGGGGCTGTACGCGGCGCTCATCGTCCCCCTCTGGGTGCTCATCGTCGACGGCGTGCTCGCGCCGGTGCGCTACCTGGACGCGTGGAGCTGGCACGCGCATGAGATGATCTTCGGCTACGCGCTCGCGGTCATCGCGGGCTTCTTGTTGACGGCGGTCGGCAACTGGACGGGGCGGGAGACGCTCATCGGGCGGGGCCTGCTCGGCCTGGCGCTGCTCTGGGTCCTGGCGCGCGCCGCCATGGCCACCGCGGCCGTCCTCCCGCGTGGCCTCCCGGCGGCGCTGGACTTGGGCTTCCTGCTGGCCCTCGCCATCGCGCTGGCGCGGCCCATCCTGCTCACGCACAATCGCCGTAACTACGTGATGGTGGGGGTGCTCGGCGTGCTGCTCCTCACCAACCTCGTCACGCACTTGAGCGCCCTCGGCGTGCTCGCCGCGGGGCAGGCCCGGCGCGCCAACCTGGTGGCCATCGACGTGATCGTGCTGCTCATCGTGGTGGTGACGGGCCGAGTGATGCCCATGTTCACCCGCAACACCACCAAGGCGGAGGGGATCGAGGCCATCAAGAGCCTCGACTGGGCCACCATGACGGCCGGCGCGCTGCTCACGCTCGTGGACGCCGTGGCGCTCGAGACCGTCCCGGCGCAGCTCTTGGCGGGCCTCGTCGCGGTGCTCGCCGCCGCGCGCGCGCTGCGCTGGGGGACCCGACACGTCCGCCCCTATCCCATGCTGTGGGTCCTCCACCTCGGCTACGCCTGGATCCCCCTCGGGCTGCTGCTCCGCGCCGCGCCGGCCTTGGGCGTCCCAGTGTGGGGCTCCCTCGCGACCCACGCGCTCACGGCCGGCGCCATCGGTGTCCTGACGCTCGGCATGATGGCGCGTGTCGGGCTCGGGCACACGGGGCGTCCGATCGTGGCCTCACGCGCCATCACCGGCTCGTTCCTCGCCATCCTCGGGGCCGCCATGGTACGCGTCTTCGTCCCGCTCGTCGCGCTCCGTTGGCAGCCGGCCGCGCTCGTCGTCGCGGGCGCGCTGTGGTCGCTGGCCTTCGTGATCTTCGTGATCGTCTACACGCCCATCTTCTTCGCGCCGCGCCCCGATGGGAAGGCGGGTTGATCGTTGGCCGCGCGCACGCTGCCGTGGCTCGCCGGAGCCGCCCTGCTGCTCGCGCCGCTCGGCTGCTCCGACGCCCCCGCGGCCCCCGCGGCCCCCAGCGACCCCTGCCAGCTCACCGAAGCGCCGATCCCTGAGCCCGAGCTCTACACGCCGCGCTGGGCCTTCGAGCCGTGGATCAGCAAGGACATCTCGGACGCGCAGGACACGCGCGGCTTCGTGAGCGGCTTTCTGGAGCGCGACATCCCGGTGGGCGTGGTGGTCTTCGACAGCCCGTGGGAGACCAACTACCACACCTTCGTCGCCGACCCGGCGCGCTACCCGCACTTCGATCGGCTCGTGGCCGAGCTCCACGCGCAGGGCATCCGGAGCGTGGTGTGGATGACGCAGATGCTCAACGTGCAGAGCTTCGACGCCGAGCTGGGCGGCACCGTGTATGACGGTCCGTCGCCAAACTACGCAGAGGCCGAGGGCTGCGGCTTCTTCGTGGACGAGGCGGAGCTCTACCCGTGGTGGAAGGGCAAGGGCTCGGCCATCGATTTTCATCACCCTCGAGCGATGGCGTGGTGGCACCGGCAGCAGCTCGAGCTGCTCGAGCGCGTGGCCATCGACGGCTACAAGCTCGATTTCGGCGACGAGTACGTCAGGAGCGATCCGGTGCTGACGGCGGCGGGCCCCGTCCCCCATCAGGCGTACTCGGAGGCCTACTACCGAGATTTTCTGGCCTTTGGGCAGGCGCGACGCGGGAGAGAGTTCCTGACCATGGTCCGCCCCTACGACCGAAGCTACGGCAGGCCGGGGCGGCTCTTCGCGCGCCCCGAGCACGCGCCCGTGGCCTGGGTCGGCGACAACCGCCGCGACTGGGTCGGGCTCTCGGACGCGCTCGATCACGTCTTTCGGTCCGTCGAGGCGGGGTACGTCATGCTGGGCTCGGATCTCGGGGGCTACCTCGACCGCGACGACGAGGATCTGCTCGGCCCGAAGATCGAGTTCGACGCGGAGAACTTCGCGCGCTGGACGGCGCTGTCGGCGCTGATGCCCTTCATGCAGCTCCACGGACGCGCCAACCTCGAGCCCTGGGCGGTCCCCGAGCAGCCCGAGGAGATCGTGCGCCTCTACCGCTACTGGGCGCAGCTCCACCACCAGCTCGTCCCCTTCTTCTACTCGCTCACCCGGGAGGCCCATGCCGGCCGCGGCGCGGTCCTCCGACCGCTGCGCGCCGCGGACGAGGCAGCCGGCGACTATCGCTTCCAGGTGGGGGAGGCGCTGCTCGTCGCGCCCCTGCTGGACGCCACGGGGCGCCGTGAAGTGCAGCTCCCCGCCGGGAAGGACTATCTGGACTGGTGGACGCTCGGAGCGCCCGCGCTCGCGGGGGGCTCCACCCTGGCCGCGACGAGCCGCCTCCCGCGCGAACGCGTCCCGCTCTACCTCATCGAGGGTGCCATCCTCCCTCTCGTCGTCGATGGCAGCGCCACCGGGCTCGGCTCGGCCGCGACGGCAGACGCCTGGACCATCGTGGGCTACCCCGGCCGCACCCCCACGAGCTTCACGCTCTACGAGACCGACGACGGCTCGACCCAGCTCCGGCTCTCCGCCACCGGCTTCGAAGCGCAGCGCCTCAGGCGCCGACTCCGGCTGCGCGTGCGCCTCGAGCAGGCCCCGCGGGAGGTGGTCGTCAACGGCCGGGCCTCGGTCGCCCACGCCGATCTCGCGGCGGCGGACGCGCAGCGGACAGGACACGTCTACGACCCCACGACGCGCAGCCTGTGGGTGCTGACGCCTACCGCCGGCGGGCCCCTGGAAGTTCGGTGGCGTTGAGCCCTCCCGCGGGCGCCGGCCACCTCAGGACCGCGCTCCAGTGCTAAGCTCCGCTCGGAGGAGATCCTGAAATGTCGTCAGCTTCACTCACCAAGGCTTCCCACTTCGCGCCGCTGCGCTGGTCTCTGCTCGCCGCGCTCGGGAGCGCCGGCACGGCTTGCGGTGGCAACGCCTTCACGGACGCGGCGGGCGGAAGCGGCGGCGCCGGCGCACAGGCCGGCAGCGGCGCACAGGCCGGCAGCGGCGGCAGCGGCGCGCAGGCCGGCAGCGGCGGCAGCGGCGCACAGGCCGGCAGCGGCGGCAGCGGTGGCGCGACCGGGAGCTGCCGCGCGCCCAAGCCAGTGCTGAGAGCCGACGGGACCGCGAGCGGGCTCGTCCAGTGCGCGGACGGCACCGTCCACCGTGAGCACGCCGCCGACTGCACGAGCGAGGTGACGACCTGCACGGGCGATGAGGCGAGCGTGAGCTGCGCGAGCGACGCGGACTGCACGGCCCTACCGAACGGCCGCTGCGCCCACTCTGAGCTCGACTTTCCGCCCTGGACCCAGTGCGGCTGCATCTACCCCTGCACGCGCGACGCAGACTGTGAGCCCGGCTACGCCTGCCTCTGCCCGGAGGCCCCCGGCGTCGGACCCTACGCGACCTGTACCCCCACCGACTGCCGCACGGACGCCGACTGCGGCAGCGGCGAGTGCGGGATCACCAGCTACGACAACGGCTGCGGCGCGCACGCTACCATGGGCTGCCGCGACGCCGCTCGCGACGAGTGCCGGCTCGACAGTGAGTGCCAAGAGCGCTTCAGCTGTACGCCTCAGGGGGACCACTGGACGTGCGCCACCAATGACGGCTGCGCCATCGGCCGGCCGCTGCTCATCGAAGGCAGGGCGCGCACGGCGTCCAGCGCCGCACGCCACGACTGGCTCGACGAGGCGGCCCTGGCGCCGGAGCTGGACGCGTTGAGCCCGGAGCTCCGGCGCGCGTTGGCGGAGCACTGGCTGTCCGTGGCGGCGCTGGAGCATGCCTCCATCGCGAGCTTCGCGCGCTTCACCCTCGAGCTGATGTCTCTCGGGGCTCCGCCTGAGCTGCTGGTGGCCTCGCAGCAGGCCTCCCTCGACGAGGTGGAGCACGCGCGCCTCGCCTACGCCGTGGCGAGCGCCTGCGCCGGACAGCACCACGGGCCCGCCGCGCTGCGCCTCGACGGGCTCGCGCTGGCCACCGACCCCGCCGCCATCGTCCGGGCGCTCGTGGCCGAGGCCTGCGTCGGTGAGACCTTGGGGGCCGCGGAGGCGCGCGTGCTCGCGACCACCGTGGCGCCACCAGGGCTAGCCAGCGTCTACGAGCGGATCGCCGCGGACGAGGAGCGCCACGCGGTGCTCGGCTGGCAGACCCTGGCGTGGATGCTCCAAGGTGGCGCGGCGGAGCTGCGCGCGGTCGCCCTAGAGGCCTTCAAGGAAGCGCGCGAGCTGTTCTCGGTGGATCCCGTGTTCTCCGGCCCCCGAGATCTCGCGTGCGGCCTGCTCACCGGCGCGGAGCTCGGCGCGCTCCGCCGGGCCAGCCTGCGAGAGGTGGTGGAGCCCTGCTTCCAGGCGCTCCTGGCGGACGCGCCGCAGCTGGTGGCCTGAGCCTCCTCCCCGCTCAGCTGCGCCCCACGTAGGTCATCACCAGGTACATCACCGCCTCTGCCTGCGTCACGTTGCGGTAGACGTGCGGCACGTCCGCGCGAAAGACGATGGCGTCTCCAGGTCCGAGCACCTGCTGCTGCCCACCGACGGTCATCTCCACGCTCCCCGCGGCGACCACGAGCTGCTCCGTGGTCCCCGGGGCGTGCGCCTCCGCCTCCTCCGCGGCCAGCGGCGCCAAGCGCAGCTCGTAAAACTCCACGCTCTGCGGGCGCTCCGGGATGAACAGGGCGCGAGACGCGAAGCTGCCGTCGACCGAGCGCAGCCAGCGCGCGCGCGCCGCGGGGAGCACGGTGAGCTCGCGCCGCTCCGGGGCTCCGAGCAGCGCCGAGAACGGTAGGTTCAGCGCCCTCGCGATCTTCCAGAGGACGCCGATGGTCGGCATGCTCTGATCGAGCTCGATCTGGCCGAGCATGGCGCGGCTCACGCCGCTGAGCTGCGCCAGCCGCTCGAGGGACAGCCCACGCTCAGCGCGCGCGCGGCGCAGGCTAGGGCCCACCGTGGGGACCGCCTCCTGGCTCGCGGACGGCGGCGTCACCACCTCCTCCGGCGGCGCCGCCGCGCGCGGGGACACGGCGCCTCGCTTGACCGGAGCACGCTTCGCCATCGGCCTCACCATAGCGAGCCGAGGCAGGGGGACTCAAGCGTCGCCGCCCTCACTCTCCAGGGAAGCCGCGCAGCAACAGCCGAGCGATGAGCTCCCCCACCCGCTCGTAGCCGCGCGGCGTGAGGTGCACGCGATCGGGCTGCGCCAACGGCGGGGTCTCCTTCATCCAGCGCCCCATCCCGCCCTCACCCCCCATCGCTCGGAGGATGGAGAAGAAGGCGCAGGACTGCTCCTGGGCGACGCTCTCGACGAGCTGGTCGATCTCTTGCCCCCGCGGGTGGGAGTGCTCGGCGTCCACGCCCAAGTCCGTGGGTCCGACGAGCAAGCAGTCGAGCTCCGGGCTCGCTCGGCGAGCGCGCTCGAGCAGCGCCGCATACTGCGCGCGGTACTGCTCGACCGGCGTGCTCGCGAGGATGTCGTTGGTGCCGTAGGCCAGGACGAGCAGGGCGGGCTGACGGGCTCGCAGCTCGGCCTCGAAGGCTGAGGCATCCCAGGCCAAGGCGGTGGTCAGCCGCGCGCCGTTGATGCCCAGGGTGTCGAGCACGAGCCCGGGGCGACGGCTCTCCACGCTCACCCCGAAGAGCTCCGCGGCACCCACGAACTGAGTGAGCTCGACCTTGGAGGTCGCCCCGAGCTCGAGCCGCACGTGACGCAGCGGCGACCCTGGGACGGCGGCGCCGCTCGTCCCGTCGATACTCCTCGTGGCGCCGTCGACCCGGACCTGGAACTTGGCGCGCGGGGCGCGCACCCACAGCTCCGCCACGGCAGGCCCCTCCACCGCGCCAGGGAGCAGCTCCAGCGTGACGCGGGCGTCGCTCGAGGCCGGGCTCGCGCGGCGCCCGCTGAGGCCATACACCCCGTCCCCCTGCCGCTGATGGCTGGTGGGCCGCGGGGGCTCGCGGTTCCATTGGCCCTCGACCGTCAGCTTCACGCCGGCGTGGCGGTAGTGCTCCAGCCCGAGCCCCACGTAGCCGGGGCCACCGTTGCGCGTGGCCTGCTGGAGCGCGCGCCGCACGGCGTGCGTGAGAAAATCGGCCTGCGTGTGGGAGTCCCCGAGCCACACCACGCGCACGGGCACGCGGGCCTCCGGGAGGCGACGGAGCGCCGCATGAAAGCGCGCGAGCGGAGCGGGCGGCGCCTCCGCGGGCGGACGCTGAGCGCCGCCCTCGCTCCCGCTGGGCGGCGCGGACGCGACGGACACGGCGGGCAGGGCGCTCGACGGCGGCGAGGGACGGCTCTCCACGGGAGCCACGGTGGGCACGGCCGCCGCCGGCGTTGGCGCGGGCTCGAGCACCCCGCCGCTGCACGTGACCACGCCGAGCAGCGCGAGCGTGGAGAGCGCCGCCGCCGCGAGCGAGCTCACGTCAGCCGAGCGGATCGTCCACCTCCAGCCGCGCCTCTGCGGCGTCGCGCCGCTCTTGCCCCCGCTGCTTCACGAAGCGCACCAGCGCGTCCACGTAGGTTTCGAAGGCGGGGCAGGGCAGCTCCATGCCGCTGAGGAGCACCTCCGTGTTGCGAGTGTCGTACTGCACCGGGGTCGTCACGATGTCGAGGAAGGCCCGGTGGCTCTTCGTGACGAGGTTGACGCCAGGAGTGTTGAGCACGGCGCGCGTGAGCTTACCCGGGATGAAGCCCTGGGTGAGCCGCCGCCCGCCCGCTTGCGCGACCAGCTCGAACACCTGACGCACGGTGAGCGGACGCGGATCCGCCAGGTGAAAGGTCTTGCCGAGGGCGCGCGGATCCCGCCCCACCAGGCGCGCGACGCGCACCACCCAATCGATGGGCACCAAGTGCATGGGCAGCTCCCCGCGCGTGGGCAGCGGCAGCGACAGCTCTTGGGGAGCGTTGAGGATGAGGAGCATGAGCAGGTACGGACCGTCGAAGCGATCCACCTCCCCCGTCCGCGAGTCCCCGACGATCTGTGTTGGCCGCACCACGCTGAGCGGCAAGGTGTCCATGTGCTGACGCACGAGCCGCTCTGCTCGAGCCAGCGTCTTCTCCACCGGGGTGCGGAAGGACTGACCCCGCGCCAGCTCCTCTTCGAGGACCAACCCCGTCCGCGAGCCGCTCACGTGCGCCGAGGAGTGGAAGACCACGCTCTCGAGCCGCTGGCAGGCGCGCGCCAGCTCGATGATCTCACGCGCCGCCCCGATGTTGACCGCCTCGGCCATCTGCGGGTCCACGCCCGCGTAGGTCACCTGCGCCAGGTGATGCACGCGCTGCACCCGGCGCGCCAGCGAGCGGTACTCCTGACCGGAGAGCGCGAGATCCATGGCCGCGGCGTCCCCGTCCAGCACCTCCACCCGGGCGCGCTGCGCGGGCGCCAAGGCCTCCAGGAAGGACGTGGCCTCTTGGGTGTAGCGCTTGTGCACCACGACGACGACGCGCGCGTCAGGCTCCTGGTCGAGCAGCTCTTCGACCATCTTTCTCCCACGAAAGGCGGGGAAGCCGGTGACCAGGTAGGTCGTCTCCACGGCTGGTCTCTCAGCGTCCACAGTAGTGACGGGCCACTCGCTCGAGCCACGCGCCCACGTCACCGCCCAAGGTGGAGCTGTCACAGAAGGCCGCCGGCCCTCGCAGCGCCGCGCTGGCGCAGTAGTAGCCGCTGACGAAGCCACGGCAGGCGCCGCCGGCCTCGAAGGCACCCGATTGACACGCCTCCACGCCGCTCGCGTCGCAGCGACCGCAGGTGGCGCTGCTGCAGTCCACCGCGCAGGTCAGCGCCTCGTTGCAGCTGGCCGAGAGGTACGGGGCGAGGCACTTGACGTAGGCCTGATCACTCGAGAACTGCGCGACGCAGTCGTAGCAGCCAGGGTTGGAGAGGAGCAGCTCCTCGAACCACGCGCCGCACTCGCCTCCGCTTGCGTCCCCCCGACAGGCGCTCCCCAACGCGGTCAAGTCGCGCTCGTGGCAGGCCGCGGAGGCGATGGGCGGCGTGGTCCGCGCGCCGGGGAGACACCCCGGGTACGCCGCCGGACACACGCTCCCGTCGCTGCAAACGTTGGCGCGGCAGGTCTTGCCGGAGGCACCGCAGTTGTCGCACAGCGCCCCGTACTGGCCGCAGCTCGCGTTCGACGAGCCCTCGACGCAGCGCCCCGTGGTGGTGCAGCAGCCGGCGCAGTTGTCCGGCCCGCAGTGGGCCCCCGCATAACAGAAGCCTTGCGGTGCGCAGCTCTTGCCAGCGCCCGCGCAGTCCGAGCAGGCGTTGCCCGCGGTGCCGCACGCCGCGTCGGCGCGGCCGTCTCGGCACCGACCCTGCGCGTCACAGCAGCCGGTGGGGCAGGTGAGCGGGCCACAGCTGGGGACGAACGCGCAGTAGTTCCCCGGCTGCACGCACTGGCGCCCGCTGCCACAGCTCGCGCAGCGCTCTCCTCCCGTGCCACACGCTGCCCCTGCGGTGCCGGCCACGCACTGGCCGCTCGCCGAGCAGCAGCCGCTGCAATTGCCGGGGCCGCAGGCGGGGGGCGCGCCCCGACACTCCCCCGCGACGCAGCCCATGGCCTTCGCTCCACAATCTGCGCAGCGCTCCCCGCCGCGCCCGCAGCGGTCCACCTCCGCGCCCGCGCGGCACACCCCAGCAGCGTCGCAACAGCCCTCCGGGCAGGTGCTCGGCGAGCACGCCGGGGGCGCCCCCTGGCACGCGCCCTCCACGCAGCCAAGCTCGATGCTTGCGCAGTCCATGCAGGCGACGCCCTGCACGCCGCAAGCGGCAGGGAGGGTCCCGCGTTGGCAGGTGTCCGTCGCGTCGCAGCAGCCTTGGCAGTTGTCCGGGTTGCAGCGGCGGGCGCCGGTGCCCCCCGTGCCGCCAGTGCCACCGCCCCCCCCCGAGCCGCTCGTACCACCCGTGCCGCCGACCGCTCCGCTCCCCCCCGCGCCGCTCAGCCCACCCGCACCGCCCGCGTCCGGCGGCTGATCGGGATCCGCCAAGTCCGAGCGCCCGAAGCAGCCCGTGGCGACGAGGGCCATCAGGGCGGCGACGAGCCACTCCCACCCGAAGGCACCGAGCTCCCGAACCACCGACCTGTGCGTCATGCGGGCAGCATAGCGCGCTCCCCCCCGGGGTTCACTGGCGTTGTGCGAGCACGCGGATCGCCGCGCGCACGGCGACGTCGGGCAATTCGAGCCGCCACCAGGCCTCGTCGCTGGCGCGGCCGCCGGCCAGCAGCGCAGGCGGCGCCTCGGCGCCCGCCAGCCCGAGCCCCTGGAGGCGCACGAAGAGCGCGAAGCCCACCTCCGCGCCGAAGCGCTGGAAGGCCGCCTGACTGGCGGCCTCGGACGCGAGCTGTTGCGCGGGCTCTGGCGTCAGCGTGGCGGCCATGGCCGGCGCCGGCTTCTGCGCCAGCACCAGGGCCAGCAGCGGGGGGCGCGTCGCCCACACGAGCTCGATGGGGTGCGGCTTCGTGGTGGGGTCACGCGCCAAGCGCTCTTTGGTGGGCGCCAGCGTGATCTTCGCGCGCAGCACGGGTCCCTGGACTCCGGGGAGCTGGGCGCTGCCCACCGCGAAGCGCGCCTTGCCGACGTGGCGCTCGATGGGCTCTGCGAAGGCCGGCGTGTCCAAGAGCTTGAACAGCCCGCGGAGCCCAGCGTCGAGCGCCTTGCCGTCGCCAGCGTCGCCGCGCACGACGAGCGCGCTGCCCTCGCCGACGCCGAGCCCCAGCGTCAGCACGTCCCCTCGCCCCTTCGCCAAATCCTCCAAGACTCGGGGGAGCTCTTGGGCCGGCGCGGGCGCCAGGCGCGGCCCGAGCAGCCGCGTGAGCCAGGCTCCGAGGGCGCGCGCCGTCTCGAGCCGCCCCGCGCCGTCCGAGCGGTGGAGGCCGCCGATGAGCGTGCCGCGAGGCAGCGCCCCGAGCGGCTCCAAGCTCCCCACCGTCATGCCCTGGACGAGCTGCCGGGCGGAGCCGCTGTCCTCCGGGGTGAGCGTGGCGCGCACGTCGAGGCGCTGGGCGGTGGGCTCGACCACGAGCCGAGCGGCGCTCGACGACTCCAGCACGGCGACGACCTCGTCGATGAGCTTGCCCGCGCCCGAGAGCGCGACCTCCGGCTCCGCGTAGTCCGGGGCGCGCCCGCCGCGCGCGGCGCGCGCCTCACGATCGGCGTCCTCGAGCGCGGCGCTGTAGCCCTTCCAGTGCTCTCGCACCAGCCGCACGACGGGCCCACGGAGCGCCTCCCGCGGGACGCTGAGCACGAGCGAGCCGGCGGGCGGCGCCTTGGCCGCGACGGTGCGGACGACGTAGCTCGCCCCCTGTCGCAGGAAGGCCGGGCTCGGCGCGAGGAGCAAGCGGTTGTGGTACACGGCGAGCGAGAGCTGCGACGTGGCGCTCCCTGCGCGGCGCTCGAGCACGGTCAGCCCAGTGTCCCCATCCGGCCGAGGCTCGAAGCGCGCGTCCGAGCCAGTGGTCAGCTGCGCCACCAGCTCTCCCCCGCTCCGGACGTGCAGGCCCAGCACGAACCCGAGGGTGCCCGCCTCATCGACGAGCAGCGCGCCCACGAGCGGGACGTCTCCGCTCAAGCCGTCCGCGACCGTGGGTGGGAGGCCGAGCGCCGTCCCTGCGACGAGGGAGAAGCTCTGCGGCAAGAGCTGAGCGACGCCCCCTGCCAGCTCCCGCACGGCTTGCCAGGTCTTCTGGGGTGCTGGCAACACCACGTCCCCGACGAGGCCGACCGGCGCGGGCACCGGCGAGGTCTCGAAGCCTGGCGCCGAGGCTGACGGAGCCGGCGCTGGCCCCCGGGGCTCGCAGCCCGTGAGCACCAGCGCGGCCAGCAGGAGCCCTGAGCGCAGCGCCTGGCGGCGCCACGCGCGGCGCAGGCCAGCGGACGCCTCAGAACGGGATGTCGTCGCCACCGTCGTTGTAATCCATGTCGTCATAGCCACCGCCGCCGCCGCCACCGCCGCCACCGCCGCCGCCGCCGCCGCCGCCGCCGCCGCCGCCGCCACCGCCGCTGCGACCGCTGCCCCGCGGGCCGTAGTCGTCCGGCGGCGGGCCATCGTCCTCGCCGCGACCACCCCCGCGACCGCCGCCGCCCGCCAAGATGATGTTGTTGGCGACGACCTCCGTCTTGTACCGCTTGTTGCCATCACGGTCGTCGTATGACGAGGTGCGCAGGCCCCCCTCGACGAAGATGCGCGAGCCCTTGTTCAAGATCTTAGAGAGCGCCTCCGCTCGCCGCCCCCAGACGACCACGTTGTGCCACTCCGTCCGCTCTTGGCGCACTCGATCGCGGTCGAGGTAGCTCTCGCTCGTCGCCAGGCGCAGCTTGAGCACCGCCTGACCCCCGGCGGTCATCCGCAGCTCCGGCTCCGCCCCGAGGTTTCCTAGCAACATGACGCGATTGAGTCCTTCAGCCATCTCAGCTCCTCCCGTGATCGGGCTGAGCCCATGACCGCTGGCTGAGCTGGCGTCAAGTGCAAGTGCGGTCAGACAACGTCTAGCGCCGCTCCAGCTCGTCCAGGAAGCCCACCACCTGCGCGCGCAGCTCCGTGAGGACCTCCTTGACGGGCGCGGCGGCGTCTGCGGGGGCGGGCGCGGGCTCCCGGAGCTGCTTGCGCGCTCCAGCGATGGTGAAGCCCTGCGTGTAGAGGAGCTCTTTCACGCGGAGCAGCCGCTCCACGTCACGCCGCGAGTAGACGCGCTGCCCGCGCGTCGACTTCGACGGGCGGATCGCCGTGTAAAACTTCGTCTCCCAGTAGCGAAGGACGTGGGTCTCCACCCCAACGATGTCTGCGACCTCACCGATGCGGTAGTAGAGCTTGACCGGCCCCGCCCCGCTGCCCGCCTTCGTGCTCATCCGTCAGCGCCGTCGCCAGCCGCGCCCGGCTGATCGTTGAGAGCCTGCTTGAGGAGCTGGCTCGCCTTGAAATTGAGCACGCGGCGCTCAGTGATGACGATGGGCTCCCCCGTCTGAGGGTTACGGCCCTGACGCTGGCGCTTGTCGCGCAGGACGAAGTTGCCAAAGCCCGAGACCTTGATCTTCTCCCCACGCCCGAGCGTCTCCTTCATGGTTTCGAAGATGAGGTCGACGAGATCTGCCGCTTCCTTCTTCGAGAACCCGCCTAGCTTGCCGTAGACTGCCTGCACAATCTCAGCCTTGGTCATGGAAACCCTCGGGGTGGCGCCCAGTGCACGCGCCTGGGCCACTTCGCCCCGGGCGCAAGCGGCAATTTTAGATCAAGCCCGAGAAATGTCTAGGGACACGCGCCGCTAGGCGCCCACGCTCGAGGGGAGCCGGCTCAGGCCGCGCGCGCCACGCCCAGCTCTTCTTGCCCTGGGGCCGGGGCGGGGGCAGGGGCCGCCGCCTCTGGCGCCTCGGCGGAGAGCGACTCCCGCCGGCGCTGGCTCTGCTCGGTGATGACCAGGAAGGCCACCGAGCCGTAACCCAAGGTAAACAGCGCCGCGAACGGGGCCGCGAACCAGTGCCGGGTCTGGATGGAGGCCAAGATGCTGGCGGCGCTGACGGCGGTCAGGACCATCTCCACCCAGGGCAGCTCCGCCCGCTGGCGGTAGCGGCCGAGCGTGGTGCCCCGCTTGGGGGTCCTGACGAACTCTCCCGCCATACCGTGCAGACCCTCCCACACGGCCCGGCTGAGGTGCGGCGCCAGGCCTGCGCCCAGCGCGATGAGCATGGGCAGGCGACGCACGGCGCCCCAGACGCTGCGGCCCTGAGCGCGCTCCGCCAGCATGTAGAAGGTCGCCAGCGACCCCGTCGCCCCCATGCACAGAGGAAGGTCGATGAGCAGCATGGTGCGCACGTCCGACGCGGGCATGAGGATGAGCGCCGGCAGGAGCAGGACGCTCAGCGACATCATCAGCGGATACGCGAAGTGCGGCGTCATGTGAAAGAACGCCTCGAGCCGCTGAGAGAAGCTCAGGTTGGAGCGCAGGACACGCCCGAGCAGCTTGCGCGCGGTCTGAACGGTGCCCTTGGCCCAGCGGTACTGCTGAGCGCGGAAGGCGCTCATGTCCTCGGGGAGCTCCGCCGGGGTCACGACGTCCGGGCGATAGACGAAGCGCCAACCCTGGAGCTGAGCGCGGTACGATAGATCGAGATCTTCCGTGAGCGTGTCGTGCTCCCAGCCGCCCGCTTCGTCGATGGCGACGCGCCGCCAGATCCCGCCCGTGCCGGAGAAGTTGAACATGTTGCCGGCGCCGAAGCGCGCGCGGTTCTCCACGAGGTGGTGTCCGTCCAGCATGAGCGCCTGGATGCTGGTGAACAGGCTGTGATCGCGGTTCATGTGACCCCAGCGGGTCTGCACCATGGCCACCTTCGGATCTTGGAAATGTCCGACGACCTGTCGCAGAAAGTCCCGCTGTGGCACGAAATCAGCGTCGAAGATCGCGATGAGCTCACCCGAGGCCATCCCCAAGCCGTAGTCGAGCGCGCCAGCCTTGTAGCCGACCCGGCTGGGACGACGCACGTAGTGGATGTCGAGGCCGCTCGCGCGCAGCGCAGCGACCTTGCTCTCGGCGATGGCACGGGTCTCGTCGGTGGAGTCATCGAGCACCTGGATCTCCAGGCGATCCCGCGGGTAGTCGATGCTGCCCGCCGCCTCCAGCAGGCGCGCGACCACGGTGGCCTCGTTGTAGAGGGGGAGCTGGATGGTGACGGTCGGCAGCTCGGCCTCCGCGACCTCGAGCGTCTTGGTGGAGCGCGCGAGGAAGCGCCGGTGGCGGTAGCACTGCATCACGAGGTGGGCGCGGTGGACGCCATAGCCACAGAGCACCAACAGGACCCCAAAGTAGAGGATCACGAGCGGGACGTGCATCTTGGGCACGACGGTTACCACCAGCTGCGGCGCCAATTGTCACTCAGCTGTAATTCATTGCACGCCGTTGTCGCCCCTCCCTGGGCTGGCTCCAGCGCAGCGGCGCCGTCCACGGCGGCGTGGACCGCCGTGCGGCCGCTAGCGGCCCCCTCGCCGGCCAGGAAGCTCGTAGCTGAGCTCGGCGCCGAGGGTGAAGAGGCTGTGGGACGCCTGATCGGCGTCGGCGGCCGCGGCGATCAGGGTCTCGTCGCCGCACTGACCGGACAGCTCATGCGTGGTGAAGCTGCCGCCGCTGAGCGTGACGAAGGGCGAGACTTGGAAGGACTTGCCGAGCGGGATTTGAAGGCCACCCGTAGCCCGCACCGCCACGCCTCGGAGCTTCAGCTCACGCTGGCAGCCCTCCCCGGCGTACTTCACGTCGAGGCTCTCCAGGCCCAGACCGAGGCCGAGGAACGGCCCGAGTCGCCCTCGCGGCGCGAGAAACAAGCCCTCGACGCCGAGGAGGGCCCCCGTCGCCCCAGGCTGGACGTCGCCGTCGTACCCCGCGAGCAGCGGGCTGTCGTCCTTCGCGCGCAAGAAGTGACCTGCGACGAACAGCGCCCCAGCCCAGCGAGGCGTGAGCCGGTAGCCCCCGCGCAGCTCCAGCCCGGCACCAGCGCCCAGGGTGTCCGTGGCGGGCGCCTCCGCGTAAAGATCGCCGGAAGGGACGGTGATGCCGAGCCGGAGCCCTCCGAAAAAGCCCGTCTCGGCTCCGGTGGGAGGGACGGCCTCGGCGGGCGCCTCAGGCGCCGCGGAGCCCTGCGCCGAGTCCGCTCCCTGGTCCTTTCGCGACGCTCCTCCGGGCTGGCTCGTGAGCGCCAACTGGACGGTGCGGGCCTCCCCTAGCCCCAGCTTCACGCTCTGCTCCACGGCCGCCTTGCCCGCCGCCTTGGCCTTGATGCGGTGCTCCCCTGGATCCACCGGGCGCTCGACCCCCAGCAGCGCCGACGACACCGGCTGCCCGTCGAGCCAGAGCTCGAGCCCCGGCGCGCCTGCAGGGCTCACCTCGATGCGCAGCAGGGGGATCTTGGCCTCGAAGGCCGCGAGCTCCACCGGCGCCGTCTCGATGGCCTCGCGGAACGGTGCTGGGGCGTTGGCCGGGAGCTGCAGCCGCCCGAGCGTGCGATACGTCTCCGCGGCCTCGACCAGCCGGCCCAGCTTGACCAGCGCTCGCGCCATGTAGAGCAGGTGCACGGGCGCGTCGTAGAGGGCTTGCGCTCGCTGCGCCTTGTCCAGGGCCTCCTCGTAGCGCTCCGCGCGGTAGGCGACGATGGCGTCCTGCGCGAGGCGCCGCGCGGCGGCCTTGTCCCCGTCCGACTGCGCCGCGAGCGGCGCCCCGAAGCCCAGCGCTGCCAGGAGCAGCGACGCCGCGCTCCACCGCGCTCGGCTCAGGTTCAGCCTCATCACCGCCGATTAGCCGCGCCCCCACCTCGCGGTCAAGCCGGGACCGGCCGGCGCCCCCTCCTCGTCAGTAGCCAACGTCGATGTCCCCCCGGGGACCCGGCCGGCCCTGGCGAGGCGGGCGAGGCGCCTTGGAAGCCGGGAGCGTCCGCGGCGGCGAGGGCGCGACCGTGGACGCCGACGGAGGAGCGGTCGCCGACGCGCCCTGCGCGGCAGTGGCCGGGCGCTCGACCTCCACGCCCCCGCTCGGCTCTTGCGACGGCGTGATCACCGGCCCCGGGTCCGGAGGCCGCGACCCCCGCGAGGAGGCGGCCGCGGCGCTCGAGGGCTCCGTGGGCTCCGACGTCCTCGAGGCTGGGGCCGCCCAGAGCAGCGCCGCGCCGCCACCCAGGCCCACGACGACGAGCGCCAGCAGCAGCGCCGAGACCCCAGAGCGACGGCGGAGGCCCGGGATGGGCTGAGTGGTCGGTGCGTGCGTGGGTTGCTGACGCAGCGGCGCGGACGACGCCGCAACGGCCGCGCCTGCGCCGCGCTCAGAGGGCGTCAGGGACGGCAGGGCGCTGCCCGAGATGCCCGCGACCACGAGCAGCGCTTCGGCGAGCTCTCCCGCCGACTGGAAGCGCTCCTCGGGGCGCTGCGCGAGCGCCTTGGCGAACCACTCGTCGAAGCCAGGGGGCAGATCCGCGCGCAGCGTGGAGGGGACGGGTGGCGCGGTGGTGCAGATCTTGACGAGCAGATCTCCCATGGCCACCCCCTCGAAGGGGAGCTTGCCCACCACGCAGCGAAACGCGATGACGCCCACCGACCAGAGATCCGTGCGAAGGTCCACCGTGCGTAGCCCGCGCGCCTGCTCGGGGCTCATGTAGCAGGGCGTCCCCAGCACCGCCCCCGTCCTGGTGCTCTCCGTCATGACGGTGCCGCCCTCGGTGAACTTCGCGATGCCGAAGTCCACCACCTTGACGACGTCCGTGCCGTCGTCCTCGTCCAGGACGAGAAAGACGTTCTCCGGCTTCAGATCCCGGTGCACGATGCCGAGCTCGTGCGCCTTGGCGAGCCCACGGCACACCTGCGCGACGAGGATCGCCACCTCCCGGAGCGGCAGCGTGCCCAGCCGCTCCAGGCGGCGATCGAGCGGCTCACCCTCGAGGTACTCCATCACGATGTAGGCGCGCCCCTCCTCGTCCACGCCGTGATCGTGGACCTGCACCACGTGCTTGCTCCGGAGCGCCGCCGCGGCGCGCGCCTCGTTCTCGAAGCGGGACCGCGCCTCCGGGCTCGCCGCGTACTCGGCGTCGATGAACTTGACCGCGACCCGGGTGCCGAGCGTGACGTGCTGCCCCTCCCACACCGCGCCCATCCCACCTCGCCCGAGCAGGCGCGTCAGCCGATACTTACCCGCGACCAGCGCGCCGGGGGGGGGATGCTCGGACATTCCACCGCTCAGGCTACCGGGCCTTTCGGGGCCGCGCCAGCAAAAGCCAGGAGAGGCGGTCACCGGCGGCCAATTCTGATACACGCCTCGGAGCATGGCGACACGGCTCTACTCACCGGGCGCAGAGGACGTGCTCTACCTCGTGGACCTGAGCGGCTACGTGTTCCGTGCCTACCACGCCGTCGCGCCGCTCTCGAGCCCGAGCGGTGAGCCCACGCACGCGGTCTTCGGCACGGTCAACATGCTCGAGCGCCTGATCCGCCAGTGCCGGCCGGCGCTCTTGGCCGTCGCGATGGACTCCAAGGGCAAGACCTTCCGCTCCGAGCTCTTCCCTGGCTACAAGGCGCACCGTCCGCCGCCTCCGCCAGATCTCTCGCAGCAGATGCAGCGCGTCGCGGAGGTGGTCGCGGCCTTCGGCGTGCCCATCTTCCAGCGCGACGGCGTCGAGGCCGACGACCTCATCGCGACCGTGGTCCGGCTGGCCCGCGAGCGCTCGCTGCGCGTGGTCGTGGTGAGCGCGGACAAGGACCTGATGCAGCTCGTGGAGCCAGATCAGGTGGTCCTCTGGGACAGCATGCGCGATCGCGTGTTCGGGGCCCCCGAGGTCGAGGAGCGCTACGGCGTCGGCCCGGGCCAGATGCGGGACCTGCTCGCGCTGATGGGCGACACCTCGGACAACGTGCCCGGCGTGCCGTCGGTCGGCCCCAAGACGGCGGCGGAGCTGCTGCGCCAGCACGGCAGCCTGGAGGGCGTCTACCAAGCGCTCGACGCCATCCCGCGCAAGAAGCTGCGTGAGGTCCTGCGGGCCCACGAGGCGGACGCTCGCCTCAGCCAGCGGCTCGTCACGCTCGCGAGCGATCTCCCCATCCGCCTCGATCTGGAGGCGCTCCGCTTCGGGGGACGAGATCTCGCCAAGCTCAAGGCCCTCTACCTGGAGCTCGGCTTCACTCGCCTGCTGACGCTGCTGGAGTCCTCCCCGCTCGGCGCGGAGCGGGCGCCGGACGCCGTGACTCCAGCCGCCGGAGCACCGCTCGACGCCGCCATCACCAGCGCGGAGCGGCCGGGCGAGGTCGCGTGCCTGCACGGCCTCGGCGATCTGGAGGCGCTGGTCGAGGAGGCGCGCCGCTCTGGGCGGCTCGGCGGCTTCGCCTTGACCACGGAGAGCCAAGGCGCCCTCGCGCCGCTCGTCGGCCTCGGCCTCTGCCCGAGCCCAGGCCGTGCGCGCTACCTGCCCTGGCGGGACACGGGCTCCCTCACGCGCGCGCAGGCGACCCGCGCCCTGCTCCCCCTCCTCGGCGACGCGCGCATCGCCAAGCTCGGGTGGGACACCAAGCGTGATCGCGTCGCGCTCAGCGGGGCCGGCCTGCCCTTGGAGGGGGTGACCTTCGACGCTGGACTGGCGGCCTACCTCCTCACCCCGGAGAGCCCACGCTCCCTCGAGCTACTGGCCGAGCAGGAGCTCGGCTGGACGCTGCCCCCCGTCACCGCGCTCCTCAAGCCCTCGCGCGGCGTGCTGCTGCACCTGGCCGAGCTCCCCACGGAGGCCGCCGCTCTGCTCGCGGCCCCTCGAGCGGAGCTGGCGCTCCACCTGGAGTCGCGCCTCGGCCCGCGGCTCGCGGAGGCGCGACTCCGCGGCCTCCTCGACGAGGTGGAGCTACCCCTGGCCGCGCTGCTGGCCGAGCTGGAGCTCCGCGGCGTGCTCGTGGACACCCAGCAGCTCGTGCGCCTGGGCAAGCGGATCGAGCAGGAGCTGCTCCTGCTCGAGCAGCGCGCGCACCGCATCGCCGGCCGGGACTTCAACACCGGCTCCCCACGCCAGCTCGAGGCCATCTTGTTCGATGAGCTGGGCCTCAAGCCGCTGAAGCGAACCAAGACGGCGCGCTCGACGGACGCGGCCACCCTCGAGGCGCTGGCGGACGAGCACGAGCTGCCCGGCGTCATCCTCGAGCTGCGGCAGCTGAGCAAGCTCAAGAGCACCTACACCGACACCCTCCCCCAGCAAGTCGACCCCCACACCGGGCGGATCCACACCCGCTGGGAGCAGACGGTCGCCGCCACGGGCCGCCTCTCTTCGCTCGAGCCCAACCTCCAGAACATCCCCATCCGCAGCGAGCTCGGGCGCGCCATCCGCGGCGCCTTCATCGCGCCGCCCGGGCACGTCATCATGAGCGCCGACTACTCACAGATCGAGCTGCGGGTGCTCGCGCACCTCTCACGAGATCCGGTGCTCATGGACGCGTTCCAGCGCGGGCAGGACGTCCACGCCCGTACGGCGATGGAGATCTTCGAGGTGCCGGCGGACCAGGTGACCCCAGAGCTGCGCCGTCGCGCCAAGGCCGTCAACTTCGGGGTCATCTATGGACAGGGGGACGCCGGGCTGAGCAAATCCCTCGGCATCGGCCGCCTCGAGGCGGCGAGCTTCATCGCGGCCTACTTCCGCCGTCACGAGGGCGTGCGACGCTTCATGGACGAGACGCTCGAGGCGGCGCGCGCCAGCGAGCAGGTCCACACCCTGCTCGGGCGCCGGCGCGGCGTCCCCGACATCAAGAGCGCCAACCGGGCGCTGCGGCTGGCCGCCGAGCGCGTCGCCATGAACATGCCAATCCAGGGGACGGCCGCGGACGTCTTGAAGCTCGCCATGCTCGCGCTCCGGACGCCCCCGAGCCCCGGCGCCCGGATGGTGCTCACCGTCCACGACGAGCTGGTCTTCGAGGTGCCCGAAGCGGAGATCCAGGGCGCCGAGCCCGCCATCCGGGCCGCCATGCAGGGAGCCGCTGAGCTCTCGGTCCCGCTCGTGGTAGACGTCCGCCACGGGCCGAGCTGGAGCGAGGCCCACTAGCCGCCCATGCAAGGAGTCGACACCCTCATCCTCGGCGCCGGCGTCTCGGGGCTCGCCACCGCAGCGGCGCTCGGACAGGGCCACGATCACCTCGTCGTGGAGCGCGACGCTCAGATCGGTGGCTACTGCAAGACCGTCGTCCAGAGCGGCTTCACCTGGGACTACTCCGGCCACTTCTTCCACTTCAAGCATCCGGAGATCGAGGCCTGGTTGCTCGCCAACATGGCGGCGCAGCGGGTGCGCCGCGTCCACAAGCGCGCCTTCATCCACTGCGGTGCTCGGCTAGTAGATTTTCCCTTCCAGAAGAACATCCACCAGCTCCCCCAAGACGACTTCATCGACTGCCTGCACGGGCTCTGGGAGGCCAGCCGCGCCGCTGGGCCGGCGCCCAGCAGCTTTCGTGAGATGCTCATCGCCCGCTACGGTCGCGGCATCGCGGAGCGGTTCCTGATCCCGTACAATGAGAAGCTCTACGCCTGCGACCTCGAGCTGCTCGATCCGGAGGCGATGGGCCGCTTCTTCCCGAAGGCCTCCTTCGACGACGTCATGCGGCAGCTCAAGACGCCGGACAACAGCAGCTACAATCAGACCTTCACCTACCCCGAGGGCGGCGCCATCCAGTACGTGGAGGCGATCGCCCGAGACGTCGAGCGCGCACGGATCCTGCTGGACGAGCCCGTGACGGGCGTCGATCTCGAGCGCCGCGTGGTCACCACGCCCCGGCGGCAGCTCCGCTACCGCCGCCTCGTCTCCAGCGTGCCGCTCCCCACCTTCTTGCAGCTCTGTCGGCTCCCCCACGACGAGGCCGCCTTCAGCTGGAACAAGGTGCTGGTCTACAACCTGGGCTTCGACTCCAAGGGGCACGAGCAACGACACTGGGTCTACTACCCCCAGCGTGAGCTCAGCTACTACCGCGTCGGCTACTACGACAACATCTTCGACGCGGAGCGCATGAGCCTGTACGTGGAGCTCGGGTTTCCCCGCGCCGCCCAGGTGCGGCCCGAGCTGCTCCTCGAGCGCGTGCTCGCGGACCTGCGCAGCGCGGGGGTCATCACCACCCAGCGGCTGATCGCCAGCCACCACGTCGTGATGGATCCCGCTTATGTCCACGTCACCCAGCGCGGCCTCGCGGAGACCGCGCGTACCCTGGAGGCGCTGCGGCGCGTTGGGGTCTACAGCATCGGCCGCTACGGCGCTTGGACCTACTGCTCCATCGAGGACAACCTCCTTCAGGCTCGGGAGCTCGTGCGGCAGCTACGCGCGGAGGCTTTACTTTGATCGGGGGCTTCCATAGCGTCCGGCGAGCGCCCCCATGACCTCAGCGTCTCCCCGCATCACCATCGTCATCCCCATCTTCAACGAGGAGGGGATCTTGCGCGCCGCGGTCGTGGACTTACGCGAGCGCCTCGCGCCCCTCGGCTGGGACTACGAGCTGGTCTTGGCGGAGAACGGCTCTCGAGATCGCACGGTGGCCATCGCGCGAGAGCTCAGCGAGAAGTATCCAGAGGTGCGGACGCTCTCGGTGGGGGAGCCCAACTATGGCCGCGCCCTGCGGGAGGGCATCCTGGCCGCCCGGGGAGAGCTGGTCCTCTGCGACGAGATCGACCTGTGCGACGCCGACTTTCACCAGCGCGCTGTCAGCTTGCTGGACTCGGGCGAGGTGGAGCTGGTGATCGGCAGCAAGCTCATCGGCGGCGCGGAGGACGAGCGCCCCTTGCTGCGGCACGTCGCGAGCGTGGTCTACACCGGGATGCTCCGCGGCCTGCTCGGCTTTCAGGGGACGGACACCCATGGGCTGAAGGCCTTTCGGCGCGCCAGGCTGCTGCCGGTGGTAGAGAGCTGCTTGGTGGACAAGGACGTGTTCGCCAGCGAGCTGGTGATCCGGGCCTACCGGAGCGGCGTGCGGGTACAAGAGATCCCCATCCGCGTGCTGGAGAAGCGCCCCCCTTCCATCAACCTGTTCAAGCGTGTCCCCAACGTGCTCAAGAGCCTGGGCAAGCTCACCTGGGCGATCCGGGTTCGAGGCTGAAGAGCAAGGTTGCCGCGCTCGGCACCCACCGAGCCGACGCGCTCGGCGCCAGCAGCTCGAGCGCCAGCGGGAGGCCGCGCGCCTGCGAGACGACCCAGGTGAGCGCCGACTCGTCGGCGGCTTCACCCAGCAGCGCTCGCGCCAGCCGCGTCGCGGCCCCCACCCCCAACGGGCCCAGCCTCAGCTCTTGGACCCCTCGCTGCGCGAGCAGCCCAGCGTGCAAGGTGCGCCCGGCGTCGCTGAGCGCCCCCACCACGAGCACGGGACAGGGTGCCTCCGCCCTCAGCAGCTGCTCCAGCCATGCGACGCTCCAAGGATCGACCCACTCGAGACGGTCGACGAGCAGCACGAGCGGCGCGGGCTCCTGCGCGTGCTCCGTGAGCCCGCGCAGCGCCTGGAGGTCGGAGGGCTCGCCCACGCTCGCCGTGCCCTCCGGCTGGCCGAGCGCCGCGAGCAAGGCGCGGCGCCAGGCGTACGCGCGCCGGCGCTGGCTCGCCTGACCGGGGGCGCTCAGCACGCGCGCCCCGCGTGACCGGAGCCGCACGCAGAGCTCCGTGAGCAGCCGTGACTTCCCTGCGCCGAGCCGCCCGCCAAGGACGATCATGAAGGGCTCCGCCTCGCTCCGGACCTGCTCGTAGCTGGCCAACACGTACTGACACTCACGGTCGCGCCCCATCAGGGGCGCCACCAGGCCGAGCGCTGCGCCCACCGGCGCGGGCTGGCCGGCGACGACGGCCAGCAGGCTACGGCTGACCTCGCACAGCGCGAGCCCCGTGGCCTCCAGCGCGAGCAGGCGCCGAGCGTGGCGCTCGGCGTGCTCCAGCTCGTGCGCCAAGCTCGTCACCAACGCGAGCCGCAGCGCCGGCGCCGCCGCAGAGAGCATGAGCGCCAGCTCGTGGCCCGCGGTCAGCTGCTCCTCCAGGGGCGCCTCGGCGGCGACGTCGAACAGCGTGAACTCCGCCTCGAGCGCGACGCAGCGCGCTCCGAGGCGGCGCAGCTCGTGAGGCGACGGCACCACGCCCGCCTCAGCCGGGGCGGCGCCCAGCCGCGCGGCCAGCAGGACGCGCGAGCCGCCTACGGGCGCTGGCGGCACGTGCAAGCGCTCGCTCGGCAGGTGCTCACCGGTCGCCGCCAAGCTCAGCGCCGAGAGCTGCTGCAAGAGCAGCGCGGCCGAGGCGATCCGCTCCTCCGGATCGTGACGCAGCAAGCCATCGACCAAGCGCACCAGCGCCTCTGGAGTCTGAGGCGCGCGCTCGGCCAAGGACGGCGCTGCGACCCTGGCGGTGCGCTCGAGCGCGGCGACGCCACGTTGCCCGGCGTGCGGGGGCTCACCCGTCAGCAGCTGAAACAGCACGCAGCCGAGCGCGTACAGATCGGCTCGTGCGTCGATGGAGGAGCTCGCCACAATCTGCTCGGGCGCCATGAAGCCGACCGAGCCCAGCATGGCCCCGGACGCGGTCAGCGGCTCCTCGCTGGGCTCTCGCGCCAAGCCGAGATCGAGCACGACCACCCGGCTGGGATCTCCCCGCGTGACGAGCAGGTTGCTCGGCTTGAGGTCTCGATGCACCACCCCGAGCTGGTGGAGGGCGTCGAGCCCCTGCGCGACCCCGCGCGCCACCCCCAGGATCTGCTCGAGCGTCAGCCGTCGCCGACGGGAGTACCGCTCGAGATCCTCGCCCTCGAGCCACTCCATGACGAGGTAGAGGTGATTGTCGTCCGTGATCCCCTGCCCAAGGTAGCCGACCACGTGAGGGTCTCTGAGCTTCGACAAGATGGCTGCCTCGCGCAGAAAGCGCTCCACGCCGGCGCCGCTCGTCACGCGGAGCACCTTCAACGCGACGTCTCTGCCGAGCTCCAGATCCTCGGCGTGCCACAGGGTGGCGGCGTGCCCCACGCTCCGCCGCAAACGGTAGCGCCCTGCGACGATCTGCCCCGCTTCCATCTCGGCGCCCGCAGTTTGTCAGGCTCCGCTCCGGAGGGATAGCGCGGCGCCCGGTTCTGGGTGAAACCTCCGCTCGGCTCGTGACCCACCTCCCCGTCGATGCTCTCCTGCCCGAGCTCCTGCTGGAGCTCACCCGGCGACGCGTGCTGGTGCTGGAGGCCGAGCCAGGCGCCGGCAAGACCACGCGCGTCCCCCCTGCGCTGCTCGACGCCGTGCCCGGGAAGATCTTGGTCTCGGAGCCGCGGCGCATCGCAGCCAGGCTCGCGGCCCGCCACGTCGCCCAAGCGCTCGGTGAGCGGGTGGGGCAGCGGGTCGGCTATCAGGTCCGCTTCGAGGACGTGAGCGGGCCAGACACCCGCCTCCTCTATCTGACCCCAGGGGTGCTCCTGCAGCGCCTACGAGAGACCCCGGAGCTGCCGGGCGTCAGCGTGGTGATGCTCGATGAGTTTCATGAGCGTCAGCTCGTCACCGATCTCTGCCTGGCGCTCGTGCGCAGGCTCCAGCAGGACGCGCGCCCGGAGCTCGCGCTCATCGTGGCCAGCGCCACGCTGAACGCCGAGGAGCTGACCGCGCACCTCGACGGCGCGCTCCGCCTGCAGAGCCGGGGACGGCAGCACCCGCTCACCATCGAGCACCTCGCTCGCCCGGACGACCGCCCGCTCGAGCGTCAGGTCGCCGGCGCCGTGCGGGCCGCCCTCCAGCGGTCGAGCGAGGGGCATCTGCTCGTCTTTCTGCCCGGCGCCGCCGAGATCCGCCGAGCGGCGGCGCTCGTCGGGCCCATCGGCGAGGCCCACGGCGCCGTCACCTTGCCGCTGCACGGCGACATGCCGCTCACGGAGCAGGCGCGTGCCATCGAGCCCGGCAGCGTCCGGCGGATCGTGCTGGCGACGAACGTGGCGGAGTCCAGCGTCACCATCCCCGGCGTCACCACGGTCATCGACAGTGGGCTCGAGCGGGTCGCGACGGTCTCCCCGTGGAGCGGCGTCACGAGCCTCTCGACGGGGAAGATCAGCCGCGCGAGCGCGGCGCAGCGCGCGGGCCGCGCCGGCCGGACGGCGCCCGGGCACGTCCACCGGCTCTACGCAGAGGCGGAGCTGGCCCTGCGCCCGGCGCGCTCCAGCCCCGAGATCGAGCGCGCCGATCTGGCCGAGGCCGCGCTGCTCCTGCGCACGCTCGGCGTCCGGAGCTTCGACGCGCTGCCCTGGTTGACCCCGCCGCCCGCGAGCGCGGTCCGGGCGGCCGAGCAGACCCTCACGCTGCTCGGCGCCTCGACGCCGGACGGGCAGCTCAGCGCGGTGGGTCGGCGCATGGCCGACTGGCCCGTCGCGCCGAGGCTCGCGCGGCTCATCGTCGCGGGGGAAGATCTGGGGATCCCCGAGCAGGGGACGCTCATCGCCGCGCTGCTCTCCGAGCGCGATCTCCGGCTCGAGGCACGGAGCTTCGGGGCTCGACCGCCAGAGCACCTGCGGGGCTCGTCCGATCTCGAGGAGCTCGGTGCCCGCTTGGACGAGGCGCGGCGCGCGCAGTTCGATCCGCGCCGGCTCCACCACCTCGGGATCGACGCCCAGAGCGCTCGCGCCGTGGACCGAGCCCAGCGTCAGCTCGTGCGTCGCGCGCGCGCCCGCGCGCCCCGCCCTACGAACGCCGCGCAGCGTGAGCGCGCCGAAGCGCTGGCGCTGCTGCTGGCCTTCCCCGATCGCGTCGCCCGCAGGCGCCAGCCGGGAGGCAGCGAGCTCGTCCTCGCGTCGGGCGCGACCGCACGCCTCGCCGAGGCGAGCGTGGTCCGCGACGCCGAGCTGCTGCTCGCCGTCGCCGTCGAGGACTCCGGCCTCGGCGCGCGGCGCGGGAGCCTGGTGGTGCGGACGGCCTGCGCCCTCCAGGCCGACTGGCTGCTCGAGCTCGAGCTGTGCCAGTTCAGTGAAGAGCTCTACTACAGCCCCGAGCGCGAACGGGTCGAGAGCCTCAGCACGATGAGCGTGGGCGCCGTCGTCATCGAGGAGAGCCGCGCCCCCGCACGCGCCTCCGAGGCGGCCTCGGAGCTGCTCGTCCGGGCCGCCTTGGCCGCCGGCGGCGCGACCGGCGAGGCGCAAGACGCCCTCCGGCGGCTCGCCGGCCGCATCTCCTTCCTCGCGGCGCACGTCCCGGAGCTCGGGCTCGCCCCGCCCGCAGAGCCCCTCGTCGAGCCGGCGCTGCGGGAGGCGGCGCGGGGCCTCACGCAGCTCGCCGAGCTGGCGGAGCTCGACCTCGGGCACGCCCTGCTCGCGACGCTCAGCGCCGTGCAGCGCGCCGCGCTGGACGCCGACGCGCCCCGTCAGATCGCGTTGCCGGGCGGGCGCACCCTCCACGTCCACTACGAGCCGGGGCAGCCGCCCTACGTCGCGTCGCGCCTTCAGGACTTCTTCGGCATGCGGGAGGTACCCAGGCTGGCGCGGGGGCGCTGCCCGCTCGTCGTCCAGCTGCTCGCACCGAACCAGCGCGCCGTCCAGATCACCACGGATCTGGCTGGGTTTTGGCAGCGGCACTACCCCGCGCTCCGTCGGGAGCTCATGCGCCGTTACCCTCGCCACGCGTGGCCCGAGGACGGCGCCACCGCCTCGCCGCCGCCGCCTGCGCCGAGGCGGCGCACCTAGTTCAGCGGAGCTTGGCCTTGAGCTTCGCGATGAGCGCCAGCGCGTCGAGTCCCGTGAGACGATCGACGTCCGTCTCTCGGAGCGTCGCCGTCAGCTCCGCCTCGAGCGCGGCGGTCGCTGCGGACGGGCCAAAGAGCCCGAGCTGCCGCTTGGCGGGCTCGCTGCCCAGGGTGCGCGGGCCCTCCCCCGCCTCCAGCTTCGCCAGCAGCGCGCGCGCGCGCGCCAAGACGCTCTCCGGCAGCCCCGCCAAGCGCGCGACGGCGACCCCATAGCTGCGGCTGGCGGCCCCCCGCACGAGCCGGTGCAAGAAGACCACCTCCTCGCCTTGCTCCCGTGCGCTGACGCTCACGTTCGCGACGTGGCGGCTCGACTCCGCCAGCGCCGTCAGCTCATGATAGTGCGTGGCGAAGAGCGTCCGGCACCCGATGGCGCGCTCCAGGTGCTCGGCGACCCCCCAAGCGATGGCGAGGCCGTCGTAGGTGCTCGTCCCACGACCGATCTCATCCAAGATGACCAGGCTCCTCCGCGTGGCCACCCGGAGGATCTCCGCCGTCTCGCGCATCTCCACCATGAAGGTGCTCTCACCGCGCGCTAGATCGTCGCTGGCGCCCACGCGCGAGCACACCCGATCGACCACCCCGATACGCGCCGCGCGCGCCGGCACGAAGCTCCCCATCTGCGCCAAGATGACCTGCAAGGCCGTCTGACGCAGGAGCGTGCTCTTGCCCGCCATGTTGGGTCCCGTCACCAGCCACAGGCGCTCTCCGTCCACGCTGAGCGAGACGTCATTGGGGACGAAGCGACCTCGCGCCGCCAGGCGCTCCACGACCGGGTGACGCCCGTCCCGGACGTCCAGCTCCGTGCCGTCGTCCACCTGTGGGCGCACGTAGTCGAAGCGGTGCGCGACGGTGGCCAAGCTCGCGCTGACGTCCCAGCGCGCACAGCGCTCGACCAGCGCGCGCACCGGCGCCTCCGCCGCGCGCACGGCGGCCAGGAGCTCACGGAAGCGCTGGAGGGAGAGCTCCCGGTAACGCTCGTCCGCGCTCGCGACCTGCTCGGCCAGCTCGTCCAATTCCACCGTGGTGTAGCGCTCCCCCGCGGCGACCGTCTGCTTCCGACGGAAGTCACCGGGGACCTTGTCGCCCTTCGAGCGTGACACCTCGATGTACCAGCCGAAGACGCGCGTGTACCGCACCTTGAGCGAGCCAATCCCGGTCTGCTGCCTGAGGCGCTCTTCGAGCGCGACCATGTGCTCGGCGCCCTGCTGCGCCAGCGCCTGCAGGCGGTCCAGCTCGGCGTCGAAGCCCACGCGGAGCCCAGCGCCCTCCGCGAGCCGCGGCGGAGGCTGGTCGTTCAACGCGCGCGTGAGCAGCTCGCGGAGCTCCGGGAGCAGCTCCACCGGCTGCTCCTCGGAGAGCCCGTGGAGCTGCTGCTCCTGAGGCGGCAGCTCGCTCAGGAGCTCGACCGCCCGCGCCGCGACGGCGAGGCCGTCCCGCAGCACCCCGAGATCCCGCGGCGAGGCCTCCCCGAAGCTCGCGCGCGTCACCACGCGCTCCAGATCCCCGAGGCCGCGCAGGACCTTGGACAGCGCCTCCCGCAAGGCCTCGGCGTTCACGAGGCTCTCCACGGCGTCGAGCCGCCGCCGAATTCGCGCGACGTCCCGCAGCGGGGCGAGCAAGCGCCGCCGCAGGAGCCGCGCCCCGGCGGGGCTCGAGGTGTGGTCGAGCACCGTGAGCAGCGAGGTGCCGTCGTCCCCCGAGGCGCCATGGGTCAGCTCGAGGTGCGCCTGCGCGGTGGCGTCGAGCGCGAGGTGGACGTCCGGGCTCCAGCGCCCGAGCCTGCGCACCGGCAGCTCGACGCCCGGATTGCAGGCCCGAGCGTGCCTCAGCGCGCGCGCCGCTGCCCGCTGCGCGAGCGGCCCCAGCGCGGCGGCGTCTCGTAGCAGCTCGTCGAGCTCCGCCTGCGCCTCGCGCTCGCTGAGCTCGACGTCCGCGCGGAGGCTGACCTTGGGCAAGACGAGCCCGAGCGCCTGCTCCGCCGAGGCGCGCAGCTCAGCGCTCCCCGCGAGCAGCAGCTCGCGCGGCTCCGCGCTGGCCAGCTCGGCGAGCGCGGCGCTCAGATCCCCCAGCTCCGTCGCCTCGAGCGTGCCGGTGGACAGATCCAGCAGCGCGATCCCCACCGCAGCGTCGACGAGCTCCACGACCGCCAGCCAGTGATGGCGGGCGTCGGTGAGGTACTCCTCGGCGGTGACGAGCCCCGGGGTGAGCACCCGCGTCACCTCGCGCGGGACGAGCCCGCGCGTCTTGGCGGGGTCGGCCAGCTGCTCGCAGAGGGCCACGCTGCGTCCGAGCGCCAACAGGCGTGCGATGTAGACGTGCGCCGAGTGGTGCGGCACCCCCGCCATGGGCACCTCATCGGGCTTGCCCTTGTTGCGGCTGGTCAAGGTCAGCTCCAAGAGCCCAGCCGCCTCCACCGCGTCTTGCCCGAACATCTCGTAGAAGTCCCCGAGGCGAAAGAACACGATCGCGCCAGGGTAGGCGCGCTTGGCGCGCGCGTGCTGCTGCATGACCGGCGTGTCGCGCCCCGCCATCGCGTTGGCCTCAGAAGAACACCGCGCTGGGCGCCAGGCTGGTGAGGCTCACCAGGGTGAGCCCCGTGGCGGCCGTGTCGACCACTGCGAGCTGACCTAGCTGTGGGACGTAGAACATCCGCTCCGGCAGGCTGGCCCCGCTGCCCCCCAAGTAGGCCGAGAGCGGCGAGAAGCCCCCCGTCATGCTGAAGGTGAAGGACATGTCGCGCCGGCTCGCGGCGGCGCCGCGGTAGACCCCGAAGCTGTGCGTCACGCTCCGAAACGCGCAAGGATCACCCGGCGCCAGCGGGCCGCTGCGCGCGCAGGCGAGCGGCGGCGCCGAGCCGTCCGTGCGAGCACCGAGGCTCGTCTCGTACACCCGCCCTCGCTGGACGCGCCGCCGCGGGTCACAGCTCCGCACGCAGCGCCCATCGCTGGCCCGCTCCACGTCGTGCTGGAAGCCGGAGGCGCTGCCGGCGACGATCCACTGGTCCGCGCTGCGGACGACGTACTCGCTCAGCGTGGGGAAGCAGCACGCGACGAGCGCCAACCGGCGCGTCACGTCCACGCCGCGCTCACGCGGCTCCACCACCAGCCGGTCGTCGAAGGCCTCGAGGAGCCGCAGCTCTCGCGCCTCCGTGGGCGCGCTGGCGGTGCCAAACAGCGCCTCGCAGGCGTAGTGCCCCTGCGCGCTACCGTCGCAGCTGGCCCCGCCCGTACGCCACCAGGCGTCCTCCTTGCCGAGCAGCTCACCGCTCAGCTGGACGTAGTCCGCGTGATCCTCCGCGAACCGCTCGCGCGCGTCCGACGCGACGCCGAGCCGCTCGGCCTCTTGCCGCGCCAGGCTCAGGTCTTGGACGCCGCGTGCGCAGAACCCCGCAGCGTCCCGCAGCTCTCCGTCGACCGACACGCGAGCCGTGGTGCGCGGCGGCGTCAAGCGACCCTCGTAGGTGATGGTGACGTCGTCGACCGGCGCGAAGGCGCGAGGCTCCACGTACGACACCGCCACCGAGTGCTCCGTGGCGCTCGCCGGGTCGGTGGCGAGCGGGTGCTCGCCGTCCCCCGCGCGATAGCGGACGTCCCCCACGAACGCCTCCGCGGCTTGCCCTGCGTCGAACGGCACTGCCAAGAGCCGAGGCGCTGCGCGGCCAGCGGTGGTCTGCTCGGAGCTCAGCTGCCCGAGCTCGGGATCCGCCAAGCGCGGCAGCCCGCGGAGCGCTGGGGCTCGCACGCCGACGGCGCTGCTGACGACCTCATAGCTCGCCGAGCGCGAGCGGTGCGGCTGCACGACCCGGCAGCTCACTTCGTCGCTGACCGTGGCCGTCCCCGCCGCGGTGCCTCCCAAGGTGTAGAGCATCGGCGACCCGGGGGCGTCGGCGCAGCCGCGGAAATCCATCGCGCCTCCGGGGTTGCCGAAGCGTGGGCGCCGACAGGGGGCGTCGAGGTCCTCGACGTCCACCACCGCGACCGCCCCCGAGGCCAGCGCCACGAAGCCGAAGACGCCGCGCAGCTTCCGGGGGCCGGCCCCCGTGGCGTAGTCTTGAGAGGTTCGGAAGCCGGCGCCGACGGAGTCCAGATCTGCGGTGGGCGCGGGGTCGCAGGCGACCCCCAGCTCCGCGATGCCCGTCACGGGATCTGGGAGGGGGACGTCGCGGAACGCGAAGTCCACGTCGTGAGCGCGCGCGCTGTAGCTGAGCCGATCCGGCGGCTCGGCAGCGAACCACGCGGAGCCCTCCCGGGCCAATGGCAGGCGCGAGGGGCTGTCGCGGCTCACGTCGAAGATCATCGTGCTGCCCGAGGACTCCTCCACGACGTAGGCGAAGCGCTCGCCGCGCGTGGTGGGCGGGCTCACCGCGACGCGGCTGGTGGTCACCACGGCGTCCGGCTCGAGGTAGCTGGCGGGCAGCAGCGGCGGCAGCTCCGCGGCGGCGCAAGGATCCTGCACGTCCAGCACGTGCACCACGGGCGCCGAGCGATCGGCGACGTAGAGCCGGCCGGCGGCGAGCGCGAGATCGGCCGGCGTGGAGCGGTAGTCCGCCGGCGGCGCGGAGCGTCCTCCCTTGGGGACGCCCACGCAGGCGGGCTCCGGGGTCAGGTCGCTGGGCAGCGGCTGCTGCTCCGCCACCGCCGGCAGCTCCGCGCGCAGGGGGAGCACGCGCTCCCAGGGGCAAGGCTCGAAGCTCCCGGGCGCGCGATCCAAGATGGCCTGAGCGTCGAGGATCGCCAGCTCGCCACGGCTGGGGAGCGCCACGGCGAGCTTGCGTCGGCCGGGCGGCGTCGTCTCTAGGGCGAGATCGGCCGTGCAGCGGCGCCCGCTGGCGGCGAGCGCGCGCCCCGCCTCGCCGCCGGCCGCGGAGTACGAGCCCCCGCAGCTCTCACGGAGCTGGCCCTCGTCGTTGGGCGGATCGATGAGCACGGCCATCGCCCCGGGCGCCGCTGGGAGCGCACAGGCGGGGAGCTCGGTGAGGTCCGTCACGGGCGCTCGAGCGCAACTCGTGGGGAGCCCGAAGATACCTTCGCGCCCCGGCTCCGCGACCCCGACGAAGGTCGCGACCCCGCCCGGGGTGGAGACGATCGCCCGGGGAGAGGCGCCCACGGGCAGAAAGCCGTAGCTGGGCGTCGAGGGGTCCAGATCTCTGACCTTGCCGGCGGTGACGTCCAAGACCGCCACCTCACCGCGCCGCGTCTGGGTGACGAAAGCCAGCAGCCGAGCGTCGACGCCCGGCGCGGCAGGGCAGTCGTCGATCGGGCGCCCCTCCCCGCTGCTGGTGGCGCACACGAAGCTGACGTCCCCGCTGCGCTCCAGCGAGCGCAGCGGGACCTGCACCGGCTCTTGCGCGCACGCCGCGAGCAGGCCGAAAAAGAGGATGGGGGCGAGGAGGCTCCGGCTCACTTGGACGCTCGGGGTGCCGAGGGCTCACCCAGGGACAGCACCAAGGTCCCGTAGGTGGGGTGTCTGCGATCGAGATCCAGCACACCGATGTAGGAGTCCGTGAAGTGGCCCACGTAGCCCAGGCCCTCCGTCGAATCCACGACCAGGGCGTGAGGCCCTCGCCCGGTCTCGATGATGGTCTCGAACTCCTGGATGGAGGGGTCGTAGACGTAGATGACGTGGGCGTCGAAGCACACCACGAAGACGCGCGGACGGCGGCTGCCGTCGCGATCGATGACGTCCGCGAGCACGACCTTGGAGGGCCCCGCCGACAAGCCGCGCGCGTCCAGGCTCTGCGGCAAATCCACCGAGCGCTGGGTCTCCCCCATGAGCAAGCTCGCGGGGCTGCGGTTGGCGACGTACAGCCCGAGCTTCGTCTGATGCGCCAGCAACAGGCAGGCCTCGTCGGTGGGCTCGCAGTCCGCGATGGCCTGGGCGCGAGCCGTCCCATCGACGGCCAAGCCGCGCGAGTCGAAGCCCGAGGCGTTCGCGGTGATGGGGGCGCTCCCCACGGTCGCCAGGTACGGCCGCGCCGGCACGGCCTTGGGATCGGAGTAGAAGCGGACGAGGCTGAGCTGCGGGACATTCCGGTAGGTGACGAGGAAATTGCCCTCACCGGCTGGGCTCGGAGGGAGCGCGGCGACCCCCACCGGCGCCCCCGGGAGCCCTCCCAAGACGAACTCCAGCCTCGGGCCGGTGCCGAGGGAGGGGCCGCTGCCCCAGTCATTGACGAGCAGTGACAGCGCGCCCTCGGTCTGGTGGGTGAGCACGAGCGTGTCGCCGTCTGGGGTGGCGTCGAGGGCGTAGGGCTCCCGCGGCAGCCGCAGGCCGCGGGTGTTGTCGGCAGCGGCGTTGTCGCCGCGGCGGTGCTCGGCGTCGCAGCTCCCCCCGCGCGCACCGGACTGGCCGCAGTCGAGCTCCGTCCCCAGCGGGCTGGCGGAGGTGTCGTCCTCCACGTCGGCCCACGTCACCGTGGCGTCACCGCGCACCGAGACGAACAGCCGCCCACCGGGGCGATCTTCACCTCGAGGCCCGGCAGGCGAGCTGCGGTAGACGAGATCGGTCGCGAAGGCCCCGATGCCCGTCGAGGCGAGCAAGAGCGAGCCGCCGCCCGGTGGGGCGGTGAGCTTCACGGGGCGACAGCGACCAGGGTAGAGCACCCGCTCCGCATCGGTCTGCTCGCCGAGGTGCGCGCAAGGCTGGGGCGCCCCCGCCCCTTCCTCGCGAACGAGCTGCCGCACGCGGGCCAGATCCAGCACCTGAAGCGCGCCGCCGTTGAACTGGAGATCGTAGTCGCTGCTCGCCACGTAGAGGCGCGTGCCTCCGGGGCTGAGCGCCAAGCCCGTGGGGTAGTACACCCTCTCCGTCGGGGGCGGCTGCCCCTCACCAGCGAAACAGCCGACGCACAGCGCCGCCGCGCCGAACACTGACGCGGCGCGAGCCAACCAAGGAACTACCACGGGCCTCAAGGTCCGCGGACCTTAGTACAAGCGTGGCCCCCCTGCGACGCCCATCGAGCCGCCGCGCGCCCGCGCCCTCAGCCCCTCAAATCCAGGACGATGACGCCTCGCTGGACGTCGTCTTGCTCACCCCGCGGAGCCGGGCGAGGCGGCGCGCCCTCACCCGGGCCGGTCACCGGCAGCTCGAGCCGCGGCCGCTCCGCTTCACGGCGGCGCTCCTCTTCCTCACGCCGACGGATCTGGTCGATGATGAACGGAGGGAGCATAGTGGGTCTCGGGTACGGTTGAAGGGTTCAAGCAAGGCTACGGCGCTTACCGGGTTAATCTAGTGACAGGTAGAGGCTGGTCAAGTTCCCGTCGCGCGCGTAGGTCAGGGCGGCGACCGCGCTGGCGCCGCGCCCTCGGCCAGGCGGCGCTCTGGCTCGCGCTCCTCGGGCCGGCGCCCGTGAGGGCGGCGGACTTCGAGGCCTCCGACACCGGCTGGCAAGGCGCGAGTGAGCTGCTCGCGCTGATGCGGGCAGCGCTCGGCCCCGAGCGCGTCGTGGTGGTCGCCACGCTGGATTATGGTGAGCTCACGCCGCGCGACGGAGTGCTGCTGCTGCACCCCGGCTCGAGCGCCGACTACGACGAGCTGGCGGCGTTCTTGCGCGCCGGAGGGCGCCTCGCCATCCTCGATGACTACGGCGGGGCCGGCAAGCTGCTCGAGCGGTTCGGGATCCGCAAGGTCCCTTCACCTCTCCGCCCGGAGCGGATGCTCCGCCAGCGCGCCGACTTCGCCATCGCCACGCCCACGGTCCCGCCCGCCGTCGCGGCCCTCGAGCAGGCGCGGCACCCGCTCGTCGCCGACGTGGAGGAGCTCATCACCAACCACCCCGTCGCCCTCACCCACCCCAACCTCACCTCCGTCCTGGAGATCCGCTCGCAGGACGAGCCCCCCGCCGCCCTGGCCGTCACCGGGATCATCCTGGACAAAGGCCGGCTGCTCGCCATGGGGGATCCCTCGGCCGTCATCAACCTCATGCTGCGCTACCCGGGCAACCGCGCCTTCGCGACCGCGCTCACCCGCTACCTCGTCGACGATGATGCGTGGGGCGAGCGGCAGGGCAAGGTCTACCTCGTCGCCAACGACTTCAAGCAGAAGGGCGTCTTCGGGGGGCGCCACCGCTGGGCGGCGGAGCTCCGAGACCAGCTCGACGACGCCATGGGCTTCGCCTCCCGCCTCCACCACGATGGCCTACCAGAGCTGCTGCACTGGGTGCTCGGAGGGGCCTTGGCGCTCGGCGCCGCGGGCTGGGTCACGCGGGTGGCGGGCAGGACCTACGGCAGGCTCCAGCCGCGCTACGCCAAGAGCGTCCCTCTGCTGGCGCAGGGCGGCGCCGCCGGGCGCGCCGCCGTGCTCTCCGCGAGCGAGAGCCCGAGAGCGCTGGTCTTGCTGGAGCTACGCTCGGCCTTGCTCGAGAGCCTCTCGGAGCGGCTCGGGCTCGGCCCGAGCGCCTCACGGGAGGCGCTGCTCGCGGAGGTGGTTCGACAAGGCGCGCTCAGTGCGGCATCGTCTGCCTCCTTGAGAGCCATGTTGACGACCCTGGACGCCGCCGAGGCCGCGGTCTTGCACGCGCGTGAGCTACGGCTCGCCCCCCCCCAGCTGCTGGCCCTCGAGCGCGAGCTGCACCGCCTCTTGGCGGAGGCTGGCGCGGAGCACGCGTCATGAGCCAGAGCCCCTCGGCGGACCAGCTCGAGGTCGTCCAGCGGCGGCTGCTGGAGGTGCGACAGCAGGTGTCTCGAGTCTACATCGGAGATCCAGCGCCCATCGACATGATCTTGGTGGGCCTCTTGGCGCGCGGGCACGTCTTGCTCGAGGGGGTCCCCGGCGTCGCCAAGACGACGCTCGTGAAGACCTTCGCCGCCACGCTCGACGCTCGCGTCCGCCGCATCCAGTTCACCCCGGATCTCCTCCCCGCGGACATCACCGGGACGTACGTCTTGAGCCCCAAGGACGGCAGCTTCTCGTTTAGAGCCGGGCCCATCTTCGCCAACATCGTGCTAGCCGACGAGATCAACCGCGCGCCCGCCAAGACCCAGTCCGCGCTGCTGGAGGCCATGCAAGAGCGCCAGGTCACCGTCGAGGGGGACCGCTTCGAGCTGCCCGAGCCCTTCTTCGTCCTGGCCACTCAGAACCCCATCGATCTCGAGGGCACCTATCCGCTCCCGGAGGCGCAGATCGATCGGTTCTTGCTCAGCGTCTCCATGGGCTACCCGAGCGCCAGCGACGAGGTCGCGATGCTGCGCACGCACGGGGTCAGCGCGCCGGAGCCCGCGGTCGTGCTGCGCTCGGGGGAGGTCCCCCAGCTACAAGCGCTCGCAGACCGCGTGCACGTCGAGGAGGACCTCGCCGCGTACTGCGTCGGCCTCGCGTCGTTCACGCGCGGCCACGCCAAGGTCAGCCTCGGCGCTTCACCGCGTGCCAGCTTGGGGCTGCTGCGCGCCGCCAAGGCCCACGCGCTGCTCGCGGGGCGAGGCTACTGCGCCCCGGACGACGTCATCGCCGTGGCGCCGCACGTGCTGGCGCATCGCCTCATCTTGGCGCCCGAAGATGAGGGAGACGCCAGCGCGAGGGCCGCCATCGTCAGCGAGGCCTTGACGCACGTCGGCTACCGTCGCGCCGTCCGAGCCCTCTGAAGCGCCAGCCGCCGGTCCCAGGCCCCCTCGCCCCATGGTAGGGTGCGAGCTGCCGATGCGCGTCGCCTGGCTGCTGTCCTCGCTCGGCGTCCTCGCGCCCCTCGCCGCGAGCGCCGCGCCAGCCCCGAAGCAGTCGGCGCTCGAGCGGGCGACCGTCGAGCGCGTCCTCCGAGAGCGGCGGCTCGAGCTCGAGCCGAACCCTGCCGGCGCCATCATCGAGAGCGTGGCGCTCGAGCGGCTCGAGATCTTCGACGAGACGGATCCCGTCCCGGATCTCTTCAACGTCTTTCACACCACCACCAAGGCGCACGTCATCGAGCGCGAGCTGCTCTTCGACGCCGGTCAGCGCTGGGACGACGCGCTCGTCGCCGAGAGCGCGCGCAACCTCCGGGGCAAGGGCGCGCTCTCGCTCGTCATCATCGTCCCGGTGAAGGGCAGCGCGCCAGGCCGCGTCCGCGCGCTCGTCATCACGAAGGACGTGTGGAGCCTGCGGCTGAGCACGAGCTTTCAGTACTACGATGGCATGCTGACCCAGCTCACGGTCCAGCCGAGCGAGATCAACCTGCTCGGCCTGCACGCGCTCGCGGCGCTCAACCTGGGGGTGCGCCCCGACACCTACTCCTTCGGCATGACACTCGGGCTCCCGCGCGTGGCGGGCAGCCGGATCACCAGCGGCGTCTCGGGGAACGTCATCCTCAACCGCGAGGAGGGGCACCCCGAGGGCTCCTTCGGTAGCTTCTCCTATGGCAAGCCGCTCTACGCGCTCAGCACCCGCTGGAGCTGGCAGACCTACCTCGCGTGGCGCACGGAGGTGTTTCGGAGCTACATCGGGCGACGGCTGCGCACCTACGACGCCCCCTCCACGCCCGGGGACGACGCCATCCCGTGGGCCTACGACGCGGAGCACTTCTACGGCCAGCTAGAGATCACTCGTTCTTTCGGGGACCTCAGCAAGCTCGACGTCTCCTTCGGCGTCGAGGCGACCCGGCAGGCCTTCCGCACCCGAGATCTACCGGCCTCCCCGGCGCGCCGCGACTTCGTGAGCGACGTGCTGCCCGTCCGTGACACCCGCCAGTCGCCCTACTTCCAGCTGCGGACCTACGACGCCCGCTACGCCACCGTGCTCGACGTGAACACCCTGGGGCTCCAGGAGGACGTCCACCTCGGGCACGACCTGCTGCTGCGCACCTATCCCGCGCTCGCCGGCGTCGGCTCGAGCCGGCGCCTCATCGGCATGTACGCCTCCGCCGCCTACACGGTCCCGCTCGGCAATGGCTTCGCGCGCGCGCTGGCCACCGCGCAGCGCGAGTACGCGCGGTACGGACGTGAAGACGGCTTCTCACGAGGCGCCCTGCGCGTCGTGACGCCGAGCTTCGGCTTCGGCCGCCTGCTGTTCGACGCAGAGCTGCTCGTGCGTGACGCCAACTTCCTCAACGAGCGCAGCACGCTCGGCGGCGACACGCGCCTCCGAGGCTACGCGCCAGCGCAGTTTCTAGGCAGCAACCTGGTGGTGACCAACCTGGAGCTGCGCACGCGCCCCGTCCAGGTGCTCTCCGCGCAGCTCGGCGGGGCGGCGTTCCACGACGTCGGGAGCACCTTCGAGACGCACGACGCGCTGCACCTGCGTCAGTCCATCGGGCTTGGGCTACGGCTCGTCCTGCCGCAATTCGACCGCAGCGTCATCCGCGCCGACTGGGGCTTCCCCCTCAACGATCCCACCGTGCGCGGGCTCCCCGGGAGCCTGTTCATCAGCTTCGGGCAGGCGGCCCAGCAGCCCATCGTCACGCCCCCTGCCAATTTCGCGCAGCCCAGCGCTCAGCGCTGAGTCGGCGCGTGCGGTTCTCGTTCGACGAGGTACAAAGCTGGGCTAGGCTCCCCAGCGTGCAGGTGCACCCGACACGCGCGGCCGTGGACATCGCGCTGGCCGGCGCCGTCGTGGTCATCGCCGGCATCGTCCTCCGGCAGCCAGCCGTGCTCGCCTGGGGTGGCGCGCTGCTGCTCGGCCTCGCCTTGGCCCGCGGCGTCACGGAGCTCGGCGTCACCAAGATCCGCGCCGCCGGCTTCGAGATGCTGTGGCACGGCACCGGCCACGTCCTGCGGCTGGGACGGGGCGAGCAGCTCGAGCTCACCGCGGAGCTGCGCAACCGCGACGACCGCGCCACCCGCTACGTCGGGCTGCGCGCGCTCCACTCGCCCGAGCTGGAGCTGGCGCTGGAGCCGAGCGCCGGCGAGGTGCCCGCGGGCGCCAAGCTCCGCGTCAGCGTGAGCGTCCGGGCGCGGCGCGTCGGGCACCACGCCATCCACGGGCTCTCGCTCGAGGTCCAAGGGGCCCCGGGGCTGTTCGAGGTCCCCCTCACCTTCGCCAACCCGCTCGGCGTGGAGGTCTCGCCCGCAGGCGCCGGCGCGGCACGCCGCGCGCCCGTCGGGGGGCGCGCGCGCTCCCTGGCGGTGAGCGGGCGCCCGAGCCCCCGCGCCGGCAGCGGGGACAGCTTCCGTGAGCTCCGCGAGTACCTCCCGGGCGATCCCTTCAAGCGGATCGCTTGGCGTGCGTCGGCCCGTCGGGGGGCGCTGATGGTGCGGGAGTACGAGCACGAGCAGCGGGACGTCGTCTGGCTCCTGCTCGACGGCTCCTCCGAGCTGTGGTCCGGCCGACCTGGGACGACGCCGCTCGACCACGCCGTCGACGAGGTCTACGCGGTGGCGCGTCGCCACCTCGGCAGCGGCGACCGCGTCGGCCTCGCCGTCTTCGGCGCGCGGGTCCTCGACGTGCTCGAGCCTGACGCCGGCGCTCACCAGCTCGGCGCCATCACCCAGGCGCTCACCGGCGTGACCCACGGGCTCGACGCGGACCGCAGCGACTGGGACGAGCTCGACGTCGCGCTGCGCGTCGTGGAGCACCTGCGCCCCCTCGCCCCCAGCGCGACGCGAGGCCTCACCGGCGCCGATCTCGAGGCGGTCGCCGAGCAGGCGCGGGCCTGGCTCGCGCGGGCGCCGTTCCCGGAGCTGCAGCCCGCCGCTCCAACCGCCCGCGAGCGCACGCTGCGACGGTACCTGGCCGCCTACGGCGTGGGCGCGCCGCTGCGGCTCGAGCCCGAGCGCCCGAGGACCGATCGGCGCCTGGCCGAAGCGCTCGAGCGCCTAGCCACCGGCCGCCCCCCCCCCTCCATCGTCTACCTCTGGTCGCCGGCGCTCGACGGCGCCGAGCGTGAGGCCCTCCGGCGCGCCATCGAGCGATTCCCCAAGCGCCGGACGGAGCTACGCTGGCTCTCCATGAGCTGGGTCGACAGTATCCCCCTCGGCGCTGGCCTCGTCGGCGACGTCGTCGCGCGTGCCCTCATCACGCGCGCGCGCGTCGCCGAGCGACGCGGCGTCGTCGCCTTGCGGCGGCTAGGGGTCCGCGCCTCACGCCCGCCGCGCCGCCCGCCACCGGAGCCCTCGACGTGACCGCCCCCAGCCTGTCCCACCGCGCGCTGCTCGAGCACTACGGGCTCACCCCCAAGAAGAGCTTTGGTCAGAATTTCCTGGCCGATCCTGGGATTGCGGCGCGGATCGCCGCGCTGGCCAGCGCGGGCAGCCAGACCGTGATCGAGATCGGCGCGGGGCTCGGGGCCCTCACCGCGCCGCTGCTCGAGCGAACCTCCCACGTCATCGCCATCGAGCGAGACCGCGACCTCGTCCCCGTCCTCGCTCAGCGCTTCGCGGCCGAGCTCGGGCAAGGGCGGCTCGAGCTCCTCGAGGCCGACGCCAAGAGCGTCGACTACCTCGAGCTGCTCCAGCGGGTCCCCCCGCCGGTCACGCTCGCGGGCAATCTCCCGTATCAGCTCACGGGCCCGCTGCTCCAGCGCAGCACCGCGCTCGCTCCCCAGCTCGCCCGCGCCGTCTTCATGCTGCAAGCGGAGGTCGCCGACCGGCTGCTCGCGCCGGCAGGGAGCGAGCACTATGGTGGGCTCAGCGTCTTCGTCCAAGCTCAGTACGCACCCCGTCGAGCCTTCTCGGTCGGGCGCGGCGCGTTCCTGCCCCCCCCCAAGGTCAGCTCCGCGGTCGTCGTGCTCGAGCCACACCCAGCGCCGCTGGCCGAGGAGACCCCGAGGTTCCAGGCGCTCGTCCACGGCGCGTTTCAGCAGCGCCGCAAGCAGCTCCGCAACGCCTGGGCGACCCTCGCCCCCTCCGAGCGGCTCGAGCGCGCTGCCCTGGCCGCTGGGGTGTCGCTCGAGGCTCGCGGTGAGACCCTGACGGTCGAAGACTATGCCCGGATGGCGCAGGCGCTGGGGTCTCCATGAGACCTGTGCTCACGCTCCTGGCTGCGCTCGGCGTCGTGGCCTGCACCCCCCAAGCCACACCGACGCAGCCCACCGTGGAGCTCGGCGTGTTCTACGGTGGGCAGATCCAGCGCCGGCAGCGCATAGCGCTCCAGTTCGACCGCAGCCAGCAGCTCCAGGGCTTCCGGGTCAGCTTCCCGCAGCCCACCCAGGTGGAGCAGCGGCTGTCCTGGGAGGTCGACAAGCCCATTCGGACGGGGCGCAGCGCCAAGCCGGAGCGGGTCGTGGAGCTCGGGGAGGCGCAGCTCCGGGCTGGAACACGGCGGGTCGATCAGCCCCTGTTCTTCGGGGCCACCGATGCGCTCGGGAGCTGGACGGTGCGGGTCCAGCTCGATGACCGGCAGATCTTCGAGCAGCGCATCGAGATCGTCGGGCTGGACGCGCCGCTCGAGGCGCCCACCCAGGACGCCGCTGGCGCCGGCCCCTGACGGCAGGCGTACCCCCGCCTGGGCGGAGGTGGTAGCCTGGCGCTGCGTCCACGCTCCCCACCGACCCCTCCCCCGCACGAGACGATGAGCCGCTCCGAACCCACGCTCGCTTGCCCCCACTGCGGCGGCGCCTGCACCCAGGACGCACGCTTCTGCGTCGAGTGCGGACGAGGGCTGGACGGTAGCAGCAGCGCGCCGCTCTCCTCGATCCCAGCCCCCAGCCCCGGCTCCAAGGCCACCCTCATCGGTCAGGCCGCGCTCACCGCTACCCACGGACCGGACGTCAGCGTCGACGCGTCATCGACCCCCAGCTCGGACGCGGCGCACCCAGCGTCGCCGTTCGCCGGCACCCTGGCGGAGCCCGCGCCTCCTTTCAGCGCCATGCTCGGCGCCCTCGACGGCGGCTTCGACGCCATCCTCCAGCCGCTCGGAGCTCCAGCGAGCGAGCCGGCGCAGCACCACCCAGCCGACGCCGAGGAGGTGGCCAAGCTCTTTCGTGAGGTCGCCGCCACGCACCTGCAGCCCGTCCACCACTTCATGATCGAGGCCGAGCTCGGCGAGCCCTCCAAGGAGTGGCTGGATCTCGTGACACCCGCGGTGGCCGGCCTGACGAAGGCAGCCGCCCAGCTCGATCTCGGCCCCCTGGCCAGCGCGCTGACGAGCTTCCAAGCGGCGCTCGAGAGCGCGGACGCGGCTCCCGGCGCTCGCATCGGGGGCGCCCAGCGCCAGGCTCTCCTCGCTAGCTATGGTGCCCTGGCCATGCAGCTCCCCGTCGCCTTCGCGGTGTCGGAGGAGGCTACCCGCCGAGAGCCCGTCATCTTACGGGCGCTGCTGCGCCAGGTCCCTGGCGTCCATAAGGTGACGCTCGATCGGCTCTTCCACGCAGGGCTCACGCGCCTGAGCCAATACCTCCAAGCCAGCCCCCAGGAGCTCGCGGAGGCCAGCGGCGTGCAGCTCGCCTTGGCCGGTGCGATCCTCGAGCGGCTGCAGCGTCATCAGCAAGAGATCGGCGGCATGCCCCCCGACCGCGACCGCCAGGCGGAGTACGGGCTCTTGGCCGAGCTGACGCGCACCTTGGAGCAGCAGCACTCGGTCTACGAGCAGGGCTCCGTCAACCGGAGGCAGGCCCGTCAGGAGCGAGCGGACACCCTGCTCGCCATCACGGTCGTGCTCGGGCGCCTCGGCCTGGTCCCGCTCGTCGACACCCTCGAGCGGCTCCCCTTCGGCAGGAAGATCGAGCTTCTCTACGCGGAGGTGGAGCGTCACCACCGCACCACCCTCCCACCGAGCCCCTAGGTGAGCATGGCAGAGCTGACCCGTGAACAAGTCTTCGAGCGTGCTCGCACGAACCCGAGCTTCACGCGGATGGACCTCCGAGGGCTCGACCTCTCCGGTCTACGGCTCGAAGGTGCGGACTTCAGCCGCACGGAGCTCGACGGCGCCAACCTCGAGGGCGCCTGCCTACCCGGCGCGCGCTTCAAGAACGCCAGCCTGCGCGAGGCCTACCTGGCTCGCGCGGAGCTGGCGGAGGCCAACTTCGACAAGGCGGATCTCGAGGGCGCCAACCTCACTGGTGCGCTCCTGGTCGGCGCCAACCTCAACCGAGCCACGCTGGAGGGCGCCACCCTACAAGACGCCCGCGCCGCGGGCGCTTGCCTAGCGGGCGCTCAGCTCGAGTCCGCGGACCTCGGCGGCGCCCAGCTCGACAACGCCGACCTCAGCCACGCGGAGCTGGGTGAGGCCTACCTCGGCGGCGCCAGCCTGCGCGGCGCGGATCTCTCGTTCTCGGATCTCCGCCAAGCCAACCTCGAAGAGGCGCAGCTCGAGGGCACCAAGCTCGACGACGCCGATCTGTCGAGCGCCAAGCTGCTCGGGGCGAAGCTCGCGGGCGCCTCGCTCGCCCGCGCCAAGCTCGATCGCGCGTCCTTGGTCAGCGCGCGGCTGGAGGGGGCCGATCTGCGCCAAGCCAGCCTGATCGAGGTGGACGTGCAGGCCGCCGTCCTCACCGCGGCGAAGCTCGCGGGGATCACCCTCGGCGGGACCACGCTGACGCGCGCCGTGGCGGAGTGGGTGGACGCCAGCCCGCTCGGAGACGGCTCACGCCAGCTCTCCTTGAACGACCTGGAGGAGCTGGCCAGCGGGCGAAGCGCGGCGCTCGGGACTCGCTACTTCGGAGCCGGAGACACCCTCCGCGGCGCTACTCTGGAATTCGGGCCCGGCTCGTCCATCCACGTGGACAGCCGCTTCGAGGACTGCACCATCAACCTCGGGGAGGGCGCAGAGTTCATCATCGGCGAGCACGGCGTGCTCACGCGCTGCAGCGTCAACGGCGCCGGAAACATCGGCGTCTCCGGTCGCTTCCTGGAGGGCTCCGCGCCCGGCTTCAGCGGACCGTCCTCGCTCGTGGTCAACGCCTCGGGGGCCGTCACGGCGACCCTGGTCCAGCCGAGCGGCGGCACCCGCTTCGGCTTCTCCCCGGGCTGCCGCCTACGGCTACACATCAAGACGGGCTGAGGCCGCGTTGGACCAGATGAAAGGCGCTGAGCGATGAGCGATGAAAAACACACCGTAGTCGAGGCTGGGACTCAAATCCGAGGGAGCATCAGCTCGAGCTGCCCGGTCGTCGTCCGCGGGGCGGTCGAGGGAGAGATCTCGAGCCCGGCCCTCACCATCAGCGCCACGGGCTCCATCAGCGGTAAGGGGAGCCTGGGCAGCCTGGTCAGCGACGGGCGCCTCGCGGGCCAGTTCGAGGCGGAGACGGTCCGGCTCGCCGGCAGCGTCGAGAGCGGGACGGTCATCCGCGCCAAGAGCATCGACGTGAAGCTCGGCGGCGAGGGGCAGCAGCAGGTCAGCTTTGGCGACGTGAGCCTCGCCATCGGGGACGCCCCCGCCGACGACGGATGAGGCCGGCCGCCAGCCTCTCAGTGCGCGCCGTCGGCCGGCGCTGAGTCGTCGTCGGCCATGCGCGCCGGCTCGATGCCCTCGTTGACCGACGTGTCTTGCACGACGCGGAACTGCCCGAGGCGCACCATGGGCGGCGGCGGATCTCCGTAGAGCTCGAGCTGCACGGCCGCCCACACCTCTCGCTCCACGAGCAGCTGGTACTCCGCGCTGCTCGGATCTCCATCGAAGCGCTCGATCGCCTCGTCCGCCTCTTTGAGCTCCAGCCTGGCCACCACCGGATCCACGCTGCCCTTCTCCAGGTAGCGATCGGTGAGCAGCGTCGCCTTGTCGTCGTGGAGCTCCACGAAGCCCGGACCGACGGCCACCTCGTGCAGCTCGCCCCCCGCGCGGTAGCGGACGAGCCCCGCGGCGAGCGCCGCCATCAAGGGTCGATGTCCCGGCATCACGCCGAACTCGCCCTCCACGCTGGGTGCCGTCAGCTCGGAGACCTCCGTCGAGAGCTTGGCGCCGTCCGGGGTGACGATCTCGAGCGTGATCAATTGACTCATCGTGGACTCCTTGACGCCGTGTGGGCTCAGGACGCGCTCTTGAGCTTCAAGGCCTTCGCCTTGACCTCTTCGATGTTCCCCACCATGTAGAACGCCTGCTCGGGCAGGTCGTCCAGCTTACCCTCGAGGATCTCCTTGAAGCCGGCGATGGACTCCTTGAGCGTCACGAACTTCCCCTCGGCGCCGGTGAACTGCGTGGCGACGAAGAAGGGCTGCGACAGGAAGCGCTGCAGCTTGCGGGCGCGCGTGACGACGAGCTTGTCGTCCTCCGAGAGCTCATCCATCCCCAAGATGGCGATGATGTCTTGGAGATCTTTGTACTTCTGGAGCGTCTGCTGCACCCCTCGCGCCACCTGGTAGTGCTCCTCTCCCACGATCTGCGGGTCGAGCATGGTGCTCACGGAGTCCAGCGGGTCGACCGCGGGGTAGATGCCAAGCTCGGAGATCGCGCGGGAGAGCACGGTGGTGGCGTCCAAGTGGGCGAAGGTGGTGGCGGGGGCCGGATCCGTCAGGTCGTCCGCGGGCACGTAGATGGCCTGCACGCTGGTGACGCTGCCCTTGGTGGTGGAGGTGATGCGCTCCTGCAGCGCGCCCATCTCCGTGGCCAAGGTCGGCTGATACCCGACGGCGCTCGGCATGCGCCCGAGCAAGGCCGACACCTCGCTCCCGGCCTGCGTGAAGCGGAAGATGTTGTCGATGAAGAGCAGCACGTCCTGCCCCTCTTCATCACGGAAATACTCTGCGCAGGTGAGCGCCGAGAGCGCGACCCGCGCGCGCGCCCCGGGCGGCTCGTTCATCTGGCCGAAGATGAGCGCGGTCTTGCTGAGCACCGGCTCGCCGGTCTCCAGCTTGGACTCCGCCATCTCCAAGAAAAGATCGTTGCCCTCACGCGTGCGCTCACCCACGCCGGCGAAGCAGCTGACGCCGCCGTGCGCCTTGGCGACGTTGTTGATGAGCTCCTGGATGAGCACCGTCTTGCCCACGCCGGCGCCGCCGAAGAGCCCAATCTTGCCGCCCTTACGGTAAGGCGCGAGCAGGTCGATGACCTTGATGCCGGTCTCGAACACCTCCACGTTGGTGCTCTGATCCACGAACTGCGGAGCAGCGCGGTGGATGGGGAGGTACTTCTCCGTGGCGACGGGCCCGCGCTCGTCCACGGGCTTGCCGGTCACGTTGAGGATCCGACCCAGGACCCCCTTGCCCACGGGCATCATGATGGGCTTGCCCGTGTCCCGGACCTCCGCGCCGCGCACGAGCCCCTCGGAGGCGTCCATCGCGATGGTGCGCACCACGCTCTCCCCGAGGTGCTGGGCCACCTCGAGGACGAGGTTGTCCTTCTCCGAGGAGACGTTCGGGTTCGACACCGTGAGCGCGTTGAGGATCCTGGGCAATTTACCGGGCGGGAACTCCACGTCGACGACCGGTCCGATGACCTGGGTGATCTTGCCGATGGTGCCCGCGGTGCTGGTCTCTGCCATGAGGTGTCTCGCTCTCCGTAGAAGCGGTGTGTCGTTCCCCGGCTCCACTCCTGGACCCGGCGCGGGGCGCCTCTAGCACGAGCCTTCCGGCCTGCCAACGACCAGCCGCACGGGGCGAGCCCCCGGCGGGACGGGGGGGTGCCGGGGCGGCGCTCCGACGGGCCTGGAGTGGCCCTGCGGGCCCGCTATCGTCCGCCCATGCCGACCGTCTTGCAGCTCCGGGGCACCTCCGTGGAGGCCGTCCACCCCTTCTCGTTCGTGGCCGTGCGGGGCGAGGAGGTCCAGGCTCAGGGCGGACCTCCGCTCAGCACGACCTGGCGCTCCGCCGCCAAGCCCTTCCAGCTCGCCGCCTCCCTGGAGCTCTTGGACGACCCCTCCCTGAGCGACGAGGAGCTCGCCGTGGGGGCGGCGTCCCACGGCGGGGAGGCGCGCCACGTCGAGCTGGTCGAGCGGCTGCTCGCGCGCTTCGAGCTGACGCCGGCAGCTCTGCGCTGCGGCGCGCACCCTCCCCTGCACGCCGCGAGCGCGCAGCAGCTCTGGCGCGCTGGCGCCGAGCCCAGCGCGCTCCACAACAACTGCTCCGGCAAGCACACGTTCATGCTCGCCGCGACGCGACGCCAGGGCTGGCCCCTCGACTACCTCCCCGCCTCGCACCCGCTGCAGCAGCGTATCCTCCAGCTGGTGACCGAGGTCACCCAGCGTGCGCCCACGCTCAGCGTCGACGGCTGCGGCGTCCCTACCTTCGAGGTCGAGCTGCAGGGCCTGGCGCGCGCCTGGGCGCTGCTCGCGCGCTCCATGGCGTGCGCGCCCGCGCCTGGCCTCGAGCGTCGGCTGCACCGGATCGGGTGGGCGATGGCGCGCGAGCCCGAGCACAGCTCGGGCGAGGGGCGCCTCGACGCCGCGGTCGTGCTGGCCGCGCGCGAGCCCGTGGCGGTGAAGGTAGGAGCGCTCGGCGTCTACTGCCTGGCGCTCCCCGAGCGCGAGCTCGGCGTCGCGCTCAAGATCCATGACGGCGCCAGCGACGCCCTCCCCGCCGCCGTCGAGGCGACGCTCGAGGCCGCCGCTCCGGGGGCGCTCCCGAGCGGCTTGCCGCGACGCTGGCGAGAAATCCTGAGCGTCGCCGGGAGCCTCGTCGGAAGCTGGAAAGTGAGCTAGACGAAGCAGATCGTGCTGGGCCAAGAGACCATCGACCGCGTGCGCTCGGAGACGAACATCGTCGGGCTCATCGGGGAGACGGTACGGCTCGCGCGCAAGGGCCGCAGCCACGTGGGGCTCTGTCCATTTCACAAGGAGCGCACCCCGAGCTTCAACGTCAGCGAGGAGCGCAACTACTTCCACTGCTTTGGCTGCGGCGCGTCGGGGGACGCCATCAAGTTCATCATGGACATCGAGGGGCTGAGCTTCGTCGAGGCGATCACCCGCCTGGCCGAGCGCGCCGGGATCCCCATCGTGGAGACGCAGTCCGAGCCCGAGCGGCGTGCGCAGCAGGAGGCCAAGCAGCGGCGAGAGGAGATGTACGCCGCGCTGGACGTCGCGGCCGCGTTCTACCAGCGAGCTCTCCAAGAGCACCCGCTCCGGCACCACGCGCACCGCGAGCTCGCTCGGCGCGGCCTCGAGCCCCGGACGGCCGGCGCGCCCGCCAAGGCGGCCCTCGAGGCCTTTCGCATCGGCTACGCTCCCTGGGGCTGGGACGGCTTGGCGCGGGAGCTGCAGCGCGCCTCCATCTCGCCCGTGGTGGCGGAGAGCGTCGACCTGCTCGTCGCGCGGCGCGCGGGCCCCGGCTACTATGATCGCTTCCGCCACCGCCTGATGTTCGCCATCCTGGATCTGCACGGCCGGGTCATCGGCTTCAGCGGCCGCGCCCTGGCGGAGCCCAGCGCGGAGGAGTGCCGCGTCGTGGGGCTCGAGCCGCCGCGGACCGACGCAGCGGCGGAGCCCCCCGCCAAGTACGTCAACAGCCGAGAGACGGCGGTCTACCGCAAGCGCGAGGCGGTGTTCGGGCTGTACCAGGCTCGCCCAGCGCTGCGCACGGAGGGGCAGGCCGTCATCGTCGAGGGCAACTTCGACGTGGTGAGCCTCCACGCCCGTGGCGTCACGAACGCCGTCGCGCCCTTGGGCACGGCGTTCACGCTCGAGCAGGCCAAGCAGGTGCGACGCTATTGCTCGAACGTCGTCCTGCTGTTCGACGCGGACGGCGCTGGACGGCGCGCGACGCGCGCCGCGCGAGAGCCGTGCCGAGAGGCCGGGCTCGACGCGCGCGTCGGCGTGCTGCCGGACGGCGTCGACCCCGACAGCCTGGCGCAGCGCGAGGGTGAGCCTGGGCTCCGCCGCGTGCTCACGGCCGCCCAAGGGCTGCTCGAGCACCTCATCGACGCCACCTTGGCGGCGCTCCCCGTCGAGGCCACGGCGCGCGCCGCCCGGCTGCGAGAGGTCGCCGAGCTGCTCCAGCAGGAGCCCGATCCCATGGTCCGCGTGCTCGCCGGCCAGCACGCCGAGCGCGCCCTCGATCGGCTGACCCAAGGAGACCTCCAGAGCCGGCGCGCCCTGTCGGCCCTCCTGCTCCCCCGGGGCGCCTCGGGCGTCCGACCCGCTGACACGACCCGCCGGGTGCCCGGACCTCGCCGAGCCCGAAGCGGGGACCGCCGGTCGCAGATCGACCGCGAGATCCTCGGCGCCTTCCTCGACTACCCGGAGCTGCTGCGGAGCGCCGAGGGGCGGGCGGCGCAGGCTTGCCTCGAGGGTGACGTGGCCCTCGCGGTCGCCGCTCTCCTCAGGCTGACCGACGCCGGAAGCGCGCTCACCCCAGACGCGGTGCTTGCCAAGCTGCCAGCTTCGATTAGTCCTTTCGTCGCGGCGCGCCTGGTGGCAACCGTGCACCAACGCCTGGAGGACGCCTTCGCCGAGCTGAAGGGGAACGTGGAGAAGCTACAGCAGCTCGAACTGAAACGACAAACCGCGGCGGCCGTGGAGGACGCCCACCAAGCCGCACAGACTGGCGACGTAGCGCGTGAGCTGGAGCTCCTCGCTGCCCACGCCGAACGGATGCGGCAGCGCAAAGCCCTGGAGTGAAGTAACGGTGGGTACCAAGAAATCCCCTTCAAGCAACGCGAAGCCCGCGGCTCGTGGGTCTGCCAAGCCCAAGACCGCGGCGCGAGCCGCCGCCGTCCCGTCGAAGAAGACCGCCGCGCGCGCAAGCGCCTCCCCGGCCAAGGCTGCCTCGAAGCCCAAGGCGAAGGCGCCCGCCGCCAAGCCCAAGGGCGCGCCGACGCGTGCGCGCGCCAGCGCGAAGGCGAGCGCGAGCTCCCACGCTCGCGCCGCCGCGGCCGCCGCCGAGCTGCTCGACGAGGACGGCGACGAGCTCGAGCCGTCGGACCACCGCTCGCCGGCGCCGCGAGACGGCGCGAAGCTCGGGGCCTTCGCGGAGGAGCTGAGCGGCGCCTCCAGCGCGGACGAAGCCCTCCCCGCCCCGCTCGACGAGGAGGCCGACGGCGACGGCGACGGCGCGCTGGCGGGCGGGCTCGGCGCGGCTGGAGAGGAGGAGGAGGAGGGGAAGCTGCGCCCCCGGAGCGCCCCCTCGCCCAGCGCGCGCAGCGACGAAGACGGCTACAAGAGCAATGATCCCGTCCGCGTGTACCTCCGCAAGATGGGCACGGTGCCCCTGCTCACCCGCGAAGGGGAGGTGGAGATCGCCAAGCGGATAGAGAGCGGAGAAAATGAGGTGCTTGCCGCCATCTTCGACACCCCCATCGCGGTGAGGGAGATCTTGGAGCTCGGCGAGGGGCTCCGGTCCCAGAAGCTCCGCGTCCGCGACCTGGTCCGCGACGCCGACGACGAGCAGGTGGAGTTCGACGAGGCGGAGGCCGAGCGGCGGCTCTTGCGCTGCGCAGACCGCGTCCGGAAGATCGACAAGCGCACCCAAGAGCTGCTCAAGGAGCGGCGCGGCAGCACGGACGCCCGACGCCGTGAGATCGACAAAGACGTCAGCGCGTCCAAGCGTGAGCTCGTCCGCCTCTTCCAAGACATGCGGCTCAACCGCAAGAGCGTCGACCGCATCGTCACGAAGGTGAAGCACACCATCCAGCCGCTGCTCGCCACCCTCAACACCACCGGAGACAAAGCGCGCGCGCTGCGCGAGACCCGGGTCCAGCTCGCCCGGCTCGGGCAGCCCGAGGGGCTCCCCTCGGATGGCGCCGAGGAGCTTCCATCCCAGGAGGCCCCCCTCTTGCTCGAGGTGCGCGAGCTGCGCGCCCTCGACGTCAAGATCCGCCAGGGTGAGCGCCACGCAGAGCTGGCGAAGGCAGAGCTCGTGGAGGCCAACCTGCGGCTCGTGGTGAGCATCGCGAAGAAGTACACCAACCGCGGCCTACAGTTCTTGGACCTCATCCAGGAGGGCAACATCGGCCTGATGAAGGCCGTGGACAAATTCGAGTACCAGCGCGGCTACAAGTTCAGCACCTACGCGACCTGGTGGATTCGTCAGGCCATCACCCGCGCCATCGCGGATCAGGCCCGCACCATCCGCATCCCGGTCCACATGATCGAGACCATCAACAAGCTCGTCCGCACCAGCCGCTACCTCATCCAAGAGCTCGGACGCGAGCCCACCCCGGAAGAGCTCGCCGTCAAGATGGAGCTGCCCATCGACAAGGTGCGGAAGGTCCTGAAGATCGCCAAAGAGCCGATCAGCCTGGAGACCCCCATCGGGGAAGAGGAGGACAGCCACCTCGGGGACTTCATCGAGGACAAGAACGCCATCAACCCCTCCGAGGCGGTGATCAACGCCAGCCTGTCCGAGCAGACCCGCCGAGTCCTCAGCACGCTCACCCCGCGCGAGGAGAAGGTCCTTCGGATGCGCTTCGGGATCGGCGAGAAGAACGACCACACGCTCGAAGAGGTGGGACAAGACTTCGAGGTGACGCGCGAGCGGATCCGGCAGATCGAGGCGAAGGCGCTCCGCAAGCTCCGTCACCCTAGCCGCAGCAAGCAGCTCAAGGGCTTCGTCGACGAGAACTGACGCGTGAGAGGGCCGGGATCCCGGCGACCCCACGCTCAGTCTTCGTCGCTGGGCTGGCCCAAGGCGGCCAGCGCCTTCTTCGCCTCCGAGCGGTACGGCGAGTCCTTGGGGCCGTGCTTCAAGAAGTACTGCCAGTGGGGCACCGCCTCCGCGCGCTGCCCCATGGAGCGCGCCAAGAGGTAATTGGCCTCCGGGAGCCAGCGGGGCTGCGGGGTGAGCGGCGCCGCCAGCTCGAGCGCGCGCTGGAGCTGCGCGACGGCGTCGGCCGCGCGGCGGTTCGCGGCGAGCAGCTTGCCGTAGCGAAAGCGCCAGCTAGCGTTGTTGGGGAGCGCCGCGACCGCGAGCTGCCACTCGCCCATGGAGTCGGCCTCGCGCCCGAGGTCGTAGTAAGAGTCCGCCAGCGCGGCGTGCGCCTCGGCGCGGGTCGGGTTCAGCTCGAGCGCGCGCTTGAGATCTGCCACGGCGTCGCGCACCGCGCCCGTCCGGTACTTGAGCACGCCACGCTGCCAGTAGGCGTCCGCCAGCCCTTGATCGAGCTCGAGCGCGCGCTCCAAGGCGCGCTCCGCCTCTTGGACGCGCCCCGCCTCGTTGGCCGCCCACCCGACGTAGAGGTGGTACTCCGCGCGGTTGGCGTCGAGCTCCGCGGCGCGCTGGAGCTCGCGCTGAGCCTCGGCGAGGTTGGTGCCCGTCGCCAGCATGGCCCGGCCGAGGCAGTGGTGCGTCTCGGCCGACTGGGGGCGCTGGACGAGCACCTTGCGGAGCAGCTCCTCCGCCTGCGTGCCGTTTCCCGTGCTGGCGCGGCCGCAGCCCACGCGCAGCATCAAGTCCGTGTCGTTCGGCGCCTTGGAGAGCGCCCCTTCATAGGCCTTCAGCGCCTCTTCGGTGCGCCCGGCGGCCTCGAACAGCAGCCCTCGCTCGAGCGCGAGCCCCGGGTAGTCTTTGTCGACCGCCGCCACTTGGTCGAAGGCCTTCGCGGCCTCGTCGAAGTCCCGGTTGCGGCGCAGCGCCGAGCCCAGCTTGAAGCGCACGCCCACGTCCTCCGGATCCAGCTCCAGTGAGCGCTTGAGCTCCACGAGCGCGTCGGAGTATCGGCCTTGGATGAGGGCCAGCTCGCCCAGGGCCTTGTGGATGGCCGGGGAGTCGGGCAAGAGCTCCTTCGCCTTCGCGAGCGTCTGCTTGGCGACCTCCGCTTCTCCGCGTTGGTTCTGCAGGAGCGCGAGCGCCACGTAGGCGTCCATGATCTGGGGGGACGCCTGGCCCAGCTCGACCGCGGACCGGTAGGCGGCCTCGGCCTCCGCGCGGTTCCCGAGCGCCTCTTGGACCTTACCGAACCAGTACGCTACCTCCGCGGCCTTCGGGTGCTTGCCTCGGAGCTGCTCGAGCAAGGTCTTCGCGTCCTGCAGCCGCTCGAGCGCGATCATCGAGCGCGCCACCCCGACTTGGGCGGCGAGATCCTCCGGGAGCACCTGCGCCGCGGCCTGAAACCGCGCCAGCGACTCCGAGTATCTCCCCGCGCGGTAGAGCGCCGTCCCCAGGCCGAGGAGCGCGGCCATCGCCCGAGAGTCGATCTTGAGCGCCTCGGAGTAGGCCTGCTCCGCGTGGGAGTACCGCGAACGCTCCAGGTGGAGGTCACCGAGGAGCGTCTGCGCCTCCGCGAGCTCGAGCGGGCTGGCGAGGCTCACGTCCTTGAGCACGCCGCCGAGCAGCTCGAGCGCCTTCGCCTCGTCACGGTGCTGGCGCCACGAGAGCCGCGCCTGGAGGATCCTCGCCCCCACGTGGCCCGCGCTCTGCGTCAGCAGCTCCTTCAGCGTGGTCTCGGCCTCCGGCGCGGCGCCAGCGGCGGCTTGGGCGCGGGCCAAGCCAAACAGCGTGAGGGGAGAGCGCTGCAGCGAGACGGCGCGCTGCCACGCGGCGAGCGCGGCCGTGGCGTCGCCGGAGCGCAGCTCGACCTCTCCCAGGAGGTTGGCCGCGTCCTGATCGTCGGGGGTGCGCGCGAGCAGGGCGGTCAGGCTCTGGCGTGCGTCCCCAAACCGCCCGCCGGCGGCCGCCTCCGCGGCGCGCGCTAGCTCGAGGAAGGCCGTCTCCGGGTGACCCCCAAGCTCGCTCAGGAGCACCTGAGCGCGGGCGCTCGCCTCGGGATCGGACCCGAAGCGCACCTCTCGAACGTAGGTGACGTAGGCCCCGAGCGCTCCCAGCGCCTTGACGCGACGAGCCCCCTCGCGTTGGCCGTCGACGAGCTGCTGGGCTCGTAGCGCGGCTTGGAACGTGTCTTGGCCAAGCTCGGCGCGGGCTTGTTCCAAGGTGTGCTGGAGGAGCTGCCGGTACTCCTCGGCCTTGAGCTGATCTGAAATCCAATAGTACCCGAAGGGGCCGACGTCGGGGACGAGCGCGAGCGCCGCTCCCGCGATGGCCCCGAGCGCGACGCCGCCAATGACGACCCGCAGCCACTTACGGGGGCGTGGAGGCACCCCGACGAGTGGCTCGCCGCCCACGACGGCGCCGGCGCGCCCGCGCTCCGCCTGGCCCAAGGCGTCGGCAGGCGCGCTGCGTCCCTCCTGGGGGATCCGCCCGAACTCCATCTCGTCGGACTCGAGCGCCTGCCCCTCAGAGTCGTCCCCGAGGTTGACCTCTCCATAGGCCGTCCCACCACCGCTCTGGCGCTCGATCGCCGCTGGCGCCGGGCCCTCGGGAGCCTGAGGCGGTTCGAAGCTGGCGTCATCACCCTCGTCGAACGCGGCAGCCCCGGCGCTCGCCGTCGCCTCTTCTGGTGCGGGCGCTTGACGGGCCGAGGGGACTGGGGTCGCCGGCGCGCTGAGCGTCGCCGCGACCGCGGAGAAGCCGGGCAGAGAAGGGGCTCGCGGTGGGCCCAGGCTACCTCGTGACTCCGGTGGCGCTTCCTGCCCGAGCTCCCCGAAATCCAGCTCGTCGCTGACCCGGCGAGGCGGGGCGGCACGCCCTCCGACATCCGGTAGCGTGCCCCCGATCACGGGGAGCTCACCACCCAGCGCCGGCAGGTTGCCACCCAGCGACGGCAGGTCGCCGCCCAGCGACGGCAGGTCCCCGCTGAGTGAGGGGAGCTCAGCCCCGAACGACGGCGGCTGGGCCCGCCCACCCAGCCCGGGACCGCCCAGCGAGGGGAGCTCATCGCTCAAGGCGGGCAAATCGTCGTCGAGTGAGGGCAAATCACGCTCGCCGAAGCCGGGGAGCGCGCCGCCGATGGCTGGCAGATCCGACTCCGAGACGCCGCCGGGGCTGGGCGGGCCAGGCGGCGCCCTGAGGGGTCGAGCAGCAGCCGGGAGCGCCGCCTGGGTCACGCCGCCCCGCGCCACCGCCGGTGAGGGGAGCTCCACCGCACCGAGCGGTGAAGTCCTACCGATCACCGGAAGATCCAGCTCATCCTCGAGGGCAGGCGGCGCTCGCCCGGGTTCCCTCGGGTCACCCGACGAGGCCTGCTCTCGCGCGGCGACGGGCTGCCCAGGGCGCGGTAAGGGGGCGGCTGGTAGATCGACCTCATCGAGGGTCGAGGGCGCACGCTGGGGGCGCCCCTCGGGCTTGGTGCGGCGGAGCGACTCCGCGTCCGGCAGGGACGGCAGATCTCCCAACTCCAGAGGCGCCGGTCGTGGCGCAGGAGCCGGGGGTGGCGCCGCAGGACGCGGCGCTGGGCCCGGCGGGCGCCCCAACGCTGGCAAATCTCCCTCGTCCAAGCCGCCCAGACCGAGCTCGGGCTTGCCTGGAGCGACCCCGAGCATCGTCGCGGCACGCGGGCGCGGTGGTGGGGGCGCAGGGGCGAGCGGGCGCGCGGGAGGCGGAGCGGTGGCGCCGGGTGCAGCGACCTGAAATGAGGTGCCGCACTTCGGGCAACGCATCTTGAGCCCCGCTGGGGGCACGCGCCGCTCGTCCACCTGATAAGGAGCCTGACAGCCCGGACAGTCGACTTTGAACACTCGCCTCAGTCGACTCTCTTAGCAGTGAACGCCGAATCGGGGAAAGCTTGACGTCTTCCTGGGTGGCCGTGCTACGCGCCTTCGGTAAGTCCCCGTGGAGCAAAAAAACATCACCGTCGGCCTCGGCGCCGCCCTCCTCGTGGCGCTCGGGGGGGTGTACTTCATCACCCGCCCCAGCCTTCCTCCGCCCGTGGCGCCCGCCATGAGCGCCACGGCGCCTTCGGCGTCTGCCTCCGCGGCGGCCAGCGCGGAGCCAGACGGCTTCAGCGACGCCGGCAGCGAAGGCGGCGCGGACAGCGTCCTCGACATGGTGACCGCGCCTACGGGGAGCAGCCAGCTGCCGCCCACCGCGCCCAAGCAGGTCGGCTTTGGGGTCGTCCTCTTCGTGTACGAGGGCGCTCAGGCTGCCCCGCCGGGCTCCCGTAGCAAGGCCGAAGCCTTGACCTTGGCGCGAGCTGCGGTCGAGGTGGCGAAGAAGGACTTCACGGAGGCGGTCAAGCAGGGCGACCGAGGCTCCTTGAAAGACGCCGGCCGCGTCCCTCGCGGGATCTTGGAGGCCCACATCGAGCTGACCTTGTTCACGCTGGACAAGGGGCAGGTCGCCGATGAGCCCATCGACACCCCACGCGGCTACTGGGTCGTCAAGCGCAACGACTGAGCCCGTCCCCCCTCCGAGCGCGACGCGCGCGCCCCTGGCGACGCCCTAGGTGTTCTCGTCTCGCGGGTGCTGGACTATGGTCCCCCGGATCTCATGAGGCCTCGTTGATGACCAGTCAGCTCCCTAACCCCCTCAGCGGCGCCAGCCTGACCGATCCCGCGCTCATCGCTGCTTCCATCGATCGGCTCCGCGCCGAGGTCGAGGCCGTCGAGTCGCCCGCGCAGCAGGCGCTCCTCCGCCATGAGCTCGGGATCTTGGAGGAGGCCGCTGGCGAGGAGGCGGCAGCAGCCCGCAGCCTGCTCGCTGCCATCAACGCGGACGCGGAGTTTCGCGAGCCGCTCGAGCAGATGCTCGCCCTCGTTCAGCGCCGGGACTCTACGAAGAACCTCGGCAAGCTGCTCGACCGACTGGTCAAGGTCGCCAGCACCACCGAGGAGCGGACTCGGGCCTCCCTCGAGCGCGCGGCTCATCTCGCCGACCGTGAGTCGGATGACGTGGGCGCGCGGGAAGAGCTGGAGCTCGCGCTCGAGCTTCAGCCGGACGACGCGACGCTCTGGCTGGCGCTGGAGCTGGTGGCTGCACGCTCGGGAGATCTCGAGCTGCGCCGCCGCGCCTTGGAGCGCCGCGCCGAGCTGGCCACGGACGCCACCTGGAAGGCGCTGCTCGAGCTGTCACTGGTGCAGCTCGCCCTCGAGGCGCGAGACACCGAAGACGCCCTCGCGCGTGCCAGCGCCACCCTGGAGCGTGGCGGCGCCACCACCTGGCTGGCGCTCTCCGCCCTGGAGCGGCTAGCGGTGGTGGGCGAGCGCCACGACGTGCTCGCCGAGACGCTCGAGCGTCGGGCTCAGCTCATCCTCCGCGCGCGGGAAGAGGCGGAGTTCGCCGACACGGTCGGCATCCCGCAGCGCCAGCGTGACCTCGCGGCGGCGATCGACGCGTGGCTCCGCGCCGCTACGGCGCACCGCGCTCGAGGCGACGTCGGAGCCGCCATCACCCTGCTCGACGTCGCGCTGAGCCAGGCCCCTGGAGAGCCCACCCTACTCCAGGCGCGGCTCTCGGCGGCGGACGTGGTGGGGGACACCGAAGCGGCCACTCGGCTGGCGCGGCAGCTGTTGGAAGCTCAGCCCGAGGGCGCGCTGGCCGCGGCCTACGCCATGCGCCTGACGGAGGCCGCCGTCGGCGCCGGAGAGGCGGCCGAGGCGCTCGCGGCCGCCCAGCGGACCTTGACCCTGGAGCCCATCTGCGCCCCCGCACGCGCGCTCGTGCTCGACCTCCTGGCCGGTGGGGCGGATCCCACCACCCGCGCGACGCTGCTCGAGTCGAGCGCCGAGGCCTGCCCTACGGAGCCGGCGCGCGCGCGCTTTTTCCAGCTCGCCGCCGACGCCTGGGCGCGTGGGGCGGGCGACACCGCCGGCGCCCGCGCGGCGCTCTCCCAGGCCGGAATGTACGGCGCACCTCCAGCGGTGGTCGCCCGCACGTCACGCCTCCTGGCGGCGCTCACCGGCGACGCCGCGTGGTACGAGGAGGCGACCCGCCGCCTCCTCACGACCAACCCCAGCGAGGAAGAAGCCACCAGCCTCTGGCTCGAGCTGGCCGCCGCGCGCGCCGGGCGGGGAGATCACGCCGGGACGCTCGCCGCCTTCGACGCCTTGGCCCAGTCCAGCGCTGCGAGCTGGCTCGGCCACGGGCTCATCGCGCTGCTCCAACCCCTGCTCCCTCCCACGGAGGGCTCCGCTCCCGACGCTGGAAGAGCGCTGCTCAGCTTCGCGGAGCTAGAGCCCAACCCGACGGTACGTCGCGCGCTGGAGCTCCTGGGTGCCTTGCACGCGCCGGAGCCAGCCGCCACGGAGCAGCTCCGCGCGCTGCACCAGCAAGCGCCGGCGGACTTGGTGATCGCGACGCTCCTGTCGGCGCGCTACCGCGCGCGGGGCGACTTCACGGCGTCCGCGCAGGTGCTGGGCGCCACCGCCGCCGCCGTGGACGAGACGGTCCGCCCCAGCCTGGAGCTGGAGGCAGCCGTCTCCGCCTGGCGCGGCGGCCAGCGCGCGGAGGCGGTCCAGCTCCTCACGACGCTAGAAGATCCGAGCGCAGCGCCGGTGCTGGCGTGGGCGCTGCGCGCGCAAGATCCGGACTCCCTCGACTCGCGGCGCCGCGTCCTGGAGGCGGCGGCGGGCGCCGACGCCGATGCCGCGGCGCTCGAGCGCTTCGCGCTCGAGGTCGGCGAAGGCGGGGACGCCGAGGCTGCGAGCACCGCGCTCTCGGAGGCCGAGCGCCTCGCCGAGACTCAGGCGCTCGCGAGCGCCGCGGCCCTCGCGCGTGGGCTGCTCACGAGCACCGACCCCAGCCGCGCGGAGGCGGCGCTCGAGCAGCTCCGCGAGCTGTCGCCGGCCACTACCGCCCTGCTCGATGGCGTCCGCGTCCTGCAGCAGCTCCGCGAAGGACGGAGCGCGCCCGAGCGGCTCGACGCGACACGTCGCTGGGCCGAGGCCGACGCTCACTCCGTCACGGCGGCCCTCGCCTGGCTCTCCTGCGCCATCGCAGGAGAAGATCCCCTCGCGCAGCTCGACGCCCTCCAGGCGCTCGGGCACCGCCTGGAGCCAGCGCCTGCAGAGCAAGTCCAGGTCCTGCGCGCGCTCATCGCGCAGGCCGAGGGTGAGCCCACCGCGCTCGTGGACGGCGGCAGCTTGGCCACGAAGTACGGCAACTTGGAGCTCGCGCCCCCAGGGTGCGATCCACGGCGCCGCTCGCGGGCGCTGAGCGGCCTCGAGGACGCCCTCGGGCCGCAGGCTAGCCTCGCAGCGACGCTCCTGAGCGGCTGGAACCAGCTCGCAGCGCATGAGCTCGAAGGAGCGCTCGCGTCGTTCAGGAGCGTCACCACCGCCCTCCCCTTCGAGGCGGCCGGCTGGGAGGGGCTCCGCGCCACGGCAGAGGCCTTGGGAGATCGGCGCCTGTTGGCCGAGTGCCTCGCCGCCCTGGGCGACGCCATCCAGGACGACGCCGAAGGAGCCGCCTGCTGGGAGGCCGCCGCGACCTTGCTCCTCGACGAGCTCGGTGAGCCGGGCATGGGGGAGGCCGCGCTCACGCGCGCCGTCGAGCGGGACATCCGGCGCTTCGACGCCTTCGATCGGCTCTTTCGCGCGGTTCGCGCGCGCAAGGACGGCCCGAAGCTGCTGGCGCTCACCGAGGCCAGGTTGGCGGTGGCGGACGACTCGGAGGAGATCGTCAAGCTGTACTGGGAGCGCGCGCGCGTGCTGCGCAGCAGCGGAGACCGCGCCGCCGCGCTGGCTGCGCTCGAGAACGTCACCTTGCTCGAGCCGGATCACGTGGGCGCGCTGGCCTTGTCAGGCGAGATCTTCATCGGGAGCGGGCAGTTCGCCGAGGCCGCGGAGAACCTGGCGCGCCTCGCGCAGCTCGAGGAGGCCCCCGCCCAACAGCGCCTGATGAGCGGCGTCGCCGCAGCGGATCTCTATGAGAACAAGCTCGGACAGGCGGCGCGCGGGCTCGAGGTGCTCGAAGCGCTGCAAGCCGCGGGGCTCACCACGCTCCCCGTCCGGGAGCGCCTCGCGCGGAGCGCGGCGCGCCTGGAGTCCTGGGACAGCGCGGTCACCGCGCTCGAGCTGCTGATGAACGAGCGTGAGACGAGCGCGCAGCGCGCCGAGGCCGCGCGGCTCGCGCTCGCCATCCATCGTGACCACCGCGGGCACCCTGAGCAGGCCGCGGCCGCGGTCGAGCGGCTGCTCACGGAGCTCCCCGCCGACGGCGAGGGCCTCGATCTGGTGCTCAGCGGGGTGCTCCCGGAGGCGCACGCGCGCTCGCTCCTCGAGCGGAGCCGGCACGCCCTGGTGGACTCGCTCGTCCGTGAGCCCTTGGACGGAGATCAGCTCGTTCGCCTGGCGCAAGTGAGCGAGCGACTCGGGCTGGCGCCGCTGCGCCAGGCGGCGCTCGGCGCGCTGGTCACCCTCGGCCGCGGTGGCCCAGACATCGATCAGGAGCTCGCGCGCCTGGAGCAGCGCGTCGCGAGCCTACCGCAGATCGCCATCGACGAGGCGGCCCTCCCGGAGCTGAGCGACCCTGAAGATCATGGGCCCATCCCGGCGCTGATGCGGGAGCTGGCCACCACCTTCGTAGAGGCCATCGGCCCCGGGCTCGCGGCCTTCGGCGTGGGGAAGAAGGAGCGCGTCGATCCGCGGGTTGGACTCCCGCTGCGCAACGAGGTCGCCGCCTGGGCCGGAGCGCTAGGCCTCGGGGACTTCGATCTGTACGTCGGTGGGCAAGATCCGAACCTCATCGTCGCCTTGCCGCTCGAGGTCCCCGCGGTGGTCATCGGGCCCGCCGTCAGCGTGCCCCTGTCGCCGCCGGCTCGCTCTCAGCTCGCCCGCGAGCTGTTCGCGCTCAAGCGCGGCTGGTCGCTCCTCCGTCACCGCGCCCCACAAGACATCGCGGCGCTCATCGTCGCGGCCTGCCGCGTGGGCGGCGTCGACTACCCGTCACCGCAGTACGCCATGCTCGCGGAGTTCCAGCGCGCGCTGACCAAGGAGATCTCACGCAAGGTCAAGAAGGTCTTGCCGGAGCTCGCCGCGCAGGTCGCCCACTCTCGACGGGATCCTCTCGCCGCGGTGGCCGCCGCGACCGCGAGCCTCGATCGCTTGGCGGCCATCGCCGCCGGCGACGTCTCCTGGGTCTTGAGCGCCGGTCGGCGCGGTGAGTGGGGCGCCTCCCTGGAGGCCGAGCAGCGCGCGCGGCGGCTGCTCTCCTTCGTGCTGTCCCCCGGCTACCTGACGCTGCGCGAGAAGCTGGGAATGGGTGTGCGATGAGTGACAGGAAGAAGCCCGATCTTGGCCCCACCGCAGGCCGCAGCGGACGCGCCGGCGACATCGGCGCGGAGCTCGGCGGCGATCTGGATTTCGAGCCCGATGACTTGCTCGACTCGCTGCTCGTGGACGACGACGAGCTGCCCACGCGCGCCGAGCGGGTTGCGCCGCCGCCCACACCCGCGCCCCCCGCGCCATCGCCCCACCCCACCAGCGCCGCCGAGCACGAGGAGCACCTGGTCGTGCCCCTCGACCTCCTCGACGACGCGCCCCTCGCCGCCTACGAGCCTTCGCTCGACGACGTGGGCTCCTCACCGGCGCCGGGGGACGAGCCCATCATCGACGATGAGCTCACGCTCGACGACGTGGCGGAGGCTCCGCTCGTCGGCGCCTCGCGGGGTCCCTCGGGGCTGCCGCTCCCGAGCGAGCCGCCGCCCTTCCCGCCCCCGAGCGCCGAGGACGCGGCGCGGCTCACCGCCGAAGCGGGTACAGTGGCCTTGGACCACGCGGCGCCGCTCGATGAGCCTACGCCTGCACCAGCGCTCGCGGCGGCACGGCCGGACTCGGCGCCGCCCTCGACGGCCGTCGCTGCCAGCGAGGACGACGACGATCTCGAGGTGCCGACCGTGCTAGGCGGAGCTCGCGAGGTCCAGGCCGCACCGCCGCGCCGAGCGCCCTTGGCACCCTCCAGCTTCGGGGACGAGCGGCCAGCGGCCTCCCACCTCACCGAGCAGGCGGCGCTCCAGGCCTGGCGACAGCGGGCCGAGTGGTTTGCGCACGACGCGACCCGCCAAGCAGAGCCCACCGCCAAGGGGCGCGCGCTGCTCGTGGCCAGCGAGCTGTTTGCCATGCTGGGGGACACCGCCAGGGCCCGCGCGCTCGCGGCCGACGCCCTCCGCGCGGACGCGGACAACGCCTTGGCTGAGCGCCAGGTCCGCCAGCTGGCGGCCGTCGAGGGCGACACTCGAGCGGTCCAGCTCGCGCTCGAGCAAGAGGGCCACCGCGCCCTCACGGCAGACGCCCGCGCCCACGCGGCGCTCGTCGCCGCTCAGCTCGACCGCGCGGGACGGCGCGACGACGCGGTCTACCAGCGAAAGCTGGAGGCCGCCTCTCGAGCACAGCCCACGGACGTGCGGGCACCGCTGCTGCGCTACGCCGCGGGGCTAGAGCTCCCGAAGGCGCCCGCCGTGCGTTGGCCGGAGGCCGACGGCGTGGCGCCGCTCGCCGAGGCAGCCTCCGAGCTGCTCGGCTTGGCGGGGCGCGAAGCGCTCACCCCAGAGCGCTCGGCCCTGTCGCGTCTCGAGGCCGCTCGACGCGCCCTCGACGCCCGCGATCGTGTCGCGGCCGGGCGACACCTGGCGCAGCTCGGTGATGAGCTCGGACCGGCCGCGCGCTGGCTGGGCGCCGCGCTGCTGGCGGTGGCGCGTGAGTCTCGGCCCGAAGCGCAGCGGCTGCTGCAGCAGGAGCTGGCCGGCGACGCAGGAGCGCTCGCGCGCCGGACCTTGGCCGCCCGCGCCCTGGAGCTCGGGGACGTCGAGGCCATCGACGAGGCGGCCAGCGAGCAGTCGGGGCTCGGCCCAGCCGAGCGCGCCGCGCTCGCCCTCCTCAGCGGCGCGGCGAAGGGCGTCCTCGAGCCGCTGCTCCCAGAGCTCGCGGCGGAGCCCAACACGGCGGCGCTCGCAGCGACTGCAGCGGCGCTCGTCGCCGCGCCGGGTGCCCCCCCCGCTCACCTCAGCGGCTCCCCCGCGGAGCGCAGCGCGATCCGCCTCGGGTGGCTCCTGGCCGCCGAGCCCGAGCGGCGTGACCAGGAGGCCTTGGAGGCCGCCAGCCGCGCGCTCGCGGAGGCCGACGACGCCGAGCAGGCCCGGGTCACCCTCCTCGATCTGGATCACGCGCTGACCCGGGGGGACGCCGCCGCGGTCGGTGCCATCGCGATGCGCTGGCCCGGAGAGGGGGGCACGAGCGCCGAGCGCGCGCTCATCGCCGCCTTCGCTCAGGACCTCGCGCGCGACCCCGCGGCAGCGCACGAAGCCTTCGAGCTGGCGCTCGGCGCCGACGAGCGTCTGGAGGTCGCCGCGCGGCGGCTGATGGTGGGCGCCCCCGAGAGCCGCGTCCGCGAGCTGCTCGAGCTGCTCGCCGGCGCTACCCCAGACAGCGCTGCACGCGCGCTGCTGCTGACGGAGGCGGCGCTGCGGCAAGCCGATCCGGAGTCGCCCGCGGCTCGAGAGCTCACCGAGCAGGCGCTCGCGGCGGACCCGAGCCTGCCGCTCGCCTGGTCGCTGTCCGAGCTCGCGGCGCGTCGGCGCGGCGACGTCGCCAGCCTCATCGACGTCCTCGAGCAGCGCCGCGCCACGAGCGAAGACGCGCTCGAGCGCGCGCTCGACGGCGTGCGCTTGGCCTGGCTGCTCGCGGACTCGGCGCCAGCGAGGGCCCAGGAGCTCTTGATGGAGGCCTGCGAGGCCCAGCCTACCAGCGTGGCGCTCCGTGAGCTCGCGGAGCGGATGGGGGCGTTCAGCGCAGCGGAGCGGGCCAGCTTCCGCGAGCGGCTCGCGCAAGCGGTGGCCACACCCGAGGAGCGCGCCCAGCTCGCGCTCACCGCGGCCCTCGACTACCAACGGGCCGGGGACGCGAGCGCCGCCTCCCGAGCTGCCGAGCTGGCAGCGCGTGAGGGCAGTCCCCTGGCGCGGCTCATCGCCGACCGCGCCGCGCTCGCCTCGGACGCCGCGCCACTGCTCGCCGAGCGCCTCTTGGCAGAGGCGCGCGCCCTGACCGACGTGGTGGCCCAGCGTGAGCTCTACGAGCAGCTCGCGGAGCTCGACGAGGCGCGCGGGGACGCCGCCAGCGCGCGCCTCTGGTACACTGCCATCCTCGAGCAAGATCCGAAGTACCTGCCCGCGGCCCGCAGGCTCGAGCACGAGTCGATCAGCCTGGATCACCAAGATCAGCTCGAGGCGCTCGCGCTGCACCTCATGGAGCTCCCGGACGCCGGCGAGGCGACCGCGCACGCGTGGCTCGCGCTGCGCCTGCAGAGCCTGCACCGGGGCTGGGCGGAGACCCAGGAGCTGTGTCAGCGCGCCGCCGGTCTCGCGCCCGGGAGGCTCTGGGCCCTGCGGCGGGCGCTCGCGCACGCGCGCGCCGCTGGCGACGACCTCCGGATCATGGCGCTGTCGCAGACGCTGCTCGAGCGCAGCCCGCATCCCTCCGATCGGGCGACGCTCGCGCTCCGCGCCGGGGAGGCGGCGGCCCGCGCCGGGCAGCTCGAGCCAGCGCGCGCGCTCCTCGCGCAGGCGCTCGAGTCCGTGCCGGAGCACCTCGTGGCCCTCACCACCTCCGCGGAGCTGCTGGGCAAGCTCGGGCAGCCGGCCGAGGCCGCCGAGGCGCTGGAGCGTGCCGCCCAGGTCAGCGCCGTCCCGGCGCACCGCTTCGCGGCGTGGCTCGGCGCCGCGCTGCTCTGGCTGGACGAGGCGCACGATACGGCGCGAGGGCGTCGCGCGCTCGAGAGCGCGCTGGAGCTCGACGTCACCGACGCGGCGGCCTTCTCACGCCTGCGCGATCTCTACGTGGCCGAGGGAGACCGCGCCGCACTCGCGGAGCTGCTGGAGCGCCGGCTCGCAGCCACCACTGATCCCGAGGAGCGAGTGTCGCTGGAGGTGCTCCGCGGGCGAGCGCTCGCGGAGGTGGGGGAGCGTGCGGAGGCTCGCGCGGCCTTGCTCGCCGCCCTCGACGGCTCGCCGGACCACGTGGAGGCGCTCACCGCCTTCGCCGATCTGTGCATGAGCGAAGAAGACTGGCCGGGAGCCGAAGGGGCGCTGCTGCGGCTAGCGCGACACCTCGCCCAGCGGGACCGGCAGCTCCAGGTCTACGAGTCCCTCGCCGCGCTCTATGACGGCCCCCTCGCTCAACCCGATCGGGCAGAGCGCGCCTACCTCGAGGTCCTGGAGCGTCGACCGGGCGACGTCGCCGTGCGGCAGCGCCTCATCGCCGTGTATGGCCGCCTCGGGCAGGCTGCGCGAGCGGAGGCGCTCGCGCAGGAGCTGCTCGAGCAGGCGGAGGGCCCGGAGGACAAGACGACGCACACCATCGGCCTCGCGCAGGTGCTCGACCAGGTCGTCGGAGACCGACGGCGCGCGGAGGGCTTGCTCGTGGACGCTCGTAAGCAGGCGCCGGCGGACGCCAGGCTCTTGCGCGCGCTCGCCGAGCACTACCAGCGCGGTGACGAGACCGCGCCGCTCAACATGACGCTGGACCGCGCCGTCAACGACGCGCGCCGAGCGCTGAGCACGGGCCGCTTCGATCCTAGCTTCTTCGAGCTCATCGCCACGGCGGCGGAGCTCCGCGGGCACCAAGACACCGCGGAGGTGGCGCGCGCCACCATCGCCGCGCTGGCGGGAGAGATCCTGGAGCTGCCCGGGGCCGGGCTTGCCGCCGTCCAGCCGAGCCTCGACGAGCTGCTGGCGCCGCCGCCCTTCTCGGCGCCGTTTCGCGCCCTGCTCCAGCGGACCGGGGACGCGCTCGAGCGGGCGCACCCCGTCGACCTGCGGGCGCTGCGCGCGGCGCCCTTGCCTGAAGATCGCGCCGCCATCGCCACGCTCGCCGAGCAGATCGCGCCTGCCTTCGGGCTATCGGGGATACAGGTCCTCACCGCCCCCTCGCTCGGCCCCACAATCCTCGCGGTCGGCGGGGAGGCCCCGAGCCTCATCATCGGCAAGGCGCTCCTCGACTCCCCGGTCCACCCTGCGCGGTATTTCTTGATGCTCCGCGCGTTCAAGCTGCTCCAGAGCAAGGCCGCCATCTTCGCCCGCACCGCCCCCATCGATCTTGCGCCGCTGACCGCCGCTTGGCTGGGCACGTTCGCGTCCAACTGGCAGCCGCAAGGGGTGGACGCTCGAAAGATCGACGAGGAGAAGCAGCGCCTATTGCCGTGGCTCGCGCCGCTGAACCAAGGGGACGTCCCGCTGCTCGCCTTGGAGCTGACCGGCACCATCGGTAACCGCGCCAGCCAGCTCGCCACGGCCAGCCATCAGTGGGCCGGGCGCACGGCGCTGCTCGCCATGGGTGAGCTCGACTCGGCCTTCGCGGGGCTCGCGCTCGCGAGCGGCTTGAAGGACGGGCCACCCCCGGACGACGCCGAGCGGCTCAAGTGGCTGAGCCGACACCCCGAGGCGCGGGATCTCGCCATCTTCAGCGTGAGCGAGGACTATGCGGAGGCGCGGCGCCGCGCTGGGCTCTGAGCGAGCGGCCGGCCTGAGCGTCATCGCGCTGCTGCTGTCCAGCGCAGGGAGCGCCAGCGCCACCCCCACCGCTCGCTTCGACGAGCCCCCGCGCGGCCCGGAGGCTTCGGCATCTCCACCTCCTCCACGCAGCAGCGCCGCGCCTCCCGCGCGTCGCCTCCCGACGGGCGCCGAGCTCCTCATCGAGCGCGGCGCGCGCTACGCCGCGCGTGGTGACGTTGGCGCCGCCCTACGGGCCTACACGGAGGCCATCGCCCTCGAGCCCACCCGCGCCGAGGCCTGGCTGGCGCTGGCGGCGCTGCGTGAGGCGAGCGGCGACCTCACCGAGGCCGAGCGCCTCTACGGCCTGCTGGCTCAGCAGCGAGCGCACGCCGCCGAGGCGCTCGGCCGTCGTGCGCTGCTGCGCTGGCGCCTCGGGCGACGCCAGCCCGCCCTGGAAGATCTCCGGGAGGCGATGGGGCGCGCACCGACCGATCCGCGTTGGCTCGAGCAGCTCGCGGGCTGGTATACCCAAGAGCGCCAGTGGCCGGCCGCGCTGGCGTGCTGGCGGCGCCTCTGGGTCATCGCCCCGGCGTCGGAGCGCGGGCACGCAGCGCTGCAGGTGCGGGCCTTGGCGTGGCTGGTCGGCGAGGCGGATCCGGTGCTGGCGCCGCCCGCGGGCCAGTCACGACCGGAGCTGCGCCGAGCGCTCGCACACATCGCCCAGCGCACCAGTGAAGAGCCTGGGGCACTGGAGCAGCCCACCCCGCCCTAGCGGCGCTCCTGCGCGGAGCGCACCACGTGGAGCTGCGCGACGTGACGCACGTCCTCCGGCATGTCGCAGCTCTTGGCGGTCGTCAGATCCGTCGTGACGACCGTGTGCTCGAGCCTCGCCGTGAGCTGCGCGGTCTCCCCACGAAAGAACGCGTAGCCCAGCGTGAGGCTGCGGGTCCCGATGCGGCGCACCGCGAGCTCGATCCGCGCGACGTCTCCGTACCGTAGCGGTGACAAGAACTCCGTCTCGAGGCGCACCGCTGGCAGGCCGACCTTGCGCTCCACGATGAGCCCTCGGTAGCCACCCTCCAGCGGGGCGAAGCACAGCTCCATGGCCTCGTGGGCCCAAACGAGGAACGTCGGGAAGAACACGAAGCCCGCGGCGTCGATCTCGTGAAAGCGCACGGGGCGCCGATAGACGAACATGGACGCGGGACGCTAGCGGCTAAGGCGTTCGCCAGCTAGCGCCGAGGTCGTCGGAGACGAGCACCGGGTAACGCTGCGCTGGGTTCGGCGCCCCTGCGTAGAGCAGCACCCGCTCATCGAGCGCGAGCAGCCGCGAGGGCACGGGGAGCGTCGCGGCGGCGGCGGCGGCTGGCTCGCCGGCGTCGTACGCGACGGACCAAGGCGCCCAGGTCTTGCCGTCGTCCCGTGAGCTGCTCACTCGCACGACCTTTCCGGCCGCGACGGACAGGATGGTGGTGCCGTCGATCCGCGCGACGTCCACCGTGCCGAGCGGACGCGCCCCACCGAAGCTCGGGAAGCGCATGGGGGCGCAGCCACCGTGGTGGACGCACAGCGCCAGCTCCGGGGGCGGCGCAGGCTTTCCGGCCGGCGCGAGCAGCACGACGAGGCTGCGGTGGTCGCAGGCAGCGGCCAGAAAATGTGCGTCGGCGCCGCCGACGGGCGCGACGGTCGGCGGCGCCTCCGGCCCGAGCGAGCTGACCACCCAGTGTGCGCCATCGTCGCTCATCCCGAACGCGAAGCTGTTCGTGGACGAGCCCGCGCTGCAGCGCTCCTGAAGGCCCGTCCCATCCAGCTCCGAGCTCGGGGTGGCCCGCCAGGTGACCCCCTCGTCGGTGCTGCGGTGGACGCTCAGGTTGGCGCCCGCCCCGAAGGCCGCCACCCACGCGCCCCGGAGCTTTCTCACGCTCCGGTACTGCGTACGCCAGTGCGGCAGCCCCTGGCCGAGGCGCGGCCGCGACGGCGCCACGGGATGAACCGCCTCGTACGCCCCTACGGTCGGCTGCATGAGGCTCACCCAGCCGCGCGCCGTGAACGGCCACGCCGCGGCGTGGAGCGCCGCCAAGGACTTGACGCTGAGCCTGATGCGCTCGAGCGACAGCTCCGCATTCGTGCCGGCGCCTTGGTACTCGATGAAGCTGGCGGCGTCGGCGCGGTGCGCGCGCTCCACCTCCACCGGCGCGCCAAGATCTCGCGCCAAGCTGGCGCAGCGCTCGAAGGGGCGCTCCGTAGGCCCGGACGCGAGCAGACGCCGCCGGAGCAGCACCCGATACTCCGGAGATGCGTCTCGGAAGAGCTGTGGGCCCGTGGGGCCGACCATGCAGAGCGCGTAGTTGCCGTAGGTGGGCGCGAGGGTGTGAAGCTTCCAGCTTGCCTTGACGCGCGGGGCCGCCGCGAAGGCCAAGCCCACGAGCAGCGCCAGCGCCAGCACCGTGCGGAGGCGGATCAGCGGCCCTCGCGGGCCGGCCTGCTCCGCGGCAGGGAGCGTCACCTCGAGCGCGGTGGGCTCGTCCTGAGCCGCTCCACTGAGCCGACGTGCGCGCTCCGCAGGCTCGACCCGACGGTTGACCGCAGAGGAGCGAGGGGCCGCCCCTGCGCCGAGCCCCTCACGCCGCCCTCGCGGAGCGGCGCTCGCCTCGGGTGGTGAGTGTGGCGCGCGAGCCATGGCCCCTACCCCTTAGAGGCACGGCCCGCCTTCGGACAAATTGAGCGCGTCCTACCGTGCCTCGCAGCGCGTGACGCTCCACAGCCTGCAGACACACGGGTGGCGACGGCGCGGCTCGAGCGTGCGAGACGTGAAGGGACGCCCGCTGAACCCTAAATGATCTCGGGACGCACGCGCTTGCGCCGACGCCGAGCGGCCTCGCTCTGCTTCTTGCGCTTCTTGACGGACGGCTTCATGTAGTGGCGGCGCCGCTTGAGCTCTCGGAGAATGCCCTCGGCCGCCATCTTGCGCTTGAGGTGCTTGATGGCCCGCTCGATGCCCTTGTCGCCAACCTGGACTTCGAGCGGCTTACACTGCACGGATTCAGAAATAGTGGTCACGGGAAGCCGCGGTATGACAGACCCCTAGCCTCTTTGCAAGCCGATAAGGCCCCCTGCCAGCGCCGCTCGACCTCCCCCGCGCACCAGAGTAGCCCTCGAGTCCCAGGACCGGGGCTCCCTCACCCCTCCCCCCGAGCCATGCCGATCGCCCAAGACCACCGCCCCCGCCACCTACATGCCCCCCACGGCGCCACCGAGCTGGAGATCACCTGGGCCGATGGCCACAAGACGCTCTTCCCTCACCGGATCCTGCGGGGCTACTGCCCCTGCGCCACCTGCCAGGGGCACGGGGGCGCGGTCAGCTTCATCGAGCCCGGGCACGTCGAGATCCGGGAGCTTCAGGCGGTGGGCAACTACGCCCTGTCCTTCCAGTGGAGCGACGGACATGCGTCCGGCATCTACTCCTTCCGCTGGTTGCGTGCCCTCGGCGGCCTCCTGGAGGCACAAGGCGCCAAAGGCGTCGAGGAAATGGGTACGCTACCCCGGCTATGAGCCGGGTCGCGCTGGTGACGACGTCGTTCCCGAGCGCAGCGGATGACGCTGCCGGGCACTTCGTCGCCAGCGAGGCACGGCACCTCGCTCGCGAGCACGAGCTGCTGGTGCTCGCCCCAGCCATGGCGGGCGGACGCCCGCTCGAAGCGCAGCTCAGCCAGCGGCTCCAGGAGCTACCGCACGGGGGTGTCTTCGGCGCCGGTGGAGCCCTCGCACGGCTTCGTCAGGCACCGTGGCGCGCCCCCGGACTCGCGGCCTTCCTGTTGGCGGCGCGCCACGTGCTCGAGCGCTGGCGGCCCGAGCGGCTCATCGCCCACTGGCTGCTCCCTGGGCTCTTGCTCATCGACGCCGGGCACGCCCAGGAGCGTGAGCTGGTCGTGCACGGCTCCGACGCCGAGCTGCTCCTGCGCTGGCCACCTTGGCTCCAGCGCCGGCTGCTGCTGCGTGCGCGGGGTTGCACCCTACGCTGCGTCTCGAGCGAGCTCCGCGCGCGGCTCGCGCCACTTCACGCCGGCCCGCTCCGCGTCGAGGCGTCGCCCATCGAGGTACCCCCACTGACGCGCGCGCTCGCGCGCCAGGCCCTCGGGGTGGAGGGGCGGCTCGTCGTGAGCTTGGCGCGCCTCATCCCCTCGAAGCGCGTGGCCGTCGCCGCGGCCGCGACCCGGCGGCTCGGCGTGACGCACGTCGTCTTGGGCGACGGGCCGGAGCGCCCAGCGCTCGAGGCCCACTACCCGCACGTTCGCTGGCTCGGACACCGGCCCCGCGAGCAAGCCCTCACCTGGCTGGCCGCCGCCGATGCCTTGCTCAGCGCGTCCCTGCGCGAGGGCGCACCGACGGTGGTCCGCGAGGCGCGCGCGCTCGCGGTCCCCGTCGTCAGCCCCGACGTGGCTGATCTCGCGCGCTGGGCGCGGCGAGATCCTGGGATCTTCCTGAGCTCCGGCGCGGACCCCGTCACGCTGCGCCAGACGCTCCTCCGCTGCCTCGCCCTCACCTCCTCGGCTCACCTCGAGTCACGGCCTCCCTCCGAGGTGCACGGATGACGCGCCCGCCGCTGGAGGACGCGCGCGCCCTCGGCGCGGCGCCACGGGAGCTCGCGCCGGGGCCAGCAGAGCCCGAGCCGCTGAGCGTGCTCGACGCTTTTCGGTTCGCGCTCGGGGCGCGCGCCCGACGGCGGGGCTGGGGTACGGGCTGGCTGCTGGTGTGCGTCCCCATCGTGGGCTCCATCATCTATCGCGGGTGGCTCGTGGAGGTCGCCCGACGGCTCGAGCAGCGCTCACCGCAGCCGCTGGTGCCGCTCCGCGTGGCGGACTACGGCGTGCACTGGCGTGCCGGTGTCGCGCCGTACCTCTTGAGCCACGCCGCTCGGCTCGGTCTCGTGCTCGTGGGCGGGGTGAGCGGCACCGTGGTGAGCCTCATCGCGCTGGGCACGTGGCTCCGCGCCGGCTGGACTTCGGGGCTGCTCGCCCTGGGCGTGGGCCTGCTCCTCACGCTGGCGCTCCTGCTCTTCATGGCCCCGCGGCTGGCCGCCGCGATGGCCAAGCTCGAGCTCGGTCTCCCGAGCACTCCGCAAGACGCTCGGCTCACCGCGAGCTTCCGGCGGGCGCCCCTCCTCGCTCACTTCACGCTGAGCGGCGCGGCGCTCCTCGTGGGGGCCGCGCTCTGTGGCCTCGGTCTGGTCCCTGCCTGGTGCGTCGTCCAGCTCGCGGGGGTTCACTTGCGCTGGCAGCTCCTCCGGCGCCATGAGCAGCAGTGGGGGCGGCTCCCAGCGCTCCCGCTCACCCCTAGCGTGTTGCCCTCGGAGCGCCTCGCGGCGGCCCGCTCGGCACCCGCGCGGCTTCCATCCCCATGAAGCGCCCCTGCCCTCATTTCCTCGCGCTGCTGGCGCTCGGCGCCTGCACCCGGCTGAGCGTGGAGCCCTCGGGCGCGCCCGAGCCCACCGCGTCGCCCACCGTCGCGTCGCCCCGCACCGCCTCCCACGCGGTCGCCGCCGCGAGCACCTCCGCTCCGGCCAGCTCGCACGCGGCCACGCCGTCGGCGCTCCCGGCGGCGCCGCCAGCGCTCGCCGGCGGTGGGCCCCGCAGCGTCCGCGGTGAGCACGGCGTCATCACCAGCGTGGAGGCACGGGCCACTCGCGCCGGGCTCCAGATGCTCGAGGCCGGGGGCAACGCCGTGGACGCCGCCGTCGCCTGCGCCTTCGCGCTGGCTGTCACGCATCCCAGCGCGGGCAACTTGGGCGGCGGGGGCTTCGCCCTCGTTCGCCCACGCGCCGGCCCCACCGTCGCCGTGGATTTTCGGGAGACCGCGCCGCGTGCCCTCGACCGCGCGCGCTTCGACGCCGCCATCGCGGCCCACGGCCATAGCCCGCTCGCGGTGGGCGTCCCCGGCAGCGTCGCCGGGCTGCTCCACCTCCACGATCGCTGGGGCAAGCTCCCTCGGGCTCGGCTCGTGGCACCGGCCCTCGCCCTCGCGCGGCGGCATCGCCTCGGCCAGCGTGAGGCCCTCACCCTGCGCTGGGCGTGGCAGCGCCTGCGACGAGATCCCGCGCTGGAGCAGGCCTACGGCGCCGGGGATCGCCCCAAGCGCCAGGGCGAGGAGGTGCGGCTCCCTCGGCTCGCGAGCGTGCTCGAGCGCATCGCCCGCGACGGCAGCGCCGGATTTTACCGCGGCGCGACCGCGTCCACCCTGCTCCGCGAGCTGCGCGCGCAGGGAGGGCTCTTGGACGCCGAAGATCTCGAGCGCTACCGCGTCATCGAGCGGCAGCCGCTCGAGGTGAGCTACCGCGGGCTGACGGTGCAGGTGATGCCCCCCCCATCGGGGGGTGGGGTCGTCCTGGCGCAGCTGCTCCTCATGCTGGACGCCCTCGAGGCCTGGCGTCACCCCGGCGACTCCGTCGCCTGGTGGCATCTGTTCCTCGAGGCCTCACGCCGAGCCCAGGCCGAGCGACGCTACGCGCTCGTCGACCCTGACGCCTTGGCCCCCGCAGAGCTCGCGCGACGTCTCGAGCGCTGGCGCACGCCCCGCGCCTTGCTCGACGAGCTCCCCATCGAGCCCGAGCGCGCCACCCCCTCGGCGGCGCTGTCGGAGCGCTACGGCGCGCCGCTGCCGGAAGAGGAGCACACCACCCACCTCTCGGTCGTTGACGCGGACGGCATGGTGGTCAGCCTGACCACCACCCTCAGCGCGGGCTTTGGCGCGGGGCTCAGCGCCGGGGGCGTGATCCTGAACAACTCCGCTGCCAGCTTCTCCACGAGCGGTGACAACCTGCCCGTGGGCGGGCGGCGTACCGTGAGCAGCATGGCCCCTACGCTCCTCCTGCAGGGCGAGCGCGTGCGGCTCGTGCTGGGATCCCCGGGAGGAGACACCATCCCCAGCACCATCGCCGCCGTGCTCCATCGGCTCGTCGACGAGGGACGCAGCCTCGACGGCGCCATCGACGCGCCGCGCCTGCACCAGGGCTACCTGCCCGACGAATTCCGCTTCGAGCAGCGGCGCCCGCCGCCGCCCGAGCTGCTGCGCGGCCTCGAGCAGCTCGGGCACCGCGCCTCGCGCCGGCGCACGCCCCTGGGCGACGCGAACAACCTCCTGCTCGAGGGCGCCACGGCCCATGGCTACGCGGACCCGCGCGAGGGCGGGCTCGCGCTGGCCGCGCCTTGATGCCCGCGCTGCCGCCGCTGGCACCTAGACGGCCGCCGGCGCGGGGCTCGCCTCCGCCTCGTGGGGCGCCGACGGCTCGTAGTCCAGGTTGCTCCCGAGCCAGTGCTCTACCTCGCCGAGGGGCATGCCCTTGCGGCGCGCGTAGTCCTCCACTTGATCACGCCCAATCTTGCCGAGCGTGAAATAGCGTGACTCCGGGTGCGCGAAGTACAGCCCGCTGACGCTGGACCCAGGCCACATGGCAAAGGACTCCGTGAGGCTGATCTGCGCGTGGCGCTCGACCTCGAGCAGGCGCCACAGCGTCGCCTTCTCCGAGTGATCCGGGCACGCCGGGTAGCCCGCCGCGGGGCGTATCCCGCGGTATTTCTCCTGGATGAGGTCCTCGTGCGTCCAGCGCTCCTCGAGCCCGTAGCCCCACTGCCGACGGACCCGCTGGTGAAGGTACTCCGCGAAGGCCTCGGCCAAGCGATCGGCGAGGGCCTCGGCCATGATGGCGCTGTAGTCGTCGTGCTGCGCCCGAAAGCGCGCGCACAGCTCGCTGGCACCCAAGCCTGCGGTGACCGCGAACGCCCCCAGGGTGTCACCCCAGCCCGTCGCTCGCGGGGCGATGAAATCTGCCAGCGAGCGACAAGGGTCCGCCTCCTGCTTGACGTTCTGTTGCCGGAGGAAATGGAAGGTCTCCAGCACCTCGCGGCGCTCCTCGTCGGCATACACCAGCACGTCGTCGCCGACCGCGCTGGCCGGAAACAAGCCGTAGACGCCGCGCGCCTGCAGCGCGCCCTCCGCGATGATGGTGTCGAGCAAGGCGTTACCCTCGTCGAAGAGCAGGCGCGCCTGCTCCCCATACTTCTCGTGCTCGAAGATCCGCGGATAGACCCCGCGCAGCTCCCAGGTATGAAAAAATGGGGTCCAATCGATGTAGTCCCGTAGCTCCCGCACGGTCACGTCATCGACCACCGTCACGCCGAGCCGCGCGGGCACGGCCAGATCTTCCTGGCGCCACTCGATCGGCGTGCGCCGCGCGCGGGCCGCCTCGATCGAGACGAGCTGGCGTCTGGGGGAGCCGTGGAGCTTGCGCAGGCGCTCGTACTCTGCCCGCTGCTCCTCCACGAAGGCCACGCGGGTCTCCGCGCTCAGCAGGCTGCTGACGACGGGGACCGCGCGGCTAGCGTCCGCGACGTGGACGACCGGGTGGGAGTAGTGGGGCGCGATCTTCACCGCGGTGTGGGCCCGGCTGGTGGTCGCCCCACCGATGAGCAAGGGGAGCTGGAACCCCTGACGCTCGAGCTCCTTGGCCACCCGCGCCATCTCCTCGAGCGACGGCGTGATGAGCCCACTCAGGCCGATGATGTCCGCCCCCTCCGCCTTGGCGCGCGCCAAGAGCTTCTCGCTGGGCACCATCACGCCCAGATCGATCACCTCGTAGTTGTTGCACGCGAGCACCACCCCCACGATGTTCTTGCCGATGTCGTGGACGTCCCCCTTCACGGTGGCCATCAAGATCTTGCCTTGAGAGCGCACCTCTCGCCCGGCCGCCAGGAGCTGCCGCTTCTCCTCCTCCATGTACGGCAGGAGCTGCGCCACCGCCTTCTTCATGACGCGCGCGGATTTCACCACCTGCGGCAAGAACATCTTTCCCGCGCCGAAGAGATCCCCCACCACCCCCATGCCGTCCATCAGCGGCCCCTCGATCACCGCGAGCGGGCGCCCGTACTTCAGGCGCGCCTCCTCCGCGTCCTCCTCGACGTACGTGTCGATGCCCTTGACCAGCGCGTGTGAGAGCCGCTCCTCCACGCTGGCGCTACGCCACTCCTCGGCGAGCTTGTCGCCCGCTCGGTCCTTGCCCTGGCTCGCGCGCTTGAGCCTCTCCCCGTGCTCCACCAAGCGCTCGGTGGCGTCAGGGCGGCGGTTGAGCAGCACGTCCTCCACCAGCTCCTTCAGCTCGGGGTCGATCTCCTCGTAGACCTCCAGCATGCCCGCATTGACGATGCCCATGTCGAGGCCCGCCGAGATGGCGTGGTAGAGGAACGCCGCGTGCATGGCCTCACGCACCACGTTGTTGCCTCGAAAGCTGAACGACACGTTCGAGACGCCCCCGCTCACCTTGGCGTGGGGGAGCTGCGCCTTGATCCAGGCCGTAGCTCGGAAAAAATCCACCGCGTAGGCGTCGTGCTCGGCCATGCCCGTCGCCACGGTGAGGATGTTGGGGTCGAAGATGACGTCCTCCGGCGGAAAGCCCAGCTCTCCGACCAGCAGCTCGTAGGCGCGGCGGCAGACGCGGATCTTGTCCTCGAAGGTCGCGGCCTGCCCCTGCTCGTCGAAGGCCATCACCACGACGGCGGCGCCGTAGCGCCGGATCAGCCGCGCCTGACGCCTGAACTCCTCCTCGCCCTCCTTCAGGGAGATGGAGTTGACGATGCCCTTGCCTTGTAGGCAGCGGAGCCCCGCCTCGAGCACGGCCCAGCTCGAGGAGTCCACCATGAACGGCACCTTCGCCACCTCGGGCTCGCTCCCCAGCAACTGCAGGAACCGCGTCATCGCGGCGGGCCCGTCGATCATCCCCTCATCCATGCAGAGGTCGAGGACGTTGGCCCCGCTGTCCACCTGCTGACGAGCGACCGCCACCGCCTGCTCGTACTGCCCCTCCTTGATGAGCCGCGCGAACTTGGGGGAGCCCGCGACGTTGGTGCGCTCCCCGACCACCATGAACACGCCCGGCTGCTGACGGAAGGGCCGCGAGCCCGAGAGGCAGAGCGGGCGCGGATGGCCCGACTCCTCCGCCGGCGACGCCGTGGGCAGCGGGCGCGGCGAGCAACCCTCGAGCGCCCGCGCGATGGCCGCGATGTGCTCCGGCGTGTTGCCGCAGCAACCACCCGCGAGGTTGATGAGCCCGGCCTCCGCGAACTGCCGGAGGAAGCGCGCCATGTCGTCCGGCCCCAGGTCGAAGCCGGTGGGCGACAGCGGGTTCGGCAGCCCCGCGTTGGGGTAGCAGGACACCGCCGTGCGGCAGCGCGCCGAGAGCTCCGCGAGGAAGGGATACATGAGGTCCGGGCCGAGCGAGCAATTGAGGCCGATCGCCAGCGGCTCCACGTGCTCCACCGCGTACACCAAGGCCTCCAGCGTCTGCGCGGAGATCATGGTCTCTCCGCCACGGCCGACCGCGGCCGACACGATGATGGGCAGGGGCGCGCCGCGCTCTTGCTCGACCTCCTGGATGGCGACGAGCGCCGCCTTCGCGTTCAGGGAGTCGAAGATGGTCTCGACGAGCAACACGTCGACCCCCCCCGCGGCGAGCGCGCGCACCTGCTGGGCGTAGGCGCGCTTGACCTGCTCGAAGGTGACGACGCGAAAGCCTGCGTCGTCCGCGTCCGGGGAGCTCGAGAGCGACACCGTGAGCGGCCCGATGGCCCCGGCCACGAAGCGCTGCCGACCGTCGCTCGAGCCGACCCGGTCGGCCCACTGCCGCGCCAGCCGCGCGGAGCCCTCGTTCAGCTCGGACACCAGCTCTACCAGACGCTCGTCCTCGAGCACGCCTTGATAAAACTCCGGGTCCTTTCGCCCGCCGCGCTCCCGCGGGTCCTCGACGAAGAACTCGCTCTGCGAGATGCTGGTGGCGTTGAAGGTGTTGGTCGAGATGACGTCGGCGCCGGCCTCCAGGAAGCGGCGGTGGATGTCCCCGATGAGCTCGGGCTGCGTCAGGCTGAGGAGGTCCCCGTCGTTGAGGAGATCCTTCGTGGCGCTCGCGAAGCGCGCGCCACGCGCCTGCTCCTCGCTGAGCCCATACGAGGAGATGGTGGTCCCCATGCCGCCGTCGAGCAGGACGATGCGTGACGAGAGGGCGGTGCGGAGGGGGTGGGTGGGAGGCAGCCTCTTCATGATCTCTTTCGGGGGGTGCGCGCGGCCGCCGCCGTGGCGGGCTTGACGGCGAGCGCTCTGACGACCTGCAAATGCGGCTTCTTGACCTCTCGACTCACGACCTCCGACGAGCTCACCCTCAAGCCCGCCCGCGTGAGGAGCCGGCGCACCTCACCGGGCGAGAACCCAGGGTGGCGCTCGCCATAGCGTGAGGTGGTCGCCAGCTGTCGGTGCTGATCGAGGCACAGCAGCACGAGCTTGCCTCCTCGCCGCAAGACCCTGGCGCACTGCTCGAGCGCCCGCGCGGGCTGCTCCGCATAGGTCAAGGTGTGAAACAGCACGACGACGTCGAAGGTACCCGCGGCGAAGGGCAGCGCCTGGACATCCGCCACGCGCGTGCAGACGTGGGGCCAGCCGGACAGCCGCTCCCGCGCGGCCTCGGCGAGCTTTGGGTTCGTGTCGATGCAGGTGAGCGAGCGGCAAGCGCCCGCGAAGCTGGCCGCCGCCGCGCCGTCACCGGAGCCGACGTCCAGCACGTCACCGAGCTCCAGCAGGGACGCGAGGCCGAGGGCGAGCGATTGCCAGGTGCGCCCCGGCGAGTAATAGCGCTCGATCTCATCCGCCGCGACGTCCGAGAGGCCGGAGCGACGCTCCGCCTCGAGCTCCGCCAAGCGCTCGCGGTCACCCTCCAAGAGCGGGTCCGCCGCCGTCACGACCTCCTCCAGCACGCTGCGCGCGGCGCGCGGCAGCGCGTGGTGCGCCAGCGCGTAGAACGACTGCGTCCCCTGGCGGCGGTCCACGACGAGCCCCGCCTCCCTCAGGCGCGCCAGGTGGGTCGAGACGCGAGACTGAGAAATCCCAGTAATTTTGACGAGATCCGTCACGCACAGCTCGCGCTGCTCTAGCAGCGCGCAGAGCCGCAGGCGGCTCTCGTCACCCAGCGCGGTGAGGAGGTCGAGCTGTCGAGCGAGGGGCATACATCCTACAATCCTGATGCACGGATGAGTGTCTCCACAGGGGAGGCGCCTTGTCAAGCGCCGCGGCCGGCGCCGCACCTCAGCCCTGGCGACGACGCCGGAGCCACTCCCCAAGGGCCGACCGCGGCGACCTCGCGCTCGCCTCGCAGGCCGTGAGTGTGGTGTCCAGGACGCGCGGGTCGAGCTCGCCGCGGCTACCACAGAACACCACCACGCTGCCGGGGGGCTCCGCGCCCCAGGCGCCCAGGCGATCGACGCGCCCGCGGGTGCCGACGACCGACAGCTCCACCTTGGCGTCCGGCACGTCCGCCAACCACACCACCCCTTTGGCGCGCACCACGCCGGGCGGCAGCTCAACCATCGCCGCTCGAAGGCGCGCCAAGGCGAGCGGCCGAGCCCCACGCCAGGTGTACGCGTCGAACGCGTGAGGGGCGGCGCGCGCTCCCCAGGCCAGCGGCGCCGTCGCCTGCCGTACGAGCCCCGAGCCCAGCAGCAGCTCGAGCGGCACCTCCGCGTAGCTCGCCTCCACCAGCCGCGCGCCAGGGCGCAGCCGGCGCAGCTCCGCCCGCAGCGCCTCCACGGCGCCCGGCGAGGCCAGCTCCACCTTGTTGAGCACCAGCAGATCCGCCGCGTCGAGCTGCTCGAGCGCCAAGCGACGATGCTCCCGGCTCAGGGTCATGAAGCCCTCGGCGTCCACCACGACGATGACGCCGTCCAGCTCGATGGGCCAGCGCCGGCGCATCAGCAAGAAGCTCTCGACCACGCTCCTGGGATCCGCGACGCCGGACAGCTCCAAGACGAGCCGTTCCGGGCGAGGCTCCCGCTGGAGCACCCGCTGCACCGCGGTCAGCAGATCACCCTGGATGGTGCAGCACACGCAGCCGTTGGACAGCTCGATCGTCGTCGCCTCCGCGTGGACGACGAGCGAGGCGTCGATGCACACGTCGCCGAAGTCGTTGATGAGCACCGCCGTCCGCTCGCCGTGCTCGGCGCGCAGCAAGCGGTTGAGCAAGGTGGTCTTGCCCGCCCCGAGGAAGCCGGAGAGCAACGTGGCGCGCGTGGCGCGCGGGCCTGGCATCCGCCGAGCTTAGAGAGTCGCCGCGGTGACCGCCATCGCCCCGTGGGGCCCCAGCCGTCTCCGCCGGGGCCCTCGGGCGAGCGCGCTCAGCCGCCCTGCCGACGCTGGTAAGCGGGGACGTCCCAGTCCACGTCCAGGCCGGAGTGCGCCCCCGAAGCGCTCGCCGGGAAGGCGATCCGCTCGCGCACCGGCACGCTCGCCGAGCTGCCGCTGCCCGCCACCAGGGACGCCGCGACGGCTGCCGAGCGGCGCGTGGCGCTGTAGACCGGGGCCGGCTCGGAGCGGGGCGCCGCGGCTCGAGACGCCGGCGCGAAGGAGTCGCGTGGGGCGCGCGCCAGCACCTCGCGTGGGCGCTCGATGGGGCGCGGCTCGTGGTGCGCCATCTCCACGTGCAGCTCTTCCTCGGCGCGGTCGAAGCCCGTGGCGATCACCGTCACCTTGATCAGGTCCGCCATCGTCTCATCCACGCTGGCGCCGAAGATGATGTTGGCGTCCTCGTGCGCCTGCTCCTGGATCAGCGACGCCGCCTCGTGGATCTCACGGAGCTTCATGTCCGGACCGCCGACCACGTTGATGAGCACGCCGGTCGCCCCCTCCACGCTGATGTTGTCGAGCAAGGGGGACGTGACCGCCTGCTGCGCCGCGAGCCGCGCGCGCCCCTCACCCTTGGCCAGCCCGGTCCCCATGAGCGCGCGTCCCATGTTCGTCATCACGGTCCGGACGTCGGCGAAGTCCACGTTGACCATGCCGTCCACGGTGATGAGGTCGCTGATGCCCCGGACCGCCTGGTAGAGCACCTCGTCTGCCTTGCGGAAGGCCTCGATGAAGGTCAGCTCGTCGTCCGCGAGCCCCATCAGCTTCTCGTTGGGGATCGTGATGAGGGTGTCGACGTGCTCCGAGAGCGCCGCGAGCCCCGCCTCGGCGCGCCTGGAGCGCTGGCGCCCCTCGAAGCCGAAGGGCTTGGTGACGACCCCGACCGTCAGCGCGCCCTCCTCCCGGGCGAGCTGCGCGATCACCGGCGCGGCCCCGGTCCCCGTGCCTCCGCCCATGCCGGCCGTGACGAAGACCATGTCCGCGCCGCTGAGGGCCTCCTTGAGCCGCTGCACGTCCTCGAGCGCGGCCTTCCGACCCCGCTCCGGGTCGGCACCCGCGCCGAGGCCGCGGGTGATGTTGCTCCCAATCGGGATCCGCAGCGCGGCGGCGTTGGCGTTGAGGGCTTGGGCGTCGGTGTTCACGCTGATGAACTCCACACCCTCCAAGCCGAAATGGATCATGGTGTTGATGGCGTTGTTCCCAGAGCCGCCGACCCCGATGACCTTGATACGCGCCTGGTAGCTCTGGGACTCTTCGGCGAACTCGATGGAAAAGCTCATGCTGCTGCCTCCCGATGCGGCACGGGGCCGCTGACTTGGCTTGCTCACGAACGCTCGACCGAGGGGTGCCTCTCCCTGGGACCGGTGAGCGCCGCGTGCGACTGTCCTCTTGCCTGAACTCGATGGGGTTGGAAAAGAAACCGACGAAGGAATTAGAAGGCGGCCTTGAGCCAGCTCATGAAGCTGGAGCTGCGGCGCTTGCTGCTGCTCTCCGAGGCCTCCTCGTCGCGAGCGGCGGCCGCGGAGCCCATCCCTTGAGTGGGCTCGTCCTGCAGGTGCGCCGCCCCGTAGCGGATGAGCCCGACCCCGGTGGCGTAGTTGGGGCTCTGCACCATCGACGCGATGCCCCCGACCCCGATGGGGAAGCCGAGCCGCACCGGCATGCCGAGCACCTCCTCGGCGCACTCCACCATGCCCTCCATCAGCGCCGCGCCCCCCGTCAGGACACAGCCGGCGCTCATCTGCTCGAGCAGGCCCGTCTCCTCGATGCGGCGGCGCACCTCGCTGAAGATCTCCTCGACGCGGGGCTCGATGATGTCCGACAGGAGCCGGCGGGGGGCTCGGCGCGCTGCGTGTCCCCCGACCCCGGGGACCTCGATCTCGTCCTCCTCCGCCACCATCCGCCCGAGCGCGCAGCCGTACTGGCGCTTCAGCCGCTCCGCCTCCGCGACGGGGGTGCGGAGCCCGGCCGCCACGTCGTTGGTGATGTTGTTGCCCCCGGCGGGGATCACGCTGGCGTGGGCGATCCCGCCGTCTGCGTACAAGATGAGATCGCTCGTGCCGCCCCCGATGTCGATGACGGCCACCCCGATCTCCTTCTCGTCGTCCGTCAGGACGGCCTCGGCGCTCGCCAGCGGCTCCAGCACGACCGCCGCGACGTTGATGTTGCAGCGCTCCACGCAGCGGATCACGTTCTCGATGCAGCTCGTGGCGGCGGTGATGAGGTTGACGTGCGCCTGCAGCCTCACGCCGCTCATCCCCACGGGGTCTCGGATCCCGTCTTGGTTGTCGACGACGTACTCGCGCGGCAGGGCGTGCAAGATCATACGGTCGGCGTCCACCGGGATGGCACGCGCCCCCTCGAGGACGCGATCCAGATCCGTCCGCATCACCTCGCGCCCCGCGATGGCGCACACCCCGTTGCTCACGAGGCTTCGGATGTGACTACCGGCAACCCCGACGAACACGGTGCTGATCTCCACGCCCGCCATGTTCTGCGCCTGCTCGACCGCCTCACGGATGGACCTCACGGTCCACTCGATGTTGCTGACCACCCCCTTGCGTAGCCCACGGCACGGGACGGAGCCCACGCCGAGGATCCTGAGCCCGTCGGCGCTCACCTCACCGACCACCGCACAGACTTTGGTGGTCCCGAGGTCCAAACCCACGATTATTTCCGGTGAGGACAGCGAGTACTTCATGACTTTCCGAAGGTAGAGCGCTCCGACGCGTGCCCCGCCTTAGCGCCGGGGCGATCCGGGCCGGACACTGCCGGAGCCCCCCCTGGGGGGCCAAGTTTTCGCGCCCTCGCCGCGTGGACGCCGGACGGCGCCCTCAGCCGTTGGCGGCGCGGCCGAGCAAGGCGTCGAAGGCCACGGAGGCGAGCGGCAGCGCAAGGGGCTCCGCGGGCGGCGGCGCGTCCCAGCCGAGCTCGAGCTGGCGCACCCGCGGTACGGGCCCCCGCGACTGCCCTGTGCCCTCGGCGCCGACCAGGGTCACCCGCACGCGGTCGTCCAGCTCCGGGCGGAGGCTCACCCCGAGCTTCAAGTGGACCTCCGGGTGGAGCCCGGCCTTGAGCCACTCGAGCGCCGCTTGCAGCTCCCGGAGCTTCAGCGCACTACTGCTCGCCACCTGCACCAAGAGCCCCTGGACGTCCCCGAGCGTGGGACCCTGGGGAGCGAGCGCTCCCTGAGCGGCGCGCATCGCGGTCAGCGCCGCCTCGCGGCCCTGGCCCTCCCCCGTCGTCAGCAAGGCCCGCCCCCCACCCCGGAGCACGGCGTGGAGATCCGAGAGCTCCACGTTCACGAGGGCGTCGTCGCCGCCGAGCTCGAGCAGCGCCACCCCGGCACGACCCGCCGCCCGCGGACCGGCCGCGAGCGCGTCGGCCACGGGCAGCTCCGACTCGACGTTCGCCAGCTCCCCCGGAAAGACGAAGACGGCATCGAAGGCGCTCTCGAGCGTCGCGCGCTGCTCTTCTCCCCAGGCGCGCTGCCGCTCCCCCTCGAGCGCCAAGGGCGAGACCTCGAGCGCCACGGCCAGCGCTCCCGCTCGCCGCGCGAGCCGACCCAGCGCCGCGGCCGTCACCGCGGTGGGCTCCGGACCCAGCCGCTCGGTCAGGCCGCCGCACACCAGCGCGACGTCGGCGCCCGCCATCCAGCCCTGGAGCCCCGAGAGCTCGAGCCCCCCCCGGCGCGGCACCACGATCCGCTCGCTCGCCTTCGTCTCGCGCAGGCGCGGCCCATCGCACCCCACCGCGACGCTCTCGACCCGCGCGCCCAGCGCCTCTACGATCTCATCGAGCATCGTGATGCCGAGGCTGCCCAGCCCCACCACCAGCAGGCGCGGGACCTCCGGGAGCACGTCGTCGGCGAACTGGACGAAGAAGTCGTGCGGCATCGCTCAGCGCATCCTCACCACGACCCGCTCGGGGTGGGCCTCGTTGTCCAAGAACACGATCCCCGCCTCGCGCCCCCGGCGCTGGACGGTGCCGAGCACCTTCGCCGCCATGAGCAGCTTCTTGCGCCACGGCCCGTGCCCCAGCGCCAGGGTGGTCCCTGCTCGCCCGACCACCAGCCGCACGCTGCCGTCGTCCACGAGCTGCACCTCCTGCGCAGGGTGGACCTGGCTGACCGGCACCCGGCCGTACTGGCGCAGCACCTCCAAGCCGAGCCGCACGCGCTCGAGCTCGCGCGCGCGGTCTCGCGCGAGGTTCTCCGTCGAGATCCCGGTCACGGTCGGAAGGTCGAAGGGATCTCCCACGCCCAGCTGCTTGAAGGGCTCCCCCTCCGCGGTCAGGAGATAGGCGCGGTCCCCCACGACCGCGAGCGCGACCGCCTGACGCTCCGTGAGCGCCACCGCCAGCGCGCCGGGCAGGCGTCGCTCCACCTTCACCTGCTCGATCCAAGGGTCCGTGAGCAGCCGCTGCTCGACGGCCGCCAAGTCCACACGGAACAGGTTCTCCCCGAGCGACAGCTGGCCGAGCTCTCGCACGCGGGCCTCGCTCGTCCGCGAGTTCCCGGTCAAAGCCAGCTCACGCAGCGCGAACCGCGGCGTGGTGGTCGCATACCGGTGGGCTCCCCAGGCCACCGCCAGCGCCGAGCCCAGCACGATGACGATGCCCGCCACGAGCTTGAGGGACGACCAGAGGGCGCGCGCGAAGCGCCGCCAGCGCGACGCTTGCGCCGACGCCTCCACGCCCCCCTCTTCCGGTGCCTGCAGTGGGCGCTGCCCGGCGCGTCGTTGGTTTCTCATGCTGGCTCCTCCATGTCGCGGCGCTCGATGAGGGCCTGGACCTCGGACAACACCTTGTTGATGTCCCCCGCGCCCAGGGCGATGACGACGTCCCCGGGGCGCGCCACCTCCGCGAGGCGCCGCGCCAGCTGTCCGCGCTCCGGGACGTAGTGGACCTCGTGGTGCCCATGCTCGCGGATCGCCGCGGTGAGGCGCTCGGAGTCCGCGCCTGGGATGGGCTTCTCCCCCGCCGCGTACACGTCCGCGAGCAGCAGCACGTCCGCCTGATTGAAGGAGCGCTTGAACTCGTCGAACAGGAGCTGGGTGCGGGTGTAGCGGTGGGGTTGAAAGGCCACGATCACCCGTCCCTCGAAGGCGCGCCGCGCGGCGGTCAGCGTCGCCACCACCTCCGCCGGATGGTGCCCATAGTCGTCCACCAGCGCGATGTTCCGCGGCGTGGCGACGATGGTGAAGCGCCGCGCCACGCCGCTGAAGTGGGCGACGCTCTCCTTGATCACGTCGAGCGGCACCTCCAGCTCGTCGGCCACGGCGATGGCGGCCAGGGTGTTGAGCACGTTGTGCTGCCCGGGCATCTTCAGCACGAACTGGCCCAAGGGTCGACTCCGGTGGAAGGCCTGGAACGTCGTGATGACCCCTTGGTGCTGGATGTTCTTGGCGAAATAGTCCGCCTGCGGTGACAGCCCATAGGTCACGTGCCGGTGGGTCACGCGCGGGAGCAGATCTTGGACGGCGGGGTGGTCGAGGCACATCACCGCCAGCCCGTAGAAGGGGACGCCGTTGGCGAACTCCAGGAAGGCTTGCTTCAGCGCGTCGTAGGTCCCGTAGTGATCGAGGTGCTCAGGGTCGACGTTGGTGATGACCGCCACCGTCGGTGAGAGCCGCAAGAAGGAGCCATCACTCTCGTCGGCCTCCGCGACCAGCAGATCACCGGCGCCGAGCCTCGCGTTGCTCCCGAGCGCCGCCATCCTCCCCCCCACCACGACGGTGGGGTCGAAGCCGGCCTCGCGGAGCACGGTCGCGACCAGCGAGGTGGTCGTGGTCTTGCCATGGGAGCCGGCGATGGCGACGCCGTACTTGACCCGCATGAGCTCCGCCAGCATCTCCGCGCGGCTGATCACGGGGATCCCCAGCGCCCTGGCCTCCACGACCTCCGGATTCGCGTCGTCGATGGCGCTCGAGCGCACCACCACGTCCGCCCCCCGGACGTTGGCGCCGACATGGCCGAAGTCCACCCGGACCCCTAGCCGGGTCAGTCGGCGCGTCGTCTCGCTCTCCCGCAGGTCCGAGCCCGAGACGTCGAACTCCAAGGTACGAAGGATCTCGGCGAGCCCGCTCATGCCGATCCCGCCGACCCCGATGAAGTGCACCAGCCGCACGCGTCCACGGAACATCAGCCGACCTCCGCAGCGAGCCGTGGAGCAGGCGCCTCGACCGGGCTCAAGCCAGCGAGCTGCAAGAGATCCGCCGCCACGCGGGCGGCGGCGTCCGGCCGGCCCAGCCCACGCGCCGCGTCCGCCATCGCCCTGAGCCGCTCGACGTCCCCGAGCAGCTCCTGCAGCGTCGTCGTCAGGCGCTCGACGCTGGCCTCGGCGCTCTCTACGCAGACCGCCGCGCCGCGACGCTCGAGGGAGCGCGCGTTGTGCGCCTGGTGGTCGCCCGCGGCGAAGGGGTAGGGGACGAGCAAGCTGCCTCGTCCGACCGCGCAGAGCTCACTCACCGCGCTCGCGCCGGCGCGCCCCACGACGAGCTCGGCTCCGTCGAGCGCTCCCACCATGTCCTCGATGAACGGCACGACGCGCGCGTGGCGCTCGAGCCCGAGCTCACGGTAGTACCCCTCCACGGCGCGCTGGTGATCCGCCCCACACTGGTGGGTCACCGTCACGGCGAGCCCGCTGGCCGCCAAGGCCCTCGGGACGAGCTCGTTGAGCGCCTTGGCGCCCTGGCTCCCGCCCAGCACGAGCACGCGCCGCGGCGCGGAGGGCTCTAGCGCCGGAAGCGGGCGCGCCTGAAAGCCGGAGCGGAGCGGGACCCCATGACGGCGCACGACCGATGCACGGAAATGTCGCTCCGGCTCCGGGAAGGCGAGGTACGCCCGCGCCACCAGGGGCGCCAGCAAGCGGTTGGCGAGGCCCATCACCGCGTTCGGCTCGAGCAGGCCGATGGGGATGCCCGCGAGCCTCGCCGCCAAGGTGATGGGGCCAGCGGCATAGCCCCCGATGGAGAGCACGGCCCGCGGCGCGCGGCGCCCGAGGAGCTGACGCGCCTCGGCCACCGCCCCGAGGGCGCGCGCTCCACCCCGGAGCGCCCCTGCCACACCGCCGCCCCGCAGCGGCAACACCTCCATCAGCTCGAGCTCGTAGCCGTGCCGAGGCACGACCCGGGTCTCCATGCCCCGCGCCGTGCCCACGAAGACCGGGCTGAGCTCCGGCGCCACGACCCGCAGCGCCTCCGCCACGGCGATGAGCGGGAAGACGTGACCGCCCGTCCCTCCGCCGGCCAGCAGGATGACGGGGTTCACGCGCCCGCCTCCGCGGCGACGGGCGCAGGCTCCGGCGCCACCCCCTCCATCAGCGCGACGCTCATGTCGGGCAGGGGCTCCTCCTCACGCACCCGCACGTTCCCCACGACACTGCGAGGCCGTGACACGTTGAGCAGGACGCCCATGGCCGCCGCATTCACCAGCAGCGAGGACCCGCCGTAGCTGATGAACGGCAGGGTCAGGCCCTTCGTCGGCAAGATGCTCATGGCGACGCTCAGGTTGATGAGCGCTTGCACCCCGAACAGCACGCTGACCCCAAACGCGATGTACATGCCATAGTCGTCGGGCGCCGCCAGGGCGGTGCGGATCCCGCGCGCGACGAGCACCACGTACACCAGGCAGAGCGCCAAGATCCCAAGGAAGCCCAGCTCTTCGCCGATGATGGCGGAGATGAAGTCCGTGTGCGCCTCCGGCAGGTACAGCACCTGCAGTCCCTGCCCGATCCCGAGCCCCGTCGTCTCCCCCGAGCCGAAGCTCATCACGGCCTGGAACGGCTGATACGCCAGATCCCCCCGGTGCTGCGCCATGTCGAGCCACGCCAGGATGCGCTCCCAGCGGTAGGCGCTGAAGCGGACGAAGGGCGCCGCGAGCGCGACCCCCAGCAGCGTGGCGCCCAGGATGTAGCCGACGCGCGCGCCGGCCACGAACAACATGGAGAAGGTCAAGAACAGCAGCACGACCGCGCCGCCGAAATCCGGCTGCTTCAAGCACAGGCCCATGAGCAGCGCCGCCATGAGCACGTGAGGGACGAAGCCAATCTTGAAGGATTTTACGAGCTCGCGCTTCTTGTCGAGGGAGTAGGCGAGCCACAGGACCAGCGCCAGCTTGGCGAGCTCCGAGGGCTGCACGTTCACCGGCCCCACGCGCAACCAGCGCGCCGCACCGCCGCCGGAGTGACCGAGCCCGAGGGCCGTCATGCTCATGAGCGTCGCCACCACCAGCAGCAGCGGGTAGGTGAGCTTCCTGAGCCGCTGGTAGTCGAAGCGCGAGCCCAAGAACATCACGGTGAGCGCCACGAGCGCGAAGACCCCCTGCTTCTTCAAGAAGTACTGCGCGTCGCGGTAGACGACCGTCGCCTCGATGACGCTGGCGCTGTAGACCATCACCACGCCGAAGCCCACCAAGGCGATGACGGTGGCCGCCAGCACCACGTCCACGTCGCCGAGGCGCACCCGGGGCCTGACCTGCGTGACTTTGGCTTCGCTCATCGGCTCACGTCCTCCTGCTGCTCGGCCAGGCGCTGCACCGCCGCTCGAAAGCGGTCTCCCCGCTCGGCGTAGCTCTGGAACATGTCGAAGCTGGAGCACGCGGGGCTGAGCAGCACGCAGTCCGTGCGTCGCGCCAGGTCGCGTGCCCTCTCGACGGCCTCCTCCAGGCTCTGCGCGCGGTAGCACGGGACGGCCCCGGCGATCGCCGCCTCGAGACGGGCGGCCGCCTCTCCGATCAGGACGACGGCGCGTCCCTTGCCGCGGAGCGCCGCGACGAGCGGCGCGTAGTCTCCGAGCTTGTCACGCCCCCCCGCGATCAGCACGGCGCGCTCTTCTTGCACGCCGGACAGCGCGGTGACGGCCGCCCCCACGTTGGTGCCCTTGGAGTCGTCGTAGTACGGGACGCCCCCCACGACCCCCGCCAAGGCCATCCGGTGTGGTAAGGGCTGAAAGGCCGCGAGCCCTTGGCGCACGGCCGCCTCCGTGGCGCCCAGCGCGCGTGTGGCGGCGATGGCGGCCGCCGCGTTCATCACGTTGTGCGCGCCGTAGAGGCGCGTCTCCGCCAGCTCGAAGCGCTCCCCCGAGCCGCGCTCCTCGACACGGCGCCCTGCCGCGAAATAGTCGGCCCCCGGCTCCGCGCCGAAGGCGAGGACGCGCGCGCCGCCGCGCTCCGCCTGGCGCCGGCACTCCGGCTCCGCCTCGGGGATGACCGCCACGTCGGAGCTCCGCTGGTTGACGAAGGCGTTGCCCTTGGCGTCCGCGTAGGCCTGAAAGCTCGAGTACCGGTCGAGGTGGTCTTCGGTGATGTTGAGCAGGACGCTGACCCTCGGCCGCAGCGTCACGATCCGCTCGAGCTGAAAGCTGGAGGCCTCCACCACGAGCAGCTCGTGATCGCCGCCGATGGCCTCGCACAGGGGAGTCCCGAGGTTCCCGCCGGTGAACACCTTGGCGCCCGTGGCCGCGAGGATGGCCCCGCACAGCGTGGTGACCGTGCTCTTGCCGTTCGTTCCCCCCACCAGAAGCATCGGCGCCGACAGAAACCGGCTCGCGAGCTCCAGCTCGCCGATGACCTCGGCGCCGGCGGCCTGCGCCGCCACGAGCGCTGGGTGCGGGGGGACTCCTGGAGAGACGACGACGAGCTCGGCGTCCCGGAGCGCCAGCGCCAGCGCCCCAGGGCCGAGCTGCGCTGGGAGCGCGAGGCGCAGCGCCGCGTCGCGGGTCACCGCCTGCTCCACCTCGTCCGTGAGCGTGACCTGGGCGCCCCGGTCACGGCAGAGCCGCGCCGCGGCCACGCCGCTGCGACCAAGACCCACCACCGTGACGCGCCGACCTTCGAGCTGCATCTCACCGCACCTTGAGCGAAGCCAGGCCGACCAGCCCGAGCAGGATGGAGATGATCCAGAAGCGAACGATGATCTTGGGCTCGGGCCAGCCCTTCTTCTCGAAGTGGTGGTGGATCGGCGCCATCAAGAAGATCCGGCGCTTGAACAGCTTGAACCAGGTGACCTGGATCATGACGCTGACGGTCTCCACGAAGAACAGCCCGCCGATGAGGATGCTGAGCAGCTCCGTCTTGGTGGTCACGGCCATCATCCCGAGGCCGCCGCCGAGCGCGAGGGCGCCCACGTCCCCCATGAAGACCTGCGCCGGGTAGGTGTTGTACCAAAGAAATCCCACCCCAGCGCCGACGATGGCAGCTCCGAAGACCGCCATCTCGCTCATCTCCTGGATGCCGGCGATGTTCAGGTACTCGCTGACGGAGCGCCCGAAGAGCACGAGGCCGCCGATGTACGCCCAGATGGTGTAGACGCCGGCGTTGATCATGACCGGCCCGATCGCCAGCCCGTCGAGACCATCGGTGAGGTTGACGGCGTTGCTCATGGCCACCACGGTGAGCAGGGCGAAGAGCATGTAGAGCCAGAGCGGCAGCTCGATGGGGAGCTTGTCGAAGGCCACGAAGGGCACCGCGAGACGCGCCTTGATGGCGTGCCACTGCGGAGGCATCTGGGAGCCGAGGAACAGGTAGCCGATGGCGGCGCCGCCGATGGAGAGCTGCCCCAGCATCTTGTAGCGCCCCGGCAAGCCCCGGGTGTTCTTCCCCTCGATCTTCAGGCGATCGTCGAGGTAGCCGATGGCTCCGTAGCCGACGGTCACGAAGGCCGCCGCGCTGACGAAGGCGTTCTTGTACTCCGCCCAGAGCACGGTCGGCACCAGCACCGCCAAGAGGATGAGCGAGCCCCCCATGGTCGGGGTCCCGGCCTTGCTGAGGTGGCTGTCGGGGCCGTCCCTCCGGATGACTTGGCCGATCTGCTTGCTCTTGAGCGTCTCGATGAACCACGGCGCCATCAAGAAGCACATCAGCATGGCCGTGATGGTCGCCATGATGGCGCGGAAGGGGACGTAGCGCAGGACGTTGAGCCAGCGGAGCCAGCCGTACTTCAAGCTCAGGGGGTAGAGCAGCTCGTAGATCATGCCGTGGTCCCGTCGAGCAGTCGTTGGACGATCTGATCCGTCTTCACCCCGCGCGAGGCCTTCACCAGCACGACGTCTCCAGGACGCAACGCCTGCTGTACACTGGGCGCGGCCTCGGCGGCGAGCTCGCTGAAGTGCGCGGCGAGCCCCGCGCGCTCCGCGGCGTCGACGAAGGCGCGCGCGTGGCCTCCCACCCCGATGAGCACCTGCGCGCCGCTCTCCGCGACGAGCTCGCCGACCCGGCGGTGCTCGGGCTCCGCGAGCCGTCCGAGCTCACGCATCTCTCCGAGCACGAGCACGAGGCGCGAGCCGCGAGCGCGCGCGAGCTCCGCGGCGGCCTCGACCGAGGCGAGGGCGCTGGCGGGGTTGGAGTTGTAGCTGTCGTCGAGCAGCAGCCCGCCTCCCGGGAGCGGGTGGGGGCTGAGGCGGCCCGGCTCGTTCAGCGCGGCCTGGTCGAGCCGCTCCTGGAGGCTCGGCTCGGGCAGCGACGCCGCGCCGAGGGCCTCCACCAGCGCCAGCGCCGCGGTGGTGGCCAGCGCGCCAGCGCGCCCGAGCAGCGGCGTCCGTAGCCGCAGCTCCCCCGCGCTGCGTCGCACGCAGAGCTCGGCGCCCTGCGCCCCGAGCACGGCTCTCGAGACGATGCGGTAGTCCGCGCTCGCGGTGTGACCGTAGCTCACGCGCCGCGACGCGGCCGAGCGCCGTAGCTGGCGAGCGGCTCGCTCGTCGTCCGCGTTGGCGAGCGCGAGCGCCCGCCGAGGCAGCGCGCGGAGGAGCTCTCCCTCCTCCGCCTCGACGCCGTCGAGATCTGCGAGCCCCTCGGTGTGCTCCAGCTCCACGAGGGTGAGCAGCGCGGCGTCCGCCTCACAGATCCGCATGAGCTCCGCGATCTCACCGCGCTGGTTGGTCCCGACCTCCACGATGGCGAGCCGCGCCTCGGGCTCGAGCGCCAGCAGCACGCTAGGGACCCCGACGCGGTTGTTGAGGTTCCCCGGCTGCCAGCCCACCGCCCCAGGCGCCACCAGCTCCGCCAGCGCAGCGCAGGTCCGCGTGGTCGTGGTCTTGCCCGCGGAGCCACCGATGGCGACGACCCGGCCTCCCCAGCGCCGACGATGCGCCAGGGCCAGCGAGCCCAGCGCCGAGAGCGTGTCGGGGACGCGGAGGACGGGCACGCCGAGCGTCGGCAGCGCCGCCTCCGCGACCACGGCGACGGCGCCCTTCGCCACGGCCTGCGCGGCGTGCTCGTGACCATCGAAGCGCTCGCCGCGAAGGGCGACGAAGAGCTGCCCTGCACGGACGCTCCGTGAGTCGGTGGAGACGCCGCACACCGCCAGCTCCGGCACCGGCGTCCCCAGCGCCATGCGCAGCTCCTCGGCGCTGAAGCGCGCTTGATTGCTCGGGATGGGCGTCGCCATCACCGCCCTCCCCGGCGGCGCCGCAGGGCGCCGCGGGCCTCGACGCGATCGTCGAAGGGGCGCTTGAGCTCCCCGACCTGCTGGTAGGGCTCATGGCCCTTGCCCGCGATCAGGACCACGTCTCCGGCGGCGGCCTCGGTGATGGCCTGCTCGATGGCGCGCTGGCGATCCAGCTCGAGCACGTAGCGGCCGCCGCCCTCCCGCAGCCCGCGCTCGATGGCGCCGGCGATGCTGCCGGGGTCTTCGGAGCGAGGGTTGTCGTTCGTGACGAACGCGAGGTCGGCGCCCTCCGCGACGGCTCGCCCCATCAGCGGGCGCTTGCCGGGGTCACGATCACCCCCACACCCGAAGACGCAGCACAGCCGGCCGCGCGCCAGCGGACGAGCCGCAGCGAGCGCACGCCTCAGGGCGTCGGGGGTGTGCGCGTAGTCCACCAAGACGATGACGTCGTCCCCCGGCTCATCGCACCGCTCCAGCCGCCCCGGGGCGGAGGGGGCGGCGCTCAGCGCGAGCGCGGCCGCGGCCAGGTCGAGCCCCAGCGCCTCCGCGATCCCCAGGCAGAGCAGCACGTTGTCCAGGTTGTGCGCGCCAACGAGCCGGCTCTCGAGCTCGACGACCGCGGACGGCAAGCGTACACGACCGTGCAGTCCACGCCCATCGAGCGTCAGCTCGAGCGGCCGGACGTCCCCGTCGCCGAGGCGGCTGACGCGCAGCGCCCGCTCGCCGAGCTCCTGGGCCAGCCGGGCGCCGAACGGGTCGTCCACGTTGACGACGCTGCGTGCTGGCGCCAGGTCCGTGAAGAGCCGGCGCTTGGCCGCGCCGTAGCGCTCGAGATCACCGTGAAAATCCAGGTGATCTTGGGTCAGGTTGGTGAAAGCCGCGACTCGGAAGGTCAGGGCCTCCACGCGCCCGAGGCTGAGCGCATGGCTCGACACCTCCATGACGACCGCGTCCGCCCCCGCGCCCCGCGCCCGCGCCAGCACCCGCGAGAGCGCGTCCGCCTCCGGGGTCGTGAACCCGAGCTCGAGGTCCTCGGCCTCGAAGGAGTAGCCGAGCGTGCCGAGCCGCGCGGTGCGCCGCCCCGCGCCGACGAGGGCGTGCTGCGCGAGCCAGGCGGTGGTGGTCTTGCCGTTGGTGCCGGTGATGCCGACCACGTCCAGCGCGCGCGAGGGGTGCCCGTAGATCGCCTCGCTCACCGCGGAGAGCGCCTGGCTCACGTCGCTGACCTCGAGCCACGGCAGGCACGGCGCCTCCGTGAAGGCACTGGCCGGGGCGAGCACCGCGGCGGCTCCGGCGGCCAAGGCCTGCCCGAGGTGCTCCGCGCCGCTCGTCCGCTGCCCGGGGCGCACCGCGAACAGCTCCCCCGGCTGGACGCGACGTGAGTCTTGAGTGACTCCACGCAGCTCGACGTCGGCGGCGCCGTGCAGCCGCAGCGCGAGCGGGCGCAGGCTCTCCACCAGTCCTCCGGTCGTCAACGGCAGGGGCGTGGGGGCTCTCATGACGACGGCTCGAACACCAGCGTGACGACGGCGCCGGGGCGCAGCGCGCTGCCCGGCGGGGGCTGCTGCCGGACGAGCAGCCCCGACCCTTGGACGACGGGCTCGAAGCCCAGCTCGACCACCTGCTTGAGCGCCGCCCGCACCGGCCAGGCCGTGAGATCCGGGAGCCGCCGCTGGCCCGCGCCCAGCGGCCCCGCGGGGACGCTGGCCTGGACCGCTGGGGCCATCCCGCTCGCGCGACGCCAGGCGTCGTAGGCCGCGTTGGCGGGATCCGGCTGCTTGCCGACCTCCGCCAGATCCGCGCGTGCGGTGCCCTGGGGGGTCATGCCGCGCGCCTTGAGGACGTACTCCGCGACGCGCCGAAATACCGGGGCGGCGACGGCGCCGCCCGCGTGCTCGACCATCGGCTCGTCGAGCATCACGGCGATGGTCACGACGGGCTGCTTGGCGGGGAGGTAGCCGACGAAGCTGGAGACGTACTTGTCGAGGGAGTACCTGCCGGTCGCAGGATCGACCTTCTGCGCGGTCGCGGTCTTGCCGCTCACCTGATAGCCGCTGACGGCGCCCTCCAGCCCGGTCCCCTCCCCCTCCGTCACCGCCGTCATCATCTCGGTGATGGCCGCCGCGATCTGACGAGAGACGACGCGTCGACGCACGCGCGGGGCCGCCTCCTGCACCACCTCTCCCGTCGACGTGAGGACCCGCTTGACGAGCAGCGGCTCCATCAACTCCCCCCCGTTGGCGAGCGCCGCGGCGGCCATCGCGAGCTGGAGGTTGCTGACGCTGATGCCCTGCCCGAAGGCCGCCGAGGCGGTCTCCACTTGAACCCACGGGCGACCGCGCGGGCGCAGCGTGCCAGAGGCCTCCCCCGGCACGGGCAGCCCCGTGGGCTGACCGAAACCGAAGCGCTGCAGGCTCTCGTACAGCTTGTCGCTGCCGGTGGTCATGCCGATCTTCGCCGCGCAAATATTGGAAGAGACCGCCAGGATCTGCGAGATGCTGAGCCAGCCCGCGGGGTGGGTGTCGCGGATGACGACGTTGTCCACCGCCATCTGACCCTTCTCGCAGTAGAGCTTCTGCGTGGGGGTGATGGCGCTCGACGCGAGGCCCGCGGCCACGGTGAACATCTTCATCGTGGAGCCGGGTTCGAAGGCGTCACTCACCCCGCGGACTCGCCGCGCGATGGGCTCGCTCTCGGAGTAGTCATTCGGGTTGAAGGTGGGATAGCTCGCGATGGCCAGCAGCTCCCCCGTGCTCGGGTCCACGACGATGACCGAGCCGCCGGCGGCCTCGAAGGTCTTGATGGCCGCCGACAGCTCCCGCTCCGCGACGTACTGCAAGCCTTGATCGAGGGTGAGCACGACGTCGTGCCCGGCCAGCGCTTGATCGTCCGTCAACCCCTCCGACAAGAGGAGCCGGCCCGAGCGATCGCGCAGGCCCTGGATGGAGTCCGCGTGCCCCTGGAGCTCCGTGTTGAGCGCCAGCTCGAAGCCCTCCTTCCCCTCGCCGTCCGGCGCCACGAAGCCAAGCAGGGGCGCCGCCAGCTCTCGGCGTGGGTAGTAGCGCCGCCCCTCCCCCTCGATGTTGAGCCCGCCGATGGCGGCCGAGCCGCGCGCCTTTCGGTCGCCGAGGGAGCGAACGCTCTCGGCCTCGGCCGCGCCAATCTGACGCTTGAGCCACGCGAAGCGGCGCTTCTGGAGGATACGGCGCTCGACCATGGCAGGGTCGATGGACAAGGCGCGGGCGATCTCATTGGCGGCCCGCCGCGCGACGACCGGCACCTGGCTCGAGGGGACGCCGTGGAGGAGCTCCACCGCGTCCAGGCTGACGCTCGGCACCTCGACGCTGACCGCCAGCGGGCTGCCGGAGCGGTCCATGATGGTGCCACGCTTGGGGAGGACGTGGAGGCGCCGCTGGCGTTGACGCTCGGCGAGCTCTCGCCACATCGAGCCGTCCTCCACCATCAACGTCCCCGCCGAGGACACGATGAGGCCCATGGCCAGGGCCATCAGGCCGCACATCAAGCCCATGCGGAGGCGGATCCAGCGGCCGCGCGGCGTGGCCAAGCTGCTCATGGCCGTGCCCCTGGCGCCGCGGCGAATGGCCCCCCCGGCGCGGTGGGTTCCGGGCCTTCCATGGGCTCCTCTTCGGGAGGGGCCACGCGCGGCGGGGCCGCCGAGGTGGCGCCCGGCGCCGAGCCTCGCTCGGCCGGCGTCTCCTGCTCCTCCGGGACGACCGGCAGCTCTCCCGCCGGGATGATCCGATCCGGCGTGGGCTCGCTCATCCCCAAGAGCGACCGTGCCACCAGCTCCACGCGCTCCGGGCTCTCGTAGCTGGCCGCCTCCAGCGCCAACACGCGGCGGATCTCCCGCAGCCGCGCCACCCTGGAGTGAGCGCGGCCGAGCTCGTACCCCAGCTCGACGTTCTTCACGCGCAGCCCGAGGTAGAGCGAGAAGGCGGCGGTGGACGCGACGATGGCCAGCGTCCAGAGCAGCAAGAAGCGACGGGCCTCGCTCATGGCTCGCCCTCCTCGGCTCGCTGCGCGACGCGCAGCTTGGCGCTGCGCGCCCGAGGGTTGGCGGCGAGCTCTGCCTCCCCCGCGACGAGGGGCTTGCGCGTCACTCGCTCCCACACCTGGCGCTGCTGAAAGGCGTGCTTCACGAGGCGGTCTTCGAGGGAGTGAAAGCTGATGAGCGCCGCGGTGCCGCCCGGCCGTAGCCACCCCGGCAGCACCTCGAGCAGCCCTTGGAGCTGCTCGAGCTCACGATTGACGGCGATGCGCAGCGCCTGAAACGTCCTGGTCGAAGGGTCCACGCCGCCGACACGGCGAGGCCCCACGGCGCGGATCACCGCGCGCCGCAGCTCCGAGGTGGTGGTGAGCTCTCCCACCTCGAGCGCCTGCTTGATGCAGCGGGCGATGCGCCGCGACGCTCGCTCCTCCCCGAGCTGAAAGATGAGATCCGCCAGCTCGTCCCGGCTCAGCTCCTCGCAGAGCTGGCGCGCGGTCGGTCCCCGCGTCGGGTCCATCCGCATGTCGAGGGGCCCCTCGAGGCGAAAGCTCAGACCACGCTCCGCGTCCGTGAGCTGCTGTGAGCTGACGCCGAGATCCGCCAAGACGCCATCCACGGCGGTGACACCGAGCGCGGCCAGGGTCTCGGGGAGCTCCGCGAACGAGGCCTTCGTCACCGTGGCCCGCGCCCCGAAGGGCGCCAGCTTGGCGCGGGTCGCGCGGACCGCCACCGGATCTCGGTCGAAGGCGTAGAGCCGCAGCGCAGGCGCCTGCTCCAGCAGCAGCGCGGCGTGGTTGCCGCCACCGGCCGTCACGTCGAGGAGCACGCCCTGCCCGTGCGACGCGAAGGCCGCCACGACCTCGCGCGGCATCACGGGCACGTGAGAGAAGCCCTGCGCGTCGACGGGGACGACGACCATGTTCACAGCCCGAAACCTTCCACGGCGCGCCGGAAGCGCTCACGCTCGACCTCATCGAGCCGCAGCGCCTCATCCCAGCGCGCTTGGCTCCAGAGGTCGATGCGCGGGCCCATCCCAGCGAACACCACCTCCCGCTCGAGCTCGACCTTCTCACGCAGCGTAGGGGGCACGAGCAAGCGACCGGCCTTGTCCAGCTCACACTCGAGCGCCGCCGAGACGTACAGGCGACGAAAGCGGACCACGTTCGGATCCATCGCCGGCAACGCGGCGATCTTGCTCTCGAGCGCCTCCCAGGCCGGCAGCGGGTGCAGGTGCAGGCAGGGCTCGAACAGATCCGGGGTGAGGATGAAGCCCGCCTGGCCCTCGGGGATCAGCCGCTCACGAAAGCGCGCCGGGAGGCTGATGCGCCCCTTCGCGTCGATCGAGTGCTGGAACTGCCCGCGGAACATCGGCTCTCACTTTAGGGGAATGGTCGACACTTCAACCCACTATTTCCCACTGACGGATGGAACGTACGGGGCAGGTGGTCGGCCTGTCAATAAGTTGTCCATCGGCGAGGTGCTGGTGATCACTTCGGAATTGGCGCCCACCCCAGCCCACCTGCGTGCGTGCCCAGTGGTCGGAGGGACGGCCAGGCCTCGCCCCACCCGTCCGCTGAACAACCGTCTAGGCGATGGGCCGCCGTCGAGCCAGGTCCGAAGACCACTCGGCGGCCATCACGCTCGAGCCCACCAGCTCACGGAGCCCAGCATCACGGTGAGCGCCGCGACGGGCGTGTGGCGTCAGAGCCGACGCGGGCGCGCCGACCTCAGCGTCCCGAGGAAGAGCCCCAGGCCGACGAGCGGCGGCAGCAGCGCGAAGAGGGTGGCCATGGTCGCCCTCTCTCACACCCCGTGCCAGGCACCTTTGCCGCGCCCTCGCGCTCTGCTCCGTGGGCCTGCGGCCACACGCCGTGGCCGAGCGCCCGCGCCTCAGCTGCTCTTCGGGCGGATGTTGCCGTCGACCCAGTCGACGATGGCGCTCAGGGGGGTGCCCGGCGTGAAGATCTTCCCGACGCCGCGAGCCTCCAGCGCGACGATGTCCTCGTCCGGGACTATCCCACCCCCGAAGACGGTAATGTCCGGGGCCCCACGGCGCTGGAGCGCCTCCAGCACGGCCGGGAACAGCGTGTTGTGAGCCCCGCTCATGATGGAGAGGCCGACCCCATCGACGTCCTCCTGGACCGCGGCGCTGGCGATCATCTCCGGCGTCTGATGGAGACCCGTGTAGATGACCTCGAAGCCTGCGTCGCGCAGCGCCCTGGCGACGACCTTCGCGCCACGATCATGGCCGTCGAGTCCGGGCTTCGCGACGAGGATGCGGGTCTTCGCGCTCATTGAGGGCACAGTCTAGCGACTTTGTGCGGCGGTGGAAGCGGGCTCCCCCTCGAGCGCCATGAGCGCGCCGAGCGCCGCGACGGTCGCCGTCTCCGTGCGCAGCACCAGCTCACCGAAGGAGGCCGGCTGAAAGCCGTGGCGCTCGAGCTGCTGCGTCTCTGGCTCGCTCAGGCCACCCTCCGGGCCGATCGCGAGCGCGACGTCCCGCGCGCCGCCCACGACGGCGGCGAGGCGGCGTGGCGCCCCGGGGCTCAACACCACGCGCCGCGCCGCCTCGGGGACGAGCTGGGCGGCGTCGTCCAAGGAGACGGGACCGAGCAGCTCCGGCAGATCCCCTCGGCCGCTCTGCCGCGCCGCCGCGACAGCGACGCGCCGCCAGCGCTCCAGCCGCCCTTCACCGCGCCGCTCATCCCACCGCACCACGCTCCGCTGGCTCTGGACGAACACGAGCCGCGTCACGCCGAGGACCGTCGCGGCGTCGACCACGCTCTCGGGCTTGTCTCCCTTGCCGAGCGCCTGCAGCAGCGTCACCGGGCGGCGTGGCAAGCGTGAGGCAGGGCGAGGCGCGCCGACCTGGACGCGGGCGCGCTGCCCAGCGTGGAGGAGCAGGGCGTCGGCCTCGAGCGCCGCCACGGGGTCGAACACGGTGAGCGAGCTGCCCGGCGTGAGGCGATGGACCCGGCACACGTAGCGGCTGGTGTCCTCGGGAAGCTCACGCTCGCCCTCCGACAGGGCGACGAGGGGGAGGCGGAGCGGGGAGGACATGCAGCGGCCAGCGGCGGGAAGGGCGCGCGCCGCCGGCGGGTGCCCGCGCGCGCCCGCACACTCTAGCCCACCCCGGCGCTGCGCGTCTCCGCCCGGGGCAGGGCCGTGATAACGATGGGCTTCATGAAGCGCCGTGAGCTGCTGACGGGTCTCACCGCCGCCGTGCTCGGCGGGGGCGCTTACTGGTGGCTCACGCGCCCGTCCACGCCCCCACCTCGGCTCCGACCGCCGGCGGCCGCCCCCCCCACCAGCGCGTCGGCTCCTCCGGAGCCGACGCCCCCACCACGCGCCGCCGCCCGGCGCGAGCTCGAGACCGCCCTTGGCGTGCTCGAGGCAGCGCTCCAACGGCCCGCCGGCGATCCGTCCAACCCCTGGGCCATGGCCCACGGCCTGCTCGGGTTCGGGCCCACGCTGCGCACGACCCGGGGCGGCCTCGTCATCGAGCACCTCGGTGACAGCATCGAGCGCGTGGGCAGCGGGCCCACGCGCGCTTGGCGCTTCCCCGCCCAGCTCGACGGGCAGCCCGTCGAGCCCCATCCCTCGTTGTTGCTCAAGACCCTCCTCGAGGTAGGGCTGCCGCTCGACCACCGCATCTCCACCTCCGTGCCGGCGGCCCCGACGCTCCGCGCGCTCGTGCTCGAGCTGGTGCGGAGCGCCCGGCTCCCGGACTCGGACGAGACGTGGCGGCAGTGGCCGTGGGCCCTCTCCGCGCTCGGCCTCGCGGCGTCACGCGAGCCGAGGCTCATCGACGCTGCCTGGCTCGAGCGGCTCACGCTCGCCAGCGTGGCGCGGCTCGAGCTGGAGGCCGCCACGCTCCCCGAGTCCATCGACCCCACCGCGCCGCTCGATCCTGGCGCTCCCCTGCGGCTCGCGAAGGAGCGCAAGCTCGGGCTCTTCGGGCACCCCTGCGGAGGCTTTCATTTCATCCAAGCGGTGCTCACGGCGGCATCCCCGGACGCCCCGGAGCTCCGGCCGCGCGTCCAGCGACAGCTCGGTCGGCTCTTGCTCCGGTACGAGCTCGAGCGCCAGGGGCTCACCACCTTGCTCGCCCAGCACCCCGGTGAGGGCCTGCTCCTGCGCACCCAGCAGCTGAAGTTCTTCGGGCATCTGCTGGAGACGCTGACCTTGGCCCGGCGACGCGGCTGGTACGCCTCCAGCACCGAGGGCGGCCGGCGGCTCGACGAGCTCACGCTCACCGCTGCCGCCGACGTCCACGACGTGGTCGCCGAGCTCGCGCGCGGTGGAGTGTTCCTCCGCCTCGCGGAGGTGCGCGCCCAGCGTGAGCAGACCTACCTGGATCTCGTCGGTGACGGCTGCCACGCCCTGCACGGGCTACGCGACGCGCTCGCTCAGCAGCACCGCTGAGCCGCGCCTCAGGCGAGGCGCGCGGGCACCACGTAGGCGCGGCGCGCGGGCACCTGCACCAGGCAGCGCCGCCGCTGCTCCGGTGGCGGCACCGGCTGGCCCTCCGCGAGCACGAGCGCCGTCAGCTCACGGCCATACACGCAGCCCGTGTCGAGCCCGGTCGCCCACGGCCTGAGCTGGAGGCCACCGATGGCGTCGTGCCCAAACACGACGTGCGGGGGGCCGAGGTAGAGCTCCGCCCACGGGATCCCCTGCCGTCGATCGCTCGGGCGCCCGTCCTCGAGCACGCTCCGCAGGTGGGTCAGGAAGAAGGGCTCTTGAGCCTCGAGGGTGACGCCGGGCACGAGGCCCGCGTGGACGACGAGCGCGCCGTGGTCCGGCAAGCTCAAGCTGAGCGGCAGCCCGCGGAGGTAGTCCCAGTCGGCTGCGCTCAGCTCCTCGAGTAGCCGCAGGGACGTCGAGCGTGCGCCCGAGCCCGTGCCGCCGCCGCGCTCGGCCAGCGCCTCGAGCGCGCGCTGATCGTGGTTGCCGAGGACGGCGCGCGCCCCGAGCCGACGCACCAAGCCGAGCACGCCCGCGCTGTCGGGGCCCTTGGCGACCAGATCGCCGACCAGCACGAGCTCGTCGCCGCTGCCGAAGCCGACCCGATCGAGCAGCGCCTCGAGCTCCTGGGAGCAACCGTGCACATCACCGACGATCACGCTGCGCTTCACGCCACCTATCGTCAAGCCATTGAAATAACTTGTCAAAATGACTTTGCAACCGCCCACTCAGGGTCACGCCTCGGGCGCCTGCGTCCAAGGCGGTAGAATCACTCCAATTTTCCAGTGTAGCCCGCTGCTCGGCGCGCTTGCCGTGCATCGCATCGGCGTGTTACCCGTGCGTCTCGTCAACGGACGTCAGGTGGCTGCAGCGGCGGTCGCCGCGTGCGCCAGTAGGAGGCCCAGAAAAATGGTTCAGCGTAAGGTGCGCTTGATTGGTGGGTTTGCGGTAGGGCTCGGGGTCGCGCTGTCGACCGCTGCGTGTGGCGGAGAAGAGGTCAAGTACACGCCCACGCCCGCCTACAGCGGACAAAAAGCCTCCCTGCCCGCCGTCCCAAACGTCACGCAACGCCCAGAGAAGGCCGGCGACGCCTACACCGTGTGGGGCGCCAGCTTCGCGCTGCGCTCACGGCTCAAGAACAAGGAGGTCAAGGGCAAGGAGCTCAAGATCACCGGCTACGTCGTCAAGACCAACCTCCCCGACGCGCCTGCCTGCGCGGTCCATAAGACGGGCGTGGCAGATCCGGAGGACTGCAAGGCGCCGCTGCCCACCTTCTGGATCGGCGACACGAAGGATGCGGAGCTGTCCGACTGCATCCGCGTGCTCGGCTGGGCCTCGAATTTTGCGCAGCTCTATGACGCCATCGAGCTCTACCACCGCAACCGCGGCAAGGAGAAGCAGGAGGCCAAGATGGACACCTTCCTCGCGGTGGAGATCCCCAACCCCATCCCCGTCAAGGGCATGAAGGTCACCGTCACCGGGACCTACGGTGGGACCTTCAACACGTCCTCCGGCACGGCTTCGGACGGCATCATGGGGGTGCTCGGCTACAAGAGCCTCGAGTACCTCGAGAAGGGTGAGGAAGAGGCCATCCTCCCCGGCATGAAGCTACGCTGATGCGTACCCACGGCTCGCCCGGCCGCCACCAACGCTAGCTGGTCGCGCGTGTCGCCCCGCGCCGCACGTCACTCAGCGAGGCCAGCGGTCTCAGTGGTGGTGGCGGCGCTCATCGCCTTGGCGGCGCTGTTGACGAGCGGCTGCGTCAAGAAACCCTATCCGGCGCAGCGCCCGGTGGTCGAGGCCGTGCGGCTCGAGCACGCCGACTCCATCGACCAGGAAGCCCTCTTGGCGGGGCTCGCGACCGCCGGTTCGCCGCGGTTTCTCGGTATCTGGGACGGCGTCGTCTACGACTATGAGCTCTACGACGAGAGCGTCCTGCGCCACGACCTCGAGCGGATCGAGCGGCAGTACCGGCGCCGTGGCTTCTATGAAGCGCGGGTCACGGCGGCACGCGTCGTCCGTACGGACGAGCACCACGTGCGAGTGTACGTACGGGTCGCCGAGGGGGAGCGGGCGCTCATCCGGGGCATCTCCATCCCAGACCTCGGGGCACTCCCCATGGACGCGGGCGACGCCGGGCAGAGCCCCGCCTTCTTGGCGCTGAAGGCCGCCACCACCCACCTCCAAGAGGGACGCCCCTTCGACGAGGACGCCTTCGAAGAAGCCAAGCGCACGATCGCCGCGACCATCGCGGACCTGGGCTACGCGTACGTCGAGGTCACGGGCAAGGCGAAGGTCGATCTGCTGACCCATCGCGTCGACATCAGCTTCACGGTGAAGCCGGGGCTCCGCGCCCAGTTCGGCAAGCTGACCATCTCGGGCCTCGGGGAGATCCCGGAAGACAAGGTGCGCGCCAGCCTCGACCTCCACGAGGGGCGGCGCTACTCGCGCAGCGCCCTGCGAGACGCCCACGACGCGCTCATCGAGCTCGGCGTCTTCGCTCAGGTGGAGGTGGTGGAGGACACCTCGCACCCGGAGCAGCCCCTCGTCCCCATCACGGTGCGCGTCACGGAGTCCGCCCTGCGCTCGGTGAAGCTCGGTGGGGGCACGCGGATCGATCAGGTGCGCTTCTCCAACCAGCTCATCCTCGGCTGGGAAGATCGCAATTTTTTGGGTGGGATGCGGCGCTTCACCATCGACGCGCGCCCAGGGGTGAGCTGGTTCCCCACCCGGATCCCAGGAGGCACCCCCGGCGATGACACCATCTTGGCGCCGACGCGCCCGCTCCCCGACAACTCTCTGCGGCTCGGGCTGCGACAGCCAGCCTTCCTGGAGGGGCGAACCACGGGCCTCGTCAACGCGCAGTACAACGTCTACCCGCTGCTCTACCCCGCCATGGGCGAGGACGAGCTGGTCATCGGCTACAACGAGCTCAAGTCCAGCGTGGGGCTCGAGCGCTCCTGGTGGCGCGGGCGGCTGCACCTCACGCCCAGCTTCAACGTCCAGGCCAACTTCCCCTTCGTCTACCCGGGCGGCACCACCGAAGCGATGCCGCCCGGCCTCGAGCGCGTCATGGTGGACTACCCCGAGTTCGCCGCGGCGCTCGACCTCCGCGACGACCGGGTTCGGCCGCGCCTCGGCCTCTACCTCGCCAACTCCTTCCAGGTCGCCGGCACTCTCTTTGGAGGAGACGTCAGTGATCTCCGCGTCCAGCCAGAGCTGCGCGTGTACTACCCGCTCGGGCGGCGCGTCACCCTGGCGGCTCGCGGGACGCTCGGGCTGCTCTTCCCGTGGGACTACGGCGAGACCCTCGGCGAGTCGAATTTCAGCGTCAGCAGCCCAGCGCGCACCCGCGACCAACACAAGCTGCTCTTTCGTGCCTTCTACTCCGGCGGCCCAAACTCCAACCGTGGCTATCCCTACCGCGGCGTCGGTCCTCATGGTCCGCTCGGCTTCCTCGTCCCAAGCTCGGTACGCTGTGACGCTCAGGTGGAACACCCACCGCGGGAGTGCCTCCGGCCGCTCGGGGGGCTGAGCCTCTGGGAGGCCTCCCTGGAGGTGCGCGCCCAGGTGGTCGGCGCGCTCGACCTCGTGGCGTTCCTCGACGCCAGTGACGTGGCTCGCCAAGTCAGTGAGTTCAACCGGCTCGCGCCGCACCTCTCGCCGGGGCTCGGGCTGAGGTACGCCACGCCCATCGGGCCGCTGCGCCTCGACATCGGCTACCGCCTCCCGGGCCTCCAGGTCATCGGGCGGGACTACGAGACCCGTGTCCCCGCGGGCGTCGTCGGGCAAGACCCGGCGTTCCCCAATTTTGGCAATGCGGGCACCATCTACGGCGCGCCGATTGCATGGCATGTTGCCATCGGCGAGGCCTACTGAATGCCCGAAGCACCCTCCCCCTTGCTGCGCCACCGCCTGCTGCGGCTCGGTGGTCGAGCGCTCGGTGCGCTGGGCCTAGGGGGCCTGTTCGTGACGGCGCTCGTCGGCGGTGCCCTGCTCCACCTCGACACGCCCTCCGGGCGCCGCGTCTTCCGGAGCGCGGTCAGCAGGCTGAGCAGCCAAGCGCTCACCGGGGACTTCGCCGTCGGTGAGGTCGTAGAGGTTGGGCTGCAGCGCGTCGTGTTGAAGGACGTCGAGGTCACCGACCCTTTCGGTAACGTCGTGCTGCGCGTCGCGAGCCTGACCGCGACGGCGGACGTCGCCCGCTTGGCGCTGGACGCCCTGTTCGGCTCCGGCAGCCTGAACCTCAAGATTGACCGGGTGCGCCTCGACGGCGTCGACGTCTTTCTGGTCGAGCCCCCCGTCGGCACCGCCCCCACGCTCGCCGACACCTTCCTCCCCACCCCAACGCCCAGCCGCGGGACGGCGAGCGCGGGCGCCGAGCGCCCGAGCCGTGAGCTGCGGCTCTGGATGCCCGACATCCAGATCGGCAGCGTGTGGGCGCGCGGCCCCGTCGCCGGGCTCGCGCCCCTCGAGGGCAGCCTGCGCAACGTCAAGGGGGCCGTGCTCGTCGGCCCCAAGGGCGTCATCGTGGACGTCCAGCGCTTCGGGCTCGTCGCCCGCGGGCTCGGCGGGGTCGACGCGCGCGGCACGGGGACGGTCCGCGTCAATGTCCCGGGGAGCATCTGGACGACCTTCGACGGCTGGATGGGAGAGGTGCCCGTCGGGGCGCTCGTGGAGGTCAAGGCCGACGGCGGGCTCGTCGTGACCGCTGACGTCTCGCAGGCCAAGCCCGGCGCGGTCAAGGCCCTGCTCCCCGCGTGGCCGCTGCTCGTGGAGTCCAGCGCGCACGTGAAGCTGGAGAGCGCCCCGCGCGGCTATGCTTTGGTCGGCACCACCACGCTGACGGACTCTGGGACGGCGAAGATCACCGGGGCGCTCAGCTTCGAGCAAGGCTTCCAAGCCGATCTCGACGTGGACCTCACACAGGTCGATCTGAGAGCCATCGTCCCGAGCGCCCCCGCCACGCGCCTGAACGCCACCAGCGCCGTCAGTGTCTATCCGCGCGCTGGGCGCCCCGTCGTGGACATCAACGGGACCATCCAGCCCAGCGTCATCGCCGCTCAGCCCGTCCCCCTCATCGATTTCAACGGCAGCGTGGATGAGCGAGGCTTCGTCGGCAAGGCCAAGCTGCACGAGCCAGGGATGCCCGTCGGCGTCGCCATCCACGCGCAGCCCAGCGGCGCCCTCGCCCTCACGGCCACCATCAAGCCCTTCGAGCTGAGCGGCGCGCCACGCATCGCGAAGCTGCTGCGTGCCCGTGGCTCACTCGCGGCTCGGGTCGACGCCACGCTCGAGGACGGGCGGCTCACCGCGAAGGGGACCGCGAGCGTCTCTCGCCTCGACGTCCGGGGCGTCCAGGTAGCGCGCGCGGAGCTCTACGGCACCACGAGCGGGCCGCTCGCGACCCCGTCACGGCTCCAGCTCGCCACGACGGCCAGCGCCGAGGGCGTCGTGGCGTCGGGGTGGCCCCTCGGCAAGCTCCGCGTGCGCGCTCAGGGACCGGTCGCGCAGCCCCGCGTCAAGGTGGCCCTGGAGACCGTGACCGGGCCGCACGTCGCGGTGGAGGGCACCGTCAGCATCGCGGGCGACCCCACCATCAGCGATCTTCGGCTCGCCGTGTCCCACGACGCCACCGAGCTGCACGCGAAGCTCCGAACGCTCAAGCTTGGCCGGCGTGGGCTCGACCTCCAAGGCTTGCAGCTGAGCGGCGGAGCCGGCGAGCTGCGCGCGGACGCCCACCTCGGCGCGCGCACCCACCTCGACATCGACGCCAAGGCGCTCGATCTCGACCGCCTGAGCCGCGCCTTGGGCCTCCCCGGGGCCGCCCTCGGGGGAGCGCTGGACCTCGAGGCCAGGTTCACCAGCGGGGGCGCGGAGCCCGAGACGGGGCGGATCGCCCTCGAGCTCAAGCAGGGCAGCGTCCAGGGCTTTCGTGGGATCGACCTGAGCTGGCTGAGCACACTCCACGGGACCACGCTCCAGGGACGGCTCACGGCCTCCCACGCGGACTACGGGGACGGTGAGCTCACCTATGCAGGGCGCCTCGCTGGCTCGGCCCTGGAGCTCCGCTCGTGGCGAGCTCTCGTCGGCAAGCTCCACGGCAGCCTCGGGCGCATCCCGCTGCAGCCCCTCGGGCCGCTGCTCTTCTCGGAGGCCAAGGCCGCAGATGGCAGCCCACTCCAAGGGGCCCTGGCCAAGGCCGCCGATCTCGCGGCGCGCGCGCGCGCCGTCGGCGGTACCCTCGGCGTGGCCTTCGCGGTGGAGCGCCAGCGCGCAGCGCTGTTCCCGGACGTCAGCGTCAGCGTCCGCACCGATGGGCTCCGGCTCACCCCCCCCGCCGCCGAGCGTCCGCCGGAGCAGCCCCCCTACTCCCTCGAGGGGCACGATGTGATGGTGTACGGCAGCCTGCAAGGAGAGACGGGCAACGTCGAGCTCAGCGCTCGCGTCTACGGGGTCGAGGACGAGCTGAGTCACGCGCCTTGTCGAGTGGGCGAGTCCCTGCGCTGTAAAGAAGAGGCCTACCTCACGGCGGCAGCGTCGCTCCAGGTCGAGCCCTGGGCGCTGCTGAGGGCGCCGCGCGAGGCGCTGCCTCGCCTGAGCGCCACCCCGCTCCAGCTGAGGTTCACCGCGCCCAAGAAGGATATCTCACGCTTCGCGTGGCTCTTGCCCACCCCCGTCCCCGTCACCGGCGCCTATGAGCTCACCGGGACCCTCCAAGGGACGCTGCTCGCCCCCGTCGTCGGGGTGCGCTTGGTCGGCACGGACGTGCTGCTGCCCGACCTCACCACCCGCCGAGCCGGCGTGGATCTGCGCGCCACCTACAGCCGCCCTGAGGAGCGCTACGGCGTCAGCCTGGCGGTCAGCGATCGCGCGCGCGTGATCGTCACGCTCGGGAGCGATGGCCAGCTTCGCTGGAGCGAGCTCCAGCGCGCCCTCACCGGCCAGCTCCCTCAGCTCACGGGGAGCACCACGCTCGCGTTCAAACGCGCACCGCTCGATCTGCTGGTGGGCGCCGCCGACACCAGCCTCCTCGGCAGCCTCGACGGCAGCGTCCGGATGGACCACGCCGGCGCGGCGCCGCGCTTCAACGGCTACCTCACCGTCAAGGACCTCAGCTTGCACGGCTCGTCGCTGGGTGGCCTGAACGTCTCCCTCGACTCCAAGGGCGCCCTGCTCGTGCCTCGCGTCCGCCTCATCCACCCCGACGGGGACGCCAGCCTCGAAGCCGCCGTCAACCTCGAGTGGGAGGGGCTCTCGCCCAAGCTCTCCCGCGCGACTCCCCTCGACGTCATCATCAAGACCGACAGCTTCGAGGCGGGCGCCCTGCAGCCCCTGCTCGAGCGCTACTTCACCAAGCTCGGCGGGCGGCTGACGACGCAGCTCAGGGTGCGCCTGACCCCCGTCGAAGACGACCCAGGCGTGCCCATCTGGGTGCCGTCCCTCAACGGGACCGCCTCGATGTCGGGGGGGAGCGTGCAGATCTCAGCGCTGGGGCTCCAGCTCGATGACCTTCACTTCAACGTGGACTCCCGCAGCTCCGCGCGCTCCAGCACGCTGACCTTCTCCAACGTCGGGGCGCGCGCCCGCGCCGACGCCGAGAACTTCCGCGGGGCGGGCTTCCTGTCCTTCGACCAGAACGGCCTGGCGCTCGGTCGCTTCGACTTCTTCGGCACGAAGGTGCCGCTGATGCTCCAGGGCGTCTCCCTCGGCGAAGCCACCGGCAACGGCACGCTGTCCATCCGCAAGGAGCAGAGCCCCACGGGCGGCGACCGCTACGTGTTCCCGCTGCGGATCCCAGCGCTCACCGTCCAGCTCCCCCTGTCGTCCTCGCGAAACGTCATCGACACCCGGACCAACCCGGACATCGCGGTGTCCCCCGGGCGAGGCAGCGAGGGGAGCACGGAGCCCAAGAGCGGCCCCCCCTGGGCCGTGGAGATCGAGCTGGGGGAGCAGGTCCGGATCAGCCGCAGCGACATCGAGATCCCGCTCTCGGGTCGCATGACCGCGCTGGTGGGGGACAGCACACAGGTCTCCGGAGCCATCGACCTGACCCCCGGAGGACGGCTCCCGCTGGTGGGCAAGCTCTTCATCATCGAGCAGGGGCGGGTCCTCTTCGACACCGGAGAGACCACCAACCCGCACGTGAACCTCTTGGCGAGCTGGCGCTCCAAGAGCGGGACGATCTACGTGGAGGTCAAGGGCACGGTGCGCAGGCCCGAGCTCCGACTCTTCAGCGAGCAGAACCTCACCGAGCCGCAGATCATCTCCCTGCTGCTCGGAGGGAGCGGTGACGCCTCCGCGCAGGACGTCGGCAGCACGCCCGGCGCTGCGTCCATGGCCGGCGTGGGGGCGGTCGCCCTCGGCTTCAATGAGCTCTTCGCCGGCACCCCCATCTTGAGCGACATCGAGCTGCGCACCTCATCGACCAGCGACGCCCAGGGGGGCGAGAAGGCCAACTACACGGCAGCCGTCCGCATCAGCGAGGACGTCTGGTTCGAGGGCACCTACACCCGCGGCACGCGCACCAGCACGGGCCCGGGCGCGCAGGCCGATGGCTTCAGCGGCACGGTGGACTGGCGCTTTCACCGCAATTGGTCGCTGCGCACGGAGGGAGGCAACCAGGGCGCAGCCCTGGATCTGCTCTGGCAGTACCGCTACTGAGCGCCGCGCGACGCCCTCATTCCGGCTTGCGCGCGCTCGCACACCCGACCACCAAGCTGAGCTCGAAGCGGTCCTCGGACCAGTACTTGTCGATGGCGTCCCGGAGGTACTCCATCGGCTGGGTCAGATCCTCCACGCCGAGGGCGCGCTCGAGCTCTGGCAAGATGAGCAGCCGCGTGACCGGATCTTCCACGAAGGCGCGGCCGCTGTCGAAGGTCAGCGCCGTGCGCGTGACCTCCACGTCCACGTCCTCCAGGCCGCTGTCTTCCAGCTCTTCACCCAGCATCTCGAGGGAGGGGCGGTTGGCCATCAGCCCCTCCACGCGCTGCCCAAACTCCGGATCGTCGTGCTTGAGCGCGTACTCACGCCAAAGATCCCCCACCTGCTGAAAGGAGCCGCGCAGGGGCAGCGCCACGAGCGCCTGCCCGCCCGTGTAGAGCAGCCCGCTCATCTCCCCGAAGAGATCGGAGCGCTCCTCCTTCGAGGCGATGGGGCAGAGGCTCAGCGCGTGGGAGAAGGACACCGCGGGGAGCGGGCTCGGCAGCTCCGTCACCTCGAGGTACTCGAGCCCCGTCTTGCCGAGCAGGGCGGCCTTGTTCCGCGCCAGCTCCAGCGCCGAAGCGGAAGGATCGATCCCCACCAGGAGGGCGCTGTCGAAGCGCGAGACGAGCTCTTGATCGAGGTAGCCCGTGCGGCACCCGAGATGAGCGATCCTCGCCGAGCCGGCGCCCAGCAGCAGCTCGAGCGCCAGCTCACCGAACAAGGCCAGGTACCTCGGGACCACGAAGGTCTCGAAAATGGCCGCATCCGCCGGGGAGAGCGCTCTCGAAAACATGCTCACCCCCGAGCAGCTACCAAAGCCCCTCCGCCTTGGCCAGCAAATGTGCTAGCCCCCGACGGGCGGCGCCTCGTCATGCCCTCCTCCTTGAAAACGGCCCTCACGCTCGCTGCCCTGGCCGCGCTCAGCGCCTGGGCTGCCGCGCGGAGCCCACTCCAACCCGTCACCGTGAGCGCTCCCCTTCAGCCGCAGCCCACCGCGGACCGCCCAGCGCGCGCTAGCCTCTGCCCCGCCCTGACCCTCCCCGACGACGGCGTCTGCGTGCCGCTCCCCGAAGCGCCGCTGCCCACCCCCTGACGACCGACGGCGGAGGGCCCCACCTCCTGGCGCGCCGTCCGAGCACCCTCCCTGGGGGCGACGGGGCCTCAACGGACCAGCTTGTAGCCGAAGCCGTAGACCGTGAGGATGTGCACGGGCTTGTCGGCCTTGGGTTCAATCTTCTTGCGAAGCTTGACGATGAAGTTGTCGATGGTGCGGTTGGAGGACGTGGCCTCGACCCCCCACACCTTGTTGAGCAGCTCATCGCGGCTCACCGGCTGTCCCGTGCGCTCGCTCAGATAACGCAGCAGCTCCACCTCATAAAAGCTGAGCTGCTCGCTCGTACCGTCACGCTCCAGCGTGTGCGTGGCGAAGTTGATCGTCGCCGGCCCGATGGTCAAGCTCGCCGCCTCGGTGGGGCGTGTTGCTCGGCGAAAGAGCGCGCGGATCCGCGCGACCAGCTCCCCGATCCCGAAGGGCTTGGTCACGTAGTCGTCCGCCCCCGCGTCTAGGCCACGGATTTTGTCGGCCTCCTGACTCCGCGCGGTCAGCATCAGGATGGGGACGAAGGCGTCCTCGCGGCGGATCTCTTGGCACACCTGGTAGCCGTTGATGTCCGGCAACATCAGATCCAGCAGCACCGCCTGAGGGCGCTCCGAACGAGCCAGCGCCACCCCTCGACGGCCCGTGTCGGCGGTCAGTACCCGGAAGCCCTCGAACTCGAGCGCGTCCTTGAGCCCCAGCGCCAAGTGCGGCTCATCGTCGATGACCAAGATGGTGGGCTTCGGATCCATGGCGCCTCGGAGGAAGAGCTCTTAGCCCCGACGCGGCGATGGGGCGACGCTGGAGATCCAGCCTCGCCCCATCTCGGCCCCCCACCACGCCTCCAGGGTGGCGTGGTGGGACTCGGACCTCTCCGCGGCTCTCTTGGCTACTCGCTGATGGCGTCGCCCAAGCACGCGAAGGAGAGCGTCGCCCCGGCCGCAGGCAGCCGGTTGTTGTCACTCGAGACCAGGCGCAGGAGCTGCTTCTCGGTCGAGCCGCAGTCCTTCAGGAGCGGGCTGTTCGGATCGTCGATGTAGCACCAGGCCGGCTGCGAGGAGTTGGGGTCATTGAGGCACGCCTGCTTGGCGGCGTCGCCCGGATCCATGTACTCGCAGAGGCAGAGCGCCTCGCAGGCCGGGAGGCCCACGCCGCCGCACAGCTTCTTCTCCTTGAGCTGCTTGCGCAGCGCCTTGGCGACGTCCGCGGAGACGTCCGTGCGGAGCATGTTGGCGTCACAGGCGGCGCAAGAGCCGCCGGTCATGGCTGGATCGTACGACTCCACCAGGCGACAGGCCACCTCGCCGTCAGCGTCCTTCGCCAGCTTGCGCGGCAAGCAGCGGCCACTCAGCGCTTCCTTCAAGCGCTCGATGATCGCGCTGACCGCCGGGGTGTAGCCGTAGCCATCGTAGTTCGGATCGCCGAGCGGCTGCTTCGGGCAAATGGAGCCGACGATGGCGTTGTTGCCGAAGTCACGCAGGACCGTGAGCTCACGCGCGCCGGGGTAGGCCTTGGCGTAGGTCTGCGTCTTGTTGTTGCAGAGGGGCTTCTCGGTGTTCTTGTTGCAGTCACAGCCTTGAGATTGATTGGTGCAGTCCCTCGGCGTCTCCAGCTCGTAGACGCAGGCGTACTGGAGGTCCGCGCCCTGCGGATCCCACTCCGAGCCGTTGACGGGGTTACGCGGACCGCCGTACGGCGTGATGGACACCCCCGGGAGGAAGGGGTGATCCCCCTGCCGCGGCCGATCCGACTCGATCATGAATGGATCCCGCGGGACGCCGTTGGTGCTGGCGTCTCCCAAGAGGTCCACCCAGCGCCCCTTGGCCATCAGCTCCGAGGCCTTGAGGTACTTGAGCGGCACGGCCGGGTTGTCGCGCGAGGCGTCGGTGGCGACGTCCTGCCAGGGGACGCCCACGATGCCTGCGAAGAAGATCAGATCTGGATTGCGCGGCGGCTTCCCCGTGTTCTGCAGATCTTGGAACAGCGGGTTGGGGACGCCGATGGCGCCGTTCCCGCAGGAGAGATCCCAGCTCCCCGGGCAGATCTCCCGCATCTTGAGCGCGTTGACGTAGCGCTGGGTGGGATAGAGCATCTCGAAGCCGAAGCGGCGCTTCTGCTCCCAGCACCGGAGGTTGTTGTTGTCCTCCTCCGGGGTGAAGCCACCCTTCTTACACTCCACGTCGTCCGGCGGCGCGGTGCAGCCGCTCGGCGCCGAGGGGACCGCGCAAGAGAGGCAGCACGGCGAATTCGGGTTCTCGTTGCAGGCCGACGTAGAGCGCGGCAGCGACGGCGCGCCGATCAGGTACCCTTGCCCATCCGAGTCGATGATGGAGCAGTCGTTCTCGTCCGTCAGCATCACGATGGCGACGAGGGAGTCCGGGCGAAGGAAGGCCGCCCGCTGAGCGAGCACCGTCTCGTTGACGATGATGTTGCCGTTGCCGTCGCGCTCCGGGCCGCTGTGGAGCGGATCGGTCTTGACGATCTTCTTGGGCGGCTGCGGGTCGATGAGGAAGCGGTACCAGGACTCGAGCTGAGCCTCGAAGCCACAGCCGTTCTCACCCGTCGCCGTGATGTGCGTGGTGAAGTTCGCCTTGAGGCGGTTGGCGTCCGACTCCCCGCCCTTCTCCGGCCCCCAGAAGAGGAAGCCGTTGGCATCGTAGCTGGAGCCGGGAGGGAGCGAGCGCACCGAGCCCATGAGCTGCGCATGGTCATCCTCCGCGTCCTTGCCGCAGATCCCGGACTCCATGCCATGCGAGCCTAGGCTGGAGCTGATGACGCCGATGTGGATGTCGTTGATCGGGGAGAACTCCTGCTGGAGCGGGCTCACGCAGCCGCCGGCCGGGGGCGCCGTGGGAGGCACGTTGGCGTCGTCCGGGTTGACGCAGAAGGGCGTGACGAGGCGCTCCACCAGCTTGGGGACGGCCTTGCCCAGCAGCACCTGCTTGTCGGCCATGGAAATGGAGTTGTCCACCATGAACAGCAGGTCGATCTTGTCCACTCGGTCTTGGTTGAACTGATCGATGAACACGTTGGTGGTGTTGGGGGTCTGCTTCGCCAGCGGGCGCGTGAGGCAGCCGGCGCCGGCGCCTCCGAGCCCGATGGCGGCGGCGCTGACCGCGACGCTGGTGCGCAGCCAGCGGGAGGTGCGGCTCTTGGGGGACGGGTTCATCGAAGATACTCCTTCACTGGAATACGAGCTGTACGGTGCAGCCGAAGCCATCAACGCTTAGGGGAACGAGGGCGCGACCGCCCACGGGCGACCAGCCATCGTTCGCCCGTCAGAAAAACTCGGGGCGAGGGTAAAGGGGCGGAACAACTTCTGTCAATCGACGTTCTCGGGGACGGAGAGGAAGCGCCTGGGGCTCGAGCCGCGCGATTTCATGCCGACTCAGGCTAGGATTAGCAATTTATGTGCCAGCTTCAGGGGCGCCGTTTCTCAGGCTCCACGTCGGAGGGCCGCCTACTTCGTTGGCAGATACCTCAACGGAGTAGGCGTGTCCGACGGTGGCGGCACGGCGTCCGGCGCCCCCATGGGCGGCTCCGCAGAGGCCTCCTCGCACCCCAGCGCGCCGCGCGCCACGGCCGCTCGCAGGGCTGCGACCTGGGCTCGCCGGGTTCCCGCGATGGCGAGCAGCCGCTCATCGGTCGCCGCCAGGACCGCCTCGAGCGAGCCCAGCTCGGTGAGCCACGCGGTGCGCGTCTTCGGGCCGATCCCGGGGACGTCGTCGAGCATCGAGCGAAGCTGGCGGGCCTGACCCGCTTTGATCCTCCCTCGGTTGGAGAAGCGGTGGGCCTCGTCCCTGACCCGCGTGAGCAAGAGCCACTCCGCGCTGTTGGGGCGCAGGGCGATCGGGTTTTTCTGCCCCGGTAGGTACGCTCGGTCGACCAGCTTGTCCCCCGTGACGGTCTCGCGCTCCTTGGCGAGCCCGACGATGGGCAGCTCGAAGAGCCCGAGATCTTGCGCGGCGGTGAGCGCGACGCCCAGCTGACCGCGCCCGCCGTCCACGACGACCAGATCCGGTAGCGACCAGTCCGCCTCCTCGCTCTTGCCCACCGAGGCGACCGCGCCATCCCGCGCGAGCAGGCCGCGCCGAAAGCGCCGCGCCAGCACCTCGCGGATCGCCCCGTAGTCGTCGCCCTCCGCCACCGCCCGCAGCTTGTACGTCCTGTAGTGCGCCTTGTCCGGGAGGCCGTCGCGCAGCGCGACGACGGCGCCCACGCCATCTTTTCCGCCCAGGTGGGAGATGTCCACGCACTCGATGCGCCTCGGCAAGGTGGGCAGGCGCAGCCTCTCCTGCAGGCGCCCCAGTCGCTCTCCCAGATCCTCTTTGGCGCGACGCTTCTCGGCGAAGGCGTGGCGCGCGTTGTCCGTGGCGAGCGCCAGGAGCTTGGCGCGAGGGCCACGCCGCGGGACGCTCAAGCTGCAGCGCCCGGCGCCTGCCTCTCCTCGCGCTCGCGCGAGCTCTCGGCGCCGGTCGGTCAGCCACTCTGCCACGCCCGCTGCGCCCTCGGGGAGCAGCGGCAAGAGCACCTCCGCCGGCACCATCCCCTGCCCCGGCCCATCGTCGCCGTAGTGCTCACGCAGGAACGCGGCCACGACCTCGTCGTCCGGCAGCTCGACCCGAGCGCTCGAGAAGCTGACGATGTCGGTCACGCGCCCGCCGCGCACGTACAGGACGCTCAGCTCCACCAGCTCGCCCTCCCGGTAGAGCCCGAGCACGTCTTGGTCTCCCTGCCCGACCACCTCGACGCTCTGGTGCTCGCGGACGGCGCGGAGCGCCGCCAGGTTGTCCCGGTAGGTCGCCGCCCGCTCGTACTCGAGCTGGGCGCTCGCCTCGCGCATCCGCTGCTCGAGCTGCCGCTGGAGCTCGTCGTACCGCCCCTCGAGAAGCAGCACCACGGACCGGAGCTGCTCCGCATACAGCTCGCGGTCGATCTCGAACGCGCAGGGCGCGAGGCAGCGCTTGATCTGGTACTGCAAGCAGGGGCGCGTGCGGCTCTCCAGCTCTCGATCGGAGCAGGTGCGTAGCTGAAAGTGCTTCTCCACCAGGTGGAGCAGCCGCCGCGCCGCCGTCGCGGAGTGATACGGCCCGAAGTAGCGGGCGCCGTCCGCTTTGGGGCGCCGCACCAGCTCCAGGCGTGGGAAGGGGTGCTGCTGCCCGAGCCTCAGGGTCAGAAACTCCTTGTCGTCTCGGAGCTTCACGTTGAAGCGCGGCTGATGCTCCTTGATGAGGCTGTTCTCGAGCAGCGCCGCCTCCTTCTCGCTGCGGGTCACCAGCGTCTCGAGGTCGACCGCGTGGCGCCGCAGCAGCGGGACGAAGGCGCGGCTGTCCGAGGAGCCCGACTGGAAGTAGCTCCGCACCCTCGCGCGCAAGCTCTTGGCCTTGCCGACGTACAGCAAGCGCCCCTCGGCGTCGCGGAACAGGTAACAGCCCGGGCTGGTAGGGAGGTCCGCCAGCTTGCTCTCGATGAGCTCGGAGGTCACTCGAGGCGACTTACCACGCCGCCGAGCGGCTGACCCGGGGGCCGTGCCAAGCGACGGGCCTCTGCTATGACGGCCCGCGTGACGCGCTCGTCGGAGTTCCTTCGCCTTGGCAGTAGCGCCGCCGCCATGCTCGGCGTCGCCGTGGGCTGCGGCCTCGGGATCGGCTTCTTGCTGGTGCCGCGCGCGGCGGGCCCCGGCGACCCTACGGAGCCCGCGCCCGTCGTCCAGCTCCTGGGCGCGCCCCTCCCCCTCGACGAGCAGACGATCGAGGAGGCCAGCGCGCGGGTGCGCCGCTACCTGGCGAGCAAGGTGTCCCTCGAGCTCGGAGAGGGCAAGCGCGCCGAGCTGCCGCTCGGTAAGCTCGGCGCGCAGCTCGACCGCGCGCGCCTCGCGCAGCTCATCCGCGACACTCGGGATCCCACGAGCCCGCTGCGACGCGCGCGGCGCAGCGCCGGCCTCAGCGACCCCTTGGTCCTGCCCTTACCCATCGAGCTGCGCCCGGAGCTCGCCATCGCCGAGCTCGAGCGGCTCAAAGACAGCTTCGATCGGCTCCCCGTCGACGCGCGGATGGATCTCGAGAACAAGCGCCTCGTGCCAGAGTCCGTCGGCAAGCTGCTCGACGTGGACCGGACCTACGCCAGCCTCCGGCTAGCGGCGCAACAGGGCGCTCCCAGCGCCACCGCGAGCTTCGAGGAGCGCTTACCGCGCCGGCGCACCGCGCAGCTCAACGACGTGGTGATCGACGACGTCATCGGCTGGTTCGAGACCAATTACCAGCGAGGAGAACGCTACGAGGCGCGCACCTACAACCTGCGCCTCGCCGCCTCCAAGCTCGACGGCACCGTGCTCATGCCGGGGGAGGTCTTCGACTTCAACGAGGTGGTCGGCCCGCGGGACGAGGCCGCGGGGTACAAGGTGGCCACGGTCATCGCGCAAGGGGAGCTGGTGGACGGGATCGGCGGCGGCACCTGTCAGATCTCGGGAACCCTCCACGGCGCCGCCTTCTTCGCGGGGCTCCAGATCGTCGAGCGCTACGCCCACACGCGCCCGAGCAGCTACATCAAGATGGGGATGGACGCGACCGTGGTCTACCCCACCATCACCTTCCGCGTCGCCAACCCCTTCTCCTTCCCCGTGGTGCTCCACCAGACGGTCAAGGACGGCGTCGTGCGCGCGGAGATCTTGGGGCCGAAGCGCACCCGCACGGTCACCATGATCCGCAAGATTGACGGGTTTCTGCCCTTCGAGGAGCAGGAGCGACCGGACCCCTCGCTGCCCGAGGGGCTGAAGGTGTTGTCGCAGCGCGGGGTCCCCGGCTTCAGGCTGCACCGCTACCGCATCGTCCGGGAGGGGCAGCACGCGGTGCGCGAGCGCTGGAACGACGTCTACCCGCCCACCACGCAGATCGTCCGTGTGGGGACGGGCGCGCTGGCGAAGGAGGGGGTGCGCGTCCAGGACGACCCCCACCCGGAGTACCTCGCCGACGAGCTGCTGACGGTCACCCAAGGACCGGACGATGGGAACGGCTCGGGCGGCTCCCTCCGGGAGAACCGGGAGCCGGGGCGCTATGGAAAGCCTGGCTGGACGGAGCAAGCCAACATGCCGCACTGGCGGGGCTCGAGCCCTCCTTGACCCACCGGGCACGATTCCCGTAGCCTCACGGGTACCATGTCGCTTCGCCTCCTGCCCTCGCTAGGACGTTTCTCCGCTCTCGCCCTCTCGACGCTGTGCGCCAGCGGTTGCGGCGGCGCCGCCAAGGCCAGCGTGCCCGACGTCCCGCCCGTCGTGATGCCGGCGGCCGGGGGCGGGGACGACATGTTCGGTGGTGGGGACGACGCAGCCGGTGACCACGCTCCGGCTCCTGCGGCCACGGCGGAGGAGCCGCCCGCCGAAGAGGCCACCCCTCAAGACGCGGCAGCGCCAACGCCGCCGAAGGCGACCACGCCCCCGGCGGCTCCACCGAAGGCGCCTGCGCCTCCAGCGGCTCCAGCGAAGCCCGGCGCCAGCCACCCGCGCTGAGCCGAGCGGCGGCGCCCTTCGCCGCGGCCTGCGGCGCTCGTGCGCCGCGCGAGCGACGCGGCCGGCTCGCGGGCCGTTGACGCCCGCGGCTTGCACTCACGCGACTTCGCGCTAGCAGCTAGCTTGCAATGGCGATGAGTATCTCTGAACCCGAGCCCTCCGAGGACGAGGCCCCCACCTCCGCAGCGCCTCGCGCCGTAGACTGGGAGAACCCGCGCGTCTCCGCGATCCTCGCGGCCGCTGCCAGCTGCTTCGCGAGGAGCGGCTTCAGCGCCACGACGCTCGCAGAAATTGGCCGGGAGCTCGGGCTGCGCAAGAGCATCGTCCACTACTACTTCGCCAGTAAGACCGCCCTCATCCATGAGGTCCAGAGCCTCAGCTATCACCGCTACGTCGGTCGCGTCCGCGCGGCGCTAGAGGCGGCGGAGGGCCCCCCCACCGAGCGCGCCGTCCGGGCGCTCTCCTCGCTCTGGGAGGAGATCAAGCGCGACCAGGCAACCACGGCGCTCAACGTGGAGGTCTGGGCGGCGGCGCGGCGAGACGCGGAGCTCAAGCGGCGCTCGGCGGCCTTGCAGCGAGACGCTCGGCAGCTCATCGCCAACGGCGTGGTCGAGGCGCTGGGGGCCACGGCAGAGCGGCTCAGCCTGCGCACCGAGGCGCTCAGCGCGCTCATCCTCGCGACGCTCAACGGGCTCGCGGTGACGGACTACCTCGAAGAGACCCCTCCTCAGACGGACGAGGCCTTCCAGCTCTTTCTCCACCTGTTGACCTTGGGCCTGGAGAAGGCGGAGCAGCGCTCGGCCAAGGCTCCCTAGCGCACGCGCGGCAGCTCCGGTCGCCGCGCGCTGGGCGGCCACGGGCGCTCCCCGGCAGGGCGCGGCGCTCCATCTCGGCCCCGGTCCGGCCTCGGCGCTTGGCCTGTGACCCGTGATGAGGCATGGTTGTCGCACTCGATGCGACTGGTCGGTGTCCTCGTCTCGGCATCACTCCTCGGCGTCTGCCATAACGCTCAGGCGCGCGTCGCGTGGGCGCCCCCGCGCAGCCCCGCGCAGCTCTTGAGCCAAGCGAGCGACGACGCGCTCGCCCCCTTGAACGGGGAGCCGCTCTCACCGCTCAGCTGGCTGTCGTACTCCGTCGCCGCCAGCGCCCGCTTCCGCCTGAGCGGCGCGCAAGACTATGACTTGCTCGCTCGCTACCTGAACCCAGCGCAGGCGCGCACCCCGGAGTGGCGCGGGTTCTGGCTGGGCCGCTACGGTCATCGCACCTGGACCTGGAGCGCCCCGCTCCTGTGGAGTGCGGAGGCGGCGGACACCGAGCCCGCGCCTCCGCCCGCATCATCGACGGACTGGGGGCTCGACCTGAAATGGGAGCCCTTGCGCCTGGCGCTGCAGCCGCAATTTGCCACCCATCGCCTCGCGCCGCTGGTGGAGGCCCCGGAGCCGCTGCACTCTGGCGTCGAGGTCCAACCTAGCTGCGCCGATGGTCGCGTGCCCCGTCCGGTCACCCTCGGGCGCTTCGGTGCGGAGACCGATCGCTTCGCGCTCTTGGAGTGCGATGGCTCCATCGCGCCGGAGGCCTTGGACCGCCTCAGCGTCATGGCACGACCGCCCGGGGCACCGCGCCCCGAGCTGCCCCTGCCGGACGTGCCCACGGCGGATGAGCTTTACCCCGGAGAGTGGCTGCCGCAGGTCAAGATGCTGCACCCGCGGCTCGTGTGGGCCTTGGAGCGCATCGCCAGCGCCTTCCCGGGGCGCCCCATCTACATCGTCAGCGGCTACCGCCGCGGCAGCCACGCCAGCTACCACACGCAGGGGCGCGCGCTGGACCTCTCGGTCTGGCACACCAGCAACGAAGAGGTGCTCGCCGTGTGCCGCAAGCTCAAAGACGTGGGCTGCGGCTACTACCCCTACAACAAGTTCATCCACCTCGACGTGCGCGGCGCCAACACCGGGCACACCCTGTGGATCGACGCCTCCCAGCCCGGCGAGTCCTCGCGCTACGTGTCGAGCTGGCCCGGCGTCGTGGAGGGCGGCGCCACGAGCTGGGCCGTCGGCGAGTGACCGGAGCCATGAACCTCACGCAGCTTCGCGCCCAAGACGTGGCCGTCGGGACGCTGCGGCGAGCGCTGCAGCTCGGGAAGGTGCACCACGCTTATCGCTTCGAGGGCCCAGCCGGCGTCGGCAAGGAGCTGGCGGCCCTCGCGCTCGCCCGAGCGCTGCTGTGTGAGGCGCCCACCCCCGAGGCCTGCGAGCGGTGCCGCGCCTGTCGGCTCGCCGCGAGCTGGAGCGACGAGTCCCCCCAGCTCCCGCAGCACCCGGATTTGGTGCTGCTCCAGCGCGGCCTCTACCCACCCTCCAGCTTGGGCCCCGACGCCAGCGCGGAGGCCACCCAGCTCGGCGTCCATCAAGTCCGGCGGCTCGTGCTCGGGCGCCTCGGCTTCCCGCCGCACGAAGGGCGCGCGCTCGTCTTCATCATCCGTGACGCCGATGAGCTCAGCCTCTCGGCGGCCAACCTCCTGCTCAAGACGCTCGAGGAGCCCCCTCCGCAGACCTATTTCGTGCTGCTCACCAGCCGCCCGGCGCGCCTGCTCGACACCGTCCGCTCACGCACCCTGGCGGTGCGCTTCCATCGTCTCCCGGACGCCGTGGTGGAGGAGCTCTTGGCGCTCCGCTCACACCCCAAGGAGCTGGCCGCCCTCGCGCAAGGCAGCATCGGCATGGCGCTGGAGCTCGCTCACGACGAGCACCGGCAGGCTCGGGAAGACTTCCTGGCGCGCGCCCAGGCGGCCCTCACCGCGGGCGACCTCACGCCGAGCTTGGGGCTCGTGGACAAGGGCACCGAGCGCGGTGAGCTGCGCCTACGGCTGCTCTTCTTGGCCCAAGCGCTGGCGCAGGAGGCGGGCCGCGCGCTCAGCGAGGCGCCCTCGGCGGCGCGGATCTCCGCGGAGCGCCACGCCATCGTGCTCGCGGCGCTCCGCCACCTCGAGGGCAACGTGGCGCCAGCGCTCGCGGTGGAGTCCATGATGATCCAGCTCCGCCGGGTCGGCTGAGGCGCGCGCTCAGCCCGCGCCCCCCAGCGCGCGATGCAGCGCGCGCGCTCTCTCGAGGAGCCGAGGCAGGGTGGGCGACTCCGGCAGCAGCGCCCCGATCACCGCGCCCACGGCTCCCAGCGCAGCGATCCGCTCGGCGTCCTCCAGCCCGATCCCGCCGATGGCCACGAGCGGGATCCCCGCCGCGTGCGCCGCGCGGCTCGCTGCGCGCAAGCCGGGCAACCCCACCACCGGGTCCGCCCCCTGCTTGGACTGCGTGGCGAACACCGGGCCGAAGGCGACGTAGTCCGGACGCTCCGCCAGCGCCGCCTCGAGCTGGCCAAGATCGTGCGTGGACACGCCGACGCGCAGGGCGCCAAACCGGCGCCTCAGCAGCTCGAGCGGCACGTCCGTCTGACCGACGTGGACGTAGGGGGCGCCGGCCAAGAGCGCGAGGTCCGCCCGGTCGTTGACGACCAACTGCGTCCCTGCCGCCTCGCAGCGCGCCGCGAGCTGCTCGAGCAGCCGGAGCACCTGCCGAGCGCCTTGGCGCTTGGCGCGCACCTGGAGCCAGCGTGGACGTAGCGTGAGCCAGGTCTCGGCCAGCGGCAGCGGCTCCAGGCTCCGCTGCTCGAGGGCGTCACAGTCGAGGATGGGGTAGAGCCCACGGTAGGTCATGGGGCCTCAGCTTGGCGCGGCACATTAGCCCCGTAAACGCTGGGCCTCCGGCGCGCCGTGGCGGGGGTGCACGGGCGCGCCGGTCGCGCCACGGCTCCCCTCCCCAGGCCTGCGCCGCCATGGTAGGTCACGTCCATGGCGGCGCATCGACCGAGTCCCCGGCGCCTGAAGGCACAGCCCTGGGCCCTGGGCGCGCTCCTGGTCACCTCGAGCGCCCTCGCGGCGCCGCCCTCGCCGCCTCCTGCCGCACCTGGGGAGGCGGACCAGCACGGGCTCGCCCTGAGCGTGGAGGCGAACGGCCCGTCCTTGCCGTGGACGCTCCGGCTCGAGCATCGCGGCAGCGCGCCCGTGCAGGTCGTCGCGGACCCGCGGCTGCTCTGGTTCGAGGTGCGCGTCCCGGGGAAAAAGCAGGTGCATCAGTGCCGCCTCCCCCCAGAGCTGCGGCCTAGCGAGCCCAAGGCCTCGCAGTGGTTGACGCTCTCCCCGGGGGAGGCGCTGGAGGGGCGGTTCGATCCGCGGCTCTACTGCTTCGCCACCGGTGGCCAGGTGGTGCTGGTACCAGGGGCGCAGGTGCAGGCCTACCTCGGCTGGCCCGAGGAGCGGCGTCGGCGCTGGCGTCGCGGCAAGCGCGAGGCGCTGCCGGAGCGCGCGCCCTTCGTCGCGAAGGCGGCGGCCGAGCAGCAGAGCCCCCCACTCAAGCGGCTCGTCGCGGCAAGCTTCGCCTTGGACTCTCGCTACGCGCGCTGGAGCGCGACGGCGCTCCCCAGCGAGGAGACGGCGCGCAGCCCGCTCGAGCTGAGGGTGACCGCCGGCTCGGACGTGGCGCAGGAGCGCAGCGCCAGCGTGAGCGTGACGGTGCGCAACGTCTCCAAGGAGAAGCGCCTGCTCTTCGTCCGGCGAGATCTCCTGCGCTTCGAGGTGAGCGGTCCGGAGGGCAGCTTCTCGTGCACGCCCGAGCCAGGCGCCTTCCACCCGTCAGCGCAGTCCTTCTCGACCCTCGCGCCCCAAGGCTCGCTGAGCCTGAGCACGCGGCTCCGCGAGCTGTGCCCGCCGCACAGCTTCGATCGCGCCGGCCTCTACCTGGTGCACGCCCGCCTCGTGGCCTCCAGTGACGGCGCCGAGTGGGGCTACGAGGCCTTCGTCGGAGAGCTCTCGTCCGAGGTGCCTGGCGTCGTGCGTATCCGCCAGGGGGAGCTCGGCCTCGTCCCTCCACGGCTGGAGCGCGTCACGCCTCCCTCCACGAGCGAGCCCACGCCCGCCGGCGGCCAGCGCCCCCGTGACTGACGCGCCTCCCCCTCACGGTGAGCGCCCTGGGCCGCGCTCGCAGCACACCCCGCTGCTGCTAGGCCTGCTCGTCCTGAGCAGCCTCGGGGTGGGCTGGCTCATCCGCTGGATGCTCCTCCACCCCTGACGTCGCCCTGCGGACGCGAGCCTTCGCCCGCGCTTCGCGCTAGGGTCGTCCCCGCCGGGGAGGAGGCGCTCGCCTGGCTCCACCCCGCTCTCCAGCACGAGGCCCCCCATGAGCAAGACACCCAAGCCCCCCCCCACGCACCTGACGACGCAGTTTGGCGCCCCCGTGCCGAACAACCAGGACAGCCTCACAGCGGGCCCCCGCGGCCCCCTCTTGGCGCAAGACGTGTGGCTCCAGGAGAAGCTCGCCAACTTCGTCCGCGAGGTGATCCCCGAGCGCCGCATGCACGCCAAGGGCTCCGGCGCCTTCGGGACCTTCACCGTCACCCATGACATCACGCGCTACACGCGCGCGCGCCTGTTCGAGAAGGTGGGCAAGCAGACGGAGCTGTTCGCGCGCTTCACCACCGTCGCTGGAGAGCGCGGCGCGGCCGACGCCGAGCGGGACATCCGCGGCTTCGCCCTCAAGTTCTACACGGAGGAGGGCAACTGGGACATGGTGGGCAACAACACCCCCGTCTTCTTCATCCGTGACCCGCGCAAGTTTCCGGACCTGAACAAGGCGGTCAAGCGCGATCCTCGCACCAACCTGCGCAGCGCCAGCAACAACTGGGACTACTGGACCCTGCTCCCCGAAGCGCTGCACCAGATCACCATCACCATGAGCGACCGCGGCATCCCGGCCAGCTATCGCCACATGCACGGCTTCGGCTCCCACACCTACAGCTTCTGGAACGCCCAGGGCGAGCGCTTCTGGGTGAAGCTCCACTTCCGGACGCAGCAGGGCATCAAGAACCTCACGGACGCGGAGGCGGAGGCGCTGATCGGCAAAGACAGAGAGAGCCACCAGCGCGATCTCTACGACGCCATCGAGCGCGGGGACTTTCCGAGGTGGACCTTGTACGTGCAGCTCATGCCGGAGCTCGACGCCCAGAAGGTCGCCTTTCACCCCTTCGACCTGACCAAGGTCTGGTCCCAGCGCGCCTATCCCTTGATCGAGGTGGGGCAGGTGGAGCTCAACCGCAACCCGGAGAACTTCTTCGCGGACGTCGAGCAGAGCGCGTTCTCTCCCAGCAACCTGGTCCCCGGCATCGGCGTCTCCCCGGACCGGATGCTCCAAGCCCGGCTCTTCAATTACCCGGACGCCCAGCGTTACCGCCTCGGGGTCAACTACCATCAGATCCCTGTCAACGCGGCGCGCTGCCCCGTGCACAGCAACCACCGCGATGGCTACGGGCGCGCGGACGGCAACTACGGCGGCAGCGCCCACTATCACCCGAACAGCCACCAGCAGTGGCAGGAGCAGCCCGAGTTCCGCGAGCCGCCCCTCCAGCTCAGCGGGGACGCGGACTGGTGGGACTTCCGCAAGGACGACGCCGACTACTTCCGGCAGCCGGGAGATCTGTTCCGGTTGATGGGCCCTTCCGAGCGGCAGGCGCTGTTCGACAACACGGCGCGGGCGCTCGGGGACGCGCCGGACGAGGTCAAGCGGCGGCACGTCCACCACTGCAGCCAGGCCGACCCCGCCTACGGCGCGGGGGTGGCCAAGGCGCTCGGCTGGTGAGCGGGCGCCGCGGCGGGAGGAGCCAGCGCGCTCCATCCGCCCAGGAGGCCCGGCCGCGAGGCGCGCGCGGGCGGCGGAGCGGTAGGGGCGGGCGCGCGCGGCAGCGCACGCTCGGTTGACGCCCCCCGCCGCACCATCGATGCTGCGGCCATGAGCGAGCGAGTGTCGGTGAGCGTGACGGGGGGGGTGGCGGACGTGCGCCTACAGCGACCTGACAAGCGCAACGCGCTCGATCTGCCCATGTTCGAGGGGCTGGTCGCCGCGGGGCAGCGGCTGATGAGCGAGCCTGGGCTCCGCGCCGTGGTGCTCTCCGGGGAGGGCAAGGCCTTCTCCGCTGGCTTGGATTTCATGAGCTTCGTGGCGCTGGGGCAGGAAGGCACCACCAAGATGCTCGCGCGCGGTCCGGAGAGCCCCGCGAACCTCGCGCAGCGCGTCGCCTGGATCTGGCGGGAGCTGCCCGTCCCCGTCATCGCCGCCATCCACGGCCCTGCCTTCGGGGGGGGCCTACAGATCGCGCTCGGTGCGGACGTGCGTCTGCTCGGTCCGGACGCGGAGCTCAGCGTGATGGAGATCCGCTGGGGCCTCATCCCGGACATGACCGGCTCGCGCACCTTGCTCGAGCTGCTCCCCCTGGACGTCGCGATGGAGCTGACCTTCACGGGCCGCATCGTCCGCGCCGAGGAGGCGATCCGCCTCGGGCTCGGCACGCGCCTCGAGGCGGACCCCCACGCCGCCGCGCTCGCGCTGGCGCGGCTCATCGCCACCAAGAGCCCCCACGCCATCCGCGCCGGCAAGCGCCTGCTGCGCGAGGCGCGCGGCCTCGCCACCGCGCCGCTGTTCGAGCTGGAGACCCAGCTCCAGGTGGAGCTGCTCGGTAGCCACAATCAGCTGGAGGCCGTCAGCGCCAACCTGCAGAAGCGAGAGCCCGTCTTCGAGGACCCGTAGCGCCGGCCTGCGCCGCGCTCAGCGCCCCGTCCACACCGGAGGGCGGCGCTGGAGGAAGGCGCTGAGCCCCTCCCGCGCGTCCTCCGTGCCCAGGCACTCGAACAGGCGCGCCTCGAGCAGGCGGAGCTTCTCGTCGAGCTCCAGGCCCTCGACGTCCGCCATGGCGCGCAGCCCCAGCGCCATGGTGCTCCCGCTCTTGCTCGTGACGAGCGTCACGTAACGCTGGACGGCGGCGTCCAGCTCCGCGGGGGGCACCACGCGGCTCAGCAGCCCTACCTGCTCGGCCTCCACCGCGCTCCACTTCTCCCCGCCCAGCATCATCTCCAGCAGGCGGCGTCGCGGCACCAGCCGCTCGAGCAGCGCGTAGATCATGAAGGGGAAGAGCCCGACGTTGACCTCCGGCGTGCCCAGCTTGGCCTCCGCGCTGGCGACGGCGAAGTGGCACGCCGCCACCAGCCCCAGCCCGCCGCCCAGCGCGTGCCCGTTGACGCGCGCGATGAGCGGCTTGCTCGAGCGCCAGAGCGCGAGCAGCAGCTCCGGGTAGCCGCCCTTCGACGCCAGCGCGTCCTGCTCTCCGCCGCTGAGCTGCTGGAAGTCCCCGCCCACGCAGAAGGCCTCCCCGGCGCCGGTGAGCACGATGCAGCGGATCTCCTGCGCCGCCAGGGCGTCCTCCAGGGCCCACAATAGCTCGTTGGCCATGGCCGCGCCGATGGCGTTGCGCCGCTCTGGGCGGTTCAACGTGAAGGTGGTGACGGGCCCCTGCGTCGTCACCACCACGGTGCGGTACGCGCGCGCCTCGGCGCTCATCACATCACCTGCGGGCGGTGGAGGATCTCGCGGGCCTCCTCGACCGTCGCCGGGCGACGGCCCACGTCCCGCACCATGCGCGCGGCCACCTCCACGAGCTGACCGTTGGACGTCGCCATCGGCCCGCTCGGAAGGTAGAGGTGGTCTTCCAAGCCCGTGCGGATGTTACCGCCCAGCACCAGGGCCGTGGCCAGCATCCGCCAGTGGCAGTGCGAGATGCCGATGACCTCCCACTCCGAGCCCGGGTGCATGATCTTGGTCTGGAGCTGCAGCGACTCCACCAGCGGGGGGATGCCGCCCAGCACGTTGACGATGAAGCTGTACTGGAGCGGCGGCTTCAGCACGCCCATGTCGATGAGCGGCGCGCAGCCCTGGGTGTGACCGCTGTCGAAGCACTCGAGCTCCGGCTTGACCCCGGCCGCGTTCATCGCCTCCAGCAGCTTGATGATCTTGGAGTACGGGTTGGGGAACACCATGTCGAACACGAAGCTCTTACGCTTGGCGCTGTACTTCGCGTAGTTCATGGTGCCCATGTTGAGCGCGGCGATCTCCGGGGTGGCCTGCTGGATGCAGCCGACCTGCTCGCTCACGTCGTCGCTCATGGTGCCCGTGGACCAGTTGAGCAGCACGGGGCTGCGGCGCCGCACCTCGGCCTTGATGCGCTGGAAGGTGCTGGGGGCGAAGGTGGGCGTCCCGTCGTCGTTGCGCCCGTGGATGTGGACCACGGACGCGCCCGCCTCGTAGGCGCGGCGCGCCTCCTCCCCGATCTCCTCCGGGGTGTAAGGGATGCCCTCGTTCTGGCTACGGTTGGCGAGCACACCGGTGAGGGCCGCGGTGATGACGCAGACGTCGGGATCTCGTTCCTTCATGGGCTGCCTCCTGTGCGAGCGTGGGACCGCTGCTCCGCTACCACGAAATGCTCGGGGAGCGGGAGTCCTGCGTGCTGGCCGCCGGCCGGAGCGGGACTCAAGGCGCGGCGCGGCGGGCCTCCTCCAGCTCGGCGAGCCCCGCCTTGGCGCGTGGATCTTCCGGGTCCAAGGCGAGCGCGCGCCGGTAAGCCACCTCCGCCTCCTCGAAGCGCCGGACGCGGCCCAGCGCGGCGCCCAGGTTCAGCCAGGCGGAGGCCAGCTTCGCGTCGAGCTGGAGCGCGGCCCGGAGGGTGGCGATGGCCTGCTCCGGGTGCCCCGCGAGCAGCTGCGCGTAGCCGAGGTTGGACGTGAAGGTGGCGCGCTTCGGCTCGAGCTCGAGCGCGCGCTTCAAGGCCTGAGCGGCGCGCTCGGGCTCATGGTGTGCCAGCAGCGCGACCCCGAGGTCTCCATGGGCGCGCGCGTCCGCGGGCGCGAGCGCCACCGCCCGCTGGTAGGCGCTGACGGCGTCCTCCACCCGGCCGCGCATCAGGTAGGCCGTGCCCAGGTTGGTGAGCCGGGACGGCTCGTTCGGGTCGAGCCGGCTCGCGCGCTCGAAGCACTGCAGGGCCTGGTCCGCCTTCCCCAGCGCCAGCCACGCGACCCCTAGCGCCGACTGGGCCTCGGGGTCCGACGGCGCCAGCTCCACCCCTCGGAGGAGCGCCTGCTCCGCAGGTGCCGCCCGCCCCAGCACCAGCAGCACGCGACCGCGCTCCACCTCCGTGGGACCGTAGCTCGGGTCGAGCGTGAGGACCGCGTCCAGCTCTCGGAGCAGCGCCAGCATCTGCCGGTCCCCGACGGCGGCCGCGTAGTCGAGCGGCAGCCCTGCCCCGGCGAGCTTCAGCCGCGCCAGCCCCACGCGCGGCGCGGGATCCTTCGGCGCGAGGCGCTGCGCCGCCGCGTAGTGCCGACGGGCCACCGCGTCTTCCCCGGCGAAGTAAGCCTTGTCACCCGCGAGGAGCTCACGATCGGCCGGCGTGTCATCGCCGCGCGCCAGGCCCCCCGGCAGGGTGCCGGGCGGACGCGGCACGACGATGGGCTGGGCGCGCTCGGCCGTGCTCGGGTGCGGCGTCAGCGGCGCGTCGCAGCTCGACGCCGACCCCTCTGCTCCCTCGGGAGGGCACGCCGCCGGCGCCAGCGCCGGCGACGCCACCGGTGGCGCTGGCGGCGGGACTTCTCCGCTCGACGCAGTGAGCGCCGCCGCGGGAGGTCCGGCCGCGGGCGCGCTCACCGGCGCCGGCGCGCAGCCGAGCGCGAGTGGCGCCCAGGCGACGACCCACCCTCGGGTCATGGCGCGCTCGCCTCCTCCACGCGCAGCTCACCTCCATCCAAGCGGAGCAGCGTGGGCCGCCCCTCGAGGGCGGTGTGCAGCAGCACGGGTCGGCGCCACAGCCGCCCGAGCGCGCGCAGCGTGTGCTCGGCGTAGTCCCGACGCAGATCCACCCCGTGGTGTTCATGCTTCAAGAGCAGCTCTCCCCGGTTCCCGTAGTTGCCGTCCGTGACGCTGATGAGGGGCTGCCCGTGGTTGGTGAGCTGCCCCAGGAGCCGCTGCTTGATCTGAACAAACTCCCTGCTCTCGATCTCGAAGCGCTCTGTCTTGCGCGAGTAGGCGTAGGTGTAAAGGCCCTGCCGGATCGCGAACTCCTCGGTGAAAAATGCGTCGATGAAGGTCACGTCAGTGTGCAGGGCTCGCACCTCGAAGAGCTTGGCGCGCCCCTCCCCGCGTCGCAAATCCCAGTGGCTCTTCTCGTCCAGGTCATCGCAAGCCTCCCAGTCGCGCCCGTGCTGCCCGCGATCCCAACGCTCCTCGATGTCTCGAAACAGCTGCACCCCCAGCTTGTAGGGGTTGAGCCGCCCTTGGCTGGTGGCCATCACGCCCGCGTTGTTCTCCGCGTAGTCCACCATCTCCGCCCAGTCCGCGACGTGCTCGGTCATCAGCTTGCTGTGCCAATAGCTGGCCCAGCCCTCGTTCATGATCTTGGTCTGAGCCTGCGGCGCGAAATAGTAGGCCTCCTCCCGGATGACCCCGAGCACCGTGCGCTGCCAGCGCTCGAGCGGAGCGTGCGCCAGCAAGAAGGCAAGCACGTCCCGGGTGGGCTCCGCGGGGAAGCGACCGCGCTGCTCGTCTCGCTCTCGCTCGAGCCTCCGGCGCTGCTCCTCCTGGTAGTCGCGCGGGTTGATGAAGTCCTCCATGTAGGGCTTCGCCTCCAGCCGCGGCACCTCCAGCGGCTCCTCTTCCCCTTCACCGACAGGCTCGGCGCGATGGCGCCTCAGGAAGCGCGAGTATGGATCGATGAGGTTCTCGAGCGAGAGGCAGTCGTCGATGAACGCCTCCACCGGCTCCAGGCCGTACCGCTCCACGATGCGCCGGACGGCGGCGGCGTGGTTGGCAAACTTGTCGATCCACTTGCGGTTGGGTGCGTAGTCGCTCCCCGCGGGCGCCGCGGCCAGCACTCGCTCGCCGGCGTCCAGATCCGTACTCCGAAACACGAAGTTGTTCTTGAAGAAGTCCACGTGCCCGTACACGTGACACATCACCATCCGCTGATCGGTGAGGCTGTTGCCCTCCAACAGGTAGGCGAAGCTCGGGGTGTTGTTGATGACCATCTCATAGATCTTCGACAGCCCATACTCCGCGCTCTTCGAGAGCTGCTCGTACTCCATCCCGAAGCGCCAGTGCGGGTAGCGCACCGGGAGCCCCCCGTAGGCGGCGATCTCGTTCATCTGGTCGTAGGCGAGCATCTCGAAGACCACGGGGAAGAAATCCAAGCCACAGGCGCGCGCCGCGGCCTCCACGCGCCCCTGCTCGACGCGCAAGTAGCGGGGCAGCTCCGTCTTTCCCAAGAGAAACGCCATCAGCGCCCTCGCCCCAAGAAGTCCCGGATGCTCTGGACGATCCCTTCACGGTCCGGGATCTCGCTGGTGACCAGGCGCGGCTCCTGCCCCAAGTGCTCCCGCAGATCGCGGAGAAACTGCCCGGACCCGTAGGGGCTCTCGACCTGCCCGTAGCCAAACTGGTTGATCCTCGGCAGCAGCGCTCCTCGCAGCAGCGTGACGCAGCTCAGGGTGTCTTCCATGCTCCAGTTGTCTCCGTCGCTGAAGTGAAAGAGGTAGGTGTTCCACTCCTCGCTGGGGTAGTGGTCCTGGAGCAGCCGAGCGCACAGCTGATAGGCGCTCGAGATCATCGTGCCGCCGGCCTCCCGCGTGCTGAAGAAGGTCTCGCGGTCCACCTCCCGCGCCTGCGCGTCGTGGATGATGTAGCGGCTCTCGAGGCCCTTGTACTGACGGCGCAGCCAGGCGTCGATCCAGAAGCTCTCGATCCGGACGATCTCCTTCTGCTCGTCCCCCATCGAGCCAGACACGTCCATCATGTAGACGATGACCGCGCTCGCCGCCGGCTCCTCCGCGGAGCTCCAGGCACGGAAGCGCTTGTCTTCACGCTGTGGCACCACGAGCGGCAGGCGCGGGTCATAGCTGCCCGAGGCGATGGCCCGCCGCAGCGCCTCCTTGTACGTGCGCTTGAAGTGCTTGAGGGACTCCGGCCCCACGCGCCGCAGCCCGGTGTATTTGTCCCGCGCCGCCGTGAGCCGCCGCTTGCCCTTGTTCTCGATCGCGGGGAGCGCCAGCTCCTCTCCCAAGAGGTCCGCGAGCTCGTCCAGCGTCACCTCGACCTCGAGCCCGTGCTCCCCGGCCTCCTGCCCCGCGCGCCCCTGCCCCTCCCCCTCTTCACCCGGCGCTCCCCCCAGCGCGTCCCCCGGGCTCCCCGGCCCTTGACCCACGCCCCCGGAATCCCGCTCTCCGAAGGTGAAGCGCGGCACGTCGATGCGGGGCACGGGGATGCTCACCAGCCCCTTGCCCTGCTTGCCGATGAGCTCCCCCTGGGTGATGTACTGCTTGAGGTTGTCCCGGATCTTGCCGCGCACGATGTTGCGGAAGCGCGTGTGATCCTGGTCAATCCTGAGCGACATGGCGTAGCGCTAGTGTCGCACAGTTCCATGCGGGAGGCCGGCGGGGCGCGGCGCCGACCCCACGGGGTGACCGCGCTCAGGGCTGGCCAGAGACGGCGCGGACCAGGAAGTAACAGAGCGCGGAGGCCAGCGCCGCCGCCGGGATGGTGAAGACCCAGGCCCACACGATGCGCCCTGCCACGCCCCAGCGCACCGCGGAGAGCCGACGCTCCGCGGAGCCCACCCCTACGATGGACCCCGTGATGGTGTGGGTGGTGGACACCGGCACCCCCAGCCAGGTGGCCATGGCCAAGGTGATGGCGCCGGAGCTCTCCGCCGCGAAGCCACCCACCGGACGCAGCTTGGTGATCTTCATGCCCATGGTCTTGACGATGCGCCAGCCGCCCGACAGCGTGCCGAGCGCCATGGCCAGGTGACAGATGAGCACGACCCAGAGCTGCGGCTCCGGGTGGCCGCTGCCAGCCTGGACGCCGGAGCTGATGAGCAGCAAGGTGATGATGCCCATGGTCTTCTGGGCGTCGTTGCCGCCGTGTCCCAGCGAATAGAGCGCCGCCGAGACGAGCTGCCCACGACGAAAGATCCGGTCCACCTGGCCCGGGCGTAGCCGGTTCAGCAAGGTCCGCACCAACTTCATGATGCTGAAGCCGAGCACCGCGCCCAGCACCGGCGCCACCACGATGAAGACCAAGGTCTTGCCGAAGGTGCCCGCGTCCAAGATGGAGAGCGAGGGGACGTTCGAGAGCGCCGCGCCAGCGAAGGCGCCCATCAGGGCGTGGCTGGAGCTGGAGGGCAGGCCCCACCACCAGGTGAGCAGGTTCCACACGATGGCGCCCAACAAGGTGGCGAAGATCACGTTGTGGGTGACGGCGCTCATGTCCACGCCCTTGGCGATGGCCGAGCTCACGTGCGTGGGGTAGACGAGGAAGGCCGCGAAGTTGAAGAAGGCCGCCCAGGCCACCGCGAAGCGCGGCGACAGCACGCGCGTGGACACCACGGTGGCGATGGAATTGGCGGCGTCATGGAAGCCGTTGATGTAGTCGAAGACCAGCGCCGCCAAGATGATGAGCAGCAAGTAGGTCGTCATCAGGAGTGCTCCAGCACGATCCCTTCGATGATGTTCGCCACGTCCTCCGCCCGATCCGTGGCGCCCTCGATGGCCCCCAAGATGTCGCGCCACTGGATGACCTCGAGGGCGTTGGCGCGCTCCTTGAGCAGGCGGGCGAGCCCCCGGCGGAACTCCCGATCGGCGTCGTGCTCGAGCTGGTTGATGGTCTCGCACAAGGCCAGCGTCTTCTCCGCCTGCTTCATGTCCTTGAGCGCGCCCACCGCCTGATCGATGGCCTCCGCGGCCTTGAGCAGGATGCGCGCCAGGTTGACGGCCTCGGCCTGCACCTCGGTCACGGCGTAGAGCGCCATCCAGTCGCTAGCGGCGTGTAGGTAGTCGAGCACGTCATCGAGCGAACTGATGAGCGCGTGGATCTCCTCGCGGTCGAGCGGGGTGATCCAGGTCTGGTGCAGGGCGCTCACCACCTCATGCGTGAGGGCATCGCCCTTGTGCTCCAGCTCCTTGATCTCCACCGCGATGCGCTCGGCCTCCGCGGGGTGCTCCATCATTTCCACCAAGCGGCCCGCCGCCTGGACGGTGACGGCCGCGTGGGATCCGAAGGCGTTCCAGAACACGCCGTCCCGGGTCAGACTCATGGGCGCCTCGCTAGCAGGGTTTCCGGGGTAGTGACAGACCTCCCGCCCTCATCCCACAGGGAGCTTTCGGTCGAGGCCCTTTCCTGGTATCCTGGCGATGCTTCTGAGGGAGATGCGAAGCGAGATGAGCGGCGGCGTGCCGGGCAATGGGGGCAGTGGTCATGGGCCGCCGGGCGGCTTCGGCGGGCCGCCGGGCGGCTTCGGCGGGCCGCCGGGCGGCTTCGGCGGGCCGCCGGGCGGCTTCGGCGGGCCGCCGGGCGGCTTCGGCCCCCCCCAGGGTGGGTTCTCCCCGCCCGCGGGCGTCCCGGGTGGGCGGCCGGCAGGGAGTCGTGCCTTCACCGCCTCGGAGCCCATCCAGTTCGCCGTCACCTGTCTGAACACCGACTTCGTGACCCTCATTCTCCCGCTCTTGGTGGTGGGTCTCATCAGCGGCGCCATCAGCCAGGGCGCCGCTCAAGGTGCGAGCGCCATCGCCGCCATCGTGGTCCAGCAGGTGAAGCCGTCGCCAGAGCTGACCCAGCTCATCAACGTCGCCCTGACCGGCTCCGGCAGCCTCCTCGCCACCCTCATCACGACCTTCTTCAACGCGGGGGTGGTGGTGTTCAGCCTCAAGGTGGTGCGCGGCGAGCGCCCGAGCTTCGGGGAGGTGTTCGCGGGCATGCCGTACTACCTGCCCTTGTTGGTCGCGTCGTTCTTGTCGAAGCTGCTCATCGGCGCTGGCCTGCTGCTGTGCGTCGTCCCAGGCATCGTCTTGGCCCTGGGCTTCTTCATCGTGGAGCCCGTGATCGTGGACCGCCAGCTCGGCCCCATCGAAGGGCTCAAGGAGAGCTGGCGGCTGACGGCGGGGTACAAGGTCGACCTCTTCGTCTTCGCCGTGCTGAGCGGGCTGCTCATCATCGTCGGGTTTCTGCTCTGCTGCTTGCCGGGCATCTTGGCGGCGACGCTCGTGCCCCTGATGCAAGCGTTCCTCTACCTGCGCCTCAGCGGCGAGGAGCCGCGCGTCGCCTCCGCCTGAGCGGCACCCGCGCCCTGAGCCGGCGCCGCTCACGGCGGCCACGCGCTCAGGGCGCGCCGCTGGGCAGCTCTTGCAAGAAGCGCCGCAAGCGCTGGGTGATGGCCGGCACGGCCAGGGGGAAGGTCATGTGCCCCCCAGCGATCCACTCGATCGGCGGGCCGCCCCACTCCCGCCACTGCCGCTCCACGACCTCCGGCGCGATGTAGACGTCGTCGCGCGCTTCGACCCAGAGCTGTCGCGTCGGGGCCAGCCGCGGCACGCTCTCCGACCAGCCCAAGCGCCGAAAAATCTCCTCCCGCCGCTCGCTGCCGACGCCCCACCGATCCAGGTCGCGCTTGACGCGCCACAGGATGGGCGCCGTCTCCACCGCCTCGTGCAGCTTCAGGTGCGCCATCATGGGCGCCACGAAGTCCGGCGTGGGCGTCACGCACCCGACGAGCATGCTGATGGCGCCGCCCAGCGACAGCCCCGTGACGCCCACGCGCTCGTAACCCTCACCCCGGAGCCAGCCCGCGATGCTCCGCGCGTCGAACACCGCTTGACGAACCCCCTCGATGGACCGCACCAAGTCCGCCGTCCAGAAGAGCTCTCCCGGGAACAGTGAGCGGCGTGGGGTGCGCCGACCATGAAACGGCAAGGTGACGTGGACCAGATCCACGTCCAGCTCACGGCCCCAAATCCGGAACAGCGTGCTCTCCTCCGCCCACGAGCCAGGCTCGAGCCAGCCGTGCACGTACACGAGCGCGGTGCGACGCCGCGCCCCCGCGGGGCGGACCCAGCGCGCCCACGCCGTGAGGTTCTCCGGGTAGTCGTCGTAGTGCCGGCGGCGGTACTTCGGACACAGCGGCTCATGGCCGCTACGCCAGCTGAGCGTGGAGCTGCCGACGGCGCGGTCCACCCAGCTCCGGGTGACGCTGGGCGCTCGCAAGGGCGGCGGCTCCGGGAAGGCCTGCTCGAGGGGCAAGTCGAAGTAAGGGCCGAGATCTTCCACCGTGTTCTGGTGTGCGCCGCGCGCATGCAAGAGCCGTGAGAAGACCCCAGCGAGCTGGTCCGCGCTTCTACCGAGGGTGGGCATGACGCACCCTTAGCACGAGCCGCCAGCCCGACGTAGGGCGCGGCCCGCGCGGCGGCGCGACGTCACGCGGGTTGCTCCCGCGGCGCCGGCTGCTGTATCCATCGTCCACCTACACCCTCAGGGAGGCCACCGTGGAGTACCGCACCATCATCGAGCCCTTTCGTATCCAGTCGGTAGCGCCGCTGCGCATGACGGACGAAGGGCAACGGCGCTCCGCGCTCGAGCGAGCAGGCTACAACCTCTTCAACCTGCGCTCCGTCGACGTGATGATCGATCTGCTCACGGACTCCGGCACCGGCGCGATGAGCCGTGACCAGTGGGCCGCCCTGCAGCACGGCGACGAGTCTTACGCGGGGAGCCCTTCATTCGAGCTGTTCCGCGCGGCCGTACAAGAGCTCTTCCCGTTCCAGCACGTCCTGCCCACCCACCAAGGGCGCGCGGCGGAGAAGATCCTGTTTTCGGTGATCGGCGGGCCGGGCAAGGCCATCCCCAGCAACACCCACTTCGACACCACCCGCGCCAACATCGAGTTCACCGGCGCCGAGGCGGTGGACCTCGTCATCGCCGAGGCGCACGATCCGGCGCGCCTGCACCCCTTCAAGGGGAACATGGACATCGCCGCCCTCGACGCCTTCCTCACGGCGCGCCAGGGGAGCGTCCCGGCGGTGTTCGTCACCATCACCAACAACTCCGGCGGAGGCCAGCCCGTCAGCCTGGACAACCTGCGGCAGACGCGGGCCGTCTGCCGCAAGCACGGCGTCCCGCTGTTCCTCGACGCGTGCCGGTTCGCGGAGAACGCCTGGTTCATTCGTGAGCGCGAGCCCGGACAGCAGGAGCGGGACGTCGCGGACATCGTGCGGGAGATGGCCAGCCTCGCCGACGGCATGACCATGAGCGCCAAGAAGGACCCGCTCGGCAACATCGGGGGCTGGCTGGCGCTCAACGACGACGAACTCGCGGAGCAGTGTCGCGCGATGCTCATCCTCACCGAGGGCTTCCCCACCTACGGCGGCCTCGCCGGGCGTGATCTGGAGGCCTTGGCGCAGGGGCTCAAGGAGGTGGTGGACCACGACTACCTCCGCTACCGGATCCGCTCCACCGCCTACCTCGGCGAGGCGCTGCTCCGGGCGGGCATCCCCATCGTCCAGCCCATCGGGGGGCACGCCGTCTACCTCGACGCGAGGGGGCTGCTGCCCCACGTCCCCCCGCTCCAGTACCCCGGTCAAGCGCTCGCGGTCGCGCTGTACGAGGCCGGCGGGATCCGCGGCTGCGAGATCGGCAGCGTGATGTTCGGGCGCCAGCCGGACGGCTCGGAGAAGCCCGCCGCGCTCGAGCTGGTGCGCCTGGCGATCCCACGCCGCACCTACACCCAGAGCCACATCGACTACGTGATCGAGGTCTGCGAGGCCGTGGCCGCGCGCGCCAGCGCCCTCAAGGGCTACCGCATCAGCTCGGAGCCCCCGAGGCTACGGCACTTCGGCGCGCGCTTCGAGCCCCTCGGCTGACGCGCCCCGGTGTCGGGCCCGCCCCGGGGCCTCGCGCGCGAGCGCTCGGCGCTGGCGCTCGTGCTAAGCTACGGGCGTCATGCCCGCTGAGCCGACCGTTCGCCAGGGCAGAGCCTCCGCTGGCGTCGCCACCTCGACGCTCCACGTCCGCTTGGACTACGTGCGGAGCCACTACTCCGCGGAGGTCGTGGCGCAGCTCCTGGCGCGCGCCACCCCCGCGCTGCGGGGGCTGCTCGAGGCGCCGCCCAGCGGAGAGGGCTTCACTGAGCTAGAGCACTTTCTCGCCCTCAACGAGCTCATCGAGCAGCTCGTGGGCAGCGGTGACGGCGCCGTGGTGCGCGCCATGGGCCACTACGCAGCTCTTCACAACGCGAGCACCTGGCGCAAGATCTTCGAGAGCGGGGCGGACATCCCCACCTTCATGACCATCGCCTCCGGGCTCTGGCACCACCACTACGACTCGGGGGTCTTGCACCTCGTCCAGGAGGGGCCAAGCACGCTGACGCTGGAAATTCGCGATTTTGCCGTCCCGCACCGCGCGCACTGCCTGAGCGTGCTCGGCTGGCTCGAGGGGATCTTCGAGGCGGATCCGAAGCACCTGGTGACGGTGACCGAGCGAGCCTGCCGCCCGCTCGGCGACGAGCGCTGCGTCCTCGCCTTGAGCTACCGCGACGCGCGCTGAGCCGGATCTGCGTCAGGAGCGCGTGGCCGCGCGCTCCAAGCTCAGCTCCAAGGCCTTGACCCCCGCGGGGGTATAGAAATAGGGAAAGCGCGGGTTCCCGCTGGAGATCTCCGGCCGGAGCGCGCCCGTCGAGTCGAGCACCATCACCCGGGGCACGTAGCTGCCCTGCTGCTCGAAGCGCTGCGTCAGCCACGCTGGCGCCTCGTCCGCGTTTTGGCGGATCATCACCACCCGTTGGCTCAGCGCGCCGATCCGCGCGCCCTCGAAGACGGGGGCCAGCTCTCGGCAGCGTGGGCACCAGTCCGCGTACACCACGAGCACGATCCCCTTGCCATCACGGCGCGCCTCGGCGAGGCCCTCCTCCCAGCCTCGCCACTGGATGTTGCTCGGCCACTTCACCTCGGCGGCGCCCGCTGGGGCCCGCCGCGCCGTGCGCGAGGCCGCGGGCGCGCCCGGCGCCGCAGGGCGCGCGCCGGCGGGGTCCTGCTGCGGGCCGCCCGCCTCGCAACCGAGCAGCGACAGCGTCGAACCGAGCACAAATCCGTACTTCACGCGCGAGAAGCTAGCGCAGGCTCGCTCACGCTGCCATCGCGTGTAGGCTAGCCCCATGGGGATCGTTTACGTTTCCGCACTCGTCTTCGGCGCCGGGGTCCTGCTCGGGCAGACGCTGATGGCTGGCCACGACGACGGCGAGGTGGACTGCCAGCACGGGCACGGTGAGCTGCTCGCCGACGTCGAGGCGGAGGCGGAGCCCAGCGGCAGCCACGGCGACGCCTTCTCATGGCTGCTCACGCTGCGGTTCTGGGTCTACGGCGCGCTCGCCTTCGGCCTCTCCGGCACGCTGCTCCACTACCTGAAGCTCGCTGGCCCCGTGGTCACGCCGCTCGTCGCCGTCGCCATGGGCCTCTTCGCCGGTGCGCTCGCGAGCTGGGTGCTCGGCGTGCTGCTCCGGCAGTCCGTCAGCTCCGGCGGCACCATCGCCGATCTCGTCGGGCGCAGCGGCCGGGTGCTCATCGGGGTCAAGCCTGGCAGCATCGGCAAGGTGCGGGTCTTCGTGAAGGGCCAGGCGGTCGACCTGCTCGCGACCACGGACGACGAGGGTCTCGACCAAGGCGAGGAGGCCTTCATCGTCGAGGTCCGGGGTGAGCAGCTGCACGTGGCGCGCGCCTCCACCCTGCTCGACGGGGAGCCGGAGCCCTGAGCGCGGCGCCGCGGCGGCCCCAGACCGCACGCCGGGCGCGCTTGCCCTTGGACGCCGCTCCCCATCTCCCCTATCCTCCGCGGCATGGAAGCCGATCTTGGCGTTCTCTTGGGGGAGCCGATGGTCCTCGGACCGCTGGCCGCGCTGGGCGTCGTGGTCGCCCTGCTCGCGCTGTTCTGGGTGCTGTCCACCTTCCTCTGCATCTGCAAGCCGAGTGAGCTGCTCGTCATCAGCGGCCGACGGCACACGCTGAGCGACGGGACCACGGTGGGCTACAAAGTGCTCCACGGCGGGCGAGGGCTGCGCATCCCGGTCTTGGAGGAGGTCAACCGCATGGACATGCGCCTGCTCCCCGTGCAAGTGGAGGTCCAGAACGCCTACTCGAAGGGCGGCATCCCGCTCAGCGTGCACGCCATCGCGAACATCAAGCTGACGGGCGATCCAGCGTATCAGCGCAACGCCATCGAGCGCCTGCTCAGCATGAGCCCAGGGCAGATTGGCGGCGTCGCCCAGCAGACCCTCGAGGGCGTGCTGCGCGAGGTGGTGGCGGAGCTGACGCCGGAAGAGGTGAACGAGGACCGCCTGAAGTTCGCCGAGACGCTCGTGCGCATGGCCAAGGACGACTTCGACAAGCTGGGCCTCGAGCTGGACGTCCTGAAGGTCCAGAGCGTGAGCGACGAGCAAGGCTACCTCAACAACCTCGGACGGGCCCGCATCGCGCGGATGATCCGCGACGCCCAGAACGCCGAGAACCAAGCCAACCAAGAGATCACCGAGGCGCAGGCCAGCGCTCGTCAGCGCGCGGAGACGGCGCAGAAGCAAGCGGAGGCGCTGGTGGTCACGCACCGCAACGAGCTCCGAGCGGCCTTGGCCAACCTGGAGGCACAGGCCAAGGCGGTAGAGAACGAGGCCGCGGTGTACGCGGAGACGGCGCGCGCGCAGGCCGAGCAGGAGCTGCAGGCCTTGCGCGCGGAGCTGGAGAAGCTCCGCCTCGAGTGCGACGTCTTCCTCCCCGCCGAGGCCGAGCGCCTCGCCGCCGAGGCCGCGGCGCGCGCCAGCGCTGCACCGCTGCTCGAGAGCGGGCGCGCCAGCGCCGAGGCGCTGCGGCTGGTGGCGCAGGAGTGGACGCAGGCGGGCCGTGACGGACGGGACCTCTACGTGCTGCAGCACCTCAAGGAGCTGGTGGACGTCTCGGTCGCGCGAGTCAGCGGGACCACGGTGGAGGAGATCAACGTGGTGGACGACGCCGACGGCGCCAGCTACCGCATCGCCATCGGCAACTTCCCCATCGCCGTGAAGCAGGTCATGCAGGAGACGGGCGAGACGCTCGGGGTAGACGTCGCGAAGCTGCTGAGCGGGAAGGAGTCCGTCCGATGATGGCCGTCATCGTGGTCATGGCGTTCACCACCTTCGTGGTGGTGATGGTGCTGTATTCGGCCCTCAAGAAGCTCTTCTACGTCTCTACCCCGAACGAGGCGCTGATTTTCAGCGGTGGGGGTCGCCAAGTGGGGGGTCGCCACGTCGGCTACCGCTTCGTCCGCGGCGGCAGCGCCCTTCGGCGCCCCCTGATCGAGCAGATCGATCGCTTGGATCTGAGCATGTTCACGGTGAACGTGCACGTCACCGGCGCCTTCTCCAAGGGGGGGATCCCGCTCACGATCCAAGGGGTGGCCAACGTGAAGTTGCCGGGCGAGGAGCCGCTCCTCGCCAACGCCGTGGAACGCTTCCTCGGTCGTAGCCGCGAGGAGATCTACTACATCGCGAAAGAGACGCTGGAGGGCAACCTGCGTGGCGTGCTCGCCAGCCTCACCCCCGAGGAGGTCAACGAAGACAAGCAGCGCTTCGTGCACACCCTCCTCGAAGAGGCCGAGCACGACATGAGCCGCATCGGGCTCGTGCTGGACACGCTCAAGATCCAAAACGTGACCGACGACGTCAACTACCTGTCGTCCATCGGGCGCATCCGTGGTGCCACGCTCAACAAAGAGCAGGCCATCGCGGAGGCGGCGGCGCGCGCGGACGCCGCGGTCCAGCAGGCCAACAACTGGGCCCGCAGCGAGCTGGCGACGATCGAGACCGATCTACGGGTCGCCGAGCAGGAGACGCAGAAGCGCATCGCAGACGCCAAGAGCCGGCGTGAGGCCCTCGTGAACGAGGCGCGCGGCGCGGTGAGCGCCCAGATCGCCCAAGTGCGAGCGGAGATCGAGCGGCAGGGCGCGCGCGCCCTGCAAGAGAAGCGCCGGCTCGAGGCGGACGTGGTGGTCCCGGCGCTGGCGGATCAGCGGGCAGCCGAAGAGCGCGCGCGCGGCGAGGCCGCCGTCGTCGTGGAGCGTGGGCGCGCCGAGGCCGAGAGCCTCAAGCAGCTCGTCGTCGCCTACAAGGCGGGCGGCGCGGCGTCTCGTGAGGTGGTAGCGCTGCAGAGCATCATCCCGCTGCTCGGGCAAATCTCCGGGGCGGAGCACCCCCTCGCGGTCAAGAAGCTCACCGTCCTGCCCAGCGGCTCCGCCGGCGGTGACGCCGCGCGGACGGCCATCGGCGCGAGCGAGCAGCTCAAGGCGGCCACGGGGGTGGATCTCACCCGCCTCGCCAAGAAATTCGGCGCCTAGCCCGCGGCGCGCCTCCGCTCCACGGGCGGCACGTAGCCTCCGAAGGCGCGCTCGAGCTCGAGCGCGGCGGCGATGGTCAAGTGATCGGCGAAGCGTGGGGCCGCCACCTGAACGCCCAGCGGCAGGCCATGGCGGTTCAGGCCGAGCGGCACCTGGGTCACGGGCAGCTCCAAGACGTTCATGATGCCCAGGTACGCGAACGGCATCTTCAGGCGGAGGAGCGCGCGGACGGGGGCGCCGTGGCGCGGCGCGACCGCATCGTAGCTCGGATAGAGCCAGAGCCCACCTTCCCCCAAGAGCCCGTCGATCTCCCGTCGTAGCTCCTCCGCCAGGGTGAGGGTCTGAGCGACGTGGCGAGGGAAGCGCTTGGGCACGTGCTCGGTGAGCGCCAGCAGGAGCGCTGGGAGCGTGTGGGGGGACGCGCCCGCCGTCCACCGGAGCAGCTCGAGCGCCGGCGAGATCGCGCGGCCGTCGCCGAGCAGCTCGGCGAAGCTCGTCTCCGAGGCCACACCGAGCACGGAGCTCCAGATTTCGAACTGGTGTTTCAGGGCCTTGGGCTTGAGCCGCCGCAGCACCATCCCTCGTCGGACGAGGTGCCGCGCGGCCTGCTCTTGCGCGATGCGCAGCTCCTCGCTGATGGGGAGCTGGCCGTTGTCATCCACCTGCAGCAGCGTCCTACCGGCCAGCTCGACGCCCTCGGGGTCGAGCAGGGGGGCGTCTCGACAGACGGGATCTCGTCCGTCCGGTCCAGCGAGCAGGCGCAGCAGGGGCATCAGGTCCTCGGCGTGCTGCGTCAGCGGTCCGGTGCAGAGCATCCGCCGCGCGCGCCCTTCCGCGATGGGGTACTGGCCGGACGAGGGGACGAGGGTCCCCGTCGGCTTGTGCCCAAAGACGCCGTTGAAGAAGGCTGGACCACGGATGGAGCCGCCGATGTCCGAGCCGAGCCCCACGGAGGCGATGCCCCCCGCCACGCTCGCGCCCTCTCCCCCCGAGCTGCCCCCCACGATCCGCGTGGGGTCGTAGGGGTTGTTCGTCCGCCCATAGACCACGTTGTCCGACTCCATCCACATGCACAGCTCGGACGTGTTCGTGACCCCCAGCGGGATGAGCCCCGCGCGCCGCCACCGCTGGACCGTCACGGCGTCCTCCGTCGAGCGCTGCTCACGGCGCCCGACCAGCCCCGCGCAGCGCGGCATGCCCGTGAGCGCGAAGCTCTCCTTGATGGTGCAGGGCACCCCCGCAAACTCGGGGAGGTCCTCGGCGCCCCCGCGCGCTCGACGAGCGTCCACCTCGCGCGCCTCGGCGAGCGCTGCCTCATAGCGCTCCGCCACGAGCGCGTTGAGGAGCGGGTTGACCCGGCGCGCGTGCTGCACCCGCTCCGCGACGACCTCCTCCGCGGAGAGCCGACCTTCGCGGATCTTCCTGGCCACTTGGCGCGCCGACAGCCGAGTCTCGGACATGCTCACGGTCATAGCAGCCGGCGCGTGGCCGCGTCGCCCTCGCAGGGACCCTCTCCCGCGGCGACGGCGCCCTGAGGCGCCTCCCGTCGAGTGTCCGGTGCCTCCGCCAAGCGCACCCCCAGCACCCCCTCGAAGGCCTGCCGCACCGCGCGGCAGCGGCTCCGGTAGTGCGCCAGGAGCGAGGCCGCGGCTCCCTCTGGGCCATACTCCGAGAAGCCCATCCGCCGCGCCAGCAGCGCCAGGCCCTGACTGCTGGCCTCGAGCGTGGTGCCGCTCCTCCCCGTGTGGACGTGCATCCGCTGCTCGAGCCGTCGAAGAAAGGAGTAGCCGTCTCTCAGCGCCTCGTAGGCCCGCTGCTCCAGGTACCCACAGCGGTGGAGCGCCTCGAGCGCGGTGACGGTGTCCTGGGTCCGGACCCGCAGGTCGAGGCCGTGCTTCATCTGCAGCCACTGGGTCGCGAACTCCACGTCCAGCAAGCCTCCCTGCCCGGTCTTCAGATCGTAGCGCCCCTCGCGCTCCCTCCCTAGCTCACGCTGCAGCCGCAGACGAAGGTGGGCCATCTCCTCCACGGGCGGAGCGCCGCGCTCATAGGCGGCCACCGCCGCGACCTCCAACACCCGCGCCCCGAGCGCCGCGTCCCCAGCGCAGAAGCGGGCTCGCAGGAGCGCTTGCCGCTCCCAGGCCGCCCCGGTGCTCCCAATCCGCTCGCGGGCGGCCGCCGGGCCCACGCCGTGATAGCGCGCGAAGCTCGCGAGGGAGGTCACGAGCAGGCCTTGGGCCCCTGAGGGGCGCAGCCGGGTGTCGAGCTCATACCCTGGGCCCGCCGGGTGCGCTTCGGAGAGCCGCCGCAGGACACGCTGAGCGATCCGCGCGTAGCGCTCCGCCGAGGCCCCTGGCTCTGCGTCACCCGCGTCATCATGAATGAAGAGGATGTCGAGGTCCGAACCGTAGCCGATGTCCTGGCCACCGAGCTTGCCCATCGCGATGATGGCGAGGCCCGTCGCCCCGAGCGGTCCTACTTGGAGCGTCAGGGTCTGCTGCACGATGGCATCGGCGAGCGCAGAGAGCGTGCGCGTCACCTCGCGCGTCGGCAAGCCACCGGCGAGATCTGCGACCGCGACCTCGACGAGGGCGCGGCGCTTGGCGCGGCGCAGCGCCCCCACCGTCGCCTCCTGGGCGTCCTCGGCCGGATCGCGCGCGGACTGCTGCAGCTCCTGCTCGACCAAGGCGTGGACGTCCGGGGCCGTGCCGCCGCCGAAGAGCACGACGTCCACCGTCTCCGGGCGCGCCACCAGCGCGTCGCCCACGAGCGCGCTTGCCCCGAGCAAGCCGACCAGGCGCCGGAGCGCCTGCTCGTCGTCGTACAGTAGCTTGAGGTACGGCGTGGCGACGCTGAAGCGCCCGAAGAACGAGCGGAGGTAGCGCACCGCCTGCTCTGGCTCTGCCGACTGAGCCACCGCCTCCAGGAGCTGCTCTCCGAAGCCTGGGAGCCGCTCCAAGGTCATCACGCCGAGCGGCCCATCCGGGCGCCGCGCGAGCGCCGCGAGGTGCTCGACGCCCTCACCTCCACCCCACTTCTCGGAGCAGATCACCTCGAGCGCGGCGAGCTCACCGGCGCGCAGCAGGGACAAGGCCTGGCTCCACGGGCTCTGCGGCCGCGGCGCCGAGGGCAGCGCCGCGAAGAAGTGCTCGGCCACGTCCCGGCGGGCGCGCTCCAGCGCCTCGAGCAGCTCCGCGCCGTGACGCAGTCCCAGGCTCCTGGCCAGCCGCTCGAGCTCCGCGCCCGCCTCGGGGATCGAGTGCGTCTGCAGCCCGCTCGCCCACTGGATGCGGTGCTCCACGCGGCGCAAGAGCCAGTAGGCCGCGCCGACGCTCTCCGCCTCCCGGTGGCTCACGAAGCCTCGCGCCCGAAGCCGCGCGAGCGCCTGCCGAAACGAGCTCACGCGCAGCGACGGCTCGCGTCCGCCCCAGATGAGCTGCAGCGCCTGGACGAAGAACTCCGCCTCGCGGATCCCACCCGGCCCAAGCTTCAGGTCGCGCGCCGGATCCGAGCTCAGCTCCGCGCGCGACTGGAGCACCAGCTCCGCGAGCGCCGTCGCGAGGCTCGGGTCGACGTTGCGGCGAAAGACGAAGGGCGTCACCACCTGTGAGAGCAGCTGCTCCCCCAGCCCTAGATCGCCGGCCATCGGACGAGCCCGCAGCAAGGCGGCACGCTCCCAGGTGCGCCCCCAGCTCTCATAGTAGCGCTCGAGCGCAGCCAGCGAGTTGACGATGGGCCCCCGGGAGCCCTCGGGGCGGAGCCGCAAGTCCACGCGCCACGCCAGCCCGTCTTCACTGGGCTCGTCCAGGGTGGCCGTGGCGCGCTGGGCGACGCGCGTGAAGTGCTCATGCAAGCTGAGCTGCTGCCCGCCGTCGTCGGTGTCGTAGAGGTAGAGGACGTCCACGTCGGAGCCCGCGTTCAGCTCTAGGCCACCGAGCTTGCCGAGCCCGACGACGCACAGGCTCGCGCGGGTGGAGTCTCGTCGCAGCGGCGGGCCGAAGCGCGCCTCCACCTGCGCCGCGGCCTCCTCCAGCGCCACGTCGAAGGCCGCGTCGGCGAGGTGGCTGAGCTCACGCGCCGTGACGACGACGCTGGCGCCGCCCAGGGTGGCCGGGAGCAGCTCGCGCAGCGCGATGCGCGCCTTCTCCGCCCAGACGGCCCGCCGCAAGCCTCGCCGCGCAGCCTCGGGTTGACCCAGCGGCCCTGCGGCCCGAAAGAGCTGCCGCCGCAGCTCCTCCCGGCCCGCCTCGCTCTCGCTGCCTCGCTGCGCCAAGCGCTCGAGCGCCTCGAGCTGCCAGTCCAAGCGAGGCGTGAGCGCCGGATAGGCGCTGCCGAGCAGCACCCCAAGCGCCTGCCCGACGCCGGCGGGCAGCCCACCCAGCAGCAGCTCCGCGCGCTCCGGGTCGACTTCCCGCGCCAGCTTCAGGAGCGCCTCATCCTCTGGTCCTGCCACGGTGGCGCGTAGCATACCGCCCTTTGCCCCCTCACCGCCCCAGGGCTTGCGCTAGGGTGAGGCGCCCATGCGCTTTCTCTGCCTGTCAGACATCCACGGCCATCTCGACCGGCTCGACGCCGTCCTCGCGCACGCCGACCTCAGGGGGTGGGACAAGCTCCTGGTCTGCGGCGATAGCTGCTTTCCGGGACCGCGACCGCTGGGGGTCTGGCAGCGACTCCGGGAGCACCACGCCGTCGTCACTCAGGGTCTCGCGGATCGCGCCGTCGCCTCCCTGGCCGCCGCGAGCCTGCGGCCGAGCACCCCGGAGCAGCTCGAGCGGCGAACCCGCTTGCTCCACACCCAGCAGGAGCTCGGCGAGCTCAACCTCGCTCAGCTCGCGCGCCTCCCACTCACCAGCCACCTCACCCTGGAAGATGGCACACAGCTCCTGCTCGTCCACGGCTCACCCCTGGACCCCGCCGAGCCCTTCAGCTTCGAGCTCACCGACGAGGAGCTGACGCAGCTCATGGCGGAGGACCCGAGTGAGCTCGTCATCTGCGGCGGCAGTCACGTCGCCTTCGACCGCGCGCTGGAGGGGCTCCGTATCGTGAACGTCGGCTCCGTCGGGGAGAACCCCACCCCAGGCTACGCGCACGCCACGCTGCTGGAGACGACACGCTTCGGCTTCGAGGTCACCCAGTACGACGTGGAGCTCTGAGGCGCCTGGCTCCGCGCGGCGCGCTCAGCCTCAGTCTATCTTCAGCAGCTCCTTCACCGTAGCGATGACCTGCGGCGCCTGGATGGGCTTGGTGATGTACGCGTTCGCGCCGAGCTGCAAGGCCCGCTGGCGGTCTTCCTGGGAGCCTTCCGTCGTGATGATGACGATGGGCGTGTCCTTGTGCATGGGATCCGACCGCACCCGCTTGACGAGCTTGAGGCCGTCCATGATGGGCATGTTGATGTCCGTGACGATGATGTCATAGCGAGCGGAGGCCAGCTTGCGCAGGCCGTCCACCCCGTCATCCGCCTCGGTGACCCTCAGGTTCTTGACACGCGACAGCGCGAACACGAGCAGCTGTCGCATCATCGGGGAGTCTTCGACGATCAAACAGGAGTATTCAGCCATGGTCCGGATCACACTGAGAGGTCGAGGAAAGCTTCCAAGCCAGGCAACTGTCGCCCCGCTTGCACGTAATAGCTAGCGCTCACCAGCGCCGCGGCGGCGTGCTGGCCGAGCAGCTTGAAGAGCTGAAAATCAATGGTCTCGAAGCTGCGCTTCTGCTCCAAGGTGGACACGATGACGATCACCCCCACCGTGCGGTCATCGATGGCCAGGGGGATCACCGCCGCCGGGTGCTGCGCCGTCCCCGTGCTGGGGTCGCGCTCCTCGTCCACCTGGGCCGCGCCGGAGTCGAAGGCCTCACGCGCCACGGAGCTGGCCAAGGGCTGCGGGGCCAGCTCCGCCGCCGGGAGCCCCTCAGAGGCGATGGGCACGAGCTCGGCGCCGTCGTGGCTCACCAGGTAGATGCCGTAACGCTCGGCGCCCACGAGCTGCGCCAGCACCTCCTTGATCCGCCGCGTGACCGTCCGCGGCGAGAGGCTGGAGTGCATCTGATTGCTGGCGACGAACAGGTTGGCGAGGTTGGCAAACTCGCTCTCCATCTCATGGATCCGAGAGCTGACCACGCTGGAGTCCGCCTCCGCCTGCTTGAACTTCGACAGCAACTCCCGCTTTTCTACCTCTAGGGACTCGATTTTGTCGAGCAGATCTCGGATGGCGTGATCCGCCTGGATGGTGGCGCGGAGCCGAGCGTTCTCGTTCTCCAAGACCGCCATCCGGCGCCGCAGCTCCTCGACCTCCGCGAGGAACTCCTCGGTGAGGCGCGTCCCTCGACCCAAGCTCTGCAGCAGCTCGTCCCGCTCGCGCTTGAGGTCTTGCGGGGGCGAGTCGCTGTGGGAGCTCGAACGGCCTGAGTGGCTCATCAGTAGGCACCTCTCTCGTCACCCGGTCGCGGGGCGACGGCACACGGTCTTATCACGCCCCACGTCCCTCTGATACCCTCGGCGCAATGACCGCAGCGTCTCCCATGGACATCGAGCGAATCGAGGCTCTCATCGATGGTGGGCGCTTCGCCGACGCCCGCACGGCACTCGGCGCCCTGACGGGAGCGGACCCGGCCGTCGCGGTCCTGCGCCTCAAGCTGGCGCTGCGCGAGGGGACGCTCCCCGCAGACATCGTCATGCAGCGACTCACGCAGCTCATGCGGAGTCACCCCGAGTTGGTGGGCGCGCGAGCCCTGTATGCGCTGGCTTCGGAGGCGTCCTTCGACCATGGTCACTCGTCTCCGGCGCACTCGCACCCCCCACCCCCCATCAAGCCAGAGCGAGACTGAGACGCGCTCGCTGCGCGAGCCGCCGCACGGGACGCCCCACGTCCGTCCATGAAGAAGTCCCCCTTTTACGTCGGCCTGGCCCTCATCACGGGCCTCGTCCTCGCCCTCGAGGTGCTCGACACGCGCTTGCTGTCGCTCCTGACGTGGTACTCCGTGGCCTTCTTCGTCATCGCCATGGGGTTGTTCGGGCTTACGGCCGGCGCGGTCCGCGTCTACCTGGCCCCGGAGCGCTACGCCGCGGACCGCCTCGGCGCCTCCCTCTCGGCCGACTGTCGCGCCACCGCGCTCGGCATCCCCGTCTCGTACTGTCTCCTGCTCATCCTCCCGCTGCGGTCGGACGGGGTGCTCACGGTGCTGCCGCTCTACCTCGCCTTCGCGTCGGCCATCGCCCTGCCGTTCTACCCGGCAGGCGCCGCCATCGCCGCCGCGCTGACGCGCAGCCCGTTCCCCGTCGGGCGCGTCTATGCCGTGGATCTGGCGGGCGCCGCGCTCGGCGCGCCGCTGGTCGCGCTGCTCCTGCAGTGGCTCCGGGGCGGCACCGCCATCCTCGCGCTCGGCGTGCTTGCTGCTCTCGCCGCGGTCGCCTTCGCGCGCTCCGTGGGAGACGCAGCGGCCGCGAAGCGCTCCTGGCTGCTCGCCGGCGCGCTCGCGGCGCTCACGCTCGTCGACGGGGTCAGCCACCGTGGGCTCGTCCCCCTGTGGGTCAAGGGGCGGCCGGAGCAGCGCGCCTTCATCGAGCTCGAGCTCTGGAACAACCACTCACGGGTCGTGGTCAGCCCCGTGGCGAAGCTCCCCGCGGCGCTCTGGGGCCCAGGATCCAAGTGCCAGGTGCCCTCCGTGCGGCAGCGCGGCGCGGAGATCGACGGGCACGCCGCGACCCCCCTCTACCTGCCAGAGCACGGCCTCGAGGAGCTTCGCTTCCTCGACTGCGACATCACCAACGCGGTGCACGCCATCCGGCGTCGGGGTAGCCTCGCGGTCATCGGCGTGGGCGGCTCGCGCGATCTGCAGGCCGGGCTCTTGGCGGGGCACGCCCCCATCGTGGGCGTGGAGCTGAACGCACGGTTGCTAGAGATCCTGCGCGGCCCCCTCGGGCGGGGGACCGGGATCGTCGAGGGCGACGAGGTCGAGCTCGTCCACGCCGAGGCTCGGAGCTGGCTCGCGGGCACGGACCGGAGGTTCGACGTCATCCAGATGTCCCTCATCGACACCTGGGCCGCCACCGGCGCCGGCGCCCACGCGCTCGGGGAGAACGGCCTCTACACCCTCGAGGGCTGGCGCGTCTTTCTGTCGCGCCTGCAGCCCGGCGGCGTGTTCACGGTCTCTCGCTGGTCCAGCGTGGAGAGCCTGCGCATGATGTCGCTGGCGGTGGCGGCGCTGCTCGACCGTGGCATCACCGAGCCGAGTCGGCACCTGGTGCTGATGCAGGGGGGACAGGTCAGCACCCTGCTCCTCTCGCTCGAGCCCTTCAGCCAGGCGGACCTCGACACCCTCTGGCAGCTCGCCGTGGACAAGGGCTTCTTCGTGCTCGTGATGCCGGGGCGCACCGTCCCCACCGAGCGAGACGCTGCCATCTTCGCCGCGCGCAATCTGGCGCAGCTGACCCAGCGCTCCAGGACGGAGCTCTTGGACTTCTCCCCGCCGACGGACGATCGCCCCTTCTTCTTCAACGTCATTCGCCTGCCCGCCCTCTGGAGGCCGCTCCCCTCGGTCAGCTACGGACCGGTGGACGGCAACCTGATCGCGACGCGCACCTTGGGGCTCAGCTTCCTCGTCTCCTTGCTCCTCGTCAGCGCCGCGGTGATCTGGCCGCTCACCCGGCGCGCGCGCCCCAGCGGCCGAGTGGACGCCAAGCTCTGGGCCGCGCTCGCCTACTTCGGCTGCATCGGCGTGGGCTTCATGCTCGCAGAGATCGCTCTCTTGCAGCGCACCACGCTCGTGCTCGGGCACCCCAGCTACAGCCTGCTCGTGGTGCTGCCCGCGCTCGTCGCCTCCGCGGGGCTCGGCTCGCTGCTGAGCGACCGTCTCCCGGTCGAGCGGACCGCGTGGTGCTTGGCCGTCCCGCTGGTCATCGCCAGCGCGCTCACCGGCCTGGGCTTCGGCTGGCACGCGCTGGCCCCGAGCCTGACGACCGCCAGCGAGGGCCTCCGGTTCTCCGCCGCCATCGCGGCGTGCGCGCTGCCAGGGCTGCTCATGGGGATGGCCTTCCCCGTCGGGATGCGCGTCATCCGCCGAGCGCACGGCGAGGAGACGCCTTGGCTGTGGGGGATCAACGGCGTCGGCAGTGTGCTCGCCAGCAGCGTCGCGGTGATGCTCGCGCTGACCGTCGGGCTGACGAACCTCACGCTGATCGCGGCGGGGCTCTACCTCCTGCTCATCCCCTGCGTGCTCGTCATGCGACGCGCGGGATGACGAGCGCTACGGTCAGAGCCACTGACCTAGCACCCCGGCGCCACGCGGCCCAGCGAGCAGCACGCGCCCCAGGACCAGGAGCCAGCCGATGCCGAACACCAGCCGCAGCCTGGTCCAGTAGCGCGCGCTCTCACTCGGCGTGTAGGGCAGAAGCCACGCGAGCGCGACCACGAGCGCGCCCCAGGACCGGAGCACCAGCGCCGTCCACGCCACCACGAGCAGAATGCTGAGCCGGAGCAGCCGCAGGGCACCCCTCTCCCCAAGGGCGACGGCGGTGGTGCGCACGCCATGCTGCTCGTCCTCGGCGCGGTCCCGGAGCACCTGCACGAGCTCGAAGGCGCTGGAGAAGAGGCCCAAGAGCACGAGCAGCCCGAGCGCCTCGGGCCGCGCCAGCGGGACCGCCACCGCCGGCATGAGCGCCCCCCACGCGACCATGGACGCCACGTCCCACCCCGGTCGCCGCTTGAGCCTCCAGGAATAGAACCAGCACACCCCCGCGCCCCCGACGACGCCCACGAGCATGCTCGGCTCGTGCCACACCGACAGCAGCACCAGCGCGCCGAACATCACGATCTGCGCCGAGAGCGCCGCGCCGAGGTGCTCGGCCAGAAAGCGTGTCTTGTCCGGCGCGCGCCCCGTGACGAGATCTTGCTCGACGTCGTGGTAGTCGTTGCTGAGGTACGCCAGGACGTTGAGCACGAGCGCCGCCAGCACCCGCACGGCGGCGTCCAGCGGCGAGAGCCTGAGCGCGAGCACCAAGGCGACGCTGGCCACGAGGTTGGCCATCTCCAAGCGCGCCAGGCGGTACCGGACGACCTCGACGACGATGCGCAGGGCAGCGCTCATGGCAGCTCGTAGGAGTTGAAGATCTCGAAGCTCGCCGGTGGCTGCCGGATCCGCAGAAAGCCCGCGCGAGCTCCCGCTTGCTCTGCCCGCTCGACTTGGCAACCGGGCCGGCAGCGCAAGGAGTCCAGCCAGTGATACCTCAGCACGACCTCCGGGCCCTCCACGCCCTCCACCCGCAGGAGGTTCATCCGCTGCTCGACGATGACGCCGCTCCCGCGGGCGAAGTAGCTAGGCTCCGGCCGGAGCCGGTACACCCGGTACGCGCCGATGCTCTGGACGGGCTCGACCAAGGCGGTGCGCTCGAGGGCGCTGCGGCGCCCGCTCGCCACGAACCAGCCGATCGCGAAGCGCTCGACGTAGTGCTCGAGCTGCTCCGGCGGCAGCTGATCGCGTCGGTCGATGGAGAAGAGGTTGGCGTCGATCTGTGGGACCGGCCGGTCGATGTGGCCCCCGAGGAGCGGCAGCGCCGTGGACGACGCCAGCCACTCCATCAGCGGCCACTCCGCGACGAGGACACGCCCCCGCGCCTGCTCACCGTGAAGGCGCTGCAGCAGCTCCCGGACGCGGTACCAGTCCGGTGACGGGGTGAGGTGGGTCATCGGCCCGATCATCGGGGTCATGATGTCTTGCGCGTGACTGACCACGGGGGTGGGGCTCAGCTGCGGCAGGTACGTGGCTGCGGTGAAGTAGAGCCGGGGGACGACGGCGACCGCCGCGAGGGACAAGAGCACCTTCGCGTTGCCGGGGAGCGCCCGCAGCGCCGCGGGGCTGGCGATCTCCTGGAGGAGCACGGCCGTCGGCAGCGCGGCAGCGAGCATCGCCGGCATGATCTGGCGGTACGGCTGCGTCTGCTGAAGGGCGTGCGAGTAGCCGCCCAGATAGGCGAAGCCCACGCCGACGCCGATGAGCAGCGCCAAGGGAGCCACGCGCGGGTCCCTCACGCGCCACCACCGACGCAGCAGGATGGCCGCCGCGACCCAGCCCACCGTGCGATAGACGGTGCGCACCGGGAAGCCGGTCCGCAGATAGTCCTTGAAGGTGTCGAGCGAGTCGTAGACCACGTACACGAGACTCGGCGAGCCGATCGCCGGGATGTCGAGCATGAGGTGGCGGTACGCGAGGTACGGCCGCAGCCACACCAGCGCCGTGCTCGCCGCCGCGAGCCCCGCCACCGCCAGCAGGAGCGCGTCGACGGCGCGCAGCCGCCGCCAGCGGCGCGCCAGGAGGACGGCGCAGGCGGGCGCCGCCGTGATCGCACCGAAGGGGTGGTGCAAGGCCAGCGTGGGCGCCACGAGGATCAGCAGCCACCAGGGCCAGCGGCGCCCGCTCTCCACCCCGTGATGGACGAGCGCGACCACGAACACCACCAGCAGCGCGGCGCCCGCCCAGCTGAACATGCCGATCCACCAGGCGATGTGGAGCGCCGAGTCGAACCACCAGAGGAGCACCCAGAGCGCCATCGCGAGCCGCGCTTGCGGTGGCGACAGCCCGAAGAGCCGCGCCGAGGCCCAGCCCAGCACGGGCACGAGCAGGTGCGTGACGAGCAGGAGCAGGTAGAGCGACCGCGCGAGGCTGAGCCCGACCCGAGCGCCCGCGATGATCCAGAGCTCCGAGCCCTTGCTCGTCAGATCTTCGAGGACGCCCGCAGGCTGCCCAGCCAAAAACAGGGGATCGTAGCTCCAGAGCTGGCCCACCTCCGAGAACGACTGGGCCGCTCGTTGGAATTGATAGAGGTGCAGCGCAAAATCGAAGCCAGAGACCGGAACGTCGTGGATGAACAGGGACAGCGGGAGCAGCTGCCCGAGCAGGCTGAGGTGCAGCGCCCAGACGCCGAGCGACAGCCCATGCCGACGTAGCCACGCGAGCAGCCGCTCCGTCATGGCTGCTCCGAAGGGGCAGGCGCGGCCCCGGCGCTCGGCGCGGGGAGCGCCGAGGGCGCCGGCGGTGCAGGCTCCGCGGCCAAGATCTCGCTCCTGGCGGTCGAGGTCATGGTGGCGACGTAGGTGACGCGGTTGCCCGCCTCCGACGTGATGCTGAGCGCCCCGGTCGTCGTGTAGTGCGCGCTCAGGAAGACCCCCGTCAGTCGGTCGAGCACCACCTCGCCCTGAGAGTCGCCACGAAACCGCTCGAGCGTCGCCGTCTCCCAGGGGCGCTCGGGGTGCGGCACCTCCTGGCGCGGCGCGGTGATCCGCCCCTTGAAGCGCAGGCGCGCACGCTGGTCGTCGAAGCTCTGCAGCGTCAGCTCCGTCGACTGGTGGGCCTTGGCGCCCCGGATCGCCAGCGGCTGCTCGAGGCGCCAGCGCGCGCCGACCCCGACGGCCTGCTCCGGGAGCACCAGGGGGAGCCGGCGGTAGACGTCGAGCACGTCGTCGAGCTGACGCCGGACCTCCTCCGTGGGCGGCTCGTGGCCCACCGTCTCCACCTCCAGCGCCAGCATGGTGGCACGCTCGTCCGTGCACGCTCGAAAGGTGGTGCCGTCGAGCCAGGGGACGCGCTGCGCGCCGCTGCTTCCGGCGTCGCTCACCTTGAAGCTCAGGGCGTCCACGCTGACCTCTTCGAGCGTCATCAGCTCCTCGACGCAGCGCACCGTGCCGCCGTCGAGCTTCCGCTCCGCGGGCTCCGCCGAGCCGCGCAGCACCTCGAACAGCGAGACGCTGCGCAGCGGAGGCGCCGTGATGGGGCGGCGGCCTTCCATCCCGAAGCTCCCCTGGCTGCTCGCGTGGACGCGGTAGCGTAGGCCGCGCCAGCGCTGGAGCGACAAGCTGATCTTGTCGCCCTGCCCGGTGTCCTGGACCTCCAAGAGATCTTCGCCGAGACCCACCGTCTCACGCGCCACGACGGGCGCAGCCGGTGGCTCGTCATCCTCACAAGCGTAGCTGCACCCAGCGGGGAGCAGCAGCCAGCCGATGCAGCTCAGCGCTCGGCGGAGTCTGCCTGCCGTTGCCACTCGCGCAGCTCTCCCGTCACGAAATGGGGTGCTCGCCGCAGCGCCGCGAGGTCTCGGGCGCCGACGAGCAGCATGGCCGTGCGCAGCTCCGTCACGACGCCGTCGAGCAGCTGCCGCGCGCCCTCGGCGCCACCCGCCTCGAAGGCCTGAAGCACGGGCCGGGCGATGCCGCCCGCTGAGGCCCCGAGGACGATCGCGCGGGCGACGTCGAGGCCGGACTTGATGCCGCCCGTGGCGAACAGCGTCTCGAAGCCGAGCGGCGCGAGCTGCGCGACGCTGGCGCCGGTGGGGATCCCCCACTCCCAGAATTGCTCCCCGAGCGCGCGGTGCGCGCCCGCCGCTCGCCGTGTCTCCACGCCCACCCACGACGTCCCCCCCGCGCCGGAGACGTCCACGTGCCGCACGCCGATGGCCTGCAGCCGGCGCCCGACGGCCGCGGAGAGCCCGCAGCCCGTCTCCTTCGCGATGACGGGCACGGGCAGCTCCCGGACGAGGCGCTCGATGGCCGCCAGGCACCCGCGAAAGTCCCGATCGCCCTCCGCTTGGATGAGCTCCATGGCGGGGTTGAGGTGGACGCACAGCGCGTCGGCCTGCACGCGCTCGACCAGCCGCGCCACCTCCGCCGTCTTCAGCTGCGCGGCCTGCACCGCGCCGAGGTTGCCCAGCAGCAGCACGTTGGGAGCGACCCCCCGCACGGCGTAGGTGTCCGCGCTCTCTTCGGCGCGGTGCATGGCGCGCTGGCTACCGAGCCCAAAGGCGCAGCCGAGCTGCTCCGCCACGGCGGCGAGCTGCTGATTGACGTCTCGCGCACGCCCCGTGCCCCCCGTCATGCCCGCGATGAGGAGCGGGACGCGCAGCCGCTTGCCCAGCACGACCTGGCTGGTGTCCAGCTCCGCCACGCTCAGCTCGGGGAGCGCGTCGTGCACGAGGCGCACGCACTCCAGCAAGGTGGTGGTCTGCTTGAACCCGACGTCTCCTCGAGCGGCCAGCTCGATGTGGTCGGCCTTGCGCTCGCCGATGCGTGTCATGCCCGCGGGACGCTAGCACGACCTCGCGCGCCGGACGCCTCAGCCAGCACCCGGCGCGCGCAGCACGGCGAACGAGAGGGCCAGCGCCAGGAGGTAGGCGCCGAGGCCGACGGCCAGGGTCAGCGTGATCCCGGCGTGCAGCCCGAGCAGGGTCGCCAGCACGCTCCCGAGCACGCTGGCCGCCCCATTGAGGCCCCAGAGCCAGGGGATCCGCTCCGGCGCGCGCGCGGCCACGTGGCGGAGCGCTGCCGGCAGCGGCACCCCGAGCGCGACCCCGAGCGGCGCCAAGAGCGCGGCGGCCACCAGGATCCGCGTCCAGAGCGCGGCGCTCCGAGTCCCCTCGAAGAGCGCCGGCGTGAGAACGACCGAGGCCACCCCCCAGAACAGCACGCCCACGAAGGCCCCGCGAGCGCGCCATGGCGCTCCCGCCGAGCTTCCACCGAGCAGCCGACTGCCGAGGCTCCCCGAGAGCAGCAACACCAGCAGCACCACCGCGAGCGTGGCGGCTGGGTTGCCGAGGTAGAGCGAGAAGCGCTGGATGGTGGGGAGCTCGAGGAGCATGAACCCTACCCCCAGGCAGCTGACGTAGCCCAGATCCGCCGCGAGCGAGCCGCCGCCCGCCGCCAGGCTCCGGCGACTCCACAGGAGCGGGAGGAAGAAGAAGGCCGTGACCGCGAGCAGGGCGACCAGGGCGAGCTTCGCGATGAAGACCAGCCCGTTGCCGAACAGGTGCATCGGCTCCGCGGAGGCCAGCGCCGCGGGCAGGTTCCGTAGGCGATCTTGGTAGAAGAAAAATGGACGATCATCGGTCGTGGGACTGACGTCGAGAGGCAGCGCGCCGAGCTGCGCCCTCAACGCGCCCTCACTGCTGGCGCCGGCGATGTCCTGGATGAGCCGATCTTCCCAGGTGCGCGGCTGTAGCTGGACCCCGGGGATGACGACGCGCTGGAACGCGAGCTGCGCGGCGCGCTCATCGATGAGTCGGGACGCTGCCGCGTCGAGCCCGTCCGGCGCGACGATGAGGTCGTACATGGTGAAGTGGGGGGAGCCCACCAGCGGGGTGCTGAGCACGGCGATCCCCCGCGCCGGGTCCTTCCCGAGGCGGCGCAGCGCCTCCCTGGCGATGCTCGTGAGGCGCGCCCCGACCGCGATGCCCGGCATGCTCCCCGAGGCGACCGTGAGCAGCCCCCCGGGCGCGAGTCGTGCCATGAAGTCCGTGAAGGCCTCGACGGTGTAGAGGCTGTTCTCAGTGAGCGCATAGGCGCCGGCGGCCGTGGCGGCGGAGGTGTCCACCATGCTGAGCAAGATGACGTCGTAGCGCCGGTCGTCCCGCCGGATGAAGCTGCGGCCGTCCTCCACCACCACTCGGACGTCCGGGCGGTCGTAGAGCCCGCGCGTGAACTCGCGCAAGGTGCCTCGCATCACGTCGTCGACGATGAGCGAGTTGATCTCCACCGCCGTCGCCCGCTTCGCGCCGGCGCTGAGGCCGGCGAGCACGTCCTTCCCGCCGCCCGCGCCGATCACGGCGATGTCACCGGCCTGCGGCTTGAGCTTGAACGCGAAGGCGCTCAGGTCCTCGGTCAGGTAGCCGAGATCCGCGCCGTCCTCCGCGGGGCGCGTCACCATCGTCAGCGCGTTCATGTCGATGAGCAGCGCGCGCTGCTCCGGCTTCGGGCCGTGGTAGTTGGGCGAGGCGCCCCACGCCGTCCGACCGTCGTAGCGCAGCACGGTGACGAGGGAGAACGAGTTCCAGCGCTGGAACTCCGAGTGCATCGCTTGCAGATCCACCCCCTTGGCGACCGTGAGCGTGAACAGCTCGGCGCGCTGCCCCGCCCACCCCGCCACGACGACGAGCGCGAGTTCGAGCACCACCCCACCGGCGCGCCAGCCCGTCAGCCGGCCGTCGGCGGCCAGGAAGGCGCCGGCCGCGAGCACGGCGAGCGCCGCCGCCGCCATCACCGCCAGCGGCGCTCCGAGCAGGCCGATCAAGGGCACCACGAGCGCGCAGCCGAGCCCTGCGCCGAGCAGGTCCCAAGCGTAGAGCCGCTCGGCGCGATGGCTCCAGCGCTGGAGCGCCAAGCCGAGCCCCAGCCCCCCGAGAAAGAACGGCGCCGCCGCGGCCAAGAACACGACGAGCAGCCAAGCGCCGAAGCGCGTGAACATGCTCCCAGAGTCCACGAGCGTGGGGACCCAGCGCAGCATCGCCACGTCGAGTCCCAACAAGACGAGGGGCAGCGCGACGCAGCTCGCGATCAGCAGCGTCATCCCGCGCTCACCGCGCGCGCGCACGCCGAGCAGGTGGACCACGAGCGCGCCGACCCCCAAGCCGAGCAAGGCGACGGAGATGGCGAAGAACGCGAAGTGGTACCAGATGACGACCGACAGCAGCCGCGTGAGCAGCACCTCGGTCAGCATGCACGCGGCGCTCAGGCTCCCGACGCCCAGCCCGGCTGCCAGCGGCCAGCTCCGCTCGGGCTGGGCGGGGCTCACGGAGCGCCCTCCGAGCCCACCGCGAGCAGCCGCATGCCGAGCACCGCGACGACGCCATAGAGGACCGCCGCCACCACCAAGAGCGCCGAATATCCCCAGAGCATCGTGAGCGGGATGACGAGCAGGCTGCCGACGACCGAGGCGAAGAAATTGAGCGCGATGGCCCAAGGCAGCGCCTCGGGTGCGCGCCGACCCAGCCACTCGAGCCCGGCCGGGAAGGGCACGCCCATCAAGACCCCGGGCGTGAAGCTCACGAGCCCCGCCAGCGCGAGCTTCACGGCCGCGGGCGCTTGCCAGGTCGCCTCCACCAGCGGTCCGAGGCCGAGCCCCAGCGCCAGCAGCGCGACGAGCAAGAGCAGCATGGCCCACCGCGTGCGCGCGAGCAGCGGCGCGATGAGGCGCGGCCCGAAGGCGGCGCCGAGGCCCGTGGCGACGAGCAGGCTGGCGAGCACCACGGCGAACGCGGCCGTCTGATGCCCCATCCACATGGCGAGCCGGTGGATGAGCCAGATCTCCACCGCCAGGAACGCGAGGCCGACCAGCGAGAAGTAGCCGGAGACCGCGGAGAGCTCCGCCGAGCGGAGCTGGCGCCGCAAGCGCCAGAGCGGCGCCAGCGACAGGAGGAAGCTCGCGCCGAGGACGCCGAGGAGCGCGCCGAGCCCCGCCCGCAGGTGGGGCAAGCCGAGCACTCCCACCCCGGAGTAGCGAAAGATGTCGAAGAAGAACGGGCGATCGTCGCTCACCGGGTGGATGTCGGCCGGGTAGCGCGCCGCGAAGTCCCGCCACCTCCCGGCGGTGACGGCGGTGGTGAAGGCCCGCAGCTCCGGCGCCGCGGGCGCGTCTGGGGCCCAGAGCGGGGCGTAGGGACGATCCACCAGGAGCTCGAAGGGCTCGAAGATGGCGACCCGCGCGCCCGCGAAGCGCCTCCCCTGCGCCAGCGTCCCGCGGCGGTAGTCCGCGAGCTCCGCCGCGTCGAAGGGGTGGCGCTTGACGAGCAACCCGTACATGGAGCCGTTGCGGTGCATCACCACGTGCTTCAAGGGCTCGGCCGCGCCGTGCCGCTCGAGCGCGACGAGCACGGTGCTGAGCAGGCGCAGCGCGAGCGGCTCGTGGAAGTAGATCATGCTGAGCGTGCCCTCCGGCGACAGCAGTCGCAGGTAATCCCCGAGCGCCTCCTCCGTGTAGAGGAGGTTCTCGGCGAGCGCGAGCGAGCCGCTCGCCAGCAGGTGCTTGGTGTCCACGCCGCTGAGCTGCACCAGATCATAGCTGCCGCCCGGCGCGCCGTGCGCGAAGCTGCGGCCGTCACGCAGGTGGAGCCGGAGCTTGGCGATGTCCGCGAGCCGGCCGGTGTACTCGAAGGAGGGGCCCCGGAGGTTCTCGAAGACGCCGGGGTTGATCTCCACGGCGTCCACCTCCGCCGCGGCGTTGTAGAGGGCGCACTGCACGTCCAGCCCGCCCCCGACCCCGATGATCAGGACCCGCTGGCGAGGGCGATAGTAGCCTTGGGCCCAGACCGAGTCGGTGCACAGCGCTGGGATCGGGCTGCCCGCGCTGGCTGGCTCGCCAGAATTCTTGTCACGGCCGTCCCAGCGCACCACCAGCGCGCCGGCGGTGTCGTCTTGAGCGTAGAACCGATACGGGTAGGGCGCTGGGCCGCCCGGCACGTCGGCAAAATCGAAGACCTCCACCCGACCTACCGCGTTCCAGCGCGTGAAGGCGCTCGTCATGCGGTAGCCCTCGCGCGCCGACACCTGACGCAGCACCGACACCTGACTCCAGGCCTCCCCGCGGAACGGGAACGCCGCCTGCGGCAGCGCGACGGCGGCGCCCGTGAGGGCGAGCGCGCCCAAGAAGGGCGCGCTGACGAGGCGCCGCCGCTCGCGGAAGAACACCGCGGCGGGCACCAGGGCGCCGAGGGCGAGCAGCGCCACCAGGCGCTCCCCTCCCAGCGGGTGCAGCACCGCCATCGGGACGAGGCAGCCGAGCGCAGAGCCGAAGAGATCGGCAGCGTAGACCCGCCCCACTCGCTCGCCGGCCGTCGCGAGCGCCAAGGTGACGACGAGGCCTCCAGAGACGAAGGGGCCAAGCAAGAGCGCGCTGACGCCAAACGCCCACCAGAACGAGCCTGCGACGAGGGGCGCCAGGCGCGCGAAGGCGGCGAAGCAGACGACCGTGCTGACCGCGAAGGCCAGCGACGCGCGCCCGAGCGCCAGATCCCTCACCTCGGCCGAAGCGGGCACGCCGCGCAGGGCGACGACCGTCCCCGCGATCCCGAAGCCCGCCATGGCGACCGCGAGCACCAGGTGGATGAACGCCGTCTGCACCGTGAACGACAGCACGCGAGTGAGCAGCACCTCGAGGCCGAGCACGAGGCCGCTGGCGAGCGCGACGCCGAGCAGCGACGGCGCCGGGAGCTGACGAGACGAGGTCGAGGGCACGCGCTCGGCTTAGTATCATGGCTTTTCGAGCCGCCGCTCCCCTCGAAGCGCGGCGACGGCCGCTCGGGAGCGTTGACAGCCCGAGGCCCTCCCCCTAGAGCTGCGCGGCAATGGCAGCCGGGCACCTTACTGCTGGCCGAGGCGGAGGAGGGACGCGCCGCACCAAGGCGCACGCCAAGCCGCTCGTGGAGGAGCCCTTCCTCGCGCTCGCGCGCGGGCTCAAGCGGGATCTGGACGCGGAGCTGACGCGGCTGTTCTCCGAGCAGCTCGACCTCGCGAAGGGGTGGGGCCCGGAGGTGACGGCCCTGCTCGAGGCCGTCCGCTCGCTGTGCCTGCGGGGCGGCAAGCGGCTGCGCCCCGCCCTGGTGGTCACCGGCCTGCGCGCCGCTGGCGGAGGCTCCAAGCTCGAGCCAGCGGTGCTCGTCGGCGCCGCCCTGGAGCTGCTCCAGGCCTACCTCCTCATCCATGACGACTGGATGGATGGTGATGACACACGCCGCGGAGGGCCCGCGGTCCACGCCGCGCTCCGGCGGCGGTTCCGCTCTCAGCGGCTCGGCGACGCCGCGGGCGTTCTCGCCGGCGACTACGCCAACGCCCTCGCGCAGCTCGCCCTGTCGGAGCTGCGGCTGGGGCCGGTGACGTGCGGCCGCGTCTTGGCGTGCTTCGCGAGGATGCAGCTCCACGCCATCGCGGGCCAACAGCTCGACCTCACCGCGCGCAAGGCCGACCCAGAGCTCGTCTACGCGCTGAAGACGAGCTCCTACTCGGTCGCGGGGCCGCTGGAGCTCGGGGCGCTGCTCGCCGACGCCAAGGAGCCGGTGCTGCAGGCGCTCCACCGGATCGCGAGGCCCATCGGCGTGGCGTTCCAGCTCCGGGACGATCTCCTCAACGCCTTCGGCGAGCCGAGCGTCACGGGCAAGCCGCGCGGGAGCGATCTCACGGCCGGCAAGCGCACGCTCTTGGTCACCGAGGCGCAGCGTCGCGCCCGCGGCGACGCCAAGCGCGCGCTCACGCGGGTGCTCGGCGCCCCCGGCGTGGCCGCCGCGGAGCTGCAGGCCGCCCTCCAAGTCCTCGACGAGTGCGGGGCGCGGCGGGCGGTGGAGGAGCGCATCGACGCGCTCGCGGCGGAGGCCTCGGCGGAGCTGACGCGCGCCAAGCTCCACCCGAGCGGCGCCGCCCTCCTCGGCAGCGCTTGCCGTGCGCTCACCCAGCGCCACGCCTGACCGGAGCGGCCAGGCTCTCGCACCCCGCGCGCCCGAGCGAGCGCCGGGCGCGCGTCCGGGCTCCGCGTCGTCGGCTCCCCGTCGCCCGCGGGGCTCGCTTCGACTAGCGTGTGCCCGTGGCGCAGGCCAACGGTAAGCTCATCTTGTTTGGCGAGCACGCGGTCGTCTACGGCTACCCCGCGATCGCCGTCGGCTTGACGCGCGGGGCGCGGGCACGCGCCACGCGCAGCCCCTCCGCGCCCGGCTCTGAGCTGGTGCTCGGCGACGAGCGCGTCCACGCCGGCGATGGGAGCGAGCTCGGGCGCGCGCTCGAGGCGCTCCTCGGCGCCTTGGGCGTGGGCGGGCTTCGGCTGGAGATCACGCTCGAGCTGCCCCCCGGCGCGGGGCTCGGCGTCTCCGCCGCCATCGCCGTCGCCGCGGCGCGCGCGGCGCTGGAGCACGAGGGGCAGCCGCTCGCCAGCGAGCGCCTGGAGGCGGCGGCGCTCGCCTGGGAGCGCGTCTTTCACGGCAACCCCTCCGGCGTGGACACCGCCGCGGCGCTCTACGGCGGCTGCCTCCGCTTCGTGCGCGGTCAGGCGGCCTCAGCGCTGACCCTGGCGCGACCGCTGCGCCTCGGGGTGGCGCTGGCCGGTCCCCCCGCGAGCACCAAGCAGATGGTCGAGGCCCTCGCCAGCGAGCGCCGACGCGAGCCGGCGCGCGTCGGCGCCCTGCTCGAGTCCATCGGGCAGCTCACCGAGGAGGCGCAGCCCCTGCTCGAGCGTGGGGAGCTACCGGCCGTCGGGCGCCTGCTCGACCGCAACCACGAGCTGCTCACCCTTCTGGCGCTCAGCAGCGAGGCGCTCGATCTTGCCTGTGCGCTCGCCCGAGAGGCGGGCGCGCTCGGCGCCAAGCTCACCGGCTCTGGAGGCGGCGGCTGCGTGCTGGCGCTGCTGCCCGAGCGCGGCGAGGACGTCCTCGAGGCCTGGCGTGAGGCGGGGCTCACCTGCTTCGAGAGCCACGTCGCCGCACCGGAGAGGCTCGCATGAGCCAGCGCACGGCCACCGCCATCGCGCGCTCGAACATCGCGCTCGCCAAGTACTGGGGCAAGCTCGCGCGCCCCGGCAACTACCCCGCCACCCCGAGCCTGTCGCTCACGCTCGACGGCCTGACCACGCGCACGACGGTGAGCTTCTCGGCGGCGCTCGGCGCGGACGAGGGCAGCCTCGACGGACGCGCGCTCGTCGGCAAGGAGCTGGCGCGCGTGAGCGCCATGCTGTCCGAATTTCGCGCGCTGGCGGGGAGCTCGCTCTTCGCGCGCGTCGACTCCACCAACGCGTTCCCTACGGCAGCTGGCCTCGCCAGCAGCGCCTCGGGCTTCGCCGCGCTCGCCCTCGCCGCCAGCGCCGCGCTGGGGCTCGAGCTCGACCCGGCCGCCCTCAGCGCGGTCGCGCGGCGCGCCAGCGCGTCCGCCGCGCGCTCCTTGTTCGGCGGGTGGGTGGAGCTCGCCACGGGCGCGGAGCACGCCGCGCCGCTCGCCGCGCCCGAGCACTGGGACGTGCGCATGCTGGTCGCGCTGACGGCCCGCGGGCCCAAGGCGACGGGCTCTACGGACGGCATGCTCCACACCGCGCGCACCAGCCCCCTCTACCGCGCCTGGGTGGACGCGGCGCCCGGGATCTACCAGCGCCTGCGCCGCGGTGTCCTCGAGCGCGATCTCACCGAGGTGGGCGAGGCGATGGAAGAGAGCACGCTCTGCATGCACGCCACCATGCTCGCAGCGGCGCCGGCCATCATTTACATGAACCCGACCACGCTCGCCGTCCTCGCCGCCGTGCGTGAGCTCCGAGCCGCTGGCGTCGCCGCCTACGCCACCATGGACGCCGGGCCGCACGTCAAGGTGCTGACCAGCGCGGCGACCGCCCAGGAGGTGCACGCCGCGCTCTCTAGCGTACCTGGGGTCCAGCGGGTGCACGGCGCTGCGCCGGGCGCCGCGGCGGAGCTGGTGACGCCGTGAGCTGGGCGCGCGCCCCCGGCAAGCTGCTGCTCTCGGGCGCGTACTCGGTGCTCTGGGGCGGCGTGGCCATCGTCACCGCCGTCGACCGGTACGTGAGCGCGGACAGCGCACGGGACGCGCCGCTGCTCACGCCCGAGGTCCGGGCCGCGGGACCCCTGGCCCGCGTGCCGTGGTTCGACGCCAGCCAGCTCCGCCAGCACGACGTCAAGCTCGGGCTCGGCTCGAGCGCCGCCATCTTGGTCGCCTCCCTCGCGGCGCTCGAGCTCGACCTTCGCGGGGAGCTACCGGACGAGGCGCTGGCGCAGTCCGTGTTCCCGCCCGCGCTCGCCGCGCACCGCCGGGCGCAGGGCGGCGGCAGCGGGGTGGACGTCGCGGCGAGCTGCTTCGGCGGCAGCCTGCGCTGCCGCCTCGACGGGGAGCGCCTGGACGTCAGCCCGTACGAGCTGCCCGGGGAGCTCGCCATCGAGGTCTGGTCCTCGGGCCACCCCGCCTCCACCCCGGCGCTGCTGGGACGGGTGCGGCAGCTCGAGCGCGCGCAGCCCCAGCGCTTCCAGGCGCTCCTCGCGCGGCAGCGCGAGGCCGCCGGACAGGCCGAGCGCGCGCGGTGCGGGCGTGAGCTCGTGGAGGCGCTCGAGGAGCAGCGCCTCGCGCTGACGGCGCTCGGGGCGGCGGCCGGCGCCCCCATCGTCACCGCCGAGCTGCAGGCGCTGAGCCCGCTCGCGGAGCACGCCTGCGTCCTCCCCTCGGGAGCGGGCGGTGGAGATGTCGTGCTCTACGTCGGCCTCAGCGCGCCCTCCCCAGCGCTGGAGGCGGCGCGGCGGCGGCTCGGCTGGCAGCGGCTCGAGCTGGGGCTCGGCGCGCGGGGCGTCCACGCCCACGCGCCGGGTGCCTGAGGCCCTCGGCATGGCGCGCAGAAGCTTGGTAGACACCCGAGGCTGCAGTAAAGACGGCCCGCCCCCGCTTCGACCGGGGGACTCCAGCTCATGAGTGAAGGTTCTCGCTTCCCCGGGTTTCATCGGCTCGACCTCGAGCAGCGACGCCAGCTCGTCGCTGCCCGCACCGGCATCCGCCTCGAGCGCCTCACCGGCGCCCTGACGAGCGGCGGCCTCAGCGCGGAGGCGGCGGACAAGGTCGTCGAGAACGTGCTCGGGGTCTATGGTCTACCCTTCGGGCTCGTGCTCAACCTGCGCCTCAACGGCCGTGACCGCCTGGCTCCGATGGTCGTCGAAGAGCCCAGCGTCATCGCCGCCGCGTCCAACGCCGCGAAGATGGTGCGCGCCGCCGGGGGCTTTCACGCGCGCATGCTGGACGAGCTGATGGTCAGCCAGGTGCAGCTCTTCGACGTGCCTGAGCCGGCGGGCGCCGTCGCTCGGCTGGAGGCCGCGCAGGCGGAGCTGCTCGCGCTCGCGGCCAGCGCCGTCCCCGGGCTCTGCGAGCGCGGCGGAGGCCCGCGGGAGCTCGAGATCAGGGTGCTGGGCGAGGGCTACCTGGTCGTTCACGTCTTGGTCGACTGCCGAGACGCCATGGGCGCCAACCTGGTCAACGGCGTCGCGGAGGCGATCGGGCCGCGTGCGGCGGAGCTCGCCGGCGGCAAGCTCGGCCTGCGTATCTTGAGCAACTTGGCCGATCGTCGCCGGGTCCACGTGAGCTGCCGCGTGCGCGCCGAGGAGCTCACGCGTGGCAGCGGGCAAAGCCCGAGCGGACTCGACGTCATCGACGCCATCGCCCAAGCGTCGCGCTTCGCGGAGCTGGATCCGTACCGCGCCGCCACCCACAACAAGGGGATCATGAACGGCGTGGACGCCGTGGTGCTCGCCACGGGCAATGATTTTCGTGCCGTGGAGGCGGGGGCGCACGCCTACGCCGCGCGCAGCGGGCACTACGCCCCGCTCGCCGTGTGGCGCCGTGACGGCGACGCGCTCGTGGGGGTCCTAGAATTGCCGCTGGCGCTCGGCGTGGTCGGCGGCACGCTCCGCGTCCATCCGCTCGCGCAGCTCGCGCTGGAGCTCGGCGAGGTCGGCTCTGCCTCGGATCTCGCGATGCTCGCCGCCGCGGTCGGGCTCGCCTCCAACCTCGCCGCGCTGCGCGCGCTCGCGACCGAGGGCATCCAGCGCGGTCACATGGGGCTGCACGCGCGCTCGGTGGCGACCGCCGCCGGCGCGCAAGGGGCGGAGGTGGAGGCGGTGGCGGCGGCGCTCCGAGAGACCGGGACCGTGACCTTGGAGGAGGCGCGCCGCCAGCTCACCCTGCTCCGCGAGCGCTAGTGCGCCTCAGCGCTCCAGGCGGGACTTCATCTCCACGAGGGCGAGCCCACAGGGGTTCACGCGGCTCTTGTCCTCCACGCCCTTGGTCGCGGCGTCGAGCGCCGCCTTCACCTGCGGGTTGGCCACCGCGGCGTCCAGGAGCAGCTTGCGGGCCTCGTCTTGATCGCCCTCTTTGCAGGCCAGATCTATCTTGTCCATCTCCTTGAGGGCGCTTTCCTTCTCTTTGCCTTGCTGGCACCCCGTCAGTAGCGCTACCCCGAGCAGGGCGGCGGTCCACAGCGTCGTTCGAACCGTCATCTCATCCTCCACGCCGAGCCAAGTGGGTCGGGCCCCCCCACCCTAGCGCAAGCTCCACCAGCCGCCGATATGCCCAGCTCCCCCTGCCCGCCCATGCCCTTCGATCACCTCCTCCGGCCCGAGCTCGGCGAGCTCCAGGCCTACGCGCCGCACCCGGGGGACTTCCCCATCCGCCTCGACGCCAACGAGGCGCCCCCGCGGCTGAGCGCGGCGGCGCGCGAGCGGCTCGCGGCGGTCGGTGGGGAGCTCGCCTGGGAGCGTTATCCGGACGCGCGGCACGCTGCCTTGCGAGCGCTCCTCGCGCAGCAGCTCGGGCTCACCCCGGAGGAGCTGGTCTTCGGCTGTGGCAGCGACGAGCTCATCGCGCTGCTGCTGACGGCGCTGGCCCGGCCGCGCCCCTCGGACGACGTGCCCACGGTGCTGACCACCACCCCCACCTTCGTGATGTACAAGGCGAGCGCGCGAGCGCGCGGCTGGAGGGTCCTGGAGGTGCCGCTGGATCGTGACTGGGCGCTGTCCGTCGACTCCATGGAGCGCGCGCTGGGGATGACGCGCCCGAACCTCATCTTCGTCGCCACGCCGAACAACCCCACGGGCACCGTCGCCTCGGAGCAGGCTCTGCGCCGGCTCAGCGCGCTCGCCCCCGACGCCGTCCTGGTCATCGACGAGGCCTACCTGGCCTACGCGCAGGACGACTGGCTGCGGCTGTATCGGGAGCTCCCCAACGTGGCCCTGCTGCGCACCTTGTCCAAGGTGGGCTTCGCCAGCCTGCGCGTGGGTTGGCTCATCGCGCGGCCGGAGCTCGCTCGTGAGCTCGAGAAGGTGCGCCTCCCCTACAACCTGCCGACGCACTCCCAGCAGGTGGCGCAGCTGGTGCTGACGGAGCTCCAAGGGGAGGTCGACGCCATGGTGCAGGAGGTGAAGGCCGAGCGAGCGCGGCTCCAGGGCGCGCTCGCCGAGGTGCCCGGGCTGTCGGTGACGCCCAGCCAGGCCAATTTCCTCTGGATCCGCACCGAGCGCCCCGCCGTGGAGCTGTTCGAAGGGCTCGCGCGGCGCGGCGTGCTCGTCCGCAGCTTCCACCTGCGCGGGGGCCGCCTCGCCCACCAGCTCCGCGTCACCGTCGGCACGCCGGAGCAGAACGACGCCCTGCTGGTCGGCCTACGAGCGCTGGCATGAGGCGGCTGGTCGCCACGCTCGCGGCCCTGCTGCTCGGCGGCTGCTTCGGATCGGCGGGAGTGGTGCGGCGTGACGTCGATGGCCGCGACGTCACGGGGCGCTGGATCTCCCCGGAGGCCTACGCGCTCTACCTCGAGGGCGCCCTGGCGGAGCGCGAGGGACAGCGCCAGCACGCGCTCTCCCTCTACCAGCGCGTGCTCGAGCGCGACCCCGACGCCGCCGAAGCCTGGGCGCGGCTCGGCGCGCTCACCTGCGAGCAGCGGCCCAGCGCCGCGGAGCGCTATTTCCAGCGTGCGGCCGAGCTCGCCCCCAGGGTCGCGGAGGTGGCCGCCGCGCGCGCGCGCTGCGCGCTCGACCAGAAGCAGGCCGCCACGGCCATCGCCGCTGCACGACGCGCCCTCGCGCTCGAGCCCTTGAATGAGGACCACACGCTCACGTTGGTGGCCGCGCTCGATCTCGGCGGCGAAGAGCTGCAAGCCACTCGCCTGCTGGACGCCTGGCTGCTCTGGGGCCACGCGTCGCGCCGCGCGGGGCAGCGGTCCCTCGAGAGAGCCCGGCGCTCGGGGGACGCAGCCCGCGCGGCTCGCGCCGCTCGGCTCCTCGGGCGCTGGGGCCTCGGGGAGCCCAGCCTGATCGAGGCGGCCTTGCTCCGAGGCGCGCTCGACGAGGCGCGCCAGCTCGCGTTGACCCAAGGCACCAGCCCGAGCGAGCTCGCCGCCCTGGCGTGGGAGCTGGGCCTCCAGGAGCTGGCGCGCACCCAAGCGGCGCTCGTGCTCGCGGCAGATCCCTCGGACGCCGACGCCTGGATCGTCACGGCGCTCTGCGCCGAGGGACCAGAGCGCGCTGCCCTGCCGCCGCTCCAGGGCTCGGCGTCCAAGCCGAGCGAGCGCTTGCTGGGCGCCTTGCTGGAGCGCGCGGCGCTACGCGCCCGCCACTAGGGCCCGCTCGCCGGCGGCGCCGCGTTGCTCGCCGAAGCCGCGGGCGCGACCGCCGAGCCCGCCGGCTCCGCGGGGCGGTACTGCAAGCTCAGGTCGACCTCGAGCGTGCCCCCTGGGGGCATGTCGAGCTCGTGCTCGACCACGGCTCCGACGGAGGGGAGCAGCGCCGAGAGCTTCAGCTTGCCTGGTGGGACGCGCTTGATCTCGTACCGCCCGTCGAGGCCCGTCACCGAGAAGGTGGGGTAGCGCAGGACGAACAGCTCCGCGAGCGCGAAGAGGTGGAGCTGATCGCTCAGGATGAAGCGGCCGACCGAGGGAGGGAACAGGTCCACCGGCGCCCCGTTGGGGATGGCGACCATCAGGGCCGTCGCCTCCGGCCCCACGAGGAACGGCATGTGCGAGTGCGTCCCGCGACCTTGTACGAGCAGCCGCTGCCCGAGCATCATCGCCACCGTCCGCGCCTGATAGGCGCAGTCGCGCATGGTCACCTCGACGACGTCGCTCGCCGGCTCGACGTAGACCTCGTACCCCGTGACCGCCACGAGCACGTCGGCCGCCTGCCGCTCCGGCCCCTCGCGAAATTGCCGACCGAGGACCTGGCGCGCCCCCGCACACTCCGCCGGGATCTTCGAGAGCAGCACCGGAGGCGCCTCCGGCGCCGGGGGTCCCTCGAGCCGCACGACCCCGCGCACGCTCCCGAGCGAACCCCGATACGGCGGCAAGCGCCTAGGGTTGACCACCGCAGCGACCTCCGCGGAGGAGAGCGTCCGCGGCGCCGGCAGCGCGGAGGGAGCCACCACCTGCAGCGCCGGCCCCTCCGGCGCCTCCGCCTGCTCCTTGCTGCACCCGGCCAGCGCGAGGGCGCAGGCGATGCCGCACCAACCCACCGCCTTCATGGGGACCCGAGCCACGAAACAAACCTCCTCGGCCCGCCGCCTACGCCTGGTCAAGACCATCGGCCTTCAGGTAGCCTAAGCGCGCCGATCATGACACAGCGCGAGGGGACAAAATTGTGAAAAGGCGCCCACCATCACGAGCGCGGAGCCAGGCTCACCCGCGGCGGGCCTCCCCGCGTTGCCCACGCCCACGGCGCCGACCGCCCACCCGCTCAGCGACACGCTGCACGCCCTGGGCGACACCGCCGACGCCGGCACCTACACCCTGACGGCGGAGCGCGTGCAGGAATGCAAGCCACACCCCTACATCAAGCCAACCCAGGGGAGCGTGTGGCTCGGCGTCGAGGTGACCGTTGCCGCCACGGGAGACCAGAAGATCTTTCCCCTTGGACTCTAGACGGAGCGCTTGAGCCTGCGCCACGCTAGACGCTGGGCGTCGGCGCTCCTCGTCGGCGTGCCCCTGACGGGCTGCCGCACCGCGGGCGCTCCTAGCCCAACCCCCACCCCCGACGGGAGCGCGGAGGAGCGCGCTCCCATCCTCCAGCGCGCCGAGGGGGTCCGTGCGCCCACGCTGCTCGGCCCTGCCGCGCCGCTGCCTGGCGTTGGAGAGACGGCGTCGGCGCGGGACGTGGAGCTCACCCTCGTCAGCGCCTCACGCTGCACCCCACCGACCTGGGCGCCTCCGCAGCCCGGGCACTTCATCCTCGGCCTACTCGTCGACTTCTCCGGCAAGACCCCTCACGCTGTCCGGATCAACTCCCTCGACGCCCGTCTCGTCCTCGGTGACCGGACCATCGAGCCTACGTTCACCGGGTGCACGCCCGATCTACGGGCCGGCACCGTCCGGCTGGGAGAGCGAGCGCGCGGCTACGTCAACTTCGAAGTGCCGCTCGAGGCCGAGCGCGCCCAGCTCCGCTACGAGGTCCACCGGCTCGGCACGCCGCCGGACGAGCTCGGCTTCGAGCTGCACCTCGGCGCTCTGCGGGGGCCGCCCGCGGGCGGCCCCTGACGGGCTCAGCGCGGCAGCGCGGCGCTGAGCGCCATCTCGAAGGAGAAGCCGGGGCTGATCCCGAGCACGAGCACCATGATGGCCGAGAGGACGAGCGCCGCCCCCACCATCCCAGAGCGCATGGGGACCGCCACGGGCGCGCCCGGCAGCGGCTCCCGGAAGTACATGTAGACCAGGACCTTCAGGTAGTAGTACGCGCCCAGCGCGCTGTTGAGCACGCCGATGACGACGAGCGGGTAGAGCCCCGCGTCCATGGCCGACTGGAACACGTAGAACTTCGCGAAGAAGCCGCCCGTGGGGGGCATGCCGAGCAGCGAGAGGATGAACAGCGAGAACGCGAGCGCCGCCGCGGGGTGCCGCTTACCGAGCCCCGCGAGGTCGTCATAGCTGACGGCCTCCGCGCCGCGGCTGCCGCAGAGGATGAGCGCCCCGAAGGCGCCCGCCGTGCTCACCGTGTAGACCAGGAGGTAAAAGAGCACGCTGCTCTCCGCCGCCTCCGAGCGCATGGCCGCGACGATGCCGACCATGGCGTAGCCCGCGTGCGCGATGGACGAGTACGCCAGCATGCGCTTGACCGACTCTTGTCGCCCCGCCACCACGTTCCCGACGAACATGGTGAGCACCGCCATCAAGGCGACGGCTGGTGGCCAGCCCGTCCCCCAGCTCATGAGCCGCTCGTCCCCGAAGCCCGTGAGCAGCACGCGCAGCATGACCGCGAAGGCCGCGCTCTTGACCGCGATGGCCATGTACGTGCTGGTGGGGGTGGGAGCGCCCTCGTAGGCGTCCGGGGTCCACATGTGGAAGGGGACCGCGCTGACCTTGAAGGCCAGCCCCACGAGCGTGAGCACCAAGCCGACGATGACCATCGGAGCGCTGACGGTGCTCTCCGCCGCCCCGATGGACTTCACGGCCTCGCCGATCCCCGCGAGATCCATGTGCCCGGTGGCGCCATAGAGCAGCGCGAAGCCGAACAGCATGAGCGCGGCGGCGAAGCTCCCGAGCAAGAAGTACTTGAGCGCCGCCTCCGCCGCGCGAACGCTGCCACGCCGCAGCCCGCACATGGCGTAGACGCCGAGCGACATGGTCTCCAGCGCGACGAACAGCGTGAGCAGATCCCCCGCGGCGGCGAGCGCCATGGCGCCCAGCGTGGACAGCAACAGCAGCGGGAAGAACTCCCCGCGGTCGATCCGGTGCTCCGGCTGGTAGCCCCCGGCCAGCAGCGCGGTGATGGCGCCCCCGATGCACAGGGTGAAGCAGAAAAAGAGCGTGTAGTTGTCGAGCAGCAGGTGCGGCGCCACCTTGGCGGCCTCGCCCGTGGTGCTGGGACCGGCAGCCCACGACGCGGCGCTGAGCAGCGCCCCGCCGATGAGGATGACCGCCGCGCCGAGCGCTAGCTCCCCGCTGCGGCCGGAGCCGGCGTCAGGGGCCTTGCCGGCCGCCGGCGCGGGCGCGCCGAAGGCCTCCGCCAACATCAACAGGAGCGCCCCGCCGCCCACCGCGAGGAAGGGCGACAGCGCCATGATGAGTTCCGCGCTCATGGCGCTTCCCCTTCGTTGAGTGCTTGTGCGCCCTGCTCACGCGCTTGGCGCTCGCTCGGGCTGAGCGGGTAGCCCCGCTCGAGCGGCCCCCCTCGACGCTCTCTCAGGCCAGGCTGCGTGACCTCCGGGGCGACCTCCTGGAAGGCCTTCCGCCCGTCCACGTAGCGCTCCACCACGCTGCCCACCGTCTCGGTCATCCGGCTGGTGAACAGCCCGGGGAACAGCCCGATGACGAAGATGAGGACGATGAGCGGGGACAGCGCGACGATCTCGCGTGAGTTCACGTCTGGCAGCCCTCGATTCTTGGGGTTGCTGAGCGGTCCGAAGAACATCTTGCGCACCATGCTGAGCATGTAGATGGCGGCTAGGATGACGCCCGCCGCGGCCAGGACGCCTTGCATGGTGCCGTTGCTCCCGAGCGGCACCGACACGAACGTGCCCATGATGATCATGAACTCGCCAACGAAGCCGTTGGTGCCCGGCACCCCGATGCTGGCGAAGGTGACGATGACGAACAGCGCCGCGTAGACCGGCATCACCTTGGCCAAGCCGCCCATCTCACGGATGAGCCGCGTGTGACGGCGGTCATAGATGACGCCCACCAAGATGAAGAGCGCCCCCGTGGCGATGCCATGGTTGACCATCTGCAAGACGGCACCCTCGATGCCCGCCTGCGACGCCGCGAACAAGCCCAGCATCACGAAGCCGAGGTGCGCCACGGACGAGTACGCCACGATGCGCTTGATGTCGTCCTGCTTCCAGGCGCACAGCGCGCCGTAGAGGATGCCTCCTCCCACGGCGATGCCCGCCAGGTTGGCCCCCGCGGCCCACGCGGGGCCGGGAAACAGGCCCATGCAGAACCTCAGGTACCCGTAGGCGCCGCACTTGAGCAAGATGGCCGCCAAGATGACCGAGCCCCCCGTGGGAGCCTGGACGTGCGCGTCCGGCAACCAGGTGTGAAAGGGGAACATGGGCACCTTGATGAAGAAGCTCAAGGAGAACGCCAGGAAGCAGAGCCAGGCCGCCACGCGTGGCAAGCTGAGCCGGCTGAGCGCCAGGTAGTCGAAGCTCCAGTAGCCCGCCGCCTGATGGTGCGCCCACGCCAGGTACAAGATGGCGGCGAGCATCAAGACGCTGCCGGCCATGGTGTAGATGAAGAACTTATACGCCGCCTTGATCTTCTCTACCCCGCCCCAGACGCCGATGAGCACCATCATGGGCACCAGCATCAGCTCCCAGAACACGTAGAACAGGAACAGATCCAGCGCCACGAAGGCGCCCAACATGGCGCCCTGGAGCAAGAGGTAGGCAAAGCACAGGTCTTTCACCCGACCCTTGAGCGACCCGAACGAGGCGTAGGCGGCGATGGGCGTGGTGAAGGTGGTCAGGACGATGAGCCACAGGCTGATGCCGTCGACGGCGACGTGGTAGCGGATCCCCAAGCTCGGCAGCCAGTCGACGATGTACTGGAAATGCCAGCCCTTGGTCATGGGCACGCGCAGCAGCAGCAGCGAGGCGCCCAAATCCAGCGCGAGGAAGCCGAGCGTCAGGCGCTTGAGCAGCGCGGGGGACTGCCGGGGCGTAAACAGGATGGTGAGCGCCCCCACGATGGGCAGAAACACCACCACGTTGAGGAGGTGCGGCCACTCTCGAGGCATGGCCTCCTCCGCGCCACCGGAGGGCGTGGCGGGCCAGAGGCCGCGGACCAGCACCAGCGCCAGCATGGCGACGATGCCGACGGCCGCGCGCTCGAACAGGCTCTTGCGCTTGGGGACGATGACCCCTACCCCGAGCGCGGCGAGGTACGGGAGTAGATCGAGCAACACCTTGGCTGCGGGGCTCACTGCGGGGCTCCTGGCTGCGGGCGAACGTCCCCGCGAAGTTGGCCGTCGGCGCCCTGGCCGACGTCGATGGTGAGCGGCAAGCCGGAGAGGTCGGGCTTGGCGCGGTTGACCACGTACTCCTTGGCATCCACCCGCCCGAAGGCGTTCTTGACCTCGAGCTTGACCTTGCGGGTGTCCCCCGCCTTGTCGATCGTCAGCTCATAGGTGTGCTGCTGTCCGAAGTCCTGGGGCTGCTCTCCCTCGGCGTACCAGCGGTACTGATAGCCCAGGCCGGGGGCGGCGGTCAGCACGTAGGCGCCCGCGCCGTCGTTGCGCTCGAGCGAGGCCGTGGCGTGGGGTGCGACGAAGAACCAGCCGAGGCCGCCGAGCCCGACGACCATGGACAGCGCGTAGACGTGCACGCGCCCGGTCTGCAGCAGCCGCAGCAGCCCGCCGCTGGCGCGCACGAGCAGCGCCGTGAGCCGCGCGAGGACGCCGTCGACCACGATGCGGTCGAAGGCGGCCGCGAAGTCCGCCAGGGAGTCCACCGCGCCGATGATGGTCTCCTCGTACAGCTCGTCCACGCGCCATTTGTCGTAGAGGAGCTGGTAGAGCCTCGGCGCCGCGCTGGCGAGCTTCCGGGCGGGCTCCCCGCCGGCCATCAGGTACATCCAGTAGGCGACGCCTGCGCCCAGCAAGAACACGACCACGCTGGGGATGAGCAGCGGGATGGCGAGCGCCTCCTCGTTCTCCACGAGCTTGATGCCCGACTGCGCGTGCGCGAACACCGGCTCCAGCCAGGTGTCGAGGACGTGACTGTGGAACAGCGCGTGCGCGTTGAGCGCGCCGGCGAACACGCTCAGCAGACCCAGGACCACCAGCGGCAGCGTCATCTGCCACGGAGACTCCTTCGGCGCCGGCCCCTCCAGGGCCTCCTCGACCGCGTGGTGAGCGTGCTCGTGAGCGTGAGGGTCTCCCTCCGGCTCCTTCCAGTGGGGCACGACGGTCCACCCCTTGAAGCTGCCGAAGAAGATGCCGATGACGAGCCGGGTCATGTAGAAGGCGGTGAGCGCCGCCGCGACCACGCCCATGCCGTAGAGCACGGTGGGGCCCCAGCTCGGCCACACGAAGGCGTCGATGACGCCGCGCGCGGTGTGCAGCTTGCCGTCGCCGGGCGCCACGACGCTGGACGTGTAGGCCTTGAAGAGGATCTCGTCCTTGCTGAAGAACCCGCTCAGCAGGGGGAAGCCGACGATGGCACCCCAGGCCGCCACGAAGGTGGCGAAGGTGATGGGCATGAACGCGCGCATCCCGCCCATGTGTCGCATGTCCTGCGACCGCTCGGTGTCGTGGATGCGCGCGTGCATCGCGTAGATGACCGAGCCCGCGCCGAGGAAGAGGCAGGCCTTGAAGAAGGCGTGGGTGAGGACGTGGAAGAAGCCCGCGCTGAACGCGCCCACCCCGACGCCCAGGAACATGTAGCCGAGCTGGCTGACCGTGGAGTAGGCCAGTACCTTCTTGATGTCGTTCTGGACGAGCGCGATGGTAGCGGCGAACAGCGCCGTGGCCGCGCCGATGAGCGCGACGGTGAACATGGCCGCCGGGCTGAGCACGAAGACGCCCGCGAGCCGCGCGCAGAGGTAGATGCCCGCCGTGACCATGGTGGCGGCGTGGATGAGCGCGCTGACGGGCGTGGGGCCGGCCATGGCGTCCGGCAGCCACACGTACAGCGGGAGCTGCGCGCTCTTGCCGGCCGCACCCAGAAAGAGCGCGAGCGAGACGAGCGTGGCCGCCGACGCGTAGCGCGGCGCGTTGAGCCAGTTGGCGGCGCTCTCCGGCAGCGCCGCCGCGAGGGGCACGTGCGTCCCGATGGGCCAGTACTTGACCGGCTGGGCCAAGCTGCTGGAGGCGGCCTCGATGCCCTTCCAGTCGAGCGCCCCGCAGTAGTAGACGAGCAGCCCCATGGCGACGAGCAGGCCGAAGTCCCCGATGCGGTTGGCGATGAACGCCTTCTTGCCGGCCGCGGCGTTGGCGTCCTCGTGGAACCAGAAGCCGATGAGCAGGTAGCTGCAGACGCCGACCCCCTCCCAGCCGACGAACAGCACGGGCAGGCTGTCGCCGAGCACCAGCACCAGCATGGAGAAGACGAACAGGTTCAGGTACGCGAAAAACCGGTGGTAGCCCTCGTCTTGCCGCATGTACTGGGTGGAGTACAGGTGGATGAGCAGGCCCACGCCGGTGATGACCAAGATCATCGTGCCGCTGAGCGCGTCCACCGAGAACGCCAGCTCGATGGGGACGTTCGAGCCTGCACCCATGGCGTCCGTCCGCGAGGACAGGCGCATCCACTCCCAGCCGTGCCAGTGAAAGCGCGCCGCCTGCTCCGCGGTTTGCGCGGCGCGCAGCGCGAAGAAGGTGTAGACGGAGGCCAGGAAGGAGGCGCCTACCGAGGAGAGCGCCATCAGGGTGACGGCCTCCTTACCCAAGCGCTTACCGAAGACGCCGTTCACGAACGCGCCGACCAGCGGCAGCGCGATGATGATGGCCAGCAGCGTGAAGTCACCAGCGGGGAAGATCGGGTTCATGACGAGCTCTGCGCAGGTACTCAGTGCTTCAAGCTATCCGCCGCGTCCGCGTCCACGGTGGAGCGCAGCCGGAAGAAGTTGAGGATGATGGCGAGTCCGACCGCGACCTCGGCGGCCGCCACGGCGATGATGAAGAACGCGAAGACCTGGCCGTTCATGTCCTCGCCGTGAGCACGGTTGAAGGCCACGAGCGCCAAGTTCACGGCGTTGAGCATGAGCTCGATGCTCATGAGCTGGACGAGCACGTTGCGCCGCGCGAGAAAGCCGACCACCCCGATCACGAAGATGACCGAGGCGACGAGCTGGTAGTGCTCGAGCACTTTGCCAAGCATATTCACGACCTGGACTCCTTCGAGAGGGGCCGCCCCGCGTCGCGGGGGTGGAGCGGACCGACGAACAGGCGCTTGGTCTCTCCAAGCTCCGGGGAGCGCGGCGGCCGCGCCGTGGGGCGAGCGCGCACGACGGCGATGGCGCCGATGGCGGCGACGAGCAGCAGCGCCGTGGTCAGCTCGAAGGGGACGAGCGCCGGCCCGAAGACGTCCCCACCGACCGCCTCGATGCTCCCGTGCTCCGGGCGGGCGGCCGTGAAGCGCGTGAGCGTGGGCCGCAGCGCGGTGAGCGCCAGCCCGACGCTCCCGAGCACCGCCATGAGCCCCGCGCCGACCAGCCGCGCCACGCGGGCCTTGGGCGCCCCGAGCTCCTTGCCCGTGGCCTCCGCCCCCAGCAGCATCATGATGAAGACGAACAGCACCACCACGGCGCCGGCGTAGACGATGAGCTGAATGGCGGCGAGAAACTGCGCCGAGAGCTGGAGGAACATCCCCGCGATCCCGAGGATGGTCAGCAGGAGCCCCATGGCGCCCCGGATGGGGTTGGAGGCGATGACCGTCGCGAGCGCCCCGACCACGCAGGCGACGGTGCAGACCATGAAGAAGAGGTTGCCAGCGGTCATACCACGAGCGTCCGCGTCTGGTGGGACGCCTGGTTCAGGATGTAGTCCTCGAAGTGCTTCCGGTACTTGCGAGTGAAGTTCATCATGGGGGTGGCCGCGCCGTCACCGAAGGCGCAGATGGTGTTGCCGGTGATGTTGTAGGCGACTTCCGTCACCCGATTGAGCTCTTCCAGCGTCGCGGTGCCGGCGACGATCTTGTCGAGCAGCCGCTCCGCCCAGCCGCAGCCCTCCCGGCACGGCGTGCACTGACCGCAGGTCTCGTGCCGGTAAAACCGCATCAGGTTCTGCAGCGCCAGGACGGGGTCCGCCGCGTCCGACAGCACGATGGCGCAGCACGTCCCGAGCATGCTGCCGATGCCACGGTAGGTGTCCACGCCCAGGGGCAAATCCAGGATGCTCTTGCCGTTGTAGGGCTCGAAGCGCGGGTCTCCGGGGACGTTCACGAGCTCGTCCACCAGGTGCACCGGCGAGGAGGAGCCACCGGGGATGACGCCCAGGATGGCGCGGTCGTCCGTGACGCCGCCCGCGAGGTCATAGATGAGCTCCCGCAGGGTGAGCCCCACCGCCGCCTCGAAGATACCGGGGCGCTTGACGTGACCGCTCACCCCGAAGAGGCGAGCGCCGCCGTCTTTGAAGTCGTGCAGCGACGACACCCTGCTGAAGGCGTCGCCCCCCACCTCGAACACCGTGGGAGCGATGGCGATGGTCTCGAGGTTGTTGACGGTGGTCGGGCAGCCGAACACCCCGAACTGCGCCGGGAACGGCGGCTTGAAGCGGGGCTCACCGCGCTTGCCCTCGATGGAGTTGAGCAGCGCCGTCTCCTCCCCGCAGATGTACGCGCCGGCGCCGGTGTGGACGTACACCTCGACCTCGTAGCCCTTGCCGCAGGCGTTCTTGCCGAGGTAGCCCTTGGCCCGCGCCTCCTCGATGGCTTGCCACAGGCGCGCCTTGGAGAGGTGCAGCTCGTCCCGGACGTAGATGTAGGCCACGTGCGCGCCGATGCCCACGCAGCCGATGATGCAGCCCTCCACCACCGCGTGCGGGTTGCGCTCCATGATGGTGCGGTCCTTGAACGTCCCGGGCTCGCCCTCGTCCGCGTTGATGACGAGGTAGTGCGGCTTCTTCGACTCCTTCGGCATGAAGCTCCACTTCGTGCCAGCGTCGAAGCCTGCGCCGCCGCGCCCGCGGATGTGCGCCTTCTTCATCTCCTCGATGACCGCCTCGCGCCCCATCCCGAGCGCCTTCTTCGCGCTCTGATAGCCGCCGGCCTTCTCATAGACCGCGAGCGTGTGGCCCAGCGGATCGGCGTAGTTCTTCGTGAGGTAGTGGGTGAGCTTGAGCATCGCGTGATCCCGGACTCAGCCGTCCTTGAGCAGGCCCTCGAGGATGCGGTCCACCTGCTCGGTGGTGAGGTTCTCGTGGTACTCCTTGTCCACTTGCATCATGGGGGCCTGGCCGCAGGCAGCGAGGCACTCCGCCGAGCGCAGCGTCACCCTGCCGTCCGGCGTGGTCTCCCCCGCGTGGATACCGAGCTTCTTCTCGCAGTGGTGCAGGATGTGCTCCCCACCGCGCAACGCGCAAGGCAGGGTGTGGCAGACCCAGACCTGGTGCTTGCCGGGCTTCTCCTGATTGAACAGGGTGTAAAAGGTGACCACACCCTTGACCTGCGCCGCGGAGATCTGCAGACGCTCGGCGACGAAGAGGATGACCTCTTCCGACACCCAGCCCTCGTTCGCGTCTTGGCAAAGATGGAGCAGCGGGATGCACGCTGCCATTTTGTTCGGGTATCTCGAGAGGATGTCGGAGACTTCTCGCTCTCGATCCTCACTCAGGACAAATGCCATGGCTCGTCGTCCGTCGGTCCTGTCGGCGCTCGTCCCGAGCTAGTGAGGGGACATTCCTCACTCCGCGCGTGGACGGATCCGGTGCCAGGGGGGGCCCCGGGCGAGCGAACCGTAGTGAGGCGCGGAAGGGGGTGTCAAGCCGTGCGAAGGACAATCGGCGCTGCCCGAGGCAAGGCCCCGGGACCTCACCCTGGAGCCCCACCTTCCGAGCGTGACCCCACGCGAATTTCCGTGACTTTCCCTTGAGTCTCCCAAGCCCCCGCGTGTAGGCTGCGCCGGAGCTACGAGCGCACGGTGCGCAACCGGGAGGTGACTAGTGTTTTGCCCGAACTGCGGCACGCAGAATCCTGATACCGCAACGACCTGCACGAAGTGCGGGTTCAACCTGAAAGGCTCGGCCGCCCCGAAGTTCAAGGGCACGATGCTGATGATGAACGCGCCCCCGGCTCCCAAGCCACCCGAGGCGGCGCCAGCGGGAGGCCCAGCGCCTGCGCCTGCCCCTGCAGCGCGGCCCGCGCTCAAGGGCACCATGCTCGGCGTGGCGCCCCCCTCGGCGGGAGGCGTCGTCCCCCCCGCGCCCGCCGCCCCCGCCGCTCCGGCAGCACCGCCTCCTGCGGCGCCGGCTGAGCCCATGAACCCTCTGGGTGCCACCATGACGGCCGACGCCGCCATGATGGCAGGCTTCGGCGCTGCGTTGGGCGGCGCCCCCGGCGCCGGTACGCCGGCAGGCTTTCCACCTCCCGCGGGTTCACCTCCCGGAGGTGCCCCCCCCGGCGGCTTCGGCGCTCCAGGTGGCCCGCCCCCCGCGGCGCCCGGCGGCTTCGGCGCTCCGCCGCCCGCCGCGCCCGGCGGCTTCGGCGCTCCAGGTGGCCCGCCCCCCGCGGCGCCCGGCGGCTTCGGCGCTCCGCCGCCCGCCGCGCCCGGCGGCTTCGGCGCTCCAGGCGGTCCGCCCCCCGCCGCGCCCGGCGGCTTCGGCGCTCCGCCACCCGCTTACGGCCCGCCCCCAGGCGCGGGTCAAGCCATCGCCCCCATGGGCGCCATGGCCATGGGCGCCCCCGCCGGCCAGTACGGGCCCATCGGCAAAGACCGTAACCCCATCGTGCTGCTCCTGCTGAGCTGGATCACCTGCGGGCTCTATTACATCATCGCCCTCTTCTCCATGTCGAAGGAGCTCTGTGCCTTCCGTCAGAAGCAGGACATCAGCCCCATCATGTTCTTCATCCCCATCCTTGGGTGGCTGGAGATGATGAAGGTGGCGGACAAGGTCTACGAGGCCAAGGTGCTGGCGGGCCTCCCCAACCCCACCAAGACCAGCGGCATCCTGTACATCCTGCTCGGCTGGTGGTTCTGGCCGTCGGAGATGAACCAGGTGTGGGCAGCGGTCCGCCAGCGCGGCGGCTGAGCCTCGGCGCCGCGGCGCGGAGCCGCCCGGCAAGGACAGGGTCGACCCCTCAGGGGTGCGGCTCTGTCCTTTTTTGTGCCTTGGGTTAGCGTTCCGCCCTCATGGGCTCACCTGGCATCACCGGCTGGTACCGAGAAGGGGTGCTCAAGCGAGCGCTCGGCGCGGCGCTCGGCCTCGGCGCCTTGGGCTACGTCCTCGCCAGCGGCTGGTGGCGCTGTCCCACGGCCGCCGCGTTTCATTTCCCGTGCCCTGGCTGTGGGCTGACCCGTGCCACGCTGGCCGCGCTCCGTGGGGACTTTCATGAGGCCTGGCACCTGCACCCCCTCGCCTTCGTCGCCTCACCGCTCTTCGCCGTCCTGCTCGGCTTGCCGCTCGTGCGCTACGTGCTCGGCGTCTCGCGCGTCACCGACGTCGAGCGGAGGCTCGATCGAGCCCTCGTCGGCCTGCTGCTGCTCACCACCGCGGCCATGCTCGCCCTCTGGGTGGCGCGCTGGTTCGGGGCCTTGGGCGGCCCCGTCGCCATCTGAGCCGCCGCGGCTCAGACGTTGAAGCGGAAGTGCACGACGTCGCCGTCTCGGACGATGTAGTCCTTGCCCTCCACCGCGAGCTTTCCCGCCTCTCGGCACTTCGCTTCGGAGCCCAGCGCGACGTAGTCCTCCCACCAGATGACCTCCGCCTTGATGAAGCCCCGCTCGAAGTCCGTGTGGATGACGCCGGCCGCTTGAGGCGCCGTGGCGCCCTTGCGGATGGTCCAAGCGCGCGTCTCTTGCTTGCCGCAGGTGAAGTACGTGGCAAGCCCCAGCAGCGCATAGCCCGTGCGCACCACCGAGTTGAGCCCGGGCTCCTGGAGGCCCGCGCTCTCCAAGAACTCTGCGCGATCCGCCGGCTCGAGCTCTGCGATCTGCGCCTCGAGCGCCGCGCAAATCGGGACCACCAGGGCGCCCTCCGCCTGGGCGTGCGCCAGCAAGGCCTGGTAGTGCGGCTGCGTCTCGAGCCGGCTCAGCGCTGCCTCGTCCACGTTGGCGATGTAAAAGACGGGCTTGGCCGTGAGCAGCTGGAGCTCCTTGAGCGCGGCGCGCTCCTGGTCCGACTCGAGCGCCAGCGACCGCGCCGGCTTCCCAGCGTCGAGGTGCGGGAGCAGGCGCTCGCAGAGCGCCGCCATCAGCTTCTCCGCCGCGTCCCCTCCCTTGCTCTGCTTTCGGGCGCGATCGAGCCGCTTGCCCACCGACTCCAGATCCTTGAGGCACAGCTCCGTGTCGATCGTCGCGACGTCCGCCACCGGCTCCACCTTGCCGTCGACGTGCGTGACGTTGTCGTCGTCGAAGCAGCGCACCACGTGCGCCACCGCGTCCACTTCACGGATGTGGGCTAGGAACTGATTGCCCAGCCCCTCCCCGCGTGACGCCCCTCGGACGAGCCCCGCGATGTCCACGAAGCGGATGCTCGCGGCGATGATCCGCTCCGAGGGGTGCACCTTGGACAACGGCTCGAGGCGTGGGTCTGGCACGCTCACCGTGCCCACGTTGGGCTCGATGGTGCAAAACGGGAAATTGGCCGCCTCCGCCTTCGCGCTGGACAGCGCGTTGAAGAGGGTGCTCTTGCCGACGTTCGGCAGACCGACGATGCCACAGGAGAAGCCCATGGGGAGCGGGCTCTAGGGCCTGAGCTTGGGGCTGTCAAACGCCGCGCGTCGAGCTATATCTTCGCCCCCCCATGCCTTCTCCGACCACCGATGGCGTGCACGCCGGCCTGGCGCGGACTCGGTTCCTCGGCGCCCTGCTCGAGGCCTCCCTCCAGGCGGGCTGGTGCAGCGCCGAGGCCATCCTGGGAGCGTTTCCGCCAAGCACGCTCATCGATCTCCTGGGAGACCACCCCGAGATCCGGACCAAGCTCCTGGTCGAGGCCGCCGGGATCCCAGAGCGCATCGCCAGCCGCCGGTCTGCCGCGGCGGCCCGCGAAGATCTCAGCTTGGCCTTCGAAGAGCGCGTCGCGACGGCCGACCACATCGTCACGCTCCTCGGCCCCCGCCTCATCGCAGAGCTGGTGGCCCCGGAGCTGCTCTGGGGCCTCCTCACCGGGGGAGACTGGCTGGGGCGCTACCGCCAGAGCGCCGCGGCGACGGAGCGCGCCAGCGCGCGGCTCTCGGCCATCCTCCGGCTCGCCCTCGCCGAGGGGCTCCTCGAGCGCCAGGCGTTGCTCGCCAGCCTCTCGCCCGTCCAGCTCGCGCTGCGCCTCGAGGCGGGGCAGCTCCGCAAGGTCTTCGCGCTCGCCTGGCGTAGCGCCGAGCAGCAGCTCCCGGTGAGCTTCGACGAGCTCGCCGACGCGGCAGACTTGTCGGAGGCCACCACGGATCTGGACCCGGCCATGGCGTGGCAGCGGCTCGTCGTGCCGAAGCTGCTGCCCGCCCTGAGCCTCGGCGCCACCACCAGCCCGCCCGTCGAGCGGCCTCGCCAGAACCCACCGGCCACAGGGAACGTCCCCACCCCCAGCGAGCCGAGCCTCGCGCCGCCCGTCAAGGTCAGCGCGGAGCCGGCCCCCGCTCCGCCCGCGCCAGCGCCCATCCCCCGCGCGGCCGCCGCCGGTCCGCCGCTGGTCGCGCGCCGCCCCGTCACTGCGCCGCGCCCCCTCGGCCCGAGGTCGCCCGCCGCCGCGGTGGCGGCGCCGCCACACGCGCGCGAGGCGTCCCGCGAGGTGGAGATCTCCGAAGAGGACTTCGAGCTCGCCGAAGCGACGTCCCCGGGGAGGCGCCCGCGTTCGCTCGAGCCCAGCGCCGCCGAGCCAGCGCCCCCGAACGATCCCGCGGCGGACGCGCGTGAGCGTGAGCAAGAGCGACGCGCGCTCATCGTCGCCGAGCTGGAGAAGCTCAACCGCATCCCCCGGAACTTCGAGTACCTCGGCACGGCCATCTTGCGTGGGATCGTGCGGATGTACACGGACTTGCCCGAGCAGCGCGGCAAGGCCGCGCGCGCTCAGTGCGCCCGCGCGGCCTTCGACAATGAGTCTCACCTGCGCACGGCGATGCTCGCCTTGCTCGATCTGCTGGAGCCCGAGCTGGCGAGCGCGAGCGCCGACGCTCCCGTCGATGAGCTCGTGGAGGCCCTGCTCGCCGCAGAGAAGACGCTCTGGCAACAGGCCAAGCACCAGCGCGCCAGCCTGGACGACCCCGGAGCCCAGCGGCGCGCCGTCCACGTCCAAGCGCACGTGCCGCCGCGGCGCCGGTAGTCGAGCGGCTCCCGAGGTCGTGGTAACGTCTCGCGCGGCGCGCCCAGCTCGCGCCACCCCGAGGAGTCAACTCATATGGATATGACGTACTCGCCCGAACACGAGGCCTTCCGCCGCGAGGTGCGCGCAGGCCTCCGCGCGGCCATGCCGGCGGCGCTTCGCGCGAAGGCCGAGGTGGACGCGCACTTCGAGCACGACGAGATCATGCAGTGGCACCGAGTGCTCGCGTCCAAGGGCTGGGTCGCGCCGCACTGGCCAGCGGCCTACGGGGGCCCCGGCTGGGACTCCACGCGCCGCTTCATCTTCGCGGAGGAGCTGGAGGCGATGGGGGCGCCCGTGCTGAGCCCGTTCGGCGTGTCCATGGTGGGGCCGCTGCTCATCCAGTTTGGAAACGAGCAGCAAAAGGCGCGCTACTTGCCCAAAATCTTGAGCGGTGAAGAGGTGTGGTGCCAGGGCTACTCCGAGCCCAACAGCGGCAGCGACCTGGCGTCGCTCCAGCTCCGCGCCGTCGACGACGGCGCAGGCCACTTCATCTTGGACGGCCAGAAGACCTGGACCACCTACGCCCAGTACGCCGATCACATCTTCGTCCTGGCGCGCACTCAGCCCGAGGGCAAGCCGCAGGCGGGCATCAGCTTCATCCTCTGCGACATGAAGACGCCCGGGATCACGGTCAAGCCCTTCCTCACCACCGGCGGGACCCCCGCGTTCTGCGAGACGTGGTTCGAGGGCGTGAAGGTGCCGAAGGAGAACCTCGTGGGAGAGCTGAACCAGGGCTGGACCTACGCCAAGGCCTTGCTCGGTCACGAGCGCACGCTGGTGGCCGGCGTCGGGATCAGCTCCAGGATGATCCGCCGGATCAAGCTCATCGCCAAGGACACCTGGCTCGGTGGTCGCCCGCTGCTGGAGGACGCCGGCTACCGCGCGAAGATAGCGCGCCTGGAGATCCAGCTGGAGGCGCTGAAAATGGCTAACTATCGCACCGTTGCTGCCGCTCAGCTGGGGCACGCGCCCGGGCCGGAGTCGAGCATTCTGAAGCTGCGCGGCACCGAGATCCAGCAGGCCTGCTTCGACCTCGCCATGGAGATCATGGGCCACGACTCCCTCTCTTGGAACAACCCGGAGGGGACCATCCCGGCGCGCGAGCAGTCCATCGCGCCGCAGTTCAACTACATCCGGGCAGCCACCATCTACGCGGGCTCGAACGAGATCCAGAAGAACATCATCGCCAAGTTCATCCTTGGCCTGCCCGCCTGAGCCCCTCGCCACCGGAGTCACCAACCGATGAACTTCGAGCTTTCCGACGATCAGAAGCTATTGGTGGACACCGTCCAGAGCTTCGCCCGCAAGGACTCCCCCACCACGCGATTTCGCGAGCTCCGCGCCACCGAGGAGGGCTTCGATCGCGGCGTGTGGAGGCAGATGGGGGAGCTCGGCTGGCTGGGCGTCATGTTCCCAGAGGCGGTGGGCGGCGCGGGCCTGGGCGTGCAAGAGGCGACGCTCGTGCTCGAGCAGCTCGGGGCGACGCTGGTGCCCGAGCCTTACCTCGAGAGCGTGCTGCTGGCGGGTACGGCGCTGCTCCACGCTGGCAGCGACGCGCAGCAGCAGCGGTGGCTCGCCCCCATGGTGGCGGGGGAGACGGTGCTGACCCTGGCCCACACCGAGCGCCAAGCGCGCTTCGACGCCTTCGACGTCAGCACGCGCGCCGAGCGGCGGGCGGACGGCTCCTGGCTCCTGACGGGGGAAAAGACGCTCGTGCCGGTCGGACACGCCGCGGACGCGCTGATCGTCAGCGCTCGCACCAACGGCGCGCAGCGGGATCTGGACGGTATCTCGCTCTTCGTCGTGGAGCCCTCCGCCACCGGGCTCGAGCGGCAGCGCTTGGAGTTCATGGACGGCCACAAGGGCGCCACCCTCCGCTTGCGCGACGTGATCGTGCCGCCCGACGCGCTGCTGGGAGAGGCCGGCCAGGGCTGGAAGAGCCTGGAGCTGGCCTTGGACCATGGCGCCGCGGGCACGTGCGCGGAGGGCGCGGGGCTGCTGCGCGCGGTCCTGGAGATGACGCGCCACTACCTGACGGAGCGCAAGCAATTCGGCGCCCCCATCGGCAGCTTCCAGGCGCTGCAGCACCGCTGCGTCGACATGTTCGTCGAGGTGGAGCTCGCCAAGAGCACGGCCATCCTCGCCATGATCAAGGCCTCCGCGGCCGACGTGGGGGAGCGGCAGCGCGCCCTCAGCGCGGCCAAGGTGACGCTCGCCACCAGCGGCGGCTTCGTGGTCCGCCAAGCCATCCAGCTCCATGGCGGCATCGGCGTGACGGACGAGCACGACGTCGGCTTGTACTTCAAGCGTCACCACACGCTGAGCACGCTGTGCGGTGACGAGCAGTACCACGTGGAGCGCTTCGCGCGGCTCCCCGGCTTCGCGCCGCTCGACTAGCCCGCCGAGGCCAGCCCCAAGAAGTTGACCAAGATCGCCGCGCCCTCGGGGCAGTCTCGCGCGCTGGCCCAGGCGGCCTCGGCGTCCAAGCCCTCTGCTTGCATCGCCTCACGCCGCGCCTCGACGTAGGCCCGCACGACCGCGGCGTCGAACTCCGGGTGAAACTGCAGCCCCCACACGCGGGGGCCGAAGCGCACCGCCGCGTGCTCCGTGAGCGCCGTCGACGCGAGCGAGCGCGCCCCCTCCGGTAGCCGCGTCACGGCGTCGCCGTGGCTCATGTTCACCGAGAGCGTCGCGCCGCGCGCACGGACGACCTCGTCCGTCTCGTGCAGGCGCAGCTCCACCGTCCCGAGCTCACGGCCTCTGGGGTTGCGCTCCACGCGGCCACCGAGCGCGCTGCCGAGGAGCTGGTGCCCGAAGCACACGCCCAGCACGGGCACCTTCGCGGCCACCGCGCCGCGGAGCCAAGCCTCCGCGCGCAGCATCCACGGCGCGCGCTCCATCACGCTCGCCGGCGAGCCGGTGATGAGCGCCGCCCCCACCTGCGCGAGCGGCGGGGGATCGGCGCTGCGGACGTCCACGTCGCGCCACTCGACGGGCGGCGTGCCAGGGACCCCGCGAAACAGCGCGGAGAAGCTCCCGCGCTGCCGCTCGACGGCGGCGATGGGCTCCCCCGTGACGAGCACGACGATGGGCTGCATGACGCCGCCCACCCTAGCCCCGCTCGCCCCCGCTGGCGACGGCGGCTACCCTCCCTCAGCATGAGCACCATCATCGGGCTGGAGGCCGCGGCGTGGGACTTGAAGCTCCGGGAGCCCTTCGGCATCGCCGGGGGGGCGCAGCACCTCGCCGCCAACGCCTGGTGCCGGCTCGAGCTGGACGACGGCACCTTCGGCCTCGGTGAGGCCGCGCCCTTCCCCGCCGTCAACGGCGAGACCCAGCGCCAGGCGCTCGAAGATCTCTCGCGCGCCCGCGGGCTCATGGTGGGGCGCTCGGCGCTCGACTGGCGGCGCCGGGCGCGCGAGCTCACTGAGGCCGAGCTCGCGCCGAGCGCCCGCTGCGCGGTGGAGAGCGCGCTGCTCGACGCCTGGTGCCGACGCGCACGGCTGTCGCTGCGAGCGTTCTTCGGCGGCCACGAGGCCCGCCTCGTCACGGACATCACGCTCCCGACGGGCAGCGTCGCGGCGACCACGGAGGGGGCGCGGCGCGCGGTGGCGGCGGGCTTCACTCGCCTGAAGGTGAAGGTGGGCGGGGCCCCGCTCGAGCACGACGTCGCGCGGCTCCGCGCGACCCTGGCGGTGGCGCCCGAGGCCGAGCTCCTGCTCGACGCCAACGCGAGCCTGAGCGCGGCAGAGGCGCTGGAGCTCGCGGCGAGCCTCGGCCGCGAGCGTCACCGCCTGGTGCTCTTCGAGCAGCCCACGCCCAAGGACGATTGGGACGGCCTCCGCCGGGTGCGCGAGGGCGGGCTCCAGGTCGCCGCCGACGAGAGCGCCCAGAGCGCCCGCGACGTCGCCGCCCTGGCTCGAGCGCGGGCGGTGGACGTGATCAACCTCAAGATCACCAAGTGCGGCGTCGCCGAGGCGCTCGACATGGCGCTCGCGGCGCGCGCCCATGGCCTCGAGCTGATGATCGGTGGGATGGTGGAGTCCAAGCTCGCGATGGGCGTCTCCGCCAGCTTGGCGTGCGGGCTCGGGGGCTTCCGTTACGTGGACCTGGACACGCCGATGTTCCTCGCGGAGGAGCCGACGCGCGGCGGGTGGCTCCAAGACGGCGCCACGTTGAGCCTCGAGGACGTGGAGCATGGGCACGGGGTAGACGTGATACGCTGAGGGCGCGCCATGCTCATCAAGCGCCCGCCGGAGCCCGGACAGCTCGCCCTCCCCTTGCCCGGGCTCGATGAGCTGGAAGAGTCCCCGCGTATCGCCCGGGCCGATCGCGTGTTCGTCAACCGCAACCTCCAGCTGACGGGGATCGACTGGGTCGGCTTCGACATGGACTACACCCTGGTCATTTATCGCCAGGGCACGCTCGACGCGCTCCAGATCCAGCACACGGTCGAGCGCCTCGTCGCGCGAGGTTGGCCCCCGCTGCTGCGGACGCTCAGCTTCGACGTCGGCTTTGGTATCCGCGGGCTGCTGGTGGACAAGCGCCACGGCCACGTCTTGAAGATGAACCGCTACAAGGTGGTGACCGTGGGCTACCACGGCACGCGGCGCCTCAGCCAGGGCGAGCTGGAGGAGCTCTACCACTCTCGGCGCATCCGTCCCCACACGTCGCGCTACCACTGGCTGGACACGCTGTTCGCGCTCTCGGAGGTGAGCACCTACGTGGGCGTCATCGACGCGCTCGAGGCGCGCGGGGAGAGCGTGGACTTCGAGCGGCTGTGGCGGGACATCCGCACCAGCATCGACGACGCTCACCGTGACGGCTCCATCCACGAGGCCATCCTCGCCGAGCCCGCGCGCTACATCGAGCGAGACCCGCTGCTGGCGGTCACGCTGCACAAGCTGCGGTCCGCCGGCAAACGGCTCTTCCTCCTCACCAATTCCCCCTACTCCTTCACGGACGGGGCGCTGGGCAGCGTGCTGGATCGCGCGCTGCCGGAGTACCCGTCTTGGCGCCACTACTTCGATGCCATCGTCGTTGGGGCGAGCAAGCCCCACTGGTTTCAGGAGGGCAGCCCGCTGCTCGAGCACGACGGCGAGGTCCTGCGGCACCTGCGGGGCCGGCTCGAGCGTGGCAAGATCTACGAGGGCGGGTCGCTCACGGACTTCGAGCGCTTGCTCGCGCTCACCGGGAGCAACGTGCTGTACGTCGGAGACCACGTCTACGGCGACATGCTCCGCTCCAAGAAGGAGTCGTCGTGGCGCACGGCGATGATCATCCCGGAGCTGGGACAGGAGCTCGCAGCACACCACGCCTGCCAGCCGCAGCTCTCCCGACTACGGCAGCTCGAGGAGCTGCGCGAGCGCTTCGAGGACGAGCTGCGGTTTCTCCAGGCGCGCTTCAAGGAGTACGGGCGGCAGCCGGACGCGAGCGGCAAGGCCGAGCAGCTCCGCATCAAGAAGCTGCTCGAGCAGGTGCGCGGGCGCCTGCGCGCCAACGCTCGCGAAGAGAGCGAGCTCAAGCAGGAGGTCGACCGGCGCTTTCATCCCTGGTGGGGCTCCCTACTGAAAGATCACAACGAGCGCTCCAGCTTCGGGCTCCAGGTGGACACCTACGCGGACGTCTACACGCGGCGCGTCTCCTGCCTGCTCGGCTACTCTCCGCAGCAGTCGTTTCGCTCCCCGCAAGATCTCATGCCGCACGAGCTCTGAGCCGGCCCGGGAGCGCCACTTGACCACCAGCTCGGGCGTCGCCAAGGTTGGCCAGACATGAGGCTCGTCAGCGCCGCCGACATCACTCGCTCGCCGGTGGGGGCCGCCCTGGTCCTGCTCGGGGCAGCGCTGGCGCAGGCACCCAGCGCCGTGGCGGCCCGCCCCGCGTGCCCCTCGGACATGGCGCGCGTGGGTCGCGCCTGCATCGATCGTTACGAGGGCAGCCTGGTGCGGCTCGATGAGCGTGGCCGCGAGCGCGGCGCCCACTCCCCGTTTTTTCCAGTGGGCGGCGCGCGGGTCAAGGCGCGCTCACGGGCCGGGGTGAGCCCTCAGGCCTACATCACCCAGCGCGAGGCGGCCTCCGCGTGCGCGGAGGCCGGCAAGCGGCTCTGTACGGACGAGGAGTGGCTGCTCGCCTGCCGCGGGCAGCAGCAGCGCGCGTACCCCTATGGCCCGAAGGAGAAGGCGGGGCGCTGCAACGACCACGGGGTGTCTCCGCTCCTACGCCTCCACGGCAAGCCCGCGACGGAGCTCTTCACGTTCGAGCTGATGAACGATCCTCGGCTCAACCAAGTGCCGGGGTCCCTCGCCAAGACGGGGCGCTTCCGCCGCTGCAAGAACCCCAACGGCGTCGCGGACCTCGTCGGTAACCTCCACGAGTGGACCGCGGACCCGTCCGGCACCTTCCGGGGTGGCTACTACCTCGACACCCACCTCAATGGGGACGGCTGCCAGTACGTCACCCGCGCCCACTCGCCGAACTATCGGGACTACTCCATCGGGTTTCGGTGCTGCGCGGAGCAGCACCAGCGGCTGCGCCCGCCCAAGGCCCCTCCCCAGCGCGTGGGGAAGGCGCCACGGTCCGGGGCCGAGCGGCCAGCCCAGCGGGCGCGCCGACCCGCTCCTCCCAAGCCCTGAGCCCCCGAGCAGCACCCGGAACGCCAAGATCTTCTCCCGACGAGCACGCAGGCACGATGTTTCGTGCTAGCTCCGCAGCTTACCCCTGAGCCGGTCCCGTGCCGGGCGGCTCCTCGGCAACGCCAAACAGGACGCAGCAAGCATGAATTTGGTCGAGTGGCTCCAGAAGCTGATGACGAATTTCGGCGCAGCGTGGGTGATGTACCTCCTCATCGCGCTGAGCATCATCTCCGTCGCCATCATGCTGGAGCGCGGGTGGTTTTACTGGGCGCTCCGCGACGATCTGGCGCGCCTCGCCGCCGGGCTGCGCGACAAGCTGCGCGCCGGTGACGAGGCGGGCGCGCGTCAGCTGCTCGAGGCCTCACCCAGCGCGGAGGCCGCGGTCGTCCTGGCGGGGCTGCTCGAGGCCGACCACGGCATGAAGGCGGCGGAGGAGGCCATGGCCGGCGCCTCTGCCCTCCAGCGCATCAAGCTCGAGCGGCGGCTGGCCTTCCTCGGCACCTTGGGCAACAACGCTCCCTTCATCGGGCTGCTCGGCACCGTCATCGGCATCGTGGGCGCCTTCGATGAGCTCGCCAAGACGAGCGCCACCGCCGGCGCCGCTGCGGCCTCCGGCGCCGGCGCCCCCACCGCCGTGATGGCGGCCATCGCCGAGGCGCTCGTCGCCACCGCCGTCGGGATCGGCGTGGCCATCCCCGCCGTGGCCATGTTCAACCTGTTCCAGCGCCACGCGCGCTCCATCCTGGCCAACACGGACGCGCTGAGCCGCGTCTTGCTCGCGCACCTCGCGGCCGAGCGGCCCGCGGGCGGCTCCACCTCGCCGCAGAGCAGAGACTGAGCCGATGGCTGGCGGATCCCAACACGACGACGACGGGATGATCAGCGGCATCAACGTGACGCCGCTGGTCGACGTCACGCTCGTGCTGCTCATCATCTTCATCGTGACCGCGCGCATCATCGTCAACCAAGGCATGCCCATGGATCTGCCCAAGGCGGCCAGCGGGGAGGACGTCCAGACCGTCTTCAGCGTGGAGCTGAGCGCCGATGGCAAGACGATGGTGGACTCCAAGAGCGTGCCCAGCGACGAAGCCATCAGCCAGCTCGCGAGGGACGCCAAGGCCAAGAACCAAGAGCTGCGCGCCGTCATCCGCGCGGACAAGAAGGTGGAGCACGGGCGCGTCATCCACGTGCTAGACCTGCTGAAGCGCGCGGGCGTCGCGAAGATCGCCTTCGCCGTGTCTCCGGGAGCGGACGTCGCCGCGCCGGACCAGCCCTGAGCCCTGGACCGCGTGAGCAGCTCCTCGTCGCCTGCTTGGACGGCCCCCCCGGGCCGGATGCCGCTCGACGCCGTTCAGGCGCTCGGCGGCGCGGAGTCGGGCCGCCGGCTGCTCGTCGGGGCCGCAGGAGGGCTCGCGCTCCACCTCGCCTTGGGCCTGGGCGCAGCGACGCAGGTCTCGGAGCTTCGGCTCTTCGCCGAGCGGGCGCGCACCCTCATCGTCGGAGAGCTCACGCAGACCATCGACGTCTCCACGGAGCCCGAGGCTCCCCCTCCTCCACCGCCCCCCGAGCCGGAGCCGGCGCCCCCCACCCCTCCCGCCGAGCCCACACCCCCTCCCGCCGCGCCGCCGCCTGCCGCACCTCCCAAAGCGGGCCCCACACCACCTCCGGCGGGCGTCCCCGCCGCGGCGGAGGCCGGCAAGGTGCTCACGAGTGAGCCCGATCCGAGCGAGCCCGTGGATCTCAGCGGCGACGGGTTCCTGAGCGGCACCGGAGAGCGCTTCGCCGGGGGCACCACCGCCGCCGCGGGGACCTCGAAGACCGCAGTGAGCTCACCGGCGGCGCGCGCCAGCGGCAGCCCCGTGGTGGCCCCGCCCGCCAAGCCCCCCCCCACGCCCACGCGGGATCTGAGCCGGACCGCCCGCCCCGCCTCCACGAACTGGAACTGTGGGTTCCCGGCCGAAGCGGACATGGCCCAGATCGATCACGCCGTCGTGCGGCTGGCGGTCACGGTCGGCCCCGACGGACGCCCCAGCAAGGTGACCATCCTCAGCGATCCCGCCGGGCACGGCTTTGGTGCGCTCGCTCGACAGTGCGCGCTACGGATGAAATACCAGCCGGGCTTGGACGCCTCCGGGCAGCCCGTCGCCAAGACGACGCCGCCGTTCACCGTGCGCTTCAACCGCTGACCTCCCCCGCGCGGGAGCACCGCCCGTGACGCGACTCGGCCCGCGCGCCGCCTCGCGCACTACTTCGCCCCCGTGGAGGGGCGGTGTTAGGCTGCTGGTGGCATGATGGATCGCGCCGAACGGCTCAGCGGCATCCAGCTGTTCTCCGGCCTCCGCCCGGAGGCGCTGGAGCTCATCGCGAAGGTGACCACCGAGGAGAGCCACGGCCTGGGCACCACCATCTTCAAGCACGGGGACGTGGGGGACAAACTCTACCTCATCCTCGAAGGCAAGGTGCGCATCAGCCGAGAGGTCCCTGGGATGGGTGAGGAGGCGCTGGCGGTCCTCGGCCCTGGGCAGGTCTTTGGAGAAATGGCCCTCCTCGACGAGTCCCCGCGCTCGGCGGACGCCAGGGTCCACGAGCGCTGTCGGCTGCTGGCGCTGACCAAGGACGCCTTCGACGATCTGCTGTTCATGCACAAAGCGCTGGCCTACGAGGTGCTCTGGGCCGTGGTGCAGATGCTCACCCAGCGGCTGCGGGAGACGAACGACAAGCTGACCTTCCTGTCGATCAGCGGAAAGTTCTGAGCCGGGAAATTCAGGGGTTTTGCTGCCTGTCAACTCAATTGCTCGCCGATAATTTGACGGCCTGACACCCGTTCAGTAGCCTTTTCACATCATGCAAGGGCTCACCAAGCGCCAAGAGCAGACGCTAGATTTCATCCGCCAGTCCATCGAAGAGCGCGGCTATCCCCCGACCCTCCGAGAAATTGGCGAGTACATGGGCATTCGCTCCACCAACGGGGTCAATGACCACCTCCGCGCGCTCGAGCGCAAGGGCTACCTCACCCGAGAGGACATGAAGAGCCGTGCGCTCAAGCTCGTGGGTCAGGCCCAGCCCCCCGAGGTGCCCTCCCCCAGCCCGGAGAACGACGCAGATCTCATAGAAATTCCAGTACTTGGACGGGTGGCGGCGGGGCTGCCGCTGTTGGCGGAGCAGAACGTGGTGGACACCGTGCGGGTCGACAAGATGCTCGTCCGAGGAGGGCGGGACGTCTTCGGCCTGCGCGTCACCGGGGACTCCATGATCGAGGCCGGGATCCTCAGCGGGGACTACATCTTCGTGCGGAGCCAAGCCAGCGCCGAGCGCGGCGAGATCGTCGTCGCGTTGATTGGGGATGAGGCGACCGTGAAGTACTACTTCCCGGAGAAGGACTACATCCGCTTTCAGCCGGCCAACGCCCAGATGGCGCCCATCCTGGTGCGCGCCTCCGACTTCAAGCCCACTATGCTGCTCGGCAAGGTGGTGGGTCTGTTCCGGCGCCTCTAGCCGCCCTCGCTCTCGCCCTACCCGTTCCCGGGCAGGCGCCGGTGGGGGGATGACTCGCCTCGAGACGGCACCACAAGAATTTTCTACGCGGGCCCAGGAGCTTCGGTAGGGCTGGCGTGCCCGTCGTTGTTGACGCGCTCGTGATGCGCTTGTTACGGTGTCGCCCGTCGGTCTCATGGCGCGAATTCGCATACGGCCAGAAGCACAATCCATCCACGCAGCTTGGCGGAGCCTGGCTTTGTGCCTGGCCTTCGCTGGTTTGACGGGCTGTGGCAACACCATCTACGCGGTGGAGGTCAGCTCGGCGGCCAACAAGTTCGAGGAGGCGGAGTCACTCGGGGCGGAGCAGTATGCGCCGTACGAGTACTACTCCGCGAAGCAACACCTCGAGAAGGCGCGGACGGAGGCCGCCGAGGCGGACTACGGGGACGCGATCGATCTCGCCTCCACCAGCGCCGAATTCTCGGAGAAGGCCATCCGCATCGCGCGTGACGCCCACCGCGGAGCGGGCCGGTGAGGCGCTGGGGTTGGCGATGGGCGCTGCTCGGCAGCGCGCTCGGGCTGCTCACGGGCGGGTGCGCTCAGGGCCCGCAGCTCCGCGGCAAGATCGCGGGGCTCGAAGAGCTCACCGTCCAGGCCAAGCGCAACGGCGCGCTCCGCTGCGCGCCGCGTGAGCTCGCCACCGCGGAGAGCCAGCTCAAGTTCGCGGTCATCGAGCTGGACCAGGGGTTCATCTCCAAGGCGCGGGCGCACCTCGCGCTCGCCGAGCCGAACGCGCTCGCCGCCCACAAGCTCTCACCGCCGGAGTACTGCGCGGAGCGTGACTTCGTGGAGACCGCTCCCCCGCCGCCCAAGCCCGTACCGGCGCCCGGCGACGCGGACGGCGACGGCTACCTGGATCCGGACGACAAGTGCCCGAACGAGCCGGAGAATTTCAACGGCTACCAGGACGAGGACGGCTGCCCCGACGACCCGGACACGGACGGCGACGGCATCCCGGACTCGCTGGACGCCTGCGTGCTCGAGGCGGAAGACAAGGACGGCTACCTCGACGAGGACGGCTGCCCGGAGCTCGACAACGATCTCGACGGCATCCCGGACGACAAAGACAAGTGCCCGAGCGAGCCGGAAGATCTCGACGGGTTCGAGGACGACGACGGCTGCCCGGAGCCCGACAACGACAAGGACGGCGTCCCGGACGTCACCGATCAGTGTCCCAACGAGATCGGCTCGAAGGATCAAGAGCCGCTCGGGTGCCCCACCAAGCCCGCGCTCGTGGTCATCACGGACTGTGAGGTCCGGATCACCCAGCAGATCCACTTCGAGTACAACAAGGACAAGATCCGCTCGGAGAGCTTCCCCATCCTGGACGCCGTGGCGGACGTGCTGCAGCGCAACCCGAACATCAAGCTCGAGATCCAGGGGCACACGGACAACAAGGGCGGCAAGGCCTACAACCTGTCGTTGAGTGATCGGCGCGCCGCCTCCGTGCTGAGGTACCTCGTCAGCAAGGGCATCGAGGCCAGCCGCTTGACCTCCAAGGGCTATGGAATGGCGCGCCCGCTCGTGCCCAACGACACCGAGACCAACCGTGCCTTGAACCGTCGCGTGCAGTTCGTGCGTACGGAAGGCAACAAAGAAGGCTGCCCGGCAACACCTTCTCCGTGATCCAGGGCCCACGGCCCGAGCCCTTGTTTACGCCACCCCCTGCCGAGGTGGTCCGTCGCCCCGCTCAGTACTACCGCGCCCGCTACCTCATCGCTGGAGGCTCGATCCGTGTCCCGCCGTTTCCTCAAGCTCCCCGTCCTCTGTTCGGTCTCTCTGGTCGCCTCCGTCGCGCTCGCGGCACCTCGAGACAACGCCGCCTCCAAGAAGATCGACGAGGCCATCAACACGCACTACCTCGCCACGGACTTCAAGAAGGCGGAGGACGTGCTGCTCGGGACCATCAAGGCTTGTGAGGACAAGTGCAGCCCGGAGGTGCTGGGGAGGGCGTGGATGTACGTGGGGCTCGTGCGCAGCGGCAAGGGTGACATGAAGGGCGCGCAGGACGCCTTCGCCACCGCCGTCGCCACGGATCCCAACGTCAAGCTGGACGCCGATCTCGCCTCCGCCGAAGCGAAGAGCGCCTTCGAGGCCGCGGGAGGCGGCGGCAGCAGCAGCGGCTCCTCGTCGGGGGGCGGTGGTAGCACGGACAAGCCCTCCTCCCCGCCCTCCAACGGCACGGAGAGCGGAGAGGACGGCGCGCCGGGCAGCATGACGTGCACCCCGGAGAGCCGCACCATCCAGACCGGGTACCCCATCCCGGTGGCGTGCACCTCCGACGAGGACGTCGCGAGCGCGGAGCTCCGCTACAAGCCCTTCGGCGAGACGGAGTGGAAGACGCTGAAGATGAAGAAGCGCGGGGAGAGCTTCCAGGCCCTCATCCCGTGCGCGGACACCGCCATCGCCGGCGAGGTGAAGGTCTACGTCCGAGGCAAGGACAAGGCCGGTGAGGTGGTGGACTCCCTCGGCACGAAGAGCCGCCCCATCAGCTTCAAGATCGTCCCGGAGGAGCAGGAGGAGGCTCCCTCGTTCCCAGACCGAGATCCGGAGGAGCGCTGCGCCGCCCCGGAGGAGTGCCCGCCGGATCTGCCGGGCTGCGGCACCCGTGGCGACAAGAAGTGGGGCGATAGCTGCTCCAGCACGCAGGAATGCTCGAGTGGGCTGCAGTGCACGAACGGACAGTGCGAGGAGGCCACCTCCTGCGAGGCCGACTCGGACTGCGCCTCGGGCCAGGCCTGCGTGAGCGGCGTGTGTGAGTCGAAGAACGCGGCCGGAAAGAACCTCATCGGCCTGCACTTCGGCTTGGACGTCGCCTTCCTCAGCGGCGAGGACGTCTGCTCCAAGGCGAGCCAGGCCGACGGCTACGCCTGCTTCGCCTCCGGCACGGAGAAGCAGTACAGCGGGCGGGTCCAGAAGGGGAACGGCGGGTCCATCGCCGGGGGCGCCGCCCCCGGGACGATGCGCCTCATGCTCAGCTACGATCGCCTGCTGCTCGACGGGAAGCTCGGCGCAGGCGTGCGCGTCGGCTTCGCCTTCAACGGCGGCCCGGCCTCCGGCGGCACCTCCTTCCTCCCGCTCCATTTCGAGCCACGCGCCACCTACTTCCCGCTCGGCACGAGCGCGCCCTTCCGCCCCTACGTGCACCTCGGCGGCGGCCTCGCGCAGGTGGACGCCATGCTGGAGGTGAGGGCGATCGACTGCACCAACCCCACGAGCGGGACCGTCCAAGACTGTCAGAGCTCCAAGGAGACGCGCCTGGGGCGCGCCGTGACCCTCGACGCTTACCGCAAGCTTGGCCAAGGCTTCCTGACGGCGGGCGGCGGCGCGCAGTACATGGTCAGCCCCAACATGGGCGCGCAGCTCAACCTCAACCTCATGTACATGCTGCCCACCACGGGCTTGGTGGTGCAGCCCTCCATCGGCGGGCTCTACAGCTTCTGAGCTCGCCTGCGCGGCGCAGCCGCCGCGGTGGGCGCTCAGTCCCCGCGTACGAGGCGCAGCAACGCGGGGCCGACGGGGAACGCCAGCGCGAGCCCCGTCACGAGGCGCAGCGGGGCCCAGGGCGGGCGTAGGCCCACCGCCTCGCTGGCTACGTCCAGCACCATGGCCAGCGCGGCCGCGCCCATCCAGAGCTGAAGCCAGCGCACCTCGAGGCGCGGTCGGTCGAGCAGAGCGCCGAGTCCCATGCCGAGGTAGATGCCGAGGCAACGATCGCACACGGGGAGGAAGCTGCCGAACCAGCGCTCGCTCCGCGACGGATCACGGTGACACTGATATTGAAACCAGCCGTCGAGCAGCGCCGTAGCGCCCCCCACGAGCGGCACGTCGCGCAGCGCCCACACCAAGAGCGGCCCGCTGCCCACGAGCACGAGCGTGAGCCGCAGGGTCCACGTCAGCAGGCGCCGCGCGCGGCTCATCCGCGCCCTGGGAGCGTCCGCCCGAGCTGCTGCACCACGGCCTGCAGATCTTGCCAGGCGTCACGCTTGGCGGCCGGGACCCTCAGCAGGTACGCCGGATGGAAGGTCGGCATCACCGGAATGCCCTGGTAGAGCCGCCAATTGCCGCGGGCGCGCGTGATGCTCTCGGACCGCCCAAACAGCCCCTCCAGCGCCGTGGCCCCAAGCACGACGATGACCTTCGGCTGCATGAGCGCGAGCTGCTCCTCCAGGTAGCCTCGGCAGGCCGAGATCTCCGCGGGGCTAGGCTTGCGGTTGTCCGGTGGGCGGCACTTGACGACGTTGCAGACGTACACCTCGCTCGGCTTCAAGCCCATGGCGACGATCATCTTGTCGAGCAGCTGCCCCGCCGGACCCACGAAGGGGACGCCTTGGCGGTCCTCCTCCGCGCCCGGCCCCTCCCCGACGAAGCACACCCCGGAGCTGCCGTCGCCGCGGCTGAAGGCGGTGTGGGTGCGCGTCTGGCTGAGGGCGCAGCGGGTACAGTCCGCCACGGCGGCCTCCAGCGCCTTCAGCCGCGCCCAGCGCTCCTCGAGCGTCGCCGGGACTGCGACGGGCAGGCTGGGCTCCAGCAGGACGCGCGACGAGGGCGCTCGAGCGGGCGCAGCGGGGAGCGGCGCCGCGGGCACCTGGACCCCACGGCCGCCCGCGGCCTCCTCCCGCTGCTGGGTGGGCACCACCACCGGCTCCGCGCTCCAGCCTCGCTCACGAGCCAGCTCGGCCGTCGCCTTGGGGAGCCCGCTGGCGCCCGTGGCGCGGTGCAGCTCGAGCAGGGCGCCGAGCGCCGAGCAGAGCGTCAAGAGCTCGTGGTGGGCCTCGTCCGCGTGGCTCATGCTGCTGGCTCGCCCAGCGGGCTCAGTGCGCGCCGTTCGCGGCGAGCCAGCGCTCGGCGTCCAGCGCCGCCATGCAGCCCGTGCCGGCGGCGGTGACGGCTTGGCGATACGTGAAGTCCGCGACGTCTCCCGCGGCGAACACGCCGGGCACGCTGGTGGCCGTGCTCCCGGGCCGCACCTTCAGGTAGCCGTTGTCGTGCGTCTCCAGCTGGCCCTTGAACAGCTCCGTCATCGGGGTGTGCCCGATGGCCACGAACATCGCGGCGCAGGGCAGCACCCGCTCCTCCCCGGTGTCCACGTGTCGTACGCGCACGGCCGTGACCTTGTCCTGTGCCGGATCCAGCACCTCCGCGACCACGTGCTCGCGCAGCAGCGTGATCTTCGGGTTCGCCAAGACCCGCTCCTGCATCGCCTTGCTCGCGCGGAACTCCGCGCGGCGATGGATGAGGGTGACGGAGCTACAGAGCCCGCTCAAGTACATGGCCTCCTCCATCGCGGTGTCACCGCCCCCCACCACCACCACCGCCTCGTTGCGGAAGAGCGCGCCGTCGCACACCGCGCAGGCGCTCACGCCCTTGTTCTTGAGCTGCTCCTCGCTGGGCAGCCCGACGTAGTTGGCGCGCGCGCCGGTGGCGATGATGAGCGTCTTGGCGAGGTGCAGCACGTCCTCGTCCTCCCCCACCCAGACCTTGAAGGGCCGCTCGCTGAGGTCCACCCGCTGGACGTCCGCCGTCTCCAGCTCCGCCCCCTGGCGCGCGGCCTGCTCCCGGAACTTGGCCATCATCTCTTGGCCCGTGACCCCCTCTGGGAAGCCCGGGTAGTTCTCCACCTCCGTGGTGAACATGAGCTGCCCCCCCGCGATGAGCCCACCGGCGTTGAAGCCCTCCACCACGTAAGGCCGGAGGTTGGCTCGCGCCGCATAGATGGCGGCCGTGAGCCCGGCGGGGCCGGAGCCGATGATGAGCACGTCGTGGAGGCGGGGCTGGGTCATGGTCGCAGGATGTTAGCCACTGCCCACGCCACCGCAATCGCCGGCCAGGCTCAGAACTCGTAACCGACGCTGAGCGAGACGATGTCCGCGCCGCCCGTCAGCTTGCCGCCGTTGATAGGATAAGGTGAGCGGTACGGCGGCGTGTAAGGATCTGGGTTGTTGAAGTCCGGCACCTTGCCGGTGATGGTCCTGGCCTTGCCTTTACCGCCGTTGTCCGCCTCTGCCACGAAGACGTGCATGAAGCCGAGGTCGACGTTGAAGTCACCGAAGCGCCCCTGCACGCCGGCGCTGAGCCCGAGGCGCTGCGTGCCGAAGAGCGCGACGTTGAGGTACTCCGGCGCCTGCACCTCAGGCTCGAACCACCCGCCGGCGCGCACTAGGATCTGCCCGGGGAGGATCACGTAGTGTCCGCCGAGGCGCACCCCGACGCTGTCGGACAGCTCGAGCGGTACGTCCGCGATGGGCGGCACCTCCCCCGCCGCGCCCTGGATGGGGATGCGGCGCTGGTTGTCGAAGCGCACCTCGATGGCGCGATGGGCGGAGTTTCTGGAGTAGCTGACGCCGAGCTCCACGTCGAAGACGTCGTCGTTCAGGGTGTCCGGCTCCGGGCCGACGGGCCCTGCGCCTCGGAGCCAATGAAAGCGCGTCCCCACGTTGACCTCCAGCGGCCGCTCGAGGCGAAAGCTCGCCAGATCTTCCCCGATGTCCGCGCTGCGCGTCACCGGCGCGCTGCCGACGGTGCCGCGGTCGCTCCAGTAGCCGGCGCGGATCGTGACATCCCCTCGCCCGTCGAAGGCCTGCTGCGCGCGCACCGCGAGCCCGAGATCGAGCGACGGGAGCACGGCCGCCTTCGCTCCGACGATGAAGCCGGGGATGAAGTAGTCGTGAACCTGCAGCTCCGCCAGCAGATCCGCGGCGTGATCGTCCCGGCAGTCCGGGCCGTACACGGGGTTGCTTGGGCTGCCGGTGATGGTGCAGGTGGGCAAGCCCATGGCGGCGTTGCTGACGTTGATGGTGCCCAGGCCCCAGATGAAGCTGGCACCGACGCTGATGGTGGAGCTGAGCTTCGCCGCGAAGGACACCGCCGGGTTGAGCAGCAAGCCGTCCTGGTTGAGGAGCTGGTAGCGCACGGGCGTCGCCTGCACCGTGCGCGAGCTGGGCGCGTCCGGGCGCGCGCGGACCGTCCGGGCGAACTCGAGCGAGCCGTAGACCATGGGCGGCGCCACGCCCACGCCGAGCGCGAAGCGGTCTCCCAAGCGGAAATTGACGGCCACGTTGGGCAGCGGCGTGGGCGTGTTCTCGTTGCAGACATTGCGGTACTGCTCGTCCCCCCCCGTGGTCGGGTACGTGGCGAACTGCCCCGTCCGCTCGTAACAGATGTTGGTGAACACGAGGTGGGAGCCCACCAGCGCGGCGCTCGGCTGGAACACCAGCCCAGCCGGATTCACGCCGATGGCGCTCGGATCGTCCGCGCTCGCCACCCACGCGCCGCCACGCCCGAGCGCGCGCGTGCCGTAACCAGGAAATTCCATGGCGTCCGTGGCGCTGGCGCTGGCGCTACCCGCGAGGGCCGCAAGCGCCGCGGCGACTGGAGGCAAGAGGGACTGGAGGGCCTTGGGCATGGTGGCGCGCACGATAACACGCCTTCGGCCGTTTCCGCCGCTACTGGAGCGCGTGCAGCGCCACCACGCAGTGCGTCAGGACGCTGGGCTCAGGTCTTGATGGGGCTCGCCTTGAGCGCCGCCTTGCCGTCCTTCACGTACACGCTGAACTTCACGCGCTTGGCGCCGTGGCGCTTGATGAGCGACTCTTGGTTCTTGAGCAGGGTCTGCTCGAACTTCTCGAAGGTGAAGCCGTCCGTGCTCTCCCCGCACTGCTGCTTCAGCGCGACGAAATCCTGGAAGACGCGCTGCCAGTCGCCGCGCTCACCGTCCTCGCTAGCGGGGGCCGGCTCCGCCGCGGCGTCGGGCGTGGGCGCGGGGTGGTGCGCGCCGCTGGGCCGCGGGAGCGGGGGTCCTCCCGGGCGCCGCGGCGGCGGGGCAGCGCGCTCGGGGCCGTCCGCGGTGGGCGCCGCGTGCGCGGTCCCGCTCGGGCGCGGGAGCTCCGGCTTGCGCGGGGACGAGGCCTCCGGCAGCGGGCGCGAGGGCAGCGGTGGCTCCGGCGCGGCGTCTGCGCCGGGGAGGCTGAAGGCGCTCATCTGCGGCTGCGCCGGGAGCTCTCCGAGCACCTGCTGGAGATCCGCCGCGCGCCGCGGGACGCCGCCCTTCGCGGCGACCTTCTCGATGCCGTCGTTCACGTCGGACGCGATCTTGCGGTACGTCCCGCGGAACTTGCTGGGCGCGAGCTGGTCCACGCTGCCCGCGGCGAGCCGCGCCGCCTCCGCGCGGAAGCCCGCGAGCGGGCGGGTGTGCTCGAGCACCGAGAAGATCAGGCCGAGCGCGAGGCTGAGCGCGGCGATCCCCGCCACCACGAGCAGGTTGACGGCGGCCTTGTCCTTGTCGTCCGCCTTGCTGAAGAAGCCGAGCGGTCCGCCCACGCTGGCCGGGAGCCGCCCGACGGCGTACCCCGCCCCCAGCTCCCACGCCTCTCCGGGGAGCCGCGCGTAGACCACGCCGAGCGATGCGCCCACCGTGCGCAGGCTGCTGCGCCCCTTCTCTTGGTAGTCCACGTCCTCCGCGAGCGCTCCCAGGTCACTGACGATGGCGTCGAGGTTCGTGCGATCGAAGCCCTCCGGCGCCGCCGAGGCCACGCGCTGCCCGCTGGCGTAGAAGGCGACCGCCGCGCCGGTGCGCCCGGACAGCTCCCGCGCGAACTTGTCGTCGATGATGCGCGCTCCCACGATGGCGCCGGCGGGGAGCTGCCCCAGCTCGTACTCCACGGGTCGGGCGACCACCCGGTACATCCTATCGAGCACCAGCGTGTCGTCACGGACCACGCCGTGCAGCCCGTCGGCCACCACCGGGTAGCCGCCCAGCTCGAAATCTTCCATGCCGCTCGCCTGCTCGTAGCCCAGGTGGGCCACGACGCGGCCGTGCTGATCGATGGCGAACACGGCGTCGAAGGCGAACTCCGGGTCGATGTCCGCCGCGATCTTCTTGAGCTCCGCCGCGACCTTCTCGCGCGCCTCCGCGGGCACCTTGGCCTCGCTCTCGCTCGACTTGGCGAGGTACTTCTGGATGTCTCCGCTGACCGCGAACTTCACGAGCTGCCCGGCGCGGGAGCGGGCGTCCTCCTTCAGGTACCAGGACACGACCTGGCTGTCGGAGCTGAGCCCCTCCGCCATGGCGCGCGTTCCCGCGCGGTCATACATGCTGGCGGCGAGGTACAGCGAGAACACCGTGGCGCCCAGCACGAGCGACAGCGCCGCGATCCAAAATCTGGTAAGGAGCATCAGTTTGCCTTCTTCTCGCTGGAGGCCGACCCTTCCTTCTTCTCATCCGGCGCCACCTTGAAGGGCTCCTTGAGCAGATCCAGATCTCGGCCCTCCGCGGTGATCTGGCGGGCGGCGCCGACCTTCTGCCCCGCGAAGAAGGCCTGGAGGGTGTACTCCCCCTGGTCCGGGAGGTTGAGCTGAAACTCTCCCTTCATGTTGGGGTAGACGGCCTGCACCAGGTTGGGCTCCGCGATGACCCAGAAGCGCAGGCTGGGCGCCAGCTCGTCGCGGACCTCGAAGGTGCCGGCCTGCGGGACCGTCCAGTCGCGCGTGGCGCCGCGGATGGTGTCCGCGGCGTTGAAGGTGCCGATGCCCACCCCGTACAGGCGATGCTTGAAGGGGTCCGTGTTCAAGAACTGGAGCTGCGTGCCGGGCGTGACGACCAGGGTCACCGGCGTGGTGCGCCCGCCCCCCACGCGGATCAAGATGGGCTTCTGCGGCTTCTGTGGCTGGCTGGCCAGCGCGGCGACGCACAGCTCCTTGGGGATGTGTGGGTAGAGCTTGCGATACTCCGCGCGGACCGTGGGCGAAGGCTCCCGGAAGGAGTAGCCCCGCTTCTTTGGCTGCTGGGCCTCTTTCCAGACCGGGTTCTCCAAGAGCCGGAAGTTCTGGAGCATTCCCTTGACCTTGGTCGCGCTGGCGGTCCCGCTGAAGCCCAAGAGCCCCGCGATGGCCACACCGCCCAGCAGCGACCGCAGCGCTCGGCGGCGCTTCCTGGGCCCCCGCGCAGCAACCATGACAGGGGGCCCTAGCTTCAGCTCGCGCGACATCACGAGCGGACGTTAACTTACGCACCGCGAGTTTGGAATAGCCACGCGCCGCGCGCACCGGCCCCTCCCCCGCTACCCCTTCGAGTGCCCGCGGCCGTGGGGACGTGAGAGACCCAGATCGAACCCCTAGCCATGCTAGGTGGGCAGCTCCGGCGAGCTTCGGCGACCCGGAGAGTTTGGCCCGGTTTGGCTACCTGCCCGCGCACTTCACCGCCCTGGTTCGACAGTCATCGGGATTCTATTCTGGGCTCCACGACCCCGACGGCCGGGGCAAGAGACTAGCTAAGGCCCCGCGCGTGCCCCCGCAAGTCACCCCGGGGCGCCGGAGCAGCGCCCCCTCGCCCCGGGGGGGCGGCGCCGTCAGCGGTAGAGCGTGTGCTGCCCGCCTGGGGTGGTGGCGTCCGCGGCCACCTCCGCGTCGCTGAACGGCACGCGGTGCGTCTGGTTACGCCGCCACAGCTCCGCCTCGTTGGCGAACCACGGAGAGTCCTTGAACATCTGCGCGCCGCCGGGCAGCGCGTTGCGGATGATGGGCCCCTCGGGCGTCAGCTCTGCGACGAAGCGCTGCGTCGGACCCGAGCCAAAGGTGAAATCCAGCGCGCTGCTGAGCGCGCGCGAGATCCCCGGGTTCGAGGCGTCCACGTTCCACTGATCGCCGTGCCGCGGGAAGCCCTTGGCGAAGGGCCCGGTGGTATTGTTCGGGATCCGGATGGGCCAGAGCGGCACCTGCGGATCGAACACGACGCGGTGCAGGGCGCCCCAGCGCCAGGTGGTGTCGTCCGCGCTGCCGAAGCTCTGCTCGAGCGAGGCGAAGGCGTCCAGCATGGCCTGCACGATGCGCTGATCTTTCGACTCTACCTCCGCCGTGTCGATGTCGTCCCAGAGCGCGCTCTCGCCCGTGCTGGCGTCGTAGGTGGCGAGCTGCGCGGGCGGCAGCGTCATGAGGCGCACGAAGCCGCGTCCGGTGTTCGAGGTCCCGACGCCGCTGAGCCCCACGCGGGCCAGCTCGTCCCCGAAGGTGCGCTGGATGGCGCGCACCAGCCACGCGTTGAAGATGCTGGTGGCGCGCGCGGCCTCCGCCTCCGCGGCCGGGACGTTCAGCGAGTCGTCGTCCAGGTTGATGCCCGCCGCCGCGGCATAGTCGTGCTCCGCGCCCCACTTGACGAGCAGATCACGCGCCGTGGTGATCTTGGCGACGCTGAAGCGCGCGTCCGCCACGATGGCCGTGAGATCCGGGTGAGCGCCGCCGGAGGACTTCTCCTCGAGCGCGCGGGTGAGCGCGTCGGCCACGACACCCGCCATGCGGGCGCCTAGAGGCGAGCGGTGATCGGCCTGCAGCGCGCTCATGTCGTCTGGGGTCATCTTCCCCGCGCCGCTCGTGAGCGCGGTCAGGCGTGACTGGATGCGGCCGATGCGCAGGCCGACGTCGTAGTCCCCTTGCAGGTAGAAGGTGCGGCCGTCCGGCAGCTTGTCGTTGACGGGGTTGTTGTCCGCCGTGGTGCCGATGTGGTCGCCGTTGGCCGTGGCCACCCAGCCCTTGGCCGGCGAGCGCTCCTTGGGGATGTACTTCTCCGGGAGGTACTCCCCCGTCCACTCGAAGTCACCGCTGGCGCCGTCCAGCGCAAAATTCGGGGTGATGCCGGAGTAGTCGCTCGGATCCCAGGTCATGCTGCGGGGGTCGCGGAAGGGGATCTTCGCCGGCGCGTAGGTGAAGATGTCGCCCTGGTCGTCCGCGAGCGTCCAGTTCTGCGCGCCACAGCCGAAGGTGCTGAGCGCCACGCGCGCCTCGTCCACGTTCTTCGCGCGCCAGAGCTTGATGACGGACTCCAGCTCGCGTGTCGGCTGGTGGCCCGTCCACTTCACGCTGACGGCGCCGCTCGCCTGCGTGGGCGCCACCACCCGGTGATCGTTGAAGACCGGCTGCACCGGCCCGTGGTGCGGCACGATGAGCACGTCCCAGGTGTAGCTCTGGCCCCCCGGCAGCTTGAGCGTCTCCGGGACGCGCTGGAACGGCACCGGCTGCCCCTTGTACATCACGCCCTGGCCGTCGGCGGTCACGGTCTCCACGTACACGTCGGTCACGTCGTAGGCGGCCACGGTGGCGCCCCAGGCCATGTGCTCGTTCGCGCCCAGGATGATGCCGGGGATGCCCGCGAAGGCCAGGCCCGAGACGTTCAGATCCGAGTCTGAGCTGTGCTCGCCCCGCACCACCAGGTGCGTCGGCCAGAACACCATGGGGGCGTCGAGCCCGAGGTGCGGATCGCTGGCGACCATGGCGTGACCGCTCTCGGTCTTGGCTCCGGACACGGCCCAGTTGTTGGAGCCGGCGAACTCATCACCGCCGATGAGGTTCTTGGCGCGCTCGGTGGCGTCGCGCAGGGCGGCGAGGGAGGGGAGGAGCGCCCCGGGGAGGCGCACGGGCTCGGCCTTGGCGGAGGGACCGGCGCCAGCGCCGCTCGCGGTGAAGCCCGAGCCGCCGCCCGGCGCCGGCAGCGGGGGGCTGTCCGGGAAGCCCAGCAGGTGCGAGGCGTGGTCGATGGGCTCCCAGCGGACGAGATCCATCACCGCGCCGGCGCGCTTGGCCACCAAGGGATCGGCGTCCGACGCCTTGAAGCCCTCCTTCAGCTTCTGGAAGGTGTCACTCAGGCCGAGATCGTCCGTGCCGTCGTAGCTGAGAGAGAAGGTCTGCAGCCGCGCCAAGGCCAGAGAGTCCACCGGGCTCCAGTCCGTGAAGGCCTCCTTGTTGAAGCCGAAGTAGAGCGCCGGGAGCTGCTGACGCCCCTCGCGCACGGCCCGGTTGAACTGCGTCACGCCGTCCGCGAAGGCGTCGAGGCCGCGCTTGGCCTCCGAGTCCGCGGGCAGCGCGTCGTACATCTGCTGGGCCACGCGGGCGAGGCCGATGGTCCGCAGGGTGATGTCTTGGTCGATGACGCTCGGGCTGAGGCCGCCGAGCAGCTCGGACAGGCGTCCGGTGGCCGCGCGCCGCAGCAGCTCGAGCTGAGCGTGCCGGTCGCTGGCCATGCGCCAGCCCTGCACCCGCAGCGCGTCCTCCACGGTGCGCGCGTAGATGTGGGTCATGCCGTTCTTGTCGCGCACCACGTTGACCGGGCCGGTGAGCCCCGTCACCTCGGCGCTCTTCTCGGTGACGGGCAGCTTGTCCGAGAAGTAGCCGGGATCGGTCGCGCCCGCCGTGCCGCCTGCGCCCGCCGTGCCGCCCGCGCCCGCCGTACCGCCCGTCCCAGCGGTGCCCGCCGCGCCGGCAGAGCCCGCGACGCCGCTGCCCTCCTCGCCGTCGCCGCAGGCGACCACCGCCAAGAGCGGCACACACACTAGAGCAGAGAAGAAGACCGAGCGCCTGAGGTTGAGCATGGCCCCGAGCATCCGACCTTCGCCGAGCTTCGTCCACCACTTGCCGCGGGGCCCGCCAAAACCTGCAAAAAATTGGGCCAAGCGCCCGCCGCCGAGGCAGGGCTTGCCGCATGTCCACGCCCGGCTTGTCACCTCGCGCCGCTGCCCCTGCCCCGGCCGTCGTCCCCCGCGCCCCCGAGGGCACTAGGCTTGCAAGCTTCGGGCTCGAGGGGGACGCAGGCGCCGCCCACGACGAGCTGCACGTGCAGGTGGCGCCCCCCGGCCCCGTGCAGCGCGGCCGCCTGCGCCTCTGGATCGAGGGGGCCATCGAGGACGAGCTCTGCCGCCAAGGCGCCGTCCCCCCCGGCGTCACGGCGAGCAGCGATTTGGACGCCTCCTTGAGCGACCAGCTCTACCGCGCGCGGCTCATCGAGCGGCCGCGGCTGCACCTGGAGATCGACTCCCTCCAGGGGATCGCCAACCTGTCCGGGGCGCTGGACGCCGAGGACAGCGCCGTGCTGCGCTGGTGGCTCGCCGCCACCCTGGAGCGCCCCGTGCGGCTCGCCTTCCACCCCTCGAACCGCTGGCTCGGCGTCTACGGCCCGCCCGTCACCTTCGGCGCGCTGCTCGAGACGCAGCGCGCCTCGCTCGCGCCCGCAGCCGTGCCCGCGGCGCCGCCCGAGGTCCCGGAGCGGGCCGCGCCCGCGAGCCTCGGCACCGGCGAGCGCCCGAGCGCCAAGCGCGCCATGGCGGCGCTGTTCGACGACGAGGACTTCGAGGAGCTGCGCGAGTGCCTCGAGGTGGCACGCGTGGATCTGACCACGCCTCCGCCTCCGCTCGTCGCCGAGGCGGAGCCCGCGGGCGCGCCCGACGACGGCCCCGGCGACCTGGCGGCGCCGGCCCTCGACGCTGACGCAGGCCTCCCCGGCGACTGGGCCACCGAGGCGCTGCGCGCCCTCGACGCGGGCGAGCCCACGGGCGACGCCCTCGACGCGCGTGCGCCCGCGGGCGACGCTCTCGACGCGGGCGAGCCCACGGGCGACGCCCTCGACGCGCGTGAGCTCGAGGCGCGCGAGCCCGCGCCCGCGAGCGCGCCGCTCGCCTTCGAGGCGCAGGAGCTCGAGCCCGCCCCGAGCGCGCTGCGGCTCGTCGAGCCGCCGGCGCCGCCCGTCTCCCCGCTCTTTCCCACGGCCACGCAGGACTGGCAGCGCTGGCAGCTCGAGCTGGACGCCGCGCGCGGCCCCAAGCCGCTGGCGGTGATCGAGCGGCTGTTCACCAGCGCCTACGTGCCGCTGCGCGACGCGGTGGCGCGCGGGATCGCCCCAGCCTCGGCCACGCCGGTGCTGGACGCCTGGGCCAAGAGCTTCGACAAGAGCTACTCCGACGTCTTCGAGGCGCTGTGCCACCGCGGCAAGCGACCGCAGATGACGCTGGACGTGCCGGAGCTGGCGCAGCGCCTCGGGCGGCTGCACGGCGCGCGCAGCGTGCAGCTCGTGCTCGTCGACGGGCTGCGCTTCGACCTCGGGCTGCGCCTGCAGGAGCGGCTGCGCGCGCGGCTCGCCGAGCAGGCGGCGCTCGCCGAGCGGCTGCTGCTCTGGTCCGCGCTACCGACCCACACGAGCGCCCAGCTCGAGCTCATCGGCCGCGGCGTCGCTGCGCTCAAGGAGCGCTCGAGCGGCGCCGACGCCGAGGTGGTGGTCGCACGGGGCCGCACCGCGCAGACGCTCCGGCGCGTGAAGGCGGGCTTCCGCGAGCTGATGAAGCTCGATCTGGTGGAGGCCGATCTGGCCGCGCCCGGGCCCGCAGAGGCCGTGCGCCTCGACGAGCTGGCGGAGGACGTGGCTGACGCGCTCGGCGGCTACCTCACGACGCTGCCGCCCCGGACGCTGGCCTTCGTGTTCGGCGACCACGGCTTCCTGCTCGAGCCCCAGGGTAGCGGGACGGCGCCCGCGCGCCAGGGCGGCGCCTCGCCCGAAGAGGTGCTCGTCCCCGCCTTCGCGTGGCTGACGGGCTCGATGCAATAATCCGCTGGTACCGTCTCTACGCCAGGCTGCACACCCGCGGGCTTGGTGTAGAGTCCGCCGCATGACCTTCGTACATGGCGGGCGCCTCGTCGCCCAGGCCCTCAAGAAGCACGGCATCACCCACACCTTCACCCTCTGCGGTGGTCACATCCAGGCCATCTACGATGGCTGCCTGGACGAGGGGATCCGCACCATCGACGTCCGGCACGAGCAGACGGCCGGCCATGCGGCCGACGGCTACGCACGCGTCACCGGCAGGCCGGGCGTCGCGCTGGTCACGGCGGGTCCCGGCATCACGGACGTGGTGACGGCGCTGGCCAACGCGCAGCGCGCGGGGGTCCCGCTCGTCTGCATCGGCGGCGCAGGCCCGCAGGCCCTGTGCGACATGGGCTCGCTTCAGGACATGGACACCGTCACCCTGATGCGCCCCATCTCCAAGTGGGCAGTGCGCGTGCCGGAGGTCGGCCGCATCAAGGAGTACCTGGACTCGGCGTTCCGCATCGCGCAGGCGGGGGTGCCCGGGCCCGTGTACCTGGAGATGCCGCTGGATCTGCTGATGAACTACGCGGAGGACACGGAGCCGCTCACCGGCGTGATGCCGCCCCCTCGCCCCGCGGGAGACCCCGAGCGCATCGCGCGCGCGGCGGAGCTGCTCGCCGCCGCCAAGCGCCCGAGCTTCATCATCGGCGCACAGATCCGCTGGTCGCGGGACCGGGACGTCGTGGCGCGCTTCGCGGAGAAGATCCGCGCGCCCTACTTCTTGAACGGCATGGCGCGCGGCGCGCTGCCCCACCAGCACCCCTGCCTGTTCACGCGCTCGCGGCGCCAGGCCCTGAAGCAGAGCGACGTCATCTTCGTGTTCGGCACGCCCTTCGATTTCCGCGTGGACTACGGCCGCCCCGGCACCTGGAGCGAAGACGCCAAGGTGGTGCAGATCGATCTGGACGGCGCCGAGCTCGGGCGCAACCGCAAGATCGACGTCGGCATCCACGGTGACAGCGGGCTGGTGCTGCAGCAGCTCCTCGACGCGGTGGGCAGCAAGGACGCGATGGACTGGGTGAGCGAGCTGCGCCCCATCGAGGACAAAGCGAAGGCCAAGATGGCAGCGGAGATCGCCCTGGACGGCGATCCGCCCAACCCCCTGCGGGTGTGTCACGAGGTGGGCAAGCGCCTCGGCCCGAGCGACATCGTGGTCGGCGACGGCGGCGACTTCGTCGCCACGGCGGCCTACACCATCCCGCTGCAGTGGCCGCAGCTCTGGATGGATCCTGGGCCCTTCGGCACGCTGGGCATCGGCCCCGGCTACGCCATGGCCGCGGCGCTGGCGCGCCCGGAGGCGCGCACGGTCATCATGTACGGGGACGGCTCCTTCGGGCTGCACGCCATGGAGTTCGAGGCCATGGCGCGCCAGAAGCTGCCGGTCATCGCCGTCATCGGCAACGACGCGGGCTGGACGCAGATCCGGCGCGGTCAGGTGCAGCTCTACGGCGCGGAGCGCGCGGTGGCCACGCAGCTCGAGCACACCCGCTACGAGAAGGTCGTGGAGGCCGTGGGCGGCCGAGGCTTCTACGTGGAGACCGTCGACCAGCTCGGCCCCGCGCTGGACGCCGCCTTCGCCAGCGACGTGCCCGTCTGCGTCAACGTGAAGATCGCCTCCAGCGAATTTCGAAAAGACGCCATCAGCGTCTGAGGGGGCGCCGCGGCGCCCCTCTCCGGCTCAGCGCCGCGGCGCGCTGCCTGCCGGCGCGGCGCCGCTCGCCGGTGCAGCGCTGGCGCTGCTCACCGCGGCGGCGCCGCTCGCGGCCGCCGCCGCGCGCGGGGCACCCACGATGGGCAGCACCAGCTCGCGCGCCTCTCCCTCGCGGATGTAGGCGACGCGCAGCTCCTTGGCTTGGCGTAGCGCCTGGAAGGCCGCGTAGGCCTCCGTCTCCCGCCCGATGGGCATGCCGTTGACGCTGGTGACCACGTCCCCCGGGAACAGCTCCACCCCCTGCCAGTAGCTGTCCGGCGTCATCTGCACGATACGAAATCCGCGAAACTTCCCGGACACGACGTCCGGCTCCACCGCCACGTGCTGCAGGAAGTAGCCTAGCCCCGCGTCGATGGCGCGGTCCACGTCCTCGCGCTTCAGCGCGCTGAGCGGCGCGGGCCCCTCCGGCTCCGCCGCCACGTCGATCCGCGGCGGCGGCTCCGCCTCCTGCGTCGCCGCGCCGCACGCCACCACCAGCAGGCCCATCAACCACGAGGTCCGTCGCACGCCCGCAAGCTGCCCCGCCGGCCCCCCGTGGTCAAGTTCCACGCCGGCGCGGTGAGGCGCTCGACGACGCCGGTGCGGCCTCCACGACCGGGCGCACCGCCGCCCAGATCCGCTCTTCGACCTCGCTCACCTCGCCCTCGGCCTCCACCCACTCCAGCCGGTCCGCCGGGACCAGCGCCCCGGCCTGCGCGTACAGCCGCGCCAGGCGGCGCTGCAGCGCCTGCTGCTCGAACAGCTCCACGGGGCCGCCGCGCAGCGCACGCCGCCGCTCCGCCTCCTCCGGAGAGAGCCTGAGCACCAGCGTGAGCTCCGGGCGCCGCGCGTGGCGGTTCAGCTCGCGCAGCCACGCGAGCGCCGCCTCTGCGGACGACGCGGTGGCGCTCTGGTACACGTAGCTCGACAGATCATAACGATCGCTCACCACCACCGCGCCCTCGCGCAGCGCCGGCTCGATGAAGGAGCCCAGGTGGTCGAGGCGATCGGCCGCGAACAGCAGGCTGAGCGTGGGTGCGGCAAATTCGCTCGTGGTGGCGGCGCTGCCGAGCTGGAGCCGGCGCGCGAGCACCTCGCGCAGCAGCGAGCCCACCGGGCCGGCGGTGGGCTCGCGCGTCGCGCGCGCGTCGTAGCCGTGCGCGCGGAGGCGCTGCACGAGCCGCTCGGTCTGCGTGGTGGTGCCGCTCCCGTCCACCCCCTCCAGCACGATGAAGCGGCCCGCGGCGCTCATGGCGCCCTCGGCAGCGGCGCCGGCTCCTCGCCGAGCACCAGGTTGTCGATGAGGCGCGTCGTCCCGGCGAAGGCCGCCAGCGCGAGCAGCGCGCGCGCCTCGGTGCGCCCCTCCACCCGCGCCAGGGTCTCCGGGTGCGCCACGCTCACGTAGTCCACGCGCAGCGCCGCCTGCTCCAGCGCCGTGCGCGCGAGCGCCTCCAGCGCCGCCGCGTGGCGCTCCCCCGCGGCGAAGGCGCGCGCGGCCTCCGTCAGGGCGCGCGGGATGGCGAGCGCGCGCTGGCGCTCCTCCGCGGACAGGTACTGGTTGCGCGACGACAGCGCGAGCCCGTCCGGCTGCCGCACGGTGGGCGCCCCCACCACCTCCACCGGCAGGCACAGATCCGCGGTGAGGCGCCGCACCACCTGCCACTGCTGGTAATCTTTGCGCCCGAAGACGGCCACGCACGGCCCGGTGAGCGCCAGCAGCTTAGTGACCACCGTGGCGACGCCCTGAAAGTGCGTGGGCCGCGACGCGCCGCACAGCCCCTCGGTGAGCCGCGCCACGCTGACGCGCGTCTGCTCCCCCGCGGGGTAGAGGTGCTCCACCTCCGGCAGGAACACCAGGCTGACGCCCTCCGCCTCGCACGCGGCGAGATCCGCCTCCAGCGGGCGCGGGTAGCGGGACAGATCTTCGGTGGGGCCAAACTGCGTGGGGTTGACGAAAATGCTCACCGCGACGTGCGCGGCGCGCTCCCGCGCGGCGCGCATCAGCGCGCGGTGCCCCTCGTGCAGCGCGCCCATGGTGGGCACGAAGCCGAGGCGCCCCGTCGCGCGCAGCTCCTCCGCCGCGGCACGGAACGCCTCCGGGGTGCGGGCGAGCTGCACTCAGCCGTCCTCCGTGGGACCGTAGCCGCCGCTGCTGGCGCCCGCCGGCGCGGCGCTGGCGGCCTCCGCCTTCGAGCGCGCGCTGGTGAAGCAGTGCTCCGGCGCCGGAAAGGCTCCGGTCCGCACCTCCTCGACGTAGCGCTGCGTGGCGGCCACCACCGCGTCCCCCAGCTCCGCGTAGCGCTTGACGAACTTCGGCGCCAACTCTCGGAACATCCCGAGGAAATCATAGCAGACGAGCACCTGCCCGTCGCAGCCCGGCCCCGCGCCGATGCCGATCGTGGGGATGTCCACGCTGTCGGTGATGCGCTGCGCGAGCGTGGCGGGGAGCCCCTCCAGCACCACCGCGTAGGCGCCGGCCTCCGCCACGGCTTTGGCGTCCATCATCACGCGCGACGCTGCGTCGTCCGTCTTGCCCTGCACGCGAAAGCCGCCCATGGCGTGCACGCTCTGCGGCGTGAGCCCGACGTGTCCCATCACCGGGATGCCCGCCGCCACGATGCGCGCGATGTGCTCGGCCACCGCCACGCCGCCCTCCAGCTTGACCGCCTCGAAGCTGCCCTCCTTCATCATCTTGCCCGCCGAGGCCAGCGCCGCCTCGCTCGAGAGCTGGAAGCTCATGAACGGCATGTCCCCGACCAGGTGGGCGCGGCGCGCACCGCGCGCTACGGCGCGGCCGTGGTAGCAGATCTCCTCCACGGTGACGGGCAGCGTGGTGGGGAGCCCCTGCACCACCATCCCGAGGGAGTCGCCCACGAGCAGGATGTCTGCTCCGCCCTCGTCCAGCAGGCGCGCCATGGTGGCGTCGTAGGCCGTCAGCATGGCAAGCTTGGGCCCCTGGCCCTTGCGAGCGCGCAGCGCCGGTACGGTCAGCTTTTGCATGGGCCGCGACGCTAGACCGCCCCAGGCCGAGCGGTCCAGCGCGGCCGCCGCCCCCACCGGCTGGGGCTCCGCGCGCTCCTCCAGGAGCCTTTTGTCCCGGTCGAGCGTATCCTAGACCACCGATGACCGAGCTTGCTCCGTCCAGCAGCTTCCGTGAGGCCTTTCGGCGCTGGGCGCGGCGCGTGCGCGCCCGGGTCCTGCTGCGGGCGGCGCTCGGCGGCGCCGCGGCGGGCGCTGGCGTGGGCGCGCTCGCCGCGGGGGCGCTCTGGTGGGCGCACGAGCAGGCGCTCATCCCCTGGACGTCGCTCCTCACCGGCGTGGGCGCGCTCGGGGGCCTGGCCTGGGCGCAGCGGCGCCGCTGGTCGGATCTGGATCTCGCGCTCTACCTCGACGGACGGCTGGAGTCGCGAGAGCTGGTCGCCACGGCCGTCGCCGGCGCCGGTGAGGACGAGGTGCGTGCCGTCGTGCTCCAGCGCGCGGCCGAGCTGCTCCACCGGGAGGATCCGCGCCGGGCGCGGCCCAGGGTGGTGTCCCGATGGCACGCGGCGCTGTGGCTCGGGCTGGCGGCGAGCGCCGGGCTGGTGCTCGCGCCTCCGGCGCCGCGCCCCGCCGCGCCGGAGGTGGCGCCCGGAGCCGAGCGCGTCCAGCTCGGCCAGGTGGAGGGCCTCGACCGCATCGAAGCCCTGGCGCGGCTCCCTACGAGCGACCGCGCGCAGGCCAAGCGCCTGGCGGAGCTGGCGGACCGAGCGCAGCGGCTCCGGGAGCAGCTCCGGCAGGGCATGGAAAAGCGCGAGGCGCTCGCGCAGCTCGCCAAGCTGCGCGACGACGTGAGCGCCGAGCAGCTCGCGCTGGGCGATCGAGCCAACCGCGCGGGGACGGACGCCGCCGCGGAGGCGCTCTCCCGGCACACGGGGACTCAGCGGGCCGCCAAGGCGCTCGGTGACGGCGACCTCATCGAATTCGACCGGGAGATGCAGCGCCTCGCCAACCAAGCCGAGCAGAGCGCGCGGCAGGCCGCCAAGGAGGCGCTCGAGCAGGCCGAGCGCGCCGCGAAGGCGCGCGGCGCCGAGGCGCTGAGCCAAGAGCTCGGCGAGCAGCGGCGGCTGTTCGCCGAGCGCGAGCAGCAGGCCGAGGCCCTGCGGGAGCTGGCGGAGGCCCTGCGCAGCCAGGGGGGGCTCAGGCCAGAGCAAGAAGAGCTGCTGCGGGAGTTCGGGGAGCAGGGCTCCCCAGAGACGCAGCGACAGCTCACGGAGTCGCTGGGGGACGCGCTGCTCGAGCTGTCCGAGGCGGAGCGGCGCCAGCTCCTGGAGAACCTGCGGCGCCGCGCAGCGCAGACCGAGGGCAACGCACCGGCGCCCGGCACCCGCAGGCAGCTCGAGGACTTGGCGCGCCAGCTCGCCACCGAGCCGGGGCGTGAGGCGCTGCGCGAGCAGCTCCGCCAGCTCGCGCAGCCGCCGGCCAGTGAGGGTGCCGAGCGCGAGGGAGCGCTCGGGGAGGCCGAGCGGGGCGGCGCGGAGGCGCAGCGCCAGCTCGGCATGCCCTTGCCGAGCGAGGGCCCCAGCACCCCTGGCGCGGGCCAGCCTGGCGCGTCTCCCGGCAAGGGCGGCGCCGCGCCGAAGGCAGGTGCCCAGGGCGACCCCAACGGCGGCAAGGGCCAGCCCGGCGGCCCTGGCGGCGGTGGCGAGCACGGCGCGCACGAGGGCACCACCGAGCGCGTCACCGGGGAGGAGCTGCGCGCCAAGGCGAGCGCGCGCCCCCTGCCGGGCCTGCCGTTCCAAGGCGCAGGCGTCGGCCGCGCCCCGGCGCGCCCCGGTGAGACGGCCAACCAGGTCGGCGTGGAGGCGCTCGGCAGCTTGGGCGCCGCCGAGCTGGGCGGCGTCGAGGGCTCGGAGCTACCACAGGAGTACCGCGAGCAGGTGGGGCGTTACTTCCAGCCGTGAGCGCCGCGCCGCTCGCCGTGCGGAGCGGCGGCCAACCCCGTGATAGCGTGAGCGCCCCGCGATGACCCCCCCCGACGACCCGCCCTCCTTCGAGCGTCAGCTGGAGCTGGCCGCCCACGCCGCCCACGCGCTGCGCCAAGCAGTGGGGGAGGTCATCGTCGGCCAGGCAGAGGTGGTCGATCAGGTGCTCTGGGGGCTGATGGCCGGCGGACACGTGCTGCTCGAGGGCGCCCCCGGGCTCGGCAAGACGCTGCTGGTGCGCACCCTGGCGGAGTGCCTGGAGCTGCGCTTCTCCCGCATCCAGTTCACGCCGGATCTGATGCCCAGCGACATCACGGGCACCAACGTGCTGGTGATGGACGCCACCGGCCGCAGCACCGGCCACTTCGAGCTGCACCGCGGCCCCATCTTCGGGCAAATCGTGCTGGCGGACGAGATCAACCGCGCCACCCCGAAGACCCAGAGCGCGCTGCTCGAGGCCATGGCGGAGCACGCCGTCACCATCGCGGGCACGCGCAACGTGCTGGAGGAGCCGTTCTTCGTGCTCGCCACCGAGAACCCCATCGAGATGGAAGGCACCTACCCGCTGCCGGAGGCCCAGCTCGATCGCTTCCTGCTCAAGGTGGTGGTCCCCTCCCCCAGCGAGGCGGAGCTCACCCAGATCCTGGCGCGCACCACCGGCCGCCCCGTCGCTGCGCCACCCCGCGTGCTCAGCCACGCTCAGGTGCTCGCGCTGCGCGCGCTCTGCCGCGACATCGCCGTCGCGGAGCCGGTGCTGGCCTACGCCGCACGGCTCGTGGGCAACACCTCGCCGGAGCACCCCGGCGCGCCGGAGCTCGTCCGCCGCGGCCTGCGCTTCGGCGCCGGCGTGCGCGGGGCGCAGAGCCTGGTGCTCGCCGCGAAGGCCGTGGCGCTGCTCGAGGGGCGCGCGCAGGTGGCGTTCTCGGACGTGCAGCGCGTGAGCCTGCCGGTGCTGCGCCACCGCCTGCAGCGCAGCTTCGAGGGGGAGGCCGAGGGCCTGGGCACGGATCAGATCTTGAGCGCGGTGCTGGAACACGTGCCGGCGCGCCCGGAGGCCATCCTGCGCACGGTGCAGAGCGGCTGAATGAGCGGTTGGCGCTGGCTTCTGGTGGTGCTGCTCACGGTCGTGGGCCTGGTGGGCCCCGCTCAGGCCGCGCCTCTGCGCGTGGAGGCCACGCCGCTGTTCGGCGCCAAGGCCACCGGCACGCCGGGGTGGACCAGCGTGCTCGTGCGCCTGCACAACGACGACGACGCCCCACGGCAGGGGGAGGTGGTGCTGCGCAACAACGCGCTCTTCGTCGCCGACGGAGCGCCGCGCCTGCTCACGCGGGCGCCCTTCTCCATCGAGCCCAAGGGGGAGGTCACCGTCCAGCTCCCGCTCCACCCGGAGACCAACGATAGCTCGATCAGCTTCGAGGTCGGCCTGCGGGAGGGCGCTGACGCCACGAGCTTCACGCCGGGGCCCGCGCTCGGCCTGCCGCAGACCCTGCTGCTCGATCTCAGCAGGACCAGCCGGATCGCCGCGGCCCTCGACGGGCGCGCCGTGCTGCTCACCGGCTCGGGCGCGTGGTCGGGGCGGGGCCCGACCACCGACGACAAGCTCAGCGTCCTCAGCCCCAGCAGCTCGGCCACGAGCGGAGATCTCATCCTCCCCGACCGCGCCGCCGGGTACTTCCCGATCGGCGTCGTCTTGTCCACGAGCCGCGTGCTGGCGCGCCTCACCGGCGCCGAGCAAGAGGCGCTCGCCAACTGGGTGTTGGGGGGCGGCACGCTCGCGATCATCCCGGACCGCCCGGAGGACCTCCGCGCGGGGCTGCTGCCGCAGCTCGTCGGCGGGCCCTTCCAAGAGCAGCCCCCGGAGGCGCGCTGGCAGCGCGGCAAGAGCTTCCGCGTGGAAGATCCCGAGGGCGGCAGCTACGCTGCCCCGACCATCATCACCCGGGAGCTGGCGCCCTCCGCGCAGCTCATCGGCAAGCTCCACGGCTACGGCGGCGGCAACCTGCGCGGCTCGGAGTGGGGCGCCACCGCGAGCTACGGCCTGGGCGAGCTCCATCTGCTCGCCTTCGACCTCACCGAGGAGCAGGTGCTGGCCGACCCGTGGACCCAGCTCTCCACGCTCGAGCTCGTCCGCCAGGCCGTCGCGCGCCGCAACGTCTTCGCCACGAGCACCCCCATCAGCGCGCAGCACCCGGAGAGCCTGAAGAACCTCCGCCGGCTGCTGGATCCGAACGAGTCGTCGCGCTGGGCCATCGGCGTCGCCACCCTGCTGCTGCTGTTCTACGCGGTGCTGGCCGGGCCCTTCAGCTTCTACCGCGCGCAGCGGCGCGGACGACCGCTGCGCGCGTACCTCACGCTCCCGCTCTGGTCGCTCGGCACCCTCGCCCTGGTCGTCGTGCTGGGGATGGTGGCCAAGGGCATCAACAGCCAGGCCCGCCGCCTCACCCTCGTGGAGGCCGGCGCCGGGATGACCCGCGGCGTGGCCGTCCGGTACCGCGGGCTGTTCGCCAGCAGCACGGAGCGCTTGATGGTGCGCGGCACCCAGCGAGAGTCCGTCCTCGATCTGCTCACCACCAGCGAGCCGCTCTCCCGAGAGCTGGTGGTGGACCGCGACGGCGCGCGGCTCGAGCGGCTCGAGGCGCGCCCCTGGCAGATGGTGCTCCTCCGAGAGGACGGCTTCGCGCAGCTCGGTGGGGGGCTCAGCGTGGTGCCGAGCGGCGAGGACGCCATCGTGAAGAACCGCACCGCGCGCGCCTTGCTCGGCGTCGTGGTCAAGCTCCCGGGGCAGCCGGCGCGCTACTTCGAGCGCCTGGCCGACGGCGAGGCTCGCCGGGTGTCCGACGGGGCCCGGCTGGATCCGTCGGTGGGGCTGGGCTCTGCCCTCGGCAGCGGCGGCCTCGTCGGGGCCGCCGCGCTCGGCGTGGAGCGCTTCGCCACGGAGCTGGATCACGCGGGGCAGCGGCTCAGCGCGGCCTGGGGCGCGGTGGAGGACGCCAGCGGGCCGGAGGTGAACTGGTGGCCCGCCGACGTGCCCGTGGTGCTAGCGCTGATGGAGGGCGGCGAGGGCAAGCTCCGAGACACCGGGATGCAGCTCCGCGAAGAGCGGCTGCTGCTGCGGGTGCTCGGCTGGGGAGGCGTGCCGTGAGCGCGCCCGCCGCTCGCCGCGCGGGCGCGCCCGCGATCCGCGTGCGCCACCTGTGGCACCGCTTCGGCAGCCGTGACGTCCTGCGCGACGTCAACCTGGAGCTCGGCCACGGCGAGATCTTCGGGTTCATCGGCCCCAACGGCGCGGGCAAGACCACCACGATCCGCATCTTGGCCACGCTGCTGGAGCCCATGGCGGGCCGGGTGGAGGTGGACGGCTGGGACGTGAGCGTGGACCCAGAAGAGGTGCGGCGCGTGGTCGGCTACATGCCGGACCACGCCGGCGTGTACGAGCACGTCACGGTGCGCGAGTACCTGGAGTTCTTCGCCGAGGCCTACCGCGTGGGAGATCTCGGCGTGGTGGACGCCTCGGTGGAGCTGACCGATCTCGGCAAGCTCCAGACGAGGATGGTCTCTGCGCTGAGCAAGGGGATGAAGCAGCGTCTCCAGCTCGCGCGCATCCTGCTGCACGATCCCAAGGTGCTCATCTTGGACGAGCCCGCGAGCGATCTGGATCCGCGCGCCCGCATCGAGATCCGCGATCTGTTGCTCGAGCTGCGCGAGCTCGGCAAGACCGTCTTCCTCTCCAGCCACATCCTCACCGAGCTGTCCGACGTCTGCACCTCCATCGGCATCTTGGAGCGCGGGCAGCTCGTGGTCGCTGGGCCCATCGGGGAGCTGGCAGAGCGGCTGGCGGCGGCGCGCGCCGAGCGGCCGGCGGCGCGCGCCGAGAGCGAGCCGGGCGAGGCGCCCGGCGACCGCCTGGGCGCGCCGCCCGTGGCGCCTCCGGTGCGGCGCCGGCTCAAGCTCCGCGTCCTCGGGGACGCCCACGCGGTGCTGCCCCTGCTGCACGGTGGGGGCGGCGTCCTCGGGGTCCAAGCCAGCGCCGGCGGCCTGCTGCTCGTGGAGCACGCGGGCGGAGAGGCCTTCGTCGCGGAGGTGGTGCGCTACCTCGTGACCCAGGGGGTGATGGTGGTGGGCGTGGAGCCGGAGCGCAACGAGCTCGAGCGGCTCTTCCTCGAGGTCACCCAGGGAGATCTCCAGTGAGCGACGCGCCGGCCGCCGCCTCGCACCGCGCCCCGCGAGCGGCGCCCCTCGGCGCGCGGCTCGGCGCCGCCTGGCGCCACCCGAACCCCGTGTGGACGCGGGAGCTGCGCCAGTCGGCGCGCCTCACCCGCACGCCGCTCGTGCTGGCCGTCGTCACCGGGCTCATCACCCTGCTCATGGGCACCATCGGCGGGCTGGCCACCGGCCACGTGGAGCCGGCGCGCGTGGGCAGCGCCCTGCACCAGACCTTCTTCTCCATCGCCTTCGCCGTGGTGGCCTGGCTCGCGCCCGCCATCGCCTCGAGCACCATCGCCTCCGAGCGCAGCGGGCGCACCTGGGAGGCCTTGCAGCTCACCGGGCTGGGCGCCAAGACCATCACGCGCGGGAAGTTCCTCGCCGCGTACAGCTACGTCGCGCTCTACGTGGTCATGCTGGCGCCGGTCGGGGCCCTGTCCTTCCTGTTCGGAGGGGTCACGGCCACGGAGGTGTTGCTCGCCTACCTGCTGCTGCTGGTGTTCGCGGCGGTGGCGGTCGCCTTCGGGCTCGGCATCAGCTCCAAGTTCTCCAACCCCGCCGTCGCCGTCGTCGTCTCGCTGCTCACCAGCGTCCCCATCTCCCTGTTCGTCTACTTGGGCCTCGGGCTCGGGCTGAGCGCCGCCATGCACCAGGTGTGGCCAGAAATCCCCAGCGCCACGCCGGTCTGGCTCCCCACGGCCTACGTGCGCGCGAGGCTCGACCTGAATTACCTCGCGCTGCTCATCGCGCTCCCGCTGGCGCTCGCCGCTGGAGTCACCTGGTTTTTCTACGAGGTGTGCGTCGCCAACATGGCGGGCCCCTCGGACGACCGCTCGAGCGGGCTCCGCCGCTGGTTTCTCGTCAACACCACGCTCGTCGCCATCGCCAGCCTGCTACCGGTGATGCTCCTGCCCCGCGACGCCCACGTCGGCGCCATCGTCGCCCTCGTCGCCTTCCTCGGCTACCTGGTGTTCGGCTGCCTCCTGTTCGCTGGGGAGCCGCTCGGCCCCTCGCACCGGACGCAGCTCCACTGGGAGCGACACCGCGCGAGCCGCTGGACGCGCTGGATGGGCCCCGGCCTGATGCCGGCGCTCGGCTCGCTGCTCACGCTCGGCCTGACGGGGCTCGGCCTACAGACCTTGGTCGGGATCGGCATGGCGTGGCTCGAGGGGAGCCAGCTCGCCGCCCTCCAGGTCATCGTCTGGGGCGCCTACGCGACCGCCTTCTTCCTGTTTCTGGCCGGCCTCACCGCGCTCTCTCGCGCGCGGGCTCAGGGGCCGACGGCGCCACGCGTCGTGCTGCTGCTCACGCTGTTCGTCGTCACGGCGGGCCCCTGGGTCGTCGCCGCCATCGCCGGCGTGCTCGCGGATGGCTCGAGCAGCGCCATCGTCAGCGCTGCCCCCTCCCCCGTCTTCGCGGCCGTCATGGCGAGCCTGCTCGACTCCACCGAGCGCCACCGTGAGCTGGCGCTCGCCGTGGGCAGCGCCGCCATCCTGGGCTGGGCGCTCCTCGGGGTCGCGCTGCTCGGCGCCGGTGCGGCGCGCAGCCGTCGGCTGACCCAAGCCCACCATGCCGCGCGCCGGGAGCTCGAGCAGGCGCTGCGCGCCGAAGAAGAGGAGGCGCTCGACCCCACGGAGGCGCCGGGCGCGGGCTGATGGCTCTCGAGGCGGCGGAGCTGCTCAGCGCGAGCTTCCTCACGGAGCTGGAGGCGCTCCGGCGGCGAGTGCGGCTGGAGGTGCGCTCCGGGGGCGCGGGGGAGCAGACCTCGCGGCGCCGCGGGAGCTCGGCGGAATTCGAGGAGCATCGCCCCTACCTCGCCGGCGACGATCTCCGCCGCGTGGACTGGCTCGCGACGGCGCGCACCGGGCAGCCCGTGCTCAAGCAGTTCCGCGCGGAGGAGGACGCCGTGCTGCGCCTGCTGCTCGACGGCTCGGCCTCGCTCGGCTTCGGCGCTCCCCCCAAGCTCGAGACGGCGCAGCGCCTCGCGGCGGCGCTCGGCTACCTGGCCCTGGCGGGGAGCCAGCGCGCGCAGCTCTTGCTCGCCAGCGGCGCGGGCCTCGAGCACGCCTTCGCCCCCCATCGCGGGCGCGCCGGGCTCCCCGCGCTGCTGCGGGAGCTCGGGCAGGCACGCGCCGAGGGCGGCGTGTCGCTGGCGCGCGCCATCCAGCAGACGGTGCAGCGCGCCGCGCGCCCCGGAGCGCTGGTGGTGCTCAGCGACTTCTTCGAGCCCATGCCGGCGCTCGAGGCCTTGGCCGGCGCGCGCGCGCGCGGTCACGAGCTGACGCTGGTGCAAGTGCTCGCGCGCGAGGAGCTCGAGCCGGATCTCGATGGCGATCTGAGGCTGGTGGACAGCGAGACCGGCGCCGCCGTGGAGCTGACGGCCGACCCGGAGGCGCTGGGGGCCTACGCCGCGCGCCTGGCGGCGCTGCTCGAGCAGCTCCAGCGCTTCGCGCGGCGCTACGGCGCGGCCTACCTGCGCGTCACCAGCGGTGAACCGCTCGAGGGCCCCGTGCGTCGCTTCCTCGCCCGGGAGGTGGACTGATGTCTCCCGGCGTGGAGCTGCTCACCCCGCGAGGGCTGTGGCTGCTGACCCTGCTCGTGCCCCTCATCGCGCTCTACATCCTCAAGGTGCGCCGCACCGAGCGGGTGGTGTCGAGCACCTGGCTGTGGCAGGCGGCGGCGCGAGAGCTCATCGCGCAGCGCCCGTTCCGGCGGCTCATCGCGCGCGTGCCGCTGCTGCTACAGCTCTTGGCGCTGCTGCTGCTCGCGCTGGCGCTCGCGCGCCCTGCCAGCCGCGGCGGCACGCTCAGCGGCGATCACGTCGCCATCGTGGTGGACACCAGCGCCTCCATGGGCGCGGTGGACGCGCAGGGCCGTGCGCGCATCGAGCTGGCGCGCGAGGCGGCGGAGCGCACGCTCGCCCGCCTCGCGCCCGGCGCCGAGGCGCTGCTCATCGACGCGGGTCGTGAGCCCCGCCTCGCGGCGCCCCTCGACCGCGACGTGGTGCGCCTGCGGGCCGCCGTGGCGCGGCTGCGCGCTCAGGACGTCGAGGGAGATCTGCCGCGAGGCGTGGCGCTCGCCGCCGAGCGGCTCCGGCAGCTCCCCGGCTCACGCCGGCTGGTGGTCATCACCGACGGCGCGCTCGCCAAGCGCGACGCGTGGGCGACGCCCGACGTGCCGCTCGAGCTCATCCAGGTGGGCTCGCCCGCGGACAACGCCGCCATCGTGCGGATGGACGTGCGCAGCGGAGAAGACCCCGCCACGCACCGCCCGGAGGTGCAGGTGTTCGTGCGCGTGGCCAACTACGGCAAGACGCGGCGCGAGCTGTACGTCACCCTGACGCTGCGCAACGTGCGCGAGCCGCTCGCGTCGCGCAAGCTCAGCCTGGAGCCCGGCGAGCGGGCGCCGGTGGTGCTCGGCTTCGAGCCCGCGCCGGGCGATGTCGGGCAGGGGCTGGTGGTCACGCTGTCTCCCGGCGACGCGCTGGCCGCGGACGATCGCGCCTACGGCCGCGTGCCGCCGAACCGCAAGCAGCCCGTGGTGCTCGCCCCCAAGGGCGCCAACCCGTGGTTCGAGCGCGCGCTCTTGGCGGACCCGGACGTGGAGCTGCTCACCACCTCGCTCGACGGGCTCCGCGATCCAGAGCTGCCCTTCGACGCGCTCGTCGTCGTCCACGGTGCCTGTCCGCCCGCGCTGCCCGGCATGGACTACGTGCTCGTGGCGCCGCCGGCGGGGCGCTGCCGCAGCGCCACGGTCGGGCCGCCGGTGGAGGCTCCGGAGCTGACGTCCTGGAACGTGGCCGATCCGCGGCTGCGCTTCCTCTCGCTCGACGGCGTCCTGCTCACCCGGGCTCGACGCCTGGAGCTGGACGGCGCCAAGGACGCGCTGGTGAGCGCGCGCCAGGGCGTGCTCATGGCGGACGTGTCCGAGCCGGGCCGCAGCGGCACGCTCATCGGCTTCGACGTGGGCGACAGCACCTGGCCCCTGAAGGCAAGCTTCGTGCTCTTCACGCGCAACCTGGTCGAGCAGGCTCGCGCGCATCGCTCGGCGGCGCTGGCCACCGCGGGGCGCACCGGCGAGCCCATCCGCCTGCGCGTCCCGCCCGAGGTGCGTGAGCTCACGGTCGAGCCACCTCAGGGAGATCACTTCACCGTCGCGGCGCGTGAGGGGCTCGGCGTGCTGCCGAGCGCGTCTCAGGCCGGCTTCTACTGGATCACCTGGCGAGGTCAGCGCCCTGGCAGCAGCCTGCTCAGCGTCAACCTCACGAGTGAGCTCGAGAGCGATCTGAGCGCCCCACCGCTCGAGGCCGGGGCTGGGGTCGCCAGCACGGTGACGCCCCAGCTCGCGCCGCCCGAGGCCCACGGGAGCTGGGCCTGGCTCGTCGCCTTGCTCGCGCTCGGCGCGCTGCTGGCCGACGCCTGGTGGCTGACGCGCGGCGGGCGCCCCTCACGGGAGCGCCGCGCGCTGCTCGTCGCGCTCGGCGTGCTGGCGACCCTGCCCTCGCTCTACGTGCTGCTCGTGTGGCTCCGGTGGCTGCCCGAGCGCTGGGTCCGCCTCGAGCGCCCGCTGCTCGCCCCCGCGCTCAGCCTGGCGCTGCTCTGGCTCGCGCAGCGCCTGCGGCGCCTCTCGCCGCGGCAGGCCCGGGCGCGGCGCTGGCTCACGGAGCTGAGCCTCGCCGTGGCCGCGCTCGGCGCCGCGCTCGCGGCGCTGGGCGTCGAGGTGGGCAGGCCGCTCGATCGCCTGGCGGTGCTCGTGGTGGTGGACCGGAGCCGCAGCATGGAGCTCGTGCCGCAGGTGGACTCCCGCCTCGCGGCGGAGCTCCAGGTGGCCGAGCTGGGGATGCGCCCGGACGACAGGATCGGCGCCATCGTGTTCGGCGCCACGGCCGCCGTGGAGGATCCGCTGCGACCGCACAGCACGCTGCCGGCGCCGCAGCGCGTGGAGCTCGGGCGAGATGGCACGGATCTCGGCGCTGGGCTGCTGCGCGCGCTCGGCGAGGTCCCCGCGGACGCAGCCGCGCGCCTGGTGCTGCTGAGCGACGGGGTGAACACGCGCGGCGAGCCGATGGACGCCGCGGCGGCCGCTGCCGCCGCAGGGATCCCCATCGACGTGGTGCCCCTCGACCAAGCCGCCGTCGACGACGTGCGGCTGGTGGCGGTGCGCCTGCCGCCGAGCGCGAGCCGAGGCGAGCCGCTGGAGCTGCGCGTGGTGACCCGATCGTCGAAGCCGGCCGAGCTCGAGGTGCGCGTGTACCGGGACGGAGCCCTCCTGCGCCGCGGCGACGCGCGGGTGAGCGCTGGCGAGGACGTGCTGCACCTGCGGGAGCTGGCGCCGGAGCCCGGCCTGCACCGCTACGACGTGGAGCTGACCGCGAAAGAGCCCAGGCTGGATCAGGCCGTGGAGGACAACCGCGGCGCCGCCTTCGTGCGGGTCCGCGGTCAGTCCACCGCGCTGGTCATCGAAGGCGACCCTGGGCAGGGCGCCGCGCTCGCCCACGCGCTCGAGGGCGCCGCCTTCCGCGTCGTTCAAGCGGACGCCGTCGGCGTCCCGGAGGACGTGGCGGCCGTCGCCGGCTACGATCTCGTCACGCTCAGCGACGTCTCCGCCACCCAGCTCAGCCCCACACAGATCGAGGCGCTCGCCAGCTACGCACGAGATCTCGGCGGCGGGCTGCTGCTGCTCGGCGGCGACCGCTCGCTCGGCCCCGGCGGCTTCGGCAAGACGGCGCTCGAGGAGGTGAGCCCCGTCTCCTTCGACATCAAGCAAGATCGCCGCCGCGCCAGCCTCGCGCAGGTCATCGCCATCGACTACTCTGGCTCCATGGCGGCGCGGGTAGGCGCCCACACCAAGCTGCAGCTCGCCAACGAGGCGGCCGCGCGCTCGGCGGAGCTGCTCGGCAGCCAGGACCGGCTCGGCGTGATGCACGTGGACACGGTCGTGGCTTGGACGGTGAAGCTGGCGCCGGTGACGGACAAGGAGGCCGTCGCCAAGGCCATCATGGCGGTGGGCCCTGGCGGGGGAGGCATCTACGTGGACATCACCTTGCGCGAGGCCTACGCGGCGCTCGCCAAGGAGTCCACCCACCTCAAGCACCTGCTCCTGTTCGCGGACGGCAGCGACGCCGTGGAGCGCAAGGACGCCTTCACGCTCGTGGCGGCCGCCAAGGCGCGCGGCATCACCACCAGCACCGTGAGCCTCGGGCGGGGCAGCGACAGCAGCGCGCTCGAGGCGATGAGCAAGCTCGGCGACGGTCGCTTCTACCTCATCGAGGACGCCGCCCGGCTGCCCACGGTGTTCGCCCAAGAGACGGTGCTGGCCGCGCGCAGCTCCATCAACGAGACCCCGTTCCGCCCGCGCCTCGGCGCGAGCAGCCCGGCGACGCGCGGCGTGGATTTCGCCGCTGCGCCGGAGCTGAGCGGCTACGTGGTCACGCTCCCCAAGGGACGCTCCCAGACCCTGCTCTCGGGGCCGGAGGGCGACCCGCTGCTCAGCACCTGGTCGGTGGGGCTCGGCCGCGTGGGCGCCTTCACCAGCGACTTCAAGGGGCGCTGGGGGCGAGCCTGGACGAGCTGGGGCGGCGCCAGCAAGCTGTTCGGGCAGCTCGGGCGAGAGCTGGCGCGGCGCGCCGAAGATCCGCGGGTGCGGCTCGAGGCAGACGCCAGCGGCGGGCAGCTCCACCTGCGCGCCACCGTGATCGGCGACGACGGTCGCACGGAGAGCTTTCGGCGCCTGCGGGTGCGCGTCAGCGGCCCCGACGGCCAGCGCGACGAGCTGGCGCTCGAGGCGGTGGGCGCTGGCGCCTACGCTGCCACGCTCCCGCTCTCGCGCCCCGGAGCCTACGTGGCGGCGGTGGTGGACGAGCTCGACGGCCAGCTCTTGAGCACCACCGGGGCGGTGCTGGACGCCGGGGAGGAGCTCCGCCCGAGCGGGACGGACCGCGCGCTGCTCGGCCGCATCGCGGCGCTCAGCGGCGGGCAGGTCCGCGACACCCTGGCGGGGATCTTCCACGATCGCAGCCAGCGCCGCTTCGCCTACCGGAGCTGGGTGCCGTCGCTGCTCGTCGTGGCGGCCGGCGCGCTGCTCTTCAGCGTGGGCGCGCGGCGGCTCGGGGTGCCCGAGGTGGTGCGCCGACTCGGGCGCCGCCTGAGCCACGCGCTCCGTCGGCGCCCCCGCCGGAGCCTGGCGCCCCTCGCGCCGCCGTCCACGGGACAGGCGGTGCTCGCGGCGCGCGCCGCCCGTCAGGTCGCAGCGCCCGCGCCGCCGCCCGCGTCGCCTGCCGCGCGCGCTCGCGACGCGACGCCTCCCCACCCACCTCGCTTCCAGCGCCCCGGCGCTCCGCCTGCACCACCGCGCCCGGAGCCCACCGCGGGCGCCGCGCCCCCAGCGCCCGGCGGAGCGTCCGCGCCGGCCACCCCACCAGCGCGCCCGCTCACCGCGGCCGAGATCTTGGCGGCCCGCCGGCGCCAGAGGCGCCCATGAGGCGGCAGCTCGCGGTCGCGCTGGCGCTCTCCTGGCTCGGCGGCTGCGCTCCCTCCCCCGCGCCCTGCACCACGCCGGGCACCTGCCCCGAGCAGCACGAGTGCATCGCCAACCGCTGCGTCGTCGTCGGGAGCGATCCTGCCAGCCCCCGCGCGGCGCGGCTCGTCCTCTGGCCCGACGCCCTCGCGCTCAGCGGAGAGGGCGGCGCCCTACCCGTCCTCGTGAGCTTCGGCGCGGCGCTCGGTGAGCAGCGGCTCTACCTCCGCTTCCCTCCTCGCTGGGGGCAGCGCCGGGTGGAGGTGGCGTTCCTCGTGTTGAGCGCGGCGCCGCGCGCCGCGGCGCCGAGCGAGCCGGTGCTCGTGAGCGCCAGCCTGCCGCTGAGCCAGTGGCGCGGCCCCTTCGTCTCGACCAGCGACGCCCCCTCGCTCGGCGCTCCCCAGAGCCAGGGCCTCGCGCGCGGCCGGAGCCCGCTGCCGCTCCGCCTGGACGTCACCTCCATCGTGCGCCAGTGGGCGCAGCCTGGGCAGGGCCACCGCGGCCTGGTGCTCAGCGCGCCCGCCGGCGCGGGGCTCGGCGCCAGCTACTCCCTGGGCACCGGGGAAGGCCCGGCCCCCTACCTCGAGCTCTATTTCGAGCGCTAGCGGCGCCGCAGCGCGCGCGGGCGCTGCGCGCCGCGTGAGCGCCGGGCCCCCTCGTGGTTTGAGCGCGCCCCCCGTCGGGCTAGCCTCCGCGTCGCTCATGGCCGAAGCCCTGCTGTCGCTGCAGCACCTCACCACCGCGTTTCGCACGGAGCGGGGTGAGCTGCGCGCGGTGGACGACGTCAGCTTCGACGTCCCCGAGGGCGCCACCGTGGCGCTCGTGGGCGAGAGCGGCTGCGGCAAGAGCGTCACGGCGCTCAGCATCCTCCGGCTCATCACCGATCCGCCAGGGCGGATCGTCGGCGGCAAGCTGCTGTTCCAGGGGACGGATCTGCTCACGCTCTCGGAGCGGGACATGCGGCGGCTGCGCGGCGCCTCCATCAGCATGATCTTCCAGGAGCCGATGAGCTCGCTCAACCCGGTCTACACCGTGGGGGCGCAGCTCACGGAGGCGCTGAGGCTCCACCTGCCGCTCAGCCGGCGGGCGGCGAAGGCGCGCGCGGTGGAGCTGCTCGGGCTCGTGGGTATTCCATCCCCCGCCGAGCGCGTGGACAGCTACCCGCACCAGCTCTCGGGCGGCATGCGGCAGCGCGTGATGATCGCCATGGCGCTCGCCTGTGACCCGAAGCTCCTCTTGGCGGACGAGCCCACCACCGCGCTGGACGTCACCATCCAGGCGCAGATCTTGGAGCTGGTCCGCCGGCTCCAGGCCGAGCGAAAGATGAGCGTGTTGTTCATCACGCACGACCTCGGGGTGGTGGCGGAGGTGGCGGAGCTCGTGGTGGTGATGTACGCCGGGCGCGTCGTGGAGCGCGCCGGTGTCCAGGCGCTGTTCGAGCGGCCGCTGCACCCCTACACGCAGGGCCTGCTCGGCAGCATGCCGGGGCGCCACGCGCAGGGCGCGCCGCGACGGCTGCCCACCATCGAAGGCGTGGTGCCGGACTTGGCGGCGCTGCCGGCGGGCTGTCGCTTCGCCGAGCGCTGCGCGGAGCGCGTCCGGCGCGGCGTCGAGGGCGAGCGCTGCTGGCGTGAGGAGCCGGCGCTGCGTGAGCTCGGCGGCGGGCGCGCCGCCCGCTGCCACTTCGCGGTGGAGGCGCTCGCATGAGCGGAGGGGCGCGGGCGACGCCGGGGCCTCCCTTGGTGGAGCTGCGGCAGCTCAGCAGAGACTTCTCCGTCTCGCGCGGGCTCTTTGGCAAGCCCGCGCGGGTGCGCGCGGTCCGCGAGGTGTCGCTCCACGTCCAGGCCGGGGAGACGCTGGGGCTCGTGGGCGAGAGCGGCTGCGGCAAGAGCACGCTGGGGCGCACCCTGCTCCGGCTCCTCGAGCCCACCTCCGGGAGCATCCTCTACGAGGGGCGCGACATCACCCACCTGCCGGGGCGTGAGCTCCGCGCGCTGCGTCGCAGGCTGCAAATCATCTTCCAAGATCCTTACTCCAGCCTCAACCCGCGCATGACGGTACGACAGATCGTCGGGGAGGCGCTCGAGATCCACGGCCTCGCGCCCAGCCAGGAGCGGACGCGGGCGCGCATCGCGGAGCTGCTCGGGCAGGTGGGCCTGCGCCCGGACCAAGCGGAGCGCTTCCCGCACGAGTTCAGCGGGGGGCAGCGCCAGCGCATCGGCATCGCGCGCGCGCTGGCGGTGGAGCCGCGCTTCATCGTCTGCGACGAGCCCATCAGCGCCCTGGACGTCTCCATCCAGGCGCAGATCGTCAACCTCCTCCTGGAGCTGCAAGAGCGGCTAGGGCTCGCGTACCTCTTCATCTCGCATGACCTGCGCGTCGTGCAGTTCGTCAGTCATCGCGTGGCCGTGATGTACCTCGGGCGCATCGTGGAGCTGGCGCCCGCGGCGGCGCTGTTCGAGCGACGCCTCCACCCCTACACCCGCGCGCTCACCAGCGCGGTGCCCGTGCCGGAGCCGGGGCGTCAGCGCCGGCGCCTGCTGCTCGAGGGCGACGTCCCGAGCCCGCTCGCGCCGCCCAGCGGCTGCGCGTTTCACCCCCGCTGCCCCCGCGCCGTGCCCGGCAAGTGCGACGTGGACGAGCCCCCGCTCGAGCCGCTGAGGCCCGAAGGGGAGCACCAAGTGGCCTGCTTTTTCCCTCACGAGTGAGCCATGCGCACCAGCTCCCGTAGCCTCGTCGTCGTGGTCTTCCCCGAGCTCGAGCTGCTCGACGTGACCGCGCCGCTCGGGGTGTTCACCAGCGCCGGGCGCGCGTGGAATTGGCGTCCGTTCAAGGTCACGCTGGCCGGCTCGACCGCGCTGGCCGTCAGCACCTGCAACCAGCTCGAGCTGGGGCCGGTCACGGCGCTCGCGGACTGCCCCGCGCCGGAGCTGCTGCTCGTGCCTGGGGGCTACGGCGCGCGACGCGCCCTCGACGACGTGGAGCTCGTCGAGTGGCTCGCAGACGTGGGGCGGCGCGCCACGCACCTGCTCGGAGTCGGGGCCGGGGTGCTGCTGCTCGGTCGCGCGGGGCTGCTCGACGGCGTCAGCGTCGCCGCGCCCGCGCAGACCGTGCCCTCGCTCTTGGAGCTGGCGCCCAGCGCGCGCCCCACCGCGCTCCACCCGGAGGTCCTGGATGGCAAGGTGGCCACGGCCGTCGGCGGAGGAGCCGCGCTGCGGTCGGCGCTGCGCGTCCTGGCGTCACTGCTCGGTGAGCGCCAGGCGCGCGCCGTCGCGCAAGAGCTGGGCTATCCGTGGGAGGGCGGGGGCGTCAAAATAGAGATCGTGGGCTGAGCACCAGGGGCCAGCGCCGGCCTCACTCCCCAGCGCTCGCGTCCGGCCCCGTAGCGCGCCCCGGCTCGCACACCAGCACGCCGAGCTCCACCGCCAGTCCCTTCGGGCGCGACACGAGCCAGCCGCCCGCGCCGACCGCGATGGGCTCGGCGGCGCCGAGCGACGGCTCCGGCGCGAGCACGTCGAGCGGCGCGAGCCGCTCATCGAGCGCGACGAGCTTGGTGAGATCCGCCGCGCTCGCCAGCGCGAGCCAGGCCAGCGGCCCCCCAGGGCTCGGGCTGGTGACCGGGAGCACGGTCGCCACTCCGGCGCCGCTCCCCGTCGCCTCCAGGCGCCCCGCGCTGAGCGTGCCGTCGAGCCGCACGCGCGCCAGCTCGACGGCCTCCCCCTCGTTGGCCTCACCGGTGGAGTCCTCACGCCACGCGAGCAGCAGCGAGCCGTCGGCCAGCGTGGCCAGATCGTACACGGCCACGTGCGCGGTGGCGGCCGTGAGCGCGATGGGCGGCGTCGTCACGGCGCCCCCCTCGTCGAGCAGCGCCACCTTCAGCGCGCGCGGCCCCACCGAGAGCAGCGGCTGCTCCGAGTCGTGCTCGGAGGGTAGCTCTGGCAGCACCTCGAGCGCCTCAGGGGGACGCGACGCCGAGCGCGCGGGCGGGCTGGCGCCGACCCTGCCCTCCGCGCCGCGCTTGGGCGTGGGCACCAGCTCCGACACCCAGGTGAGCCAGAAGCCGCCAGGGCGCCGCTGGAGGCGCGGCGCGCTGGCGTCGTCCTGCTTCGGGCTCACGACGCGCGGCGCGCTGGCCTTGCTCACGTCCTCCGGATCGAAGCTGCTGAGGCGCACCACGCCGCGCTTGAGCGTGGCGTCCAGCTCATTCCACACCAGCAGGCCACGGCGCGCTCCGAGCTCCACGTCGAAGCTCGGGCTCTCTTGGCGTCGCTGCGAGCGCTCCGCTCCCCAGCGCACGGCCCCGCTGGCGCCGAGCGACGCGAGCCGCAAGGTGCCGCCGCTCGCGTCGTTGTCGCTCACCACCGCCACCAGCTGCTCGCCGCGCCCCGCCACGCGCGGCGCCGACACGTCGCCGTGCACCCGCCCCAGCTCCACCAGCTTGCCGCTCGCCCCTTGGGCGCCCACGAGCGCCACCAGCGCCGTGGTCGCGCCGCGCTGCTCGCGCAGGGCGCCGAGCGCGAAGCCCTGGCCGGTGGGCACCGCCGAGCCAACCTCCAGCGCGAACGGCAGCGCGATGGGCGAGCCCGCGTCCTCCTCGGGGGGCCGACCTGGCTCCCCGAGCGTGAAGCTCGCGCCCGCGAGCGCCTCACGGCAGCGGGGCGGCGGCGGCGGCGGCAGCGGGGCGAGCACCTCCTCCTCCGTCCCTTCGATGGGCTGGAGCGGCGGCGCCGAACGCTTGCACCCAGCGACGGCGAGCACGGAGAGGGCGAGCCCCTCCAACCACGGCACACGGCGTGACATCACGGTGCGCACTTCTAGCGCGGAATCTACGCGCCGCTAGCGTCGAAGCGCCTGGGCGCCGCCGGGCGGCGGCGCCCAGGGCAACGCGGCAGCGCCGTGACACCCCTCGCGCCCGAGGACACGCTCCACGCGCCGCCGGGGGCTAGGCGGCACGCCCCGGTCGAGCGAAGCTCTGTCCAGTCATGCCGGGTCCCAGCAGCCCTCACAGCTACGAGCCCAACGCAGCGCTCCGCGCGCTCTACAGCAAGGTCTTCGACAGCATCCAGGTGGATCCCGCTTGGGTGAGTGAGGTCAAGCGCCTCGCCGCCAAGGGCACCGTGGCCTACGTGCTGCGCAACCTCAACGTCGTCGACTTCCTGGCGCTCGATCACCTCACGCGCCGCCACGGGCTGCCCCGCATCCAGTTCGTCAATGATCTCGGGCTCGGTCTGCTCAACCCACTGCAGCGCAGCTGGCTCGAGCAGCTCCTACCGAAGCACCGCGGGCAGTCGGCGGAAGATCTGCGCGAGGCCGTGGCGGCGGGCGCCTCGGTCGCCATCTTCCTCAAGCGCCGGCCAGGGGTGCTGGACGTGGCGGCGGGCGCCTCGGGCGGGCGCGGGCTCAAGGAGGGCGAAGAGCTGACGCGCACGCTCATCGCCCTCCAGCGGGAGCGCGCGACGCCCATCTTGCTCGTCCCCCAGGTCTTCGTGTGGACCAAGTTCGCCGACAGCCGTGGCAAGAACCCGCTCGACTGGGTGCTCGGACCGCGCGAGTGGCCGAGCCTGCTCAGGACCGTGGGGCAGCTGCTCGTCAACCGCAAGCACGTCACGCTCCGGCTCGGAGAGCCGCTGGATCTGCAAGCCTACCTGGGCGAGGGCGCCGCCGCCTCCGACGCGGTGAACGTGCGCCGCATCACCTACACGCTCCTGCGGCGACTCGAGCGCGAGCGGCGCGCCATCACCGGCCCCGCGGAGACCCCGCCGGACCGCGTGCGCCACGAGGTGCTGCGCAGCCCCAAGCTACGCGCCGTCATCGACGAGCTGGCCGGGGAGAACCCACACGATCGGCACGTCTTGACGCTGCGAGCGTTCAGCCTGCTCCACGAGCTGCAGGCCACGCCCAACATGTCCGCCGTGATGGGCCTGGGCGCGCTGTTTCATCGCGTCTTCAACCACATCTACGCTGGCATCGACTACGACCCGGCCGAGCTCGATCGGCTCCGTGAGGCGGCCAAGGAGGGCACCCTGGTGCTCCTCCCCAGCCACAAGAGCCACATCGACTACCTGGTGCTCTCGTACGTCTTTCACCAGCGCAACCTCCAGATCCCGCTCATCGCCGCGGGGGACAACCTCAACTTCTTCCCCCTCGGCGCCGTCTTCCGGCGCGGCGGCGCCTTCTTCATCCGCCGCTCGTTCAAGGGGGATCGGCTCTACCAGGCGGTGGTGAGCACCTACGTGCGCCGACTGCTCCGCCACGGCTACCCCATCGAGCTGTTCATCGAGGGGGGGCGGAGCCGCACGGGCAAGCTCTTGGCTCCGAAGTTCGGTCTGTTGGGCATGCTCGTGGAGGCCGCGCTGGAGGTCAGCCAGCGTCCCACCTGGTTCGTGCCGGTGAGCATCGGCTACGACCGTGTGGTGGAGACGGGCAGCTACGAGCGTGAGCTCGGCGGCGGCGAGAAGACGAAGGAGGACGCCAGCGGCTTGCTCAAGAGCACCGAGGTGCTGCGGCACCGCTACGGCCGCATCAACCTCCAATTCGGGGAGCTGCTCGGGCTCCAGCAGCTCCGCGAGGAGCTGCACCTGCCTGCGGAGGGGGAGCTGCCCAGCGCGGCGCGACACGCGCTCACGACCCGCCTCGGCAACCGCACCATGGATGAGATCAACCGCGTCACGGCGGTGACGCCCGGAGCGCTCACCGCGCTCACGCTCCTGGCGCACGGCCGGCGCGGCATCGAGCACGAGCAGCTCGTGGAGCACGCCCGCCGGCTGCTCACCGTGCTGCGGGAGCTCGGCGCGCGGCTGCCGCCGTCGCTCGCCACGGAGACGGGCTCGCTGCGCGCGGAGTCGCTCCGAGAGGCACTGCAGATGTTCATCACGGCCGAGATGGTCGCGCTCCACACGCCGGAGGGCGAGCCCGGCGGCGGGCGCCGAGCTCCGCGGGCGCCGCTCGGCCCCGGCGTGCTCTACAGCGTTCCCGACGCCAAGCGGCTGGCGCTCGACACCTCCAAGAACATGGTGGTGCACTTCTTCGTCGAGCGCGCGCTGGTCGCGCTGGCGGTGCTGGTCCCGCCGCGCGCGCCCACCCCGCTCCCCCAGGTGCGCGAGCGGGTGTTCCACCTGTCGCGCCTCTTCAAGTACGAGTTCCGCTTCCAGGCCGACCAGAGCTTCGACGCCATCTTCACCAGCACGGTGGAGGCCATGCTCCAGGCAGGAGAGCTCGAGTGGGACGCCGAGCGGCGCGTCACGGTGGGGCCGGGGCGCCTCGGCTGGAAGGGGCGGGAGTGGCTCGAGCAGTACGCCTCCATCTTGCGCAACTTCCTCGAGGGCTACCGCGTCGCCGCGCGGGGCTTGGCGCTGCTGGTGAAGGGGCCGCTCACCAAGAAGGAGCTCATCAAGCGCTGCTTGGAGCTCGGGCAGCGCCTCTTGCTGCAAGGCGAGATCGATCGGCGCGAGGCGGTGAGCAAGCCCCTGCTCCAGAACGCGCTGCTCGCCTTCCTCGATCAAGGCTACCTCGTCGAGCTCGAGGGTAAGCTGAGCCTCGCGCCGTCCTTCGCCACGCCGCCGGCGGTCTCCGCCATCGAGCGGCGCATCTCCACCTTCCTCGACCGGCGCGCCTCGTCATGAGGGCCGCCGCCGTCGCCATCGTCGCGCTGGCGCTCGCGGGCTGCGCCGGCACCCCCACACCCCTCGCCCCCGGGCTCGGGGGCAGCGTGGGGGCGCCCTCGCACGGCGTGCAGACGGAGGCGCTGGAGCTGCCCGCCACCCACCCCGCCCTCGCCCGCTACCGGCCCTACGACACGGCGCACTGGGCGCAGCCCGGCGTCGTCCGTGCGCTCGTCGCCGCCGCGGAGCAGGTGGCTCGCGCCTTCCCGGGCGGCGCGCCGCTCGTGCTCGGGGATCTCTCCGCCGCCACGGGCGGGCGCATCGCGCGGCACCACTCGCACCGCACCGGCCGCGACGTCGACCTCCTCTTTTACTTCACCACGCCGGAGGGCGTGCCCGTGCGCGCCCCCGGCTTCGTGAAGGTCGGCCCTGACGGCCTGGCCAACGTCCACCCCTCCACGGACTACGTGGCGCTCGACGTCCCGCGCACCTGGCGCCTCGTGCGCGCCCTGCTGGAGAGCCCGGAGCTCGAGGTCCAGTGGCTGTTCGTGTCGCGGCCCATCGAGGCCCTGCTCATCGACTACGCCCGCGCGCTCGGCGAACCGGACGAGCTCGTGTGGCGCGCGGAGACCGTGCTGCAGCAGCCAGGTGACAGCCTGGAGCACGACGATCACCTGCACCTGCGCGCCGCCTGCACCGTGGAGCAGGCCGTGCGTGGCTGCGAGGGGGGCGGCCCGCGCTGGCCCTGGCTCCCGCCGCTCCCCAGCGCCACGGAGCTCTCGGACGCGGAGCTGTCGCAGCTCGCGGCAGAGCACCCCTTCGACCCAGCCGCCTTGGAGGCGGAGCTGGACGCCGCCGGCTCATGAGCGGGGTCGACCTGCGCCACGGGGACTGCCTGGAGGTGGTCCCCAAGCTCGGCGCGCGCTTCGCGCTCATCTACGTGGACCCGCCCTTCAACACGGGCGTCCTGCACCGCGCCCGCCAGCCGCACGGCACCCGCGCCGAGGGCCGCGTCGCGTACACGGACGGCTGGGGCGGGCTCGACGGCTTCCTCCACATGCTGCGCGCGCGGCTCGCCGTGCTGCGCGACGCGCTCACCGAGCACGGGTCGCTGTGGCTGCACCTGGATCACCGCGCCGTGCACGACGCCAAGCTGCTCTGCGACGAGGTCTTCGGGCGCCAGGCCTTCCGCGGGGAGATCATCTGGGTGCCGGGCAACGGCGGGCGGCGCGCGCGCGGCCCCAGCGTCACCCACCAGACGCTGCTGCTCTACGCACCGAGCCGCGAGTTCACCTGGAACCACCGCTCCCCGGCCCTGCGCGAGCCCTACGCCGCCACCAGCCAGGCCATGCACTTCCACCACGTGAGCGCCGACGGGCGGCGCTACCGCGAGCGCCAGCTCGGCGGCAAGGTCTACCGCTACTACGCCGACGAGGGGCGCCGGCTCGGCAGCGTGTGGACGGACTGCCCCGCCATGCACGCCAACACGCCGCTGCGGCGCGAGGCCACCGGCTACCCCACGCAGAAGCCGCTCAAGCTGCTCGAGCGCCTCGTCCTCGCCAGCAGCCACCCGGGAGACGCCGTGCTGGATCCCATGTGCGGCTCGGGCACCACCCTGGTGGCGGCGCTGCGCCACGGCCGCACGGCCACCGGCGTGGATGTGGGCGCCTTGGCCCTGCGCACCACCCGCCGACGCCTCGCGGCGCTAGAGCCCCTCCCCACGGGCGCCGGCGCTGCCCCGCCGGCGCCGCGGCGCCCGTGATACCAGGAGAGCTCCACGTCTGACACCATCGGCGGATGCCGAGCCACCCCCTACACCTCCCGAGCGCCCTCGGCCGGCGCGCCCTGCGCCTCGGCGGCCTCGGCGCGCTCACGCTGCTCACCCGCTGCGCGCCCGCGGGCGAGGCGACGCCGGACGCTGGGCGCTGCGAGCCGCGCGGGTGCGCCGCCCAGAGCTGCGGGACGCTGGACGACGGCTGCGGCGGGGTCTCGCGCTGCCCGCCGTGCTCCTCCACGCTCGACGGCGGAGACGACGCGGCTCCCAGCACCACGCGCGACGCGGGGCCAGACGCGGAAGGACCGCCGCGGGGGCGCGTGCTGCTCTACCGCGTCGACTACGAAGACGGGACGAGCGACGCTCACCCAGGCGCGAGTCGCGTCGAGCTCGCGGCGGGCGCGGAGGCGGGCGGGACGCTCAGCGTCGCCCTCAACCCCCACGTCGACGCGGTCAACCCCTCGCGCCGCGTCGGTCAGCACAGCGTCCCCGCCGGGTACCGGCGCGCGGAGCTCTCGAGCCAGCGCCTCCCCACCGAGGGGCAGGCCTACGTCTACAAGTGGTCCACGCTGCTCAGCTCGACCTTCTTCGACGCCCCGCAGCGCTGGAACACCATCGCGCAGTGGAAGACCTGGCCCTGTGGGGAGTACGACCGCGGCTACGGCGACCGCATCTGCGGCACAGGGGGCATCTTCAACGACGCGCGGGCGAGACCGGGCAGCGTCGAGTTCCGTTATCGCGCAGAACCAGCCTGCTTCGACGCCAACCCGACGCTGACGCTAGGTCAGTGGGTGCGCTTCACGCAGGAGATCTACTGGACGCGCGCCGGCGACGGCTACGTGAGGCTCTGGCAGGACGAGCAGCTCGTCTACGAGCGCGCGGGCGTTCAGACCCTCTTCGACGACTTCGACGCCGTGGACTGCAACCTCTACTTCGCCGTGGGTGTCTACGCGGACAGCTCGGCGGGGCTCAGCGTGTACACGGACGACATCGAGATCTGGAGCCCCTGAGGCGCGCCGTGGGGGCTCAGAAGAAGCTCCAGCCGAGCCCTCGGTAGGTGGGCACGCGGTCCACGACGCGCCCCCCCTGCACGAGCAGCACCTCGCTGAAGCGCTCGGCGGGCTCGCCCGCCTTGGCGTGCCGGAAGAGCACGGCGTCGCCGTGGCGGAGCGCGACTCCGGGCGGGACCCGCAGCGGCGTCTGCACCTCCCCCGCGCCCTCGAGGGCGTCCAGCTCTAGGCCGGCGGGCCACACGGGGCGCGGCAGCTTGTCCGGCCCGGCGGCGCCCGAGGCGACGTAGCCGCCACCGCTGACGGTGACCCAGCCGGGCGCGGGCCGGCGCGTGACCTCGAGCGCGAAGAACATCGCCGGCTCGAGCGCGCGCACGTGCGGATCGTGGAAGTAGTCGAAGCAGAGGGGTTTGTAGAGCCCGCTGCCGGCGCTCACCTCGGTGACGCCGGTGGCGCGCGTGGTGGAGGCGAGGGAGCCCGTACCGCCGCCGTTGACGAGCGCGGGCGCGAGCCCCGCCTCCGTGAGGGCGGCGACCAAGCGGCGCCGCTGCCGCGCCACCGCGCGCACGCTCTGAGCGCGCACGAGCTGCTTGAGGGGGTTGTCCAGCGGGGTGAAGGGGTTGCGATCCGGCAGGCCGGCGACCTGCGCCTCGTAGCAGAGCAGCCCGGCAAAGCTCAGCCACGGGCTGTCGACGATGCGGCGCGCGAGCGCGACCACCTGCGCCGCGGCGCGGAGTGGAGAACGCCGCACCCCGAGGTGCACCCGCCCGTCGAGCAGGCGCAGCGACATGTCCACGCACAGCGCCAGGGGCAGCCGCGCCTCGACGCGCTGGGCCTCCTCGGCGGCGCGCGCGATGGCCTCGGGGGAGTCCACCGTGACCACGAGGCGCGCGCCCTGCGCCGCCAGCCGCGCCGCGCGCGCCAGCGGCTGCTCCGCGCCGCGGCGCACGGACGGCGGGTAGGCCACCCACAGCTCGTCGAAGCCGCGCGCGTGGAGCGCCTCTGCCTCCTCCACGGCGAAGCAGAGCAGCCCTCGGCACACCTCCGGCGCACTCTCGAGCGCGCGCGCGAGCAGCGCCGGCGCCCGCACGCTCTTGGTGGCGAGCCGGAGCGTCACGCCCGCCGCGCGCGCGCCCGCTGCCAGCCGCTCGGCGTTGCGGTCGAAGGCGTCCAGATCCAGCAGCAGGCACGGCAGCCGCTCCCCCGCGACGGCGCCCCGGAGCCGCTCCAGCTCCCTGCGCGTCATCGCGGCGCGTCCGCCCTGGGAGCCCCGGCTCCCCTAGAGCGCCCCACGCCAGGTGAGATCGACCGCTCGCTCACCTCAGAGCTTCATCTCACGCAGCGCGGGCGCGTCCGTGAGCTTGGCCTCGGTCTTGGCGTGGACGTCCGCCGCGCTGACGCCGGGCGCGAGCTCCACGAGCAGCAGGCCCTCGGGGGTGACGTCCAGGACCGCCAGATCCGTGATGATGCGGTGGACCACGCCCTGCCCGGTGAGCGGGAGCTGGCAGCGGTGCAGCACCTTGGAGGCGCCAGCCTTAGAGGTGTGATCCATGATCACCACCACGCGCTTGGCGCCGTTGACGAGATCCATGGCGCCGCCCATGCCCTTGATCATCTTGCCGGGGATCATCCAGTTGGCAAGATCACCATTTTCCGCCACCTCCATCGCGCCCAAGATGGCCAAGTCGATGTGGCCTCCCCGGATCATGGAGAAGCTGAGCGAGCTGTCGAAGATGCTGGAGCCGGGCAGCATGGTGACCGTCTCCTTGCCAGCGTTGATCAGGTCCGCGTCGAGCTGCGCTTCCGTGGGGTACGGCCCGATGCCGAGCAGGCCGTTCTCACTCTGCAGCATGACCTCCACGCCCTCGGGGATGTAGTTGGCCACGAGCGTGGGCATGCCGATGCCCAGGTTGACGTAGTATCCGTCGCGCAGCTCCTGCGCTGCGCGCTGGGCGATCTGTTCACGGCTCAGCATGGCTAGGCTCCCTTCCGTGTGGTGCGGCGCTCGATGCGCTTCTCGTGCTGGCCCACCACCACTCGCTGCACGAAGACCCCCGGGGTGTGGACTTCGTCCGGGTCCAGCTCCCCCACCTCCACGAGCTGCTCCACCTCCGCGATGGTGATGCGGCCGGCCATGGCGCAGAGCGGGTTGAAGTTGCGCGCCGTGCGGCGGTACACGAGGTTGCCGTAGCGGTCGCCCTTCCACGCCTTGACGATGGCGTAGTCGCACACGATGCCCTGCTCGAGCAGGTAGCGCTTGCCGCCGAACTCCCGCGTCTCCTTGCCCTCAGCCACGGGGGTGCCCACGCCTGCCGGCGTGTAGAAAGCCGGGATGCCCGCGCCGCCGGCGCGGAGCCGCTCGGCCAGCGTGCCCTGGGGCACGAGCTCCACCTCCAGCTCCTTGCCGAGGAATTGCCGCTCGAACTCCTTGTTTTCCCCCACGTAGCTGGAGGTCATCTTGCGGATCTGCTGGCTGGCCAGCAGCAGCCCCAGCCCAAAATCATCCACCCCGCAGTTGTTCGAGACGACGCTCAGCTCCCGCGTGCCCTGCGCGCGCAGCGCCGCGATGCACAGCTCCGGGATGCCGCAGAGGCCGAAGCCCCCCGCGGCGATGCTCGCCCCGTCCGGGATGTCCCGCACCGCCTCCGCGGCGCTCCGCATGACCTTGTCCATGAGGCACCGAGCTAGCACCGCCGAGCCGCGGGGGGCAAGCCGGGGCGCGTCAGCCCTCCAGGGCGCCCAGCGCGCCCACCGCGCGCTGCTGCGCCGGGCGCGCGCGCGTGTCCGCGCGGCGCCACAGCAGGGCGTCCAGCGCATAGTGCGTGCTCTGCGGCAAGGCCAGCAGCGGCACCAGCCAAGGCAGGGCCGCCCCGGAGAGGCCCACCCCCGACCCCCCGAACAGCCAGGCCCGCTCCGTCCACACCGCGCGGTCCCACAGCAGCTCCTCCGCGAAGGCCGTCACGAGCAGCACCGCGAGGAAGCTCAGCACGCCGCCGGAGGCCACCGTGGCGATCACGCTCTCCGGGCGCTCACGCGCGCGGGCCACCGTGTAGGCCCAGAGCAGGCCCACGTAAGGCACCCCATGGATGAGGACGTTGGTGGCCGTGAAGGCAAAATCCGAATTGGTGGCGACGATCCCGACCCACCAGCACGCCGCCGTACCGGCCACCATCACGCACTTGCCGAGCGCGAGGCGGCGCTCGGTCAGCAGCAGCCAAGCCTGGCGCAGGACGAAGACGACGAGGCTCAGCGCCCACACCACCCGCGCCGCTGGCCAGAGCCGCGCAGCCAAGGCGCCCGCGTCGAAGAAGTCTCCCTCCACGAACCAGGAGAAGCGCAGCTCCGCGAGGTGCCCGTGCCAGTACAGCATGGGCGCGAGCGTGACGGCGTAGAGCGTGACCGAGTCCACCCACCGATCGACGTCCCAGCCGCGCGGCCGCGGTCCTCGCGCGCGGTACACGTTGGCCCACCCGACCTGCTGGCGCACGAAGTGCCACACCGCGAGGTACGCGAGCGCGCGCCAGAACGCGACGGCGCCCCAGCCCACATAGAGCGTGGCGCCCACCGCGTAGCAGCCGAGCGGCACCCCGAGGTAGCGCGCGGGATGCCGCCGCAGCTCCTCCGGATCCAGGTAGGTGCGAAATAGGGTGGACCACACGTGCGCCACGTCCACCGCCAGCACCAGCAGCACCCAGCTCCACTCCGGCGCGCTCCCGGTCAGCCCCCAGAGGGCGCCCCCGAGCGCCAATCCCAGGGCCACGAGCGCGCTGCCCCCGAAGAGGGAGAGATCTCGCGCTGGACTCCAGAGCCAGGGACCCCATTGGACGGCGCGCCGCACGCCGCTGAGATGCCGCGCGCCGCCGCGGGCGTCAATCCAGCGCCCTGCGCCCCACCGCGAGCTCCTGGCTGCCCGTCGAGACGGGCCGCGCCATCAGCCGCCCCGGAGCGCGGCCAGCACCTCGTCCGCCGCCCTCAGCCCATGATCCAGCGCCTCCTCGAACAGCGCCAGGCCGCTCAGGTCCGTGTGCGCGAAGTGTAGCCGGCCCTGAGGGAGCGCCGCCTCACGTCGCGCCGGGCTCTCGATGACGCCCACGCGCGGCTGCACCATGGCGTGCCCCCAGCGCCACACGTCCACGCGCTCCACCACGTCTCGCAGACCCTCGTGGGCGCGCTCGAGATCCGCCATCACCGTGTCCACCGCGGTGGCATGGTCGAGCACCTCGAGCTTGCGCCGCACCTCGCGAGGGTCCTCCCCCAACAACGGCAGGTACCAGGTCCACACGGTGGGGCCGCGCTCGCGGAGCGTCTGGTGTGCGGCGTCCACGTAGCCGAGCGCCGGGCTGTCGAAGATCACGTTGTCCCAAGCCGGCAGCGCGCCGCGCGAGCGCGGTCGGCGCCGCAGGTGCACGTTCGCGACCACCCAGGAGCCGTACTGGAAGGGCGGCGCCGCCGCGGGCCCAGGCTCACGCCACGGGCGCACCACGCGCCGTGCCACGAAGTGCGGCAAGGCCAGGATGAGCCGCTCGGCGCGCCAGCGTCGCAGCGCGCCGCTCGCCACGTCCAGCACCGAGAAGCGCACGCCGTCCGACTCCGAGGCGACGTCCGTCACGAGCTGCCCGGTGCGCAGCGCTGGGCGCACCTGCGACGCCAGGTGCTCCACGAGCCGGCCGTTGCCCTCCGGGAACGTGATGAAGGGCTGCGTGTCGCCCCCCTCGGGCGCGGCGCGTGCCGCGAAGTAAAAGAGCAGCGCCCAGGCGCTCGTGGTCTCCAAGCTCAAGCCATAGTCGTCGCGGCAGGCATACTCCAGGTACCAGCGCAGCAGCGGGCTGCGCAGCTCACGCGCCTCGAGCCACGCCGCCGCGGAGAGGCGGTCGAGCTGCATCACCTCCGGCGCGCGCGAGGCCAGGCGCGTCGGCAAGCAGAAGGCGGGCCTGCCCTCGGCGTCGCGGTAGCGGCTCCAGCGGTGCGCCTCCGCGAGGAAGCGCTCGAGCTCGCGCTGATCTCGCTCGCTCGCCCGGCTGTGCGGGAAGAGCCCCGGCTCCCAGCGCCCGTCCACGAACACGCGCTCCTCCGGCTCGCGCACCAGGCACTCCTCACGCGCCTCCGGCGTCGGCTCGCGCCGCGCCAGCACGCCCATCTCATCGAGCAGCTCGACGAGCGCGTGATCGTCACGGGTGGGCAGCGGGACGTAGTGCGCGCCCCACGGATGCGGCACCACGCCGTCGCGCTCCCAGGCGGAGGTGCCGCCCACCTGCGGCTCGAGCTCGAAGACCTGGAGGTCTCGTTCGCCAGCGCGGTGGAGCCGCCAAGCCGCGGCCAGCCCGCTCGGGCCAGCGCCCACGATCGCGGTCCTCACGCGCTGCTCGGGCCCCTTCGCCGACTCGAGGACGGCCTCCCGCAGGCGGTGACCCACCGTGGACGACTGCCCGAGCAGCCGCCCGGGCAGCCGTGGAGGCGCCCGACGGCACGCCTCCGCCGCCAGCGGCGCGCTCAGCAGCAGCGCGAGCAGCTCACGGCGGGTGGGCATGAGACCTCGGGGCTGGCGACACCGGCAGCGACGCTAGGCCGGCGCGGGTGTTCCGGCGCGGCCAGCGCGGCCCCCGAAGCTACAGGCACGCACCGTAGCTCTTGCCGTTGACGGTGACGGTGGGGCTGAGGCCCCGGCAGGTCCCCGCCGAGCACGCAGCGCCGCCGAGCGTGCACCACTTCCTGCAGTCACCGTTGATACACACGTAGCCCGGCGCGCAGAGCTCTGGATTGCCGCCGGGGCACTGCCCCGCCCCGGTGCCCGTGCCGCCCGTCACGAAGCACTCGGTCGTCAAACCTCCAGGTCCTGGAGCACCCGCCAGCAACATGCACGACGCCCCGCTCCGACACACGCCGTCGCTCAAGTCTGGCACGCAGCCAGCGCTGCAGACGCGATGGTGGGGAATGACCTGGGTGCCACCGGCACCGTCCGAGAAGGTGATCTCGCCGCACGCGCGTGCTGGGTTGGAGCCGCAGTCCGCGCTCGTCTCGCAGAAGGACTTGCAGGCCCCCCCGACGCAGCTCATGCCCGCCTGACACTCGTAGCTGGAAGAGCACGCGGCTTCCAAGCCGACGGCTCCCGCGGCGCGACACGCCGTGCCGCCCGTCCGCGGATCGTCGATGTCGCACGTGAGGGCCCCCGCGCAGCCGCAGTCCGGAGCGGTGTCGCACGGGCTGCCAGCAGGCGGCGCGCAGGGCGGACCGCTACCCCCCGTACCCCCGGCGCCGCCGCCGCCCGTGCCGCCCGTACCGCCGCCGCCCGTGCCGCCGCCGCCCGTGCCGCCGCCACCCGTGCCGCCGCCGCCCGTGCCGCCGCCGCCCGTGCCGCCGCCGCCCGTGCCGCCGCCGCCCGTGCCTCCGGCGCCGCCGCCGCCCGTGCCGCTCGTCCCCGCCACGCCTGCCGTCGCGCCGCTGCCCCCCGCGCCGCCCGTCCCGGCGTGCGCGCCCGAACCGTAGAAGCGCTCGTCGTCGAACTCGTGCTCCGGGAAGCTGCACGCGCCGAGCAGCGTGAGCACGCCCGCCGCGCCCGACAGGGAGAGAGCCCAGGGCATGAGCCTAGAAACCGCCGACAAGGTTCACTCCGGTGTAGCTGGGGGAAGTCGCCACGTTCCACTTCAAACGGGTGCCCCGCTGCGCCTCGGGGGCCGCGGGAGCTGGGGCGGAGGCGCCGCCTTGGGTCAGAAACAGCACGACGGCGGCGCCCACACCGACGACCCCCACGCCCAGCGAGAGGTTGGTGAGCAGCGCCGCGCGCTCGCCGTCGTCTTGATGGCTCTTGGCCTTCTCCGGGCAGAGCGAGCCGCGACACTGACCGTCGAGCGCGGACGTCGCGCTGTTCATCTGCGTGTAGAACACGCCGGCCAGCACGAAGCCCGCCACGCCGACGCCTCCCGCGACCCAGGGCCACGCCGAAGCGCCACCCTCCGTCCCCGCGCCGGGCGGCGGCGTGGAGGCGCCGCCCTGACCCTCACCGCTGCCCGCGTCCTCCGCGGGCTCGTCGTCCCCGTCGTCGTCACCGGCGCCGTCCGGAGGCTCTAGCGTGATGTGCTTGGACTCCCCGACGCCGAGCTTGAACTTCAGCTTGCTGCGCTTGCCGCCTGCCCAGCGCGCCACCACGCTGTGCTCTCCCGGGTCCACGAAGACGTCCTTGCCCAGCTTGGCAATACCCAGCTCCGTGCCGTCCAGCACCACCGTGACGCGCGGCGCGCCCTCCGCCACCTCCAGCACGATGCGGGGGATCTTGGCCTCCAGCGCCTCCCGCGCCGCGGCGATCTCGTCGGTCTCCTTCACCTTGGCCTCGGTGGCTTCGTACTCCGCCATCCGGTAGTCCCCGAGCGCCTCCGTCAGCCGCCCCAGCTCCTCTTTGCAGCGCGCGATGTGGAAGCGCACCTGCGGCGTGAGCTTCACGCGCCCCACCGCCTCGAAGCGCTCGAGCGCCGCCTTGAAATCCCCCGCGGCCTCCAGGCTCAGGCCCTGCTGGAACTGCGCCCGCGCGGCCGCGAGCTCCTCTTTGGTCTGCGCCTGAGCGGGAGTCACGACGAGCGTGGAAGCGGCGACCGTCCCCCAGCAGAGGGACGCCGCGAGGAGAAACCCCGTCGCGCGGAGCGAAGGGGCACGAAAGGACGGAGAGCCTTGCACCATGAACCTCGGTACGGGAACATAGCATCACCTTGGCCGGCTGCGTCAGCCAGGCGTCACCGCGCCCCTCTTTGGCTGCGGCGAGGCTACTCAGCGCGCCCGAGCTGTGTCAGCCGCTCGGCCTCTGCCACGAGCCGGGAGTAGGCGTCGAAGCGGTCATCGGCGGGCGGCGGCGCCGAGCCCCGCCCCGCACCCACGCTGGCCGGCGCGGGCGTCTGGCTGCGGGCGATGCTGGGCCTGCCCGTGAACGACAGGAGGCTCGAGAGCTTGGAGCCGCGATCGACGCGCACGCCGGCGAGCCGCGCGAGCCCATCGCACAGCGCCTCGAGCTGTCGCGCCGGACCGTCGCTGGTGCTCTCCGGCCCGCCGACGAGGTCCGGGAACCGAAAGCTACGAGCGTCGATCCTCGCTGCCCACAGCACCGTACCAAAGTGCAGATCCGCAGCGGCAAAGGCGTCCAGCCGCGGCGCCAGGCTCTGCTCGCGGAGCGCCCCCAGCTCCGCCATGCTGGGGTTGACGGCTCGGTAGGTCGCGCTGGCCGACGAGGCGCTCGCGCCACGCGTCCCTGGCTGGACCTCGCCCCGCACGATCGTGAGCAGCGCCCTCAGCGGGATGGGGATGTCACGCCCACGCAGGTGCAAGGTGCACTGATCTCCCTCCACGCTGAGCGCCTGCAGCGCCACGAACCTCCGCTGCGGATCGTAGCCCACCGCGGGGTCGAGCACGGCGGCCCGAAAGCCGGCGCCGCGCAGCCGCTCGGCGAGCCCCGCGGCACTGGCGGGCTCCCCGAGGGCACGGACCACGCCCCACACCCCGGCTCGCAGCTTGGTCCGCAGCTCGTAGGGGACCAAGCCGGTCACCCCAGCCAGCCGCGCGAATTCGTCGTCCGAGCCGCTGAAGGGGGGACCAATGACCACCAGCATGGTGAGCCCATGCTAGCCGAGCCGGCTGCCGGCGGGCCAAATTGCCGCCCACGGGGCGCTGAGGTGTGGTACGCAGAGCCCAGCACTCATCGAGGCAGTCGCAATGGAGCTGGCACCCTTCGTCAAAGCCCTGGTGGGCTCGATCATCTACTCAGTCATCGGGATCGTGATGTTCGCGATCAGCTTCCTGGTCATCAAGCTGGTCACGCCGTTCTCGTTGCGGAAAGAGATCGAGGAAGACCAGAACACCGCGCTGGCGATCTTGATTGGCTCGGTCATCCTTGGGCTCAGCATCATCATCGCCTCCGCCGTCGGCGGCTGAGCCCGGCGTCAGCGGCTGGCCGGCGGGGCTCGGCCGCGCCGCCCCCTCGCCGCGCCCCATCTTGGCGATGGTGCTCGTCATCGCCACGACGGGGCTCGTGTATGAGCTCGCCATCGCGGCGCTCGCCAGCTACGTGCTGGGGGACTCCGTCACGCAGTTCTCCCTCGTCATCGGCGCTTACCTCTCTGCGATGGGCCTCGGTGCCTGGTGCTCCCGCTTCATCAGCCGGCGGCTCGAGGTCGCCTTCATCGACGTGGAGCTCGCCACGGCGCTCGTCGGGGGGCTGTCGGCGCCTCTCCTGTTCGTCGCGCACGCCATGAGCGGCGCGTTTCAGCTCCTGCTCTTCCTGACGGTGGGCTGGGTCGGCGTGCTCGTCGGGCTCGAGCTGCCGCTGCTCATCCGCATCTTGGAGCGGCGGCTGGAGCTCAAGGAGCTCATCGCGCGCGCGCTGAGCTGGGACTACGCGGGCGCGCTCGTCGGCTCCGTCGGATTTTCGATGGTCCTCGTCCCCAAGCTCGGGCTGATCGAGAGCACCCTCGCCTGTGGGAGCCTCAACGCGCTCGTGGCGCTCGGCGCCACGAGCGTGCTGCCCGCGACGACGCCCGAGCTCGCGCGAGGTCTCCGGCGCGCACGCCTGCGCGCCGGCCTGGTGCTGGCGGCGCTCGTCATCGCGTGGCTGCGCGCCGGTGACCTCACGGCCGCGGCGGAGTCCTCCGCGCTGGGAGGCGCCGTCACGCTCTCGCAGCAGACACACTATCAACGGCTGGTGCTCACCGAGCAGCCCAACGGGGATTTTCAGCTCTATCTCAACGGCAACCTTCAGTTTTCCTCCACGGACGAGCACCGCTACCACGAGGCGCTCGTGCACCCGGTGATGGCCAGCGTCCCACACCCCCGGCGCGTGCTCATCGGAGGTGGGGGAGACGGCCTGGCGCTGCGTGAGATCCTGCGCTGGCCCGAGGTAGAGCACGTCAGCCTGGTGGATCTGGATCCCGCCATGACGGAGCTGGCGCGGCACCACCCGCGCCTGGCCGAGCAGAACCGCCACGCCCTGGAGGACGCGCGCGTGGAGGTCGTGAACGCCGACGCCATGGTGTGGTTCGCGCAGCCGCGCGAGCCCTACGACGTCATCGTCTTGGATTTCCCAGATCCGACGAATTTCTCCCTGGGCAAGCTGTACTCCACGCGCTTTTACGCGCAGGCCAGCGCGCTGCTCGCGCCGCGGGGCGCGCTCGCGGTGCAGGCCACGTCCCCGTACTTCGCGCGAGCCTCGTTCTGGTGCATCGTGAGCACCCTGCGCGAGGTGGGCTTCACCACGCGGCCCTACCGCGTCTTCGTGCCCTCCTTCGGAGACTGGGGCTACGTGCTCGCAGCCCGCGGCTCGCTCCCCATCCCCACGGCGCTCCCCCCTGGGCCCTCACGCTACCTCGATCCGCTCACCTTGGCGGCCCTCTTCGAGCTGCCCACGGACGTGGCCGAGCTGCCCACCGAGGTCAATCACCTCAACAACCAAGCGCTGGTCACCTATTATCAAGAGGAGTGGCTGCGCTGGAACTGAGGCAGCGCCCGAGCCCCCACCCCACGGCCAGGCACAGCCCTGCCAGCACCGCCGTCGTCAGCGTGAAGACCGGCAGCGTCGCCCCGAGCGCGGCCCAGCCCTCCGGGACGCGATGCGCCGCGTTCACGTTGGCGTGCGCGGGCAGCGTCCAGCGCGAGCCGAGCCAGGCCGCCACCGCCAGCGCCGCCGCGGCGAGGACCCCTCCGCGACGCCCGCGGCCACGTCGCACGCCATAGACCGCCAGCAGCGTGCCGCCCAGGTGCACTCCCCAGGACGTCGGGAGGATGGAGCTGCCAGTCAGCCCCACGTCAGCGAGCCAGATGGCCGTCCCCGGCAGGAGCCAGGTGAGCGCCGCCTGACACAGCGCCGCCGACCGCAGCGCCAGGCCGACGACGAGCACCGCGGCGGCGAGGTTGCACAGCCAGAAGACGTCCCAGTACCGCCCGTCCCGCAGATGCGCGCGATCGTGCAGCACGATGGCCCCGAGGGCGAAGCCAAGCGCCATACCGTCGAGGGCGGCCCAGAGCCGAGGGGGGAGCGAGCCCTGCACCCTGTCCTCCCTAGCTCAGCCTCACGCTCGGTGGGAAAGCTGTGGAGGGCCTCTGGACGAGCTGTGCCTGAACAGAGGACAAGCTCCGAACGGAACGGCGGAGCAGTAGAAATTGTCCAGCGAGTCCGCTCGGTTGCAGCCCCAAGCCAGCGCTGGACCCCTACCCATCGTGCTTTAATCTTGCTGCCCCCCAAGCTATTGGGGTACAAGCTCTTCCGAAGGCACGGGGCACCTCAGGGTGCCCAGGCGCTTTCCCCGGGCGTGCCGCTGCGCGCTTGGTCAGTGAGCGTTTCAACAGGTTCGTCTCTGGTCGTCGCCGCGCGGCGGCCAGGAGCAGCAGAGGCAGGGCACTCCATTTCGAGGAGGTGGGACACGTTGTGCTCGATGCCGGCGGCGAGGCCAGGAGCAGCAGAGGCAGGGCACTCCATTTCGAGAGCGGGAGGGGCGGCGTCACGTCGTCCGGGGTCCCTCCAGGTGTCAGGGGCGAGGCAGGGTCGGCATCCGGCCCTGCCGTCTTGGTATCGGTCGAGCAGTTGGTGAAGGAGTCGGCAAGCATGGCGCAGTCCACGGTCGCAGGGCAGGAGAGCTGGGTGAAGGCAACCACCAAGGGGTCAAAGAGGAGCGCTTCGGACAAGGCCGCACCAAGCCGACGCCCACGGCGCGGGGTCAGCTTTGCGCGCCGCTACACCGTCGCCGGTCGGGACGCCCTGGCGGACGTCGTGTGGGAGCGCCGCCAGAGCATCATCAGTAACCCGGACGGCTCCACCGTCTTCAAGATGGACGGCGCCGAGATCCCGGCCGGCTGGTCGCAGCTCGCCGCGGACATCGCCGTGTCCAAGTACTTCCGCCGCGCGGGCATCCACGGCGACAAGACGCTCGGCGAGACCAGCGTGCGCCAGCTCGTGCACCGCATCGCGCACACCCTCCGGACCACCGGGGAGAAGATGGGCGGCTACTTCGCCACCCGCGCCGACGCGGACACCTTCGAGGCGGAGCTGACCTGGCTCATGGTCAACCAGTATGGTGCGTTCAACTCGCCGGTCTGGTTCAACTGCGGCCTCTACCATGAGTACGGCATCGAGGGCTCCGGCGGCAGCTTCGTGTGGGATCCGAAGCTGGGCACCTCCATCGAGACCAAGAACGCCTATGAGGCGCCGCAGTGCTCGGCGTGCTTCATCCAGGCCGTCCAAGACGATCTGATGAGCATCTACGATCTCATCAAGGCCGAGGCGCGCCTCTTCAAGTATGGCTCCGGCACGGGCAGCAACTTCAGCGCCATCCGTGGCCGGCAAGAGAAGCTCTCCGGCGGCGGGACCTCCAGCGGCCTCATGAGCTTCCTCGAGGTGTTCGATCGCGCCGCGGGCGCCACCAAGAGCGGCGGCACCACCCGCCGCGCGGCCAAGATGGTCTGCCTCGACATGGATCACCCGGAGATCGTCGATTTCATCAACTGGAAGGTCCGTGAAGAGCGCAAGGTGCAGGCGCTCATCGCCGCCGGCTACGACGCGGACTTCAACGGGGAGGCCTACCGCACCGTCAGCGGCCAGAACTCCAACAACTCCGTGCGCGTCACCGATGACTTCATGCGCGCTGCGCTCTCGGGCGGGCGCTGGGAGACGCGCGCCCGCACGACGGGCGAGGTCGTCGACACCCTGGAGGCCGCCGAGCTCTGGCAGCAGATCGCGGAGGCCGCCTGGGCCTGCGCCGATCCTGGGCTGCAGTACGACACCACCATCAACCAGTGGCACACCTGCGCGAATTCTGGGCGGATTAACGCGTCCAACCCGTGCAGCGAGTACATGTTCCTCGACGACACGGCCTGCAACCTGGCCAGCCTCAACCTCACCAAGTTCCTCGGCGCGGACGGTGAGTTCGACATCGCGGGCTACCGGCACGCCATCGAGGTGTTCTTCACCGCGCAAGACATCTTGGTCGACCTCTCCAGCTATCCCACCGAGGCCATCGCCAACAATTCGCACCGCTACCGCACGCTGGGGCTCGGCTACGCCAACCTCGGCACGCTGCTCATGCTGAACGGCGTCCCCTACGACTCGGCCCAGGGGCGCGCCATCGCGGCGGCGCTCACCGCGGTGCTGTGCGGGCACGCCTACGTCACCAGCGCGCGCCTGGCGGCGGCCAAGGCCCCCTTCGACGGCTACGCCAAGAACCGCGAGCCCATGCTCAAGGTGATGCGCCAGCATCAAGAGGCCGCCTACGCCATCGACCGTGCGGACTGCCCGGAGTCGCTCTGGCGCGCGGCCTGTGAAGACTGGGATCTGGCCGTCAAGCTTGGCACCGCGCACGGCTACCGCAACGCGCAGGCCACGGTGCTGGCTCCCACGGGGACGATCGGGCTGCTCATGGACTGTGACACCACCGGCATCGAGCCGGACTTCTCGCTGGTGAAATTCAAGAAGCTGGCGGGCGGCGGCTACTTCAAGATCGTCAACCAGTCCGTGCCGGAGGCGCTGCGACGGCTGCGCTACTCGGAGGCCCAAATCAGCGAGATCGTGGCCTACGTCTCGGGCACGAACACGCTCTTGACCGCCCCGCACATCCACCGCAGCAGCCTCAGGGCCAAGGGGCTCACGGACGCGGAGCTCGACAAGGTGGAGCAGGCGCTCCCCGGGGTCTTCGACCTCGGGCTCGCGTTCGCGCCGTGGGTCATCGGCAAGGACGCCTACGCGCGCCTCGGGGTCTCGGCAGAGAAGCTCGCTGAGCCCGGCTTCCAGATCTTGCGCTTCCTCGGCTTCAGCCCGGCGGAGATCGAGGAGGCCGGCGACACCATCATCGGCCGCATGACCATCGAGGGAGCCCCGCATCTGCTCGAGGAGCACTACGCGGTCTTCGACTGCGCCAACCGCTGCGGCCGCACGGGGCAGCGCTACCTGGCGCCCATGGCCCACGTCCGCATGATGGGCGCCGCCCAACCCTTCCTCTCCGGCGCCATCAGCAAGACCGTGAACCTTCCCAACGACGCCACGGTAGAGGACGTCAAGCAGGTGTACGAGGAGGGCTGGCGGCTCGGGCTCAAGGCCATCGCGCTCTACCGGGACGGCTGCAAGGCCTCCCAGCCGCTCAACAGCAACAACAAGTCCGCGAGCGTAGCCGCCGAGGAGAAGGCGACGCCCGCGGTCGCCTCCGCGCACCCCACGAGCGGGCGCGTGCGGCTGCCGAAGAAGCGCCACGGCTTCACCCAGGAGGCGTACGTCGGCGGGCACAAGGTCTTCCTCCGGACGGGGGAGTACGAGGACGGCACCCTCGGGGAGATCTTCATCGACATGCACAAAGAGGGCGCCGCCTTCCGCTCCCTGATGAACTGCTTTGCCATGGCGGTGAGCGTGGGGCTCCAGTACGGCGTCCCTCTGGAGACCTTCGTCGAGCAGTTCACCTTCACCCGCTTCGAGCCGCACGGTGTGGTCACCGGGCATGAGAACATCAAGTTCTCCACCAGCATCGTGGACTACATCTTCCGCGTGCTCGGCGTGGAGTACCTGCGTCGGTACGACTTCGCGCAGGTGCGTCCGGCAGAGGCCGCCGAGGGCGCGGCGGCCCCGGCGCTCGGCACCGCGAACCCGCCCGTCACTACGCCCTTGCTCACCGGGCGCGCTCAGGCCGGCGAGGCGCACCAGAACGCCCTCGACGCCCACCTGGAGGAAATGATGGGCGACGCGCCGGTGTGCGATAGCTGCGGGCACATCACGGTGCGCAACGGTACGTGCTACAAGTGCGTCAACTGCGGCAACAGCATCGGCTGTAGCTGAGCCGCCAGGAGCCACCCATGCCGTCCCCCCGCGCTGTCAGCCCCGCGACGCTCGCCCTCGGGGTGGTCGTCCTCGCCCTGCTCGGCTGCAAGAAGAGCGACTCGACCGAGTCCACGACGGAGCCGGCGCTCACCGCGAGCGCCGGCGTCCCGCTCGAGCCGGCGCGGCCGGCTCCCACGCCGAGCCCAGAGCCCACCACCCCACCCGCCACGGCCGAGGCACCCGCCACGGCCGTGGCGCCTGCCACCACCGAAGCCCCCGCGCCGGTGCCTGCTCCTCCCGCGGCCACCAGCGCGGTAGCCAAGCCCATCGCACCCAGCCTGACGCCTTGCTGCACCGCGCTCGCCGCGGCCGCCAAGAAGGGCGGCGCGCACGCCGCGCGGTATCAGTCCGCGGCGACGGTCTGCCAGGGTCTCGCCACGGCGGTGAAGAAGGGGTTGGCCGCCTACGCGGGGGCGCGCACCACGCTCCGGGCACAGCTCCAGTCGGTGCCCATCCCAGCCGGCTGCTGAGCGCCCGCAGCGCTGCCTCCCAGCGCCGCGGGGCGGCAGGCGGGGGCGCGCCGGAGCGCCCATCCCAGGGTGGACCGGCCGGGAAGCCCTAGACAGGAGATCGTTGCCGGAGCAAAACCGTCTATCACTAGGTCGCGGCCAGCCAGCGCTGCGAGGAGACACCCGATGCACCACCCCTCACGTTCCATCCTTCGCTCCACGGTGCTGCCCATCGCCTTGGGTTTCATCGTCCCCGCCGCGCTCGTCGGCGGCTGTAAGAAGGAGGAGGAGCCGCCTCCCCCGCTGCCCTCCGCAGAGCCAGCCTCCACGCCTGCGCCCCCACTCGAGCTCACGCCGGAAGACGCTGGCCCCGAGGACGCCGACGCGGACGCCGCCAAGAAGCCCACGGGCCCCTACAAGCCCGCGGCCAGCCTCTCGGCGTGCTGTGCGGCCTTGATGCAGAACTCCAAGAGCGCGCCTCCACCCTCCAACATGTACATGATGCAGGCGGCCGGCGTGTGTCAGGCGCTCGTCTCGCAGGGCAAGGACAAGGCCAGCATCGTCGCGGCCATCTCCGGCGCGCTCAAGGGCGCCGGCATGCCCGCGGCCTGCCGCTGAGGCGCCGCCACGCCACGGTGGACCAGCCTTCAGCCGGTGAAGTGTAGGTACTGTCGGCTCCGGAGCGGCGCGCGGCGCCCATCCGGAGACACGAGCACCACGCCGCTGCCCTGGACCGCGCGCCCGATCCGGCGCGCGAAGGCCGGCCGGCGCTGGGCCGGGCCGGTAGCGAGCAGCGCGTAGTCTTCGCCTCCGTGGAGCGCCAGGTCGAGCGCGGGCTGGACCCCCTGGCTCATCAGCGTCGGCGACAGGCCCTCGAGCAAGCGCGCAGCTTCGAGCTCGAGCCGCAGCTCACTGGCTCGCGCGAGCTGCAGCGCGTCGCTCACGAGGCCGTCCGAGACGTCGATGGAGGCGCTGGCGCGGCCGAGCAGCGCCCGCCCCTCGCCGAGCAGCGCCGCGGGCCGCCGCCAAGCGTCGATCGCCACGCGCGCAGCCCGCGAGGTGGGGCGGCGCTCGGCCTGCAGCAGGCGCAAGCCGAGCGCCGCGAGCCCCACCTGCCCGACCAGCCAGAGCTCGTCGCCGGGGCGCGCCCCCTGGCGCGTGAGCACGCGCCGCGCGGACCCGAAGACCGTCGTCGTGAGCGACACCTCCGGCCCGCGCGCCAGGTTGCCGCCCAAGACGGGGCAGCCCTGGCGCGCAGCGACGGCCGCCTGCCCTCGCGCGAGCTGCTGCACGAAGCGCGCGGACACCGCCGAGGGGAGCACGAGCCCACACACCGCCCCCAGCGGCCGCGCGCCCATGGCGGCCAGATCGCTGAGCGCCGCCTCGAAGCTCCGCGCCCCGAGCTGGAGCGGAGACAACCAGGGCAGGCGAAAGTGCGTCCCCTCGACGGCGGCGTCCACGCTGACGACCAGGCGCTCACCGCGTGGGACCTGGAGCACGGCGGCGTCGTCACCGATGCCCAGTGTCACCGCGTCCGTCGCGCGCCCGAGCTCCTGTGTGAGCAGCGCGACGAGGCGATGCTCCTTCGAGCTCACCGCTGACCCGCGCGCTGCAGCGGCAGGGTGATGACGAAGACCGTCCCCTGGGGCTCATTGCTCTCGATGCTGATGGTGCCGTCGTGGCCATCGACCAGGCGCTTGACGATGGAGAGCCCCAGCCCCGTGCCGCCGGCCTCCCGCGTGGAGCTGCCGTCCACCTGATAGAAGGCGTCGAAGACCTTCGAGCGCTCTGCCTCGGGGATCCCGATGCCCGTGTCGGTGACGCGCACCTGGAGCGCGGGGCGCTTGGCGGCGAAGAACACGGCGCCGTCGTCGTCCTCCTCGTCCTCCGTCGCCGTCGCGGCCAGCTCCGTCGCCGTGGCCGACAGCGTCACCGAGCCCCCCACCGGAGTGAACTTGAGCGCGTTCTCGGTGAGGTTGAGGAACACCTGCCGGAGCCGCTCGGCGTCTCCCCAGAGGCGCGGCAGCCCAGCGCTCACCTGGACGCTCAGCGCCACGTTCTTCTTGCGCGCCGCCGGGGCGAGGGTGGAACCTACCTCGTTCAGGGTCTCCGCGATGGACAGCTCGCTCTTGCGCAGGCTCATGGTCCCGCTCTCCAGCTTCGAGAGATCGAGCAGGCCCTTGATGAGCTCGAGGAGCTGCTCACCCTTCTCTTTGATGGTCCCGACGAAATCCCGCTGCTCCCCCGTCAGCTCGCCCGCGAGGCCCTCGTGCAACATCTCGCTGTAGCCGATGATGGAGGTGAGTGGCGTGCGCAGCTCATGCGAGACCGTCGCCAAGAAGTTGCTCTTCAAGCGGTCGAGCTCCTTGAGCCGATCGAAGGCCTCCTGCAGGCTCTGGTTCTTGGCCTGCAGCTCCTTGAAGCTCTCCTTCACGGAGGCCAGGTGCATGTTGCTGGTGAGCAGCGCCTTGTGCCCGGAGAAGAGGATGATCTCCAGGCCGCGGCGCAGGTGGGCCACCACCTGCGTGATGGTCTCCTCCCGGGCGCGGGGCATCTCCGCCAGCAGCGCGAGCGCGCGCGCGGGGTCGAGGTCCGGCTCCGCCAAGAGCAGCTCCGGCGGCACCTCCGCGGGCACCGCGCCCAGGTAAGGCCCAAAGATCACGCGCCCGAGGCGGCGCCCCTCGTACTGGATGGCGCTGACGCGGTAGCTGGCGCCGGTGACGCACGGGTAGCTGACGTCGCCCGCGCCGGGGTCCAGCTGCTTGACGTGATCGACCACGTACTCCAGGGCGGCGCGGGCTCCCCGCAGCGACGCCAGCCAGACGTAGAGGCTCGGCGCCGGGCCCGCCTCCGCCAGGAGCTTGCCGGAGCCGTCGAAGACCTTGAGGGGCACCCCGAACAGCTCATGGTAGCTGGCGGTGAGGTCCACCAAGCTCTCCCTCGGGATGAGCTCCTCCAGGCGCAGGCGAGTGCCCAGCGTCAGCTCTTCCAGGCGCTGCGTGACGTCGCTCACGGCTAGCCTCCCGCCTTCCTGGCGAGCCACCGCTGCCCGAGCACCCCCCCCACGCTGGAGCCCAAGAGCTGCTCGAGCGAGCCCTGGTAACCGAGCTTGCCGGCTACCTCCCGCAGCAGCGCGGCCTCGTCGAAGTCGAACTTTTTGTTGAGGTCATTGGCGGCGTCCAGCGCCGTCCACGTCAGGTAGAGCAGGCCCATGAAGGTCTCCACGACCCCCTCACCCCGGGTCGCGACCGCCAGGTAGACGGGCTCTCGCCCCTGCGCCGCCAGCTCGGCGAGCTCCTCTTCCGAGCGGATGTCCGGCATGTCGCGCTTGTTGAACTGGATGACGAGGGGGAGCTGCTTGAGCTTGAGCCCGCTCTCTTTCACGTTCTGCTTCAGATCCAGGAACGCCGTCGCGTTGTTGGTGGTCTCACTGGTGCGCGAGTCCGCGATGAAGGCGACGCCGTCGGCGCCCTGGACCACCAGCTTGCGCGTGGAGGCGTGGATGACCTGCCCCGGCACGGTGAAGACCTTGAGGCGCACCGACAGGCCGCCCGTACCTTTGAAGGTGAGCGGCAGCAGATCGAAAAACAGCGTCCGGTCATCGCGCGTCTCCAGCGTCATCAGCCGTCCGCTGGACTCCGGGTCCGCCGCCTTGTGCAGCGCCTGCAGGTTCGTGGTCTTGCCGCTCAGCGCCGGGCCATAATAAACGAGCTTGATCGTCAGCTCTCGAGCTACGAAATCTAGCTGCACGGCGACTCCTCAGGTTCCAGACGGGTGCAAAGCGCACGGATCGCGCGAGCATAGCGCAGGCGGGGGGCGGGCTTCAAAGGGAGCTTGCCGGGCGCTCTACGGCGCGCCGCCTCGGCGGGTCCGAAGCTCAGGACTCCGCCGCGACCGGCGCGGCCACGAGGCCCCACCGTCGGCGCGCCGCGGCGATCTCCTGCGTGACCGCGGCGCGGGCCGGACCGCCCGGCAGGGCGCGGCGCTCCACGGCGGCCGCCGGATCCAGCGCGCTGCCTGCCGCCTCCTCGCCGAGCGCAGGATGAGCCGCACGCAGCACGTCCACCGGCAGCTCCCCGAGCTGTAGCCCGCGCTGCTCTGCCTCCCGCACCAGCCCGCCGACCACATGGTGCGCCTGCCGGAAGGGGACCCCCGCCGTCACCAGGTAGTCCGCCAGATCCGTGGCGCAGGTGTGGCCTTGCAGCAGCGCTGCGCGCATCTTCTCTGCTCCGAAGCGCGCGGTGGCGAGCGCCCCGGTGAGCGCCCGCAGTGACAGCAGCGCGCCCTCGAAGGCGTCGAAGATGGGGCGCTTGTCCTCTTGCAGGTCACGGCCGTAGCCGAAGGCCAGGCCCTTCTCCAGCACGAGCAGCGCCGTGAGCGCGCCGATGGCGCGCGCGGACTTGCCTCGCACCAGCTCCGCGACGTCGGGGTTCTTCTTCTGCGGCATCATGCTGCTGCTGGTGGAGAAGGCGTCGCTCAGCGTGAGGAAGCCGTACTCGGCGCTGCTCCACAGCACCACCTCCTCCCCGATGCGCGAGAGGTGCACGCCCAAGATGGCGAGCGCGCTCGCGACCTCCATCAGGAAGTCACGGCTGCTGGTCGCGTCGATGGAATTGCGCATCGGTCCCTCGAAGCCCAGCTCCGCCGCCACGGCGGCGCGCGGCAACGCGAAGCCGGTCCCGGCGACGGCTCCGGCACCGAGCGGGCTCTCGTTGAGCCGGGCGCGCGCGTCCTGCAGCCGCCCGCGATCGCGCCAGAGCAGCTCCTGCCACGCCATGAGGTGATGTGAGAGCCGGCTCGGCTGGGCGCGCTGCAGGTGGGTGTAGGCGGGCATCAGCACCTCCAGCTCGCTCTCTGCGCGGTCGAGCAGCACCTCCGCCAGCGCCGTGAGCGCGTCCAAGGTCTCCTCGCAGCGGCGCCGCGTCCAGAGCCGTAGGTCCGTGGCGACCTGGTCGTTGCGGGAGCGACCGGTGTGCAGCTTGCCCCCCACGGGCCCGACGAGCTGCGTGAGCCGCGCCTCGATGTTCATGTGCACGTCTTCCAGCGCGGGATCCCACTGAAAGTGCCCGGCCTCGATCTCCTGCGCGACCTGCTCCAGGCCCGCCACGAGCGCGTCCGCCTCCTCGGCGCCGAGCACCCCAGCGGTCAGGAGCCCCCGCGCGTGCGCCTGGCTCCCTCGGATGTCTTCTCGCCAGAGCTCCCGGTCGATCTCGACGCTCTGGTTGAGCCGCAGCATCGCGGCGTCGATGTCTTGGGGGAGGCGGCCACCACGGGCGACGGTCATGGCCCCTCCCATAGCACCAAGACCCCGAGCGCGGGCAGCCCCCGCGGCTCAGCCCACGTCCGCCCGCAACCCCTCCAGCGCCTCCCCCAAGGCGGCGAGCTGCGCTCGCTGCTCGGCCACCTCCTCCAGGAGACGCGCGCGGCTGACCCCCGCCGCGGCGCGCTCGGCCTCCACCGTGCGCAGCACCTCCAGCAGCTCCTGGAACAGCTCCTCCCCGACGGTGACCACCCACTCCTCCAGGCGCGCCGCGAAGGTGTCGACCAGCTCGTCGAGCTTGGGGGCCACCTTGGACGCCGCGTCCCTCAGCGCCGCCGGCGCCAGCTCGAGCGCGCGCTCTCGCGTCGCCGCGTCCGCGCGCCGCTTGCTCCAGAGCGCGAGCACGGGCGCCGCGACGAGCAGGGCACCCCCCAGCATGGCGTTGAACAGCACCGTGAGCAGCCCCGCCGACAACATGGCGAGCACCCCGACGTCGTACGCGAAGGTGTCGATCTCGACGCTGGGCGTCGCCAGATCTCCTCGCATCTCCTCGCCGGCGCGCTGACCGGCGCTCTGCGCGTCCGCCTGCATCAAGGTCAGCATCCGCTCCGCCAGGGCGGTGAGCGCCGCCGAGATCTCCTGCGTCTCCGCCGCGGCCCACTCCCCAAAGGCCTGGTTCAGGAAGGCGCCCAGGTGAAGCCGCACGTCCTCCCCGGACTGCTCCGCGAGCAGCGCGGGGAGCCGCGCCACCAGATCCTGCACGAAGCGCTCTAGATCCCGCCGCGCCCACGCCTTGATGGCGCTGGCCTCCTCCCGCAGCAGGAGCCGGCGCTCGGCGACGGCGCCGGCGTTGCGGGCCAGATCCGCCTCCAGCAGCTCGATGCGGGACCGGAGCTGCGTCGCCTCCAGCTCGAGCGCTCGGCGTCGCGCCTCCACGCTGCGCGTCAACACCGAGTGCGCCGCCCTCCCGGCGTCCAGCGCGTTGATGAGCAACAGCCGACCGCGCTCCTCCGCCAGAAACCGGAGCAAGTGCGCCTCCAGCTCTGGCAGCCCGCTCTCCGCCCGCGCTCCGTGCAGGGCGCGCTCCGCGCTCACGGCGAAGACCTGCGGCGCCGGCACCAGCTCCTCGAGGCGCGCGCGGATCCACGGCAAGGCCTGCGCTCTCTCCTCGCTCGTCCACAGATCCGCCTTGGCCACCACGAACACTATCTTGTCGCGCGAGCGCGCCAGGAGCTGCTCTTGCAAGAACTGCCGCTCGCTGTCCTTCACGGGCTGCCCGGCGTCCAAGACGAACAGCACCGCGTCCGCGCGCGGGACGTAGTCGAAGGTGATCTCGGCGCGCGTGAGCGACAGATCATTGACCCCAGGGGTGTCCACCAACACCACACCCTCGCGCAGCAGCGGCGAGGGCACGCCCACCTCGAGGTAACGGAGCGCCTCCGACCGCGCCGCGCCGCCCTCCGTCTCCGTAGCGTAGCGGGCCAGCTCCGCCAGCGGCACCTCCACCTCCTCACCGCTCACCTGGACGGCCTTCGCCCGAGGCTGCTCCTCATGGACGAGGTGATGGATGGCCGCCGTGGTGGGCGTCACCCCCACGGGGAGCACCTGCTGCCCGAGCAAGGCGTTCACGAAGCTCGATTTCCCGTGGTTGAACTCACCCACGACCACGAGGTGAAAGCGCCCTCGGCGGAGCCGCTCCACGCCGTCGCGCGCCAGCGATGCCGCCGTCGCGCCGGCACCCAAGCGGCGCGCCAGCCGCTCCAGCTCCTCGAGCGTACCCGCCGCTCGCTCCACTCGCTCCCGATGTCGTTCCAGCATGTCAGCCTAGCACCTTGATGTACCCGTGAACCTCGTCATCCACGTCTTCTAGGCTCCGCCCCCCCTCCCCGAGCCCGGCGCGGCGGCGGAACAGCTCGCTCTGCCCGAAGGCCCGCAGGGCCCTCACGCGCTTCGGCAAGAAGGGGTGCAGCTCCAGCAGCTCCAGGTAGCGCCCCACGCTGCGCTGGAGCTGCTCGGTCTGCGCTAGAAACTCCTCCACGTTGAGCTCCGCGTACAGCCTCTGTGAGCCCAGCGCCAGCTTCGTGAGCGCGCGCAGCGAGGCGTCCAGATCTCCCGAGCACAGCGCACCAGCGCGGTCACAGGTGACCTCCGCGCGGCGTGACCAAGCGCGGAGCCCCAAGGTGGCAGGCAAGCTCACGGTGCGGGTGACGGCGCCGGCGGCCCGCGTGAGCATGTGCAGCGCGGTGAGGTACACCACGTGGTCGTTGTGGATGTGCCCGCACTCGTGGCCGAGCACGCTCAGCAGCTCCGCGTCCGTCAGGTGATCGATGAGCGCGGAGTGCACCAGGATGAAGCTATTTTCCCGCGTCCCGAAGGTAGCGGCGTTGAGCGTGGGGCTCGAGACCACGTAGGTGGTGGGCACGGGGATGCCGAGCCGCGCGGCGCAGCGCTGGGTCAGCGCCGCCACCCGCGGGAACTGGCGTGGCCCCACCTGCACCGCCCGTCCGAGCAGCCGGGCGCGCTCCACCTGCTGAAAGACCCGCACCGCGCTCGCCACCGCCAGCTCCACGGCGCGCGCGCGCTCGAAGGCGCGGCGCAGCGCGCGATCCGCCGGGTAAGCGTAAGCGTGCGCTGACTCCGTGGGCGCGCGACGCTGCTGCTCGACGGCCTGCCGCTCCACGAAGGCCTTGAAATCGATGTCAGCGAGCCGAGCCATAGCCGTACCTTCCGCGCCGCGGACGGAGCTTCGCACGGAGCGCACCGGGCCGCACCCCCCTCGCGCGGGAGCTTCACCCGCACGAATAGCGGCGCTGGAACCAGCGCCGCAGCGCCTCCATCTCGCGCCGCTGCGCGGGTGGTGCCCGACGCGCACACGCCCGCGCCTCCTCGGAGCCCTCTCGCGCACCCCAGCGCAGCTCCGGACAGTCGTTCGGGTTGTAGGCCATCTCGAAGGCCTCCCGCCGCGCCAAGAGCTCCGAGAGGCTCAGGGGCTGCGCGCCGCCGTCGCTGCGCCGATAGCTGATGCTCAGCGCTCGCGCCTGCGCCTCGAGCTGCTCCCTGAGGGAGCGCTCGAGCGCCATCGCCTCCGCCGCCGGCAACCCCAGCGCCGCCTCCTTCGCGAAATCGAGCAGCGCGTCCATGCCGACGAGCAGGCGCATGTCTCGGCACGGCGTGGAGTAGGCTTCCCAAGGACCGCTGGCGTGAAAGATGCCACGCCCCGAGGGCATGGCGATGACCTCGCCGCGCGCCTCCACCAGCCACTCCTGCGCGAGCTGCACCTCGCGCACCCGCCGCTGCAGCTGGCGGTGCAGCGCGCTCACCAGCTCCTGCTGGGCCTGCTCCGGCGGCAGCGGCCGGGGGTTGAGCAGGCGCTCCATGGTCGCGTAGAACACCGTGGCGGGGAGCGTGGCTTGGGCGAGCGAGAAGCTCGGGAGTCCGGGCGCCTGCGCCAGCTCGAGGTTACTCAGCGGGCGGAGGCGCTCGCCATCACGCAGCAGCGGCCGAAACGCCTTGAAGCCGAAGCCCCCGACGCTGCCCGTCCGAGAGAAGAGGAAGTTGCCCCGCCAGTAGCGACGAATCCCCACCGTCCCGTCCGGCTGGGCGTCCACGGCGTAGAGCCGGCCCGGCTGCTCACCCTGGGGCACCCAGCGCACGAGCGTCAGCGTGTGCCCATAGGGATCGGAGAACACGACGCCCGGGCGCAGCGCGGCCCGCGTCAGCTCCACGGGGTAGAGGTCGCTTTGCTCCGCGCCCAGGGGCGTGCGCAGCGAGCGCGCGTGGATCTCGTCCTTGAGCTGGCTCAGGTAGTCCGCGAAGCGCGCGCTCGCCGAGCGCTCTACCCGAGGTCCCGCCGTGTCCGCGCCCTCCCCAGGCGCCTCCGACGGCGCCGCGGCCACGCCCTCCCCTGGCGCCTCCGGCGCCGCCGACGCCGAGCCCGGGGGCTCGACCGGCTCCCCCTGCGGGGCTCGGTGACTCGCGAGCAGCCCGCACTCGGGGCGGCCGCGTGCGTCGACGCGGCGACAGCGCCGGTACGCGAAGGGCAGCCCCAGCTTCCACGCAAAGTACGCTCGCAGGAAGTACGGCTGGTCCGCGCAGTCCGGGAGCAACCGGGGGCCTCCGGGCCCGTCCTCCCCGAGCCCCAGGTGATCGTGGAGCAGGTTGCGCCGCTCGTCGCGCGTGACGGCGTCGAGCCCGTGCCAGGTGGTCCCCTCCGGCGCGTCGAAGAGGTGCTCGACGAAGGCGGAGTAGAGCTCCTCGGTGTGGACCGACCACGCGCGCTCGTCGCGCCAGACGAGCTCGCCCTCGAGCGCGTCGGGGCGCGGCGCGCCTTCATGGATGTCCACGCGCTGACACCCCACACGCCTGCCCGCGCGGTGCAGCTCGAGCCTGAGCTCTCCAGCGACCGCCGGCCGGTGCTGGAACACGCGCCACGCAGGCGCCGCCCCCGCGCTGGCGTGCGCGAGCTCCGGCAGCGGCTCACCGGCGATGAACGGCTGCGCGTCCTCGAGCGCGCTCGCGGCGGTGAGCCAGACGCGCAGGGGCCGCCCGACCCTCGGGGCGCGCGGGCTGACGAAGAAGCCGACCGACTCCGGCCAGACGCACGCCGGTCCCGACGGCGGACCGAGGCGCAGCTTGCGGCGCGCGCGGGTCGCCCAGGCCTGCCCCAGCTCCTGCGCGGCCGCGTCGATGACCTGCGCCGCCTCGGCGCGGGCGCCTCGGCGCCCCAGCGCGCCGAGGCGCCGCCCGAGCTCCTCGCGCAGCAGCTCGCGCTCGCGCGCCGCGACGCGGACCCGGAGCGCCTCGACGGCGGTCTTGCCCCGGCACTCCATGCAGCGCTCCAGATAGCGCGCCGCGCGCTGCGCCACGCCGTCGAGCACGGGCGCCACGCCGAGCGCGCAGCGAGCGCCCTCGGGTGTCCCCGGGCAGGGCAAGAGGGCGCGGTCGTGCTGGAGGCGGAGCGCCGCGCGCGCGGGCTCCTCGGGGTGCGCCTCGAGCCACGCGCGCAGCTCCTCGACGCTCGCTCCGGAGCCGGGCCTCGAGGGAGGCGCCGCCGGGGCGACCGGCGGCGCAGCGCCAGGAGCGACGGCCGCGGGGACGTCCGACGCCGAGCCCGCCGGGGCGCCGCTGACGCTCGCCCGCGCTCCGCTGGCGTTCGCCGGCGCCTCCTCCTGAGCGCGCCCTTCGCTGGGGTGGTGCTCGCAAGCGGTGGTGCCGCTCGCAAAAGCGACGCCCCCCGCCACGACCCAGCTCCACCACGTTCTCATCACTGCTCAGCTTTGCTACCGTCCGGTGCCTAATCCCACCGGAGCACCTATGCGACCCCTCACTTTACCCCGCGTGCTCGCCGCGCTCACCCTGCTCGGCGGCGCTCTGCTCGTGTTCAGCGCTCCCGCCACCGCGTCCCCCAGCGCGCCCCACCCCACGGAGTCGCCCAGCGGCAGCTGCTACAAGTACAGCTACCCGAACGTGGAGGGCTGCGGCACGCTCAAGGGCACCGAGGAGTGCAAGGGCTCGCCCACCAAGGACACGGAGGCCTGCAAGCCCACCAAGGGCGACTCCTGCGTCTGCGGGGACGATGACATCTTCTGATGAGCGCGACCCACGCGGTCGCAGCCGACAGCTCCTCGACGGCCCCTCGCGCGCGCCAGCCCGCGCCATGCTGCACGGCATCGGCTTCTCCGACGCGGAGCTCTCGCGTCCGCTGGTCGGCATCGCCACCTGCTGGACGGAGACGATGCCGTGCAATTACAACCACCGGCAGCTCGCCACCTTCGTGAAGGAGGGCGTGCGCGAGGCCGGGGGCACCCCGATGGAGTACGGCACCATCAGCATCAGCGACGGCGTCTCCATGGGCTCTCAGGCCATGAAGGCCTCGCTCGTCAGTCGGGAGGTCATCGCGGACAGCATCGAGCTCATGGGGCACGGCTGCATGTTCGACGCGGTCGTCGCCATCGTCGGCTGTGACAAGACCATCCCGGGCGCGGCCATGGGCCTCGTCCGGCTGGATCTGCCCTCGCTGCTGCTCTACTCCGGCAGCATCGCCCCCGGGCACCACGGCGGCACCTCCCTCACGGTCCAGGACGTGTTCGAGGCCGTCGGGCGTCACTCCGCGGGCAAGCTCAGCGAGCAGGAGCTCGGCGCCATCACCCACGCGGCGTGCCCGGGCGCCGGCGCCTGCGGCGGTCAGTACACCGCCAACACCATGGCGCTCGCCATGGAGTTCTTCGGCCTTGCCTCGCTCGGGAGCGGCAGCATCCCCGCCGTCGATCCGCGCAAGGCCGAGGCCGCGCGCGAAGCGGGGCGACGCGTCATGAGGCTCCTCCGCGCCGGCACGCGCCCCAGCACGCTCTTGAACCGCCGCGCCTTCGACAACGCCATCACCTCGGTCGCGGCGACGGGCGGCTCCACGAACGCCGTCCTGCATTTCCTGGCGCTCGCGCGGGAGCTCGGCGTCCCCCTCGACATCGATGATTTCTCCCGGCTCAGCCAGCGCACCCCCATCATCACGGACATGAAGCCGGGTGGGCAGTACTCGGCCGTGGATCTCGATCACGCCGGGGGCGGCCGCCTGGTCGCGCAGCGGCTCATCGCCGCAGGGCTCATCGACGGCACCGCGCCGACGGTCAGCGGGCGCACGCTCGCAGAGGAGGCCGCCGAGGCCAAGGAGACCCCAGGGCAGGCGGTGGTGTCCAGCGTGAGCGCGCCGTTCAAGGCCACCGGCGGGCTCGTCATCCTCAAAGGCAACCTCGCCCCCGAGGGCTGCGTGGTGAAGATGGCCGGACACGAGCGCCCCTACCACCGCGGACCAGCGCGCGTGTTCGAGTGTGAGGAGGACGCCTTCGCCGCCGTCGAGGCACGGAGGATCGTCGCGGGGGACGTGGTCGTCATCCGGCACGAGGGTCCGCGGGGTGGCCCCGGGATGCGGGAGATGCTCGGCGTCACCGCCGCCATCGTCGGTCAGGGCCTCGGGGAAGAGGTCGCCCTCATCACGGACGGACGCTTCAGCGGCGCCACGCGCGGGTTGATGGTCGGGCACGTCGCCCCGGAGGCGGTGCAGCGGGGCCCCATCGCCGCGCTGCGCGACGGGGACATGGTCGTCATCGACACGCAGGCGGCCGCGCTGAGCGTGGAGCTGAGCGAGCAGGAGCTGCGCGCCCGGCTCGCCGCCTACACGCCGCCGCCGCCTCGCTTCCAGCGCGGGGTGTTCGCCAAATACGCCGCCCTCGTCGGCTCGGCCTCCGAAGGCGCCATCACCCAGCCCCGCTGAGCCGTCCGAGGTGCGGCGCGCGACGCCTCGGACGTTTTCTTGGGTCCTCCGCCGCGGGTGCGGCACGATCGCTCGCGCACCTGGAGGAGTCCTGATGATCGAGCGGCGGCAACGACGCAGTGAGCAACGACAGCAAGCGGTCAGCTGGTACCTAGCGGCGGCGGCCGCGCGCAGCGGGATCCACTCCGCCGTCCTTGGCACCGAAGAGGGACTCCTGGTCGCTGGGACGGGCGGCGGTGACCATGAGCTGCTCGCCGCCTTCGGGGCGCTGCACGGCATGGGCCGCTGTGCGGACGAGCTACCGGAGCTGACGCAAGGCGAGTGCCTCCACTCGGTGCCGGTGGTGATCCGCGGCGAGGTGCTCTTTCTGGCCTCGCTCGGCAACCCCTTCGACCCCGAGGAGGACGTGCAGCGCTCGCTCGCGCGGATCTTGGCGCACTGATCCGAGCCGGGGCGCGCCGTGCGCCGCCTGGCAGTCTCTCACGGCCGCGGCGGCGGCGCCTCAGAACTGAACCGGGAGCTTCAGCGCGCACACCTGAGCCCTGGAGCACGCGGCCTCGCCGTCCTCCATGCAGTCGATGAACTCCTCCAGCGGCGCGTCCTCCAGGCTCGAGGCCAGCACCATGCAGCCGCCCTTGCAGCTGGAGGTGAGGTCGGTGGCGCAGCCCTTCTCTGGCAACACCTTGCCGTAGCGATCCTTCACCTGGCGGCAAGTCTGCCCCTCGCTACAGTCCGCGTTGCCCTCGCAGGAGCGCGCGCAGTGGGTGGCGGCGCACACCTCGTCGGCGCCGCAGCCGTGCCCCTGCTGGGCGCAGGTGGGGACGCGCCCCTCACAGACGCTGCCCTCGGCGCCGTCGTCGATCGTTCCGTTGCAGTCGTCGTCGGCCGCGTTGCACACCTCCTCCGTGCGACACCGACGGCACGCCTCCCGGCTCGGGAGGCAATAGTCGCCCACCGGCGTGAAGCCCTGCGCGCAGCCGCCACCCGCGGCCGGCGCGACGCACACCGAGCCCTGCAGCGCGGGGAGCGCCTGACACCGCAGGCCCACGCTACAGTCGGCGTCGCTGCGGCACTCCTCGCAGACGGGCCGATCGCAGGCCGCGCCCTGGCAGACGTCCGAGGGCGCCGGGCAGTCCGCTGCGGTGGCGCACTCTCCGGCCGCCATCTTCACCGCTCGGTAGGCGTTCACCAAGCCATGGCCGTAGAACTTGGAGTGTCCGTTGGCGTCCCAGTCCCCCCAGACGGGATCGACCGGCGACGCGCTCGCCTTCAGGCGGGTGCGGACCTCCTCCGCGGTCAGCGCTGGGTTCGCCGAGAGCATGAGGCCCACCACGCCCGCCACGTACGGGCACGCCGACGAGGTGCCGCCGAAGGCGTCGGTGTACGCAGGCTCTGCCCCGGGGGGGGTGACGGCGGTGGTGGTGATCCCCAGCACGCCGCCGTTGGACGGCGCCGCGACGGCGACGTTCGGGCCGAAGTTCGAGTAGTAGCTCTTGAGGCCTTGGCTGTCGGTCGCGGCGATCGTCAAGATCTTCGGGAGGGTCCCGTTCGAGCTGACGAGGGTGTTCTCGTTGCCCGCGGCGAACAAAATGACCGTCCCCTTGCCGCCTCGCCCCTGCGTCTCCGCGTAGTCGAAGGCCTCGACGACCACGCGCGCGGGCGCCGGCACCGCGAAGACCCCTGTGCTGAAGCGCGGATCACCCGCCGCAGGCCCCCAGCTGTTGGAGATGACCCACGCGCCGGCGTCCACCATGCGCCTGAAGCCGGCGGCCGTCTCCACGTCCGAGACGCTGAAGCTCCCGGTGGGGCTCACCTCGGCCAGCAGGTGCGGCAGGATCTTGCAACCGGGGCACACCCCGGCGCCCCCGAGCCCGTTGTCCGCCACGGCGGCGGCGACGCCAGCGCAGGAGGTGCCGTGGTTGCCGAAGCTCCCCGCGGCGAGCTTGTCACGATGATCTGCTGGGAAATTGAGCGGCGGCAGGACGTTGGCGACGAGATCTTCGTGCTCGACGTCCACGCCGTCGTCGTTGATGGCGATGACCACCTCCGAGGAGCCACGCGTCAGCTCCCACGCCTCGCTGACGCGCCCGTCGACGCCTCGCACCGCACCGCGTGAGCCGTCGCTGCGGAGGTGCCACTGCTTGCCGAAGGACGGGTCGTTGGGCTGGTAGGCGCGGACGTAGTGGCGCACCATGTCGAGCTCCGCGGTGACGCCGCTCAGCGCACGCAGCGCGGGCAGCGCGCGCAGCGCCGCCCAGGCGTCGTTGCCGGTCGAGAGGTACAGGTGCTTCGACCAGCCGAGCTTGACGGGCACGCCGAGGCCCGCCGCCTTCGCGGCGCGCTCCGCTGCGCGCAGGGCCGCCGCGCTCTTCAGCTCCAGCACCAGCGTCCCCAGCGCCGCGGTGAGCCGGCCCGCGCCGTCGCGGAGCGTGGGCAGCGCGCCCAGCTCCCGCGCGCTCTGCGTCACGACGCCCGGGAGGGTGAAGCGCAGCCCGCGGTACTTGCCCCCGAACACCTCCTCGGCGCCAGCGACGTCCGCCAGCCCTCGGGGTGCGCGCGCCGCCTCGAAGACCAGCGCGTCCGTGGCGAAGGCGTAGCCGTCCGGCGGCCTCACGTCCGTGGGCACCGACCCGAGCGTCACCGGGGTCGCGTCCGTACCGCCCGTCAGGCATTGGCAGAGCCGATCGCACGCGTCGTTCGGGCGTGGGTCCTGCAGCCAGCCGCCGCACGTCGCGACGTCGTAGCAGCTCGGCTGCGCAGCGCAGCAGCGGAAGTTGCCCGTGATGTCGTCCCAGTACGGGCCCTTCTGCGCCGTGCGACAGCGGTCCCGGCACTGCTCGGGCGAGGTGGGGAAGGCGGAGCTCTCGGCCGCGCACTGCTCCAGCCGCGCGCAGGCCGTCTCACAGTCCGAGAGGCACTCCGTCGGGAAGTCCTGGGCGCTGCCCCGCGAGCGCTTGGGCTCGCCGCCATCGACGCCAGCGGCGCCGGCGGCGGCAGCCGCGCCGCCGCTACCGCTCGCGCCGGGCGCGCCCGTCCCCTCCTCCCCGTCCCCACAGGCGACGACGATGGCGAGTCCACACAGCGAGGGAAGGATGAGCCGACGGAACATGGGCACCTCAGCGGCCCCCACGGCCGGGGAGCACCGGACCAGCCTAGCAACGCTTACGAGGCCGCGGCAGCCCGTAGCGATCCAGCCGATGCAACAAAGTGCGCCGCGAGATCCCCAGCAGCGCCGCCGCCTCCGTCTGGTTACCACCACAGCGCGCGATGGCCTCGGCGATCGCCTGCGCCTCACGCTCCACCTCCGGCGCCGCCGCGCCCGGCGCCGCACGGGCCACGGCCACCTCGGTCCCGCGCGCCGCGACCGCCCCGCTCAGCGCGAGCTGCTGGACGCCGATCTCCTCCCCAGGGCACAGCGCCACCGCGCGCTCCATCACGTTCTTCAGCTCACGCACGTTCCCTGGCCAGTCGTGAGCCACCAGGTGCGGCAAGACGTCCTCGTGCAGCGTGGGGGTGCTGCGCCCGAGCCTCGCCGCGGCCCGCTCGAGGAAGGCCCGGGCCAGCCGCGGCAGATCGCCGCGCTGCTCGCGCAGCGGCGGGACGGCCAAGGTCATGCCCGCGAGCCGGTAGTAGAGGTCACGCCGGAAGGCGCCTCGCTGCACCTCCGCCTCGAGCTCTCGGTTGGTCGCGAACACGAACCGCACGTCGGCGACGTGGGCGCGCACCGCTCCCACCCGCATCACCCGGCGGTCCTCCAAGACCCGCAGCAGCTTGACCTGCACCTCCGGCGGCAGCTCCCCCACCTCGTCGATGAAGACCGTGCCGCCGTGCGCGGTCTCGATGAGCCCCGGCTTGGCGCTCGTCGCGCCGGTGAACGCGCCCTTCACATGGCCAAACAGCTCCGTCTCCACCAAGCAGGGAGACAGCGCGGCGCAGTGGAGGCGCACGAGCGGCGCGCGGCGCCGCGCCGAGCGGCGATGGAGGGCCTCGGCCACGACGTCCTTGCCCACGCCCGTCTCGCCCGTGATGAGGACGCTCAGATCGGTGTCGGCGATGCGATCCACGACCTCCAGGAGCGCGCGGAGCGCGGAGGTGGACACCAGCTCGTGATCGCCCCCCGGCTCCGCCCGCGCACCGGAGAGCGCCGCGAGCGGCACCGTGGGAGCGCCCGCCGCGACGCGCTGCACCACGACGGGGACCCTCCCCAGCGTGAAGACGGCGCCCGGCACCAGCGCCGCCCCGACCCCTGGGCGGAGCGGCGCGCCGTGGACGTGAGTGCCGTTGCGGCTGCCGAGATCCACGAGCGAGAGCTGCTCCCCCACCAGCAAGCGCGCGTGCTGCCGAGACACGGAGGGGTGGTCGATCCGAAGCCCGCACGTCGGCTCCCGCCCGAGGATCAGCTCCCCCCGCTCCGGTAAGACCAGCGCCTGAGCGGCGCCCTCCAAGAGCGCCAAGAGCACCAGCCGCGGGGCCGCCCCGAGCAGCTCCGGCGCGGCCCGCACGTCGAGCGTCTGACTCTCGTCACAGCCGGCCATGCAGCCACTCATCTTGGCATGACGCTTTGGCGACACAAAGTCGGCGTGGTACTGTGGAGGGCGATGCCGCGCTGGCAAAAAACTACTGCGCTGACGCTCGCCGTCACCGTGGGCTTCCCGGTGCACGCTGCCCTGGCAGCGCCCACGGAAGCGGAGAAGGCTCGAGCCGCTGAGCTGTTTCGCGCGGGACGCGCGCACCTGGCGAGCGGACGACTCGCCGAAGCCTGTCACAGCTTCGAGCAGAGCCAGCGCCTCGATCCCGGCGGCGGCACGCTGCTCAACCTGGCGCTCTGCTACGAACAGGCGGGGCGGACCGCTACGGCGCTCCGGCGCTTCCAGGAGGCGCTGGCCCTGGCGCAGCGAGATGGCCGTAGAGATCGCGAGCGAGAGACCCGTGAGCGCATCGCCGCGCTCGAGCCACGCAGCCCACGGCTGAGGCTCGTGCTCCCCGAGCAGCGCTTGCCTGAAGGGGCGGTGGTGGAGCTGGACGGTCAGACCGTCGAGCTCTCGGCCCTCGAGCCGGCGCTCTTGGTCGATCCAGGGCAACATCGGCTCGTGCTGCGGGCTCCCGGACACGAGCCCTGGGACACCACGGTGTCGTTGAAAGACGCGACGGAGACGGTGGTGCACGTGCCGCCGCTCACCCGCACCACGGCCGCGGCGCCGCGCGGCGCCGCGCCTCCTTCGGCACCCGCGCGGGCCCTGGCGCCCACCCCCGGCAGCGTAGAGCAGGACACCCCTCGCTCGATCCCCACGCTCGCGTACGTCTTCGGTGGGCTTGGCGTGGTCGCGCTCGGCGCTGGCAGCTACCTAGGGGTCCGAGCGCTGGGGGAGCGCGACGCGCTGAACGAAGCTTGCCCCAGGCTCGATCGCTGCACGGCCGAAGGGCAGCGCCTGCACGACTCCGCCGCGAGCTTCGCGGATTGGTCCACCGTCGCCTTCGCGGTAGGCGCGGCCTCCGCGGGAGCGGCGCTGTACTTCTATCTCAGCCCCCCCGGCACCGGCTCACGCAGCGCCCTCCGGCTCGCTCCCCTCCGTCACCACGCAGGCGCCTCACTCTCACTCTCACGCGCATGGTAGCTCGCACTGCGCTCCTCCTGCTCACCCTCCCGGCCGTCATGAGCTGCCGGTCGCTCATTGGGCTGGACGACGTCACCGTCGTCACCGAGGCGGACTCAGGGGTCGACGCGTCCGCTGGCGGTGGTGGACTCGCCGGCAGCGGCGGCAGCGGTGGGCACAGCGCTGGAGCAGCGGGCGGCGGTGGCGGCGGTGGCCAAGCTGGCGGCGGTGGGACGAGCGGACTAGCGGGGAGCGGCGGCGCCGGCGCGCAGGCGGGGAGCGGCGGCGCCGGCGCGCAGGCGGGGAGCGGCGGCGCCGGCGCGCAAGCGGGAACCGGCGGCGCCGGCGCGCAAGCGGGAACCGGCGGTGCCGGCGCACAGGGCGGCAGCGGCGGTATCGGCGGGCAGGGCGGGGGCAGCGGCGGCCAAGCTGGCGCGGGCGGCCAAGCAGGAGGAGGGCCGGAGTGCCCCGCGCTCGGGCGTGGTCCTGCCATGCTCCGCGTCCCCACCCCCAGCGGCGCTAGCTGCGTGGACGTCCGCGAGGTGTCGCTCGGACAATACCGAGCCTTCGTCCAGGATCTCGGCGGCTCGATCCTCCGTCTCCGCCAGCTCCTCGGTCCTCTGGCGCAGGGAGCCTGCAGCGCTCACGACACCATCCACCCCGGCGGCTCGTCCATCCAGTCGTTCACGCTGTTCCCCGCGTCTCCCGTCGAGGATGCCCCCGTCACCCAGGTGAGCTACTGTGAGGCCGCCGCCTTCTGCGCGTGGGCTGGCAAGCGGCTCTGCGGCGCCGTCGCGGGCGGCCCCGGCGTGGACGAGACGAACTACACCGACCCCGCGCGCGATGAGTGGACCAACGCCTGCAGCTCCGGCGGGCAGTACCGCTTCGCCTACGGCGAGACCTTCGACGCTACACGCTGCTCGGACGCGCGGCGCCTCCTGCCGGGAGGGTGCGGGACCCTCGAGGTCCCCTGCGAGCCCACTCCCGTCACCTGGATTGGCCCGAGCGGCGGCTGCACCTCGCCGGATCCTGCCTATGCCGGCATCTACGACATGCCGGGGAACGTGTGGGAGTGGACCAACGTCTGCAGGTACGACAGCGACTTCGGTCAGACCCGCTGCCTCGTCCGAGGAGGCGGCTTCGGAGAGTCCGGGGATCTTCATCCAGGGCAAGAGGACCGCGCCCAGGTCGGGTGCCGCGTGGCGTTCCGCGGCCCCGGCGCGGCGCATCTGGGCTTCGGTGTGGAAGAGTCCATCGACTGGCTGGGCTTCCGCTGCTGTGCAGATCCACGGGGGACGCCGTGAGTCAGTGCTGTTGGTCGTAGGGCCCCTCCGCACGGGTCGACTTGCGGGGCGGCGCCTTGCCGGGCCTGCCGGGGCGCGCGCTGGGTGGCGCGGCGCTGGCGCCCACCCGATCGCTCGCGGCAGCAGCGCTCGCGGCAGCAGCGCTCGCAGCGGCAGCGCTCGCGGCGGCAGCGCTCGCAGCGGCAGCGCTCGCAGCAGCAGCAGCGCCCCCGAGAGGTAGCTCGCTCGTTGGCGCCGCGCCGCCGCGACGCTCCGGCTCCGCCGGCCGTTCCTCCGCCACGGTCGGCGTCGAGGCGGCCATGGGCTGCTCGGGCGGCGGCGCCTCCGCGCCTGAGCCGCTGCCCTTCCACCAGGCGGCGCCGAGCACGCCCGCGAGCAAGAGCACCGAGCCCACCCACAGCGGACGCCGCGACGCGTGCGCCGGGCGCAGGCTGGGCAGGCTGTGGCTGCGCTGCGTGGCCGAGACCGTCCCGCCATCGACGACGGTCTCGAGCGCAGACATCGGCAGCTCCTCCCGCGGCTCGACGAGGACGGGGACGCTCACCCCATCGAGCGCGGCGGCCAAGGCCTCCGCCTGCTCGAGCACCCCGGGCCAGCGCCGCTTGGGCTCTCGAGCGCAGGAGCGCAAGAACCAGTCGTCGAAGGCCTGTCCCAGCGGCAAGCCGTACTGAGAGGGCGCGACCAGGGGAGCAAAGAGGATGGTCGCGATCAGCTCTTCGGTGGTGCCTCGCAAGAAGTAGTGCCGCCCCGTCAGCAGCGCGAAGGTGATGAGCCCGATGGCCCATTGATCGGTCGCTGGTCCGATGCCTTCTTTCAGGAGCTGCGCTTGCTCCGGCGCCATGTAGCGCGGCGTCCCCAACAGCACGCCGGTGCGGGTCGGCCCATCGGACTCGGAGATGAGCTTGGCAGCGCCAAAGTCCAAGATCTTGAGGGTCTCTTCGCCCTCGGCGCCGCGGACCAGCATCAAGTTGGCCGGCTTGAGGTCACGGTGCACGATCCCCATCTCGTGCGCGCGGGCCAAGCCCGCCGCCAGCTGCCGGATCCACTCCACGACCCGCTGCGGTGGCTGCGGCCCCTCACCACGCAGCACCTCCGCCAGATCACGCCCCTCCAGCAATTCCATGACGAGGAAGGGGAGGCCCCCGAGCTCCACCGACACATCGGCGTCGATGATGCGCACGAGCGCGCTGCTCTTGACCTGCGCGAACACGCGCGCCTCGTGGCGAAACCGCGCCACCGCGGCCGCGTCACTGGCCACCGCACCGTGCAGCACCTTGACGGCGACCCGCTCACCCGTGTGGATGTGCTCGGCCGCGTAGACCCGCGCCATCCCTCCCTTCCCGAGCACGGACTCCACGCGATAGCGTCCTGCGAGGACGGCCCCCGACTCTAGCTCGGTGTTCTCCATGGCGTCGGCGACACTATAGCGTGCTCTTGCCCGGCTTCGCCCCGGTGGCGTTTGCGCTTCGAGCGCAGCACACGCCTGCGCTCGAAGCGCAGGGCTCCACGTCGGCATGCTCAGATGCCGCACCCAGGACGGCGGCACGGAGCCTGCACGAGCGCCAAGCCATGCGCCGGAACCTCCTGCTCGTCCTCAGCCTCGCTCTGTTCCCCGTCCCCCTCGCCTGCTCTTCGGACGACGGACGGGCTGGGGGCGGCGCGGGCCTCGCGGGGAGCGGGGGCACGGCAGGGCACGCGGGAGTCTCGGGGAGCGCGGGAGCACTCCCCGGCGGCGCCGCTGGCGTCGCGGGTGCGGGCGGGGCAGCCGGGGCTACGGGTGGGACGAGCGGGGCCGCGGGCAGCGCAGGCGCGGGCGCTCAGGGCGGCGTGGGCGGCGTCGCGGGTGCTGGGGGGCAGTCGGGCGCAGCGGGCCTCGGTGGCGCTGCGGGCATCGGTGGGGTCGCGGGGACGGGAGCTTCCGGGGCAGCAGGCGGTGCCGCTGGCTCGGGAGGAACTGGCGGAGCCGCTGGCTCGGGAGGGACTGGCGGGGCCGCTGGCGCGGGAGCAGCCAGCGGAGCCGCTGGCTCGGGAGGAGCTGGCGGCTCCGCCGGCTCGGGAGGAACGGGCGGCGCCGCGGGCTCGGGCGGAGCGGGCGGCGCCGCGGGCTCGGGGGGAGCGGGCGGCACCGCGGGCTCGGGGGGTGGTGGAGGTACCCTCCCGGGGATGCCGTCGTGTGACGGGCCCTTGTTCATCGACACCATCGCCGCCGGCGGCTGGGTCGACATCGACGTGACGCCTGGCGAGGGCACCCGAGGGATCCGCAACGCCATTTATCGAGCGCGCGACAACCACCCGAACAGCCCCGTCCGTATCCGCCTCGCGCCCGGCACCTACGCGGACTCCTTCGGCTCGGAGCTGTGGGTGCAGCGCGTGCTCCGGCCAGCCTCGGCGCCCATCTGGATCGTGGCCACCAACCCCGCGCCCAACGCCACCGTCCTCGGGCACGGGCTCAACTTCGTAGGCGTCTCCTACTTCGCCTTCGAAGGGCTCACCTTCGGTCCGGCCAGCGTCGGCGCGTGGAACGGCAGCACCCACGCCAACCCTCAGCCCCTCCAAGCGCAAGCCGGCATTCATATCTCCGGCACGGCGAAGGACGGCGGACGCAGCGCGCGGCGGGGTGACGGCACGCTCGACCCCACCATCTACGGCCAGTTCGAGCCGTCCCACCACATCATCGTCCGGCGCGTCACCGTGCAACACCTGTTCAACGCTCGCGCCCGCGACGCCGTGAGCGACGAAGGGCAGTCCATGGACGGCATGAAGTTCAACCAAGCCGAAGACGTGTGGGTGCTCGACAGCAACGTGAACCAGACCTCGCGTCACGGCATCGACAACGTGGGCGTGCACCGCGCGGCGTTCTGCGGCAACGTCATCTCACACACCGGCGGGGGGCTCGGCATCGAGGCCAAGGGCGGCTCGGTCGCCATCCTCTACGAGGGCAACGTGCTCTACGACGTGCGCCGCTTCGAGCTGGGAGGCGAAGACACGGACGCCGTCTATTACTACTCGGTGGACGGAGCTTACACCTACGAGGCCAAGCAGGTGGTCGCCCGCAACAACCTCATCGTGGACGCGCGGGAGGCCGCCCTGGAGTTCTCTGGCTGCGCCGACTGCGCCATGGTCGGCAACACGGTGCTCTACTCCAGTGACTACGTGGTCCCCGGGCTCGCCCAAGGCAACGTGCGCGGCGGGGACGCGCTGCGTGCGCACGCCAGCACGCTCTTGGGCGGCGCCGGCGCCGGCAACGACTGCATGTCGTGGAACGCCACCACCCGCGACTACGACTACTTCAGCTCGTGCTGGGGCGTCGGCTCTCGGGCTCCCGCCCCCGTCGGGCGCTCGCTGAAGTCCACCAACCTCCGCGTCTACAACAACGCCTTCTTGTCGGCGAAGGGCACCTGGAAGGCGCTCCCTGGCCAGTCCACCATCCCTTGCCCGCTGAACCTGAGCGGAGGCACCGCCGCCAGCGCGCTCGCCTTCGACGGCAACTACTGGTGGAACGGCGGGGCCACCCTCGCCGGCAGCAGCAACGGCTGCCTCACCCTCGCCGAGGGGCCTCGCTCCACCTACTCCGTCACGAGCCCCACGCCGAACGCCAACGTCAGCTCCACCAGCGTCGACCCCAGCTCCTTCGCGAGCCTCCGCAGCAGCGCGGCGGCGGGCTTGACCCCCAAGGCGGGCAGCCCCCTGCTCGGCGCGGCGCTCCTCTCGGTGCCCGAGGGCGCCCCCTATGACTTCCTGCGGCGAGCGCGCCCCAGCGCGTGGGCCATCGGCGCGCTCGAGGCCCCCTGAGGGCGCAGGTCCAGCTCGACGGCGGGCGCGTCGCTCAGAGCGGCGCCGCGCCCGCCGCGCTTCCTCCGCCTCACCTGAGGGATCCCCTCATTCCGAGCATGAACTCTGACGCATAAGTGATGGATTTTATTGCAGTGCGGGGCAAGCCCATCAACGGGCCGCTCGAAAGGGGTCGGCGCGGCGGGAATCCATGGACG